>Ga0126338_10000017_pt1 | contig 44651 bp, 37 predicted proteins | sample OrbCmetagenome_2_FD_92529 | JGI IMG/M metagenome (GOLD analysis project Ga0126338, IMG submission 92529) | Coral microbial communities from Petempiche,Puerto Morelos, Mexico - Orbicella C C metagenome | ecosystem: Host-associated > Invertebrates > Cnidaria > Coral | place: Petempiche,Puerto... | reverse complement strand
AGAGGCACTGTGAGAATAAAGTGTCTTGCCCAAGAACACAACACAATGTCCCCGGCCAGGGCTCGAACCCGGACCGCTCGATCCGGAGACGAGCGCACTAACCATGAGGCCACCGCGCCTCCCACAACAAACATACATAATGTATATTAAAAAAAATTAAAAACTGGTAAACTGTTTCACTTTCTGCTTAGAAACGGGCAACGTGTCCGCCCTGCGTACTTCATTCGGGAAATTGTTCCATACGTAAGGCGCTTGATATGTAAATGAATGTTCTCCAAAGCTGGTGGTTTTTACCGCCCGCACTTTAAGCTTTGCATAGCCTGTAAGATTATAAGAGCCGGCTGCGTCGCACTCCTCGAGATAAGAACGCAGATTGGATGGTGCAGCACCATGTAGACATTTATACACCGTAATCAACATATTCTGTACTCTCCTTTGCTGTAACGTAACCCATTTTTGGGAGAGTGCAATAAAGTTTCTTTCATTCGTTCATTCATTCATTATCTAGCTCGTGTAGTAAGTTATCGTAGTTACTCAAATTATGGTCCAAAACTACCCTCAGTGCCTGTTTATTCAGCTGGTCCAGCTTATCTCTGCTGCGCGCGCTTCAGTGATGCCACACATCATTGCAGCATTGAAACACTGGCTGCATGAAGACATTGTACAGCAAATGACCAATCGTTAATGTGGAGAAAGTCAGTATTTTTTTTTACTTGAACAGATGCTCTCGTTAATCTTCATACACAGTCAGGATTGACCAATGATCTACCTCGATAGGGACTGGAAGCCTTGGAATGCTTTGTGAAACTTAAATGATGCATAAATTAATTCATTCAAATTATTTATTGGCGGCCAAGACTATTGAGCTTTTTCATATGGTTGAACTCTATTGACCAGTCTGTTTGCTATCTGGGCTTGTTCCACTCCAGTGGCATTAATTATGTTGTATTAAACTGTAATCAAGTCGTAATTGTACAGATGTAAAGAAAATAATTTACATGTAAATCGCTAGCATTCAAAGTTATTAATGAAAACGTATGGAAACGTTTGAGTGTCGTTTTGTTAGCTTGTCGGAATGATTCTTTTACTGATAAAAAGTTCTTCCCAGAAGCGCAAAATTCGCTTCCTAGCATCGAGTGACTGCCTGCCGTAAAAACGGAGACTATCTGGTCTATTTTACATCTTCTTTTGACTGAGTTCTTCAGGATTTGTTAATTTTAGGAAGTGATCAAGTTATTACAGAAGAACGTTGACTTACTGCTGGGTTCTAATTTATTTTTTGCGGCTTCTCATCCGTAGCTGGACAAGCTGGACAATATTCTGGTGAGTTGACTAACAGCAATTTTAACGCGGTCAAAAGCACTGCGCACGTAGTTTTCGCGAAAACGGACTCTAAACGCCTCAAACACACCTTGTCACTGTTGTGGGTAGGGAACCATGCTTCAGCAATTACAGAGTTTTCTAGGAATTCGATGGCAAATAATGTTCTTTCAAAATTCAATTCTAAACAGTGTTTGACGGCAAAGTTAAGACACTAGCGCTTTAGCTCAAGCGCTATTGAGATAAAGGAAAATAGCGCTATATAAACAAAGTATTATTATTATTGTTAGTGTTATTGTTATTGTTATTGTTGTTGTTGTTGTTATTGTTATTATTATTATTATTATAATTATTACTATTATTATTGTCGTTATTATTATTATTATTACTATCATTATTACTATTATTGTTATCGTTATTATTATTATCATTATTATTATTATTATTATTATTATTATTATTATCATTATTATTATAGGCAAACGGTCGCATTGACCGAATTTGAGGGATGCAGCAGTACCAGAAAGCGTCCAGTCGAGTTTTTAGTTTTCCATACTTTTGGCTACAAATTTTTACGCGGCTTTGCCGTCTCAAAATCGCGTTTAGTTTTGTTCTGCGACTTAACCAACTCGATTGTCATCATGTGGTGGCCGTTCATGGGCTGTCTGAATGTTTTACAGCCTTGTACTTGTTGTCTGGAAATAATTCTTCACCTTTCAACACAAGGCCTTTCGCTTCTTTCTTTCAAATCTTGACTAACCCCTTGTTATAATACATTGTGATTTGAAAATTAAATTTACAGATTTCAAGACACGACCACGACCAAAGTGGCAGACCTGGGCTTGGCCAAATTTAAAGACCGAATCCTAGGAACCGTATGTGGTACAATTCTGTACATGGCACCAGAAGTACACGAAGAAAAATCCTACTGCACGATGGCCGACATGTAAGCTTCGGTCTCATGATGTGGGAGATGTGGTTTGGTGAAAGAGTTTTCTCCGAATTACGCTCTCAGGGTCTTAGCCGAGGCGAGCTCTTTCGACGAATTAAAGAGCAAAATTATCGGCCTCGGACCTCAAGGAGCAGAGAGAGATTCTTTCCCAATCCTCCTCCTCCAGCACAGTGGACCGAACTCACGACACCCTGTTGGCAAACCGACCCAAGACTGAAGAAGACTGAAGAAGACTGCAGCGGACTGCAGAGACTTCGTTAAAAAGTTGAACATCAGTGTGCCAGGATTTTATTTCAACGAATACAGTTGTATCTCGATTATTGAGATGATGACTGCGAAAGATTTAACAGAAACTGATTACGACTTTTGGCATAACATAGGGACTGGTTTTTGAATAGTTATGTTTTTAGTGGGTCTGTTACCCAGGCAACACTCGTGCTCTAATAGAATGCAGGTCAGTTGTGTAACTTGGTTCTTTTTGGTCTATCCACTTGAATTGTAAGTACAGTGTTAAAAAAAAAAAAAAAACAGTCTTTCAGGCAGCATATCACACTTAAAACACTTTCCAGGTATAAACTGGTATCAAAACGACCAACCAAGTCGCTGTCTTTTGTGATGTAGTCTGAAGTAGGTCTTAACATAGTTAATAGAGGGGAATGGTTATGAAACTCGACAAAGTTCTTTGTAGTATGTTTTTGTTCGCTTTTTTGGACCATGCACAAAACACAATAGCTGTTTACCACTGCCCGAGGAACTAGCCAATAGAAGTGTTTTGATTACGTAACTCATGCATAGTGTACCAACGCAAAACAAAAGATTGTGCACGGTCGTGGACCTTCCAACATAAATCTTAACATCTTTGTTTGCTCCTTTGATGTTTGCCGGGCTTCAAAACCATTCCCCTCTAATAACTATGGTCTTAGCTAGATGGAACTTTCAAGACATTTCTTTTATCGGACAGACCGATTTTCTAAGAGGAATTGGTCACAAAATGTACTTTCGGTGGAAAACGGAACGGAGCATCTTTTTTGGGGTGTAAGGGGATCAAATTTTATAAAAGAGTTAGTAACCCGTAGGCACGGTTCAATGTATAATATAATAGGGAGCATAAGGAAACCACGACGCGGACGGCAACGAGAACGTCACCAAACAATAGCTGTGCACGTGCGTTGTACATTTTGTACATTTCTTTGCCGTTCTCCGCCAAACAACAACGTGAAATGTCTAAGATCTGCGTAGTCTGAAGAACGCGAACTGACGGCTAACTTTCCGTATTTCCATTTGGAATTGAACGCTGTCATTGCATATTTAGCCTGAGCGCGTTTTTACAGCCACTGGCGTACTGAACAGATCTAAACAACTGCGAATTTCGTAGGTAAAAATATAAAATCATTTTTAAGAGGGCGTCGTCTTCAGCGTCGTTGCTTAACCTCCCTAATAATATGATAGCGCTTACACTTTCCAAATGTGGTCACCTGGTGCTTATAAATTTGTTTTAACTGTTGTCAAGACAACGACCACACCCTAAGAGTCAGTTGTGTGAACTTGTTTTCTGACAGTAGAACTTTCTAGACCAGACCAAGTCTGTTCATAGCTGTTTCACTTTTTAGTTACCTAACTTCGTGTGCTCGGACTCGTTCGATCCAGTACCCTGCAGTTTTTATTTTGTTCGCACCCTTGACAATTACAGGCGAAAAAAAAAAAAAATACAGGTCTGTGGACAGACTTGAGGGTCGCTAGACCACATGTTATCTGTAGATCGGTAGAATAGAATCTGTTATCTAGACAATAAGAATTTGTTGTGTAACCTAACCATATGGTATCCGAATTTGTGTATAGAGTAAACAAATCAGTTTTGAACAAGCAATAAAACGGTCTAAAACGTGGTGACAGTTTTGAACTCGTGAAGATGTGACTGGATAATAATAAGACAAGATGGCACATTTGAAATGTATTTCAGTTCAGTTTTATTAGCTTTTATTGTTAAAATGCTACAATCTCTCACTCGTGTCAGTTAAATTGTTGAGGAAAATCACTGTGGAATCCACCGTTCCAGTGTCTCTCTCCAAGTTTAATCCAGTTTAGCGATAAGGCAGCATTTATTCGTCGAGATATCAGCTGTTATATTGAACGACTTCTCAGTGCCGCTCGCGACTTCCGCCGTTACTTTGTTTTATCAGCTCGAAACTGGAATAGAACACTGCAACTCGTTTATCCAACAGTAGATAAAGCACACTCAACGGCCATTATTCAAACAGAACTTTGATTACAGTGTTTCAGTAGTGATGTACTTCAAAGATGTTTCTTTGGATTCTTTGAGGTGCGCTGGTGATTCTGGGTAAGATCTCTTAGATGTGTGACATCAAGGGTGTAAGCCAATCAAAGCCGTCCATTTGTGTTCAGTATGGCATGGAATATTGTTTCTGTGCTCTAACATATCGACTGAATTATTTTTAAAGTTTGCTGTTACTGGTGGTTGGTTTTAAGTGGTCTTCCCAACCACACAACATGTCAGCAATAATGTTCAGTCTATCTTGTCCCCACACCACAGATCCATTGTTGACTTGATAGCTTGGAACCCCACACAGTCCGGCAGCGAATGCTCTACACACAAGAACGAAAAAAAGAACGGGTCGTTAAGCTCCACTTGACGACTATATGATTGCAATTTAAAATTCGCTACAGATGTCTAGTTTTCTTAAAATTTTCAAGAATGATCGAAATCTGAGTTCTCAATTAAAAATCAACACATTGACAAGGTAGAGGTAATGAGAACATGGAAAGGAAATCAACGCATTCTCAGAACTTCACTTTGCCTGCGAGCACGCTCTTCGCAGGGAATGTGAGGAGAGGAAAAGGGAAATGTGGACGGGCCATTTAGAATTCAAAGCGGTGCGTGCAGGCTCTTCTTTCCCTTTACTCTCCTTTCTTTGTCCGCGAAGAGCCTGCTTGCAGGCGAACAGTGTTCGAGAGTTTAAGGAAAGAATTGCGCGGGAGTTTCGTTAAAATTTCAGTGAGTGCCTGGATCAAACGAGAGAAGACTTTCACGAAGAATTTCAGCAGGTTCAAATTCGATTAGGGAACACAAGAGTCGACTCAAGGTGAGACCGGCTGAGAAACGAGATCAACAGAGAGTCCAAGCTGGTTCTCCTCTGACCAAGACCTTCACAATTTCTCTGCTGAGTCGAACATGATAACTTGTGAGGTACTGCATAACACCACGTTGATTACCTTTCAGTGTTTATTCGTAACTGATCTTTGATTTGTTGATCTTGAGTTGCTGCTATCAACGCCTCGCCATCAAAGCCGGCTTCAGAGAGAACTGAAGATAAAACCTGTGGAAGCATTGATTACCTTTCAGTGTTTTTTCGTAACAAGCACTTCTAGCGATTGTAGCTGGAGAAATGTAGAGCATATTTGAAGATCTTTATTTTTGAGCGCTAGCCCTCAGTTGCAGCGCGACAAATTGGCCTTTGTGACAATGTCTCGCAATATAAACAATTTTTCGTATTTTTCATGCAAGCAAAACATCAGCTCCAAAGAGACTTGAAAAACCTCCAAGTTTGGGATCGCATATTTTCATGAGGTTGCAACGGATTCTCCTGAAACTAAATTCAGCTTGATACATGGAGCGATGAGGCTTAGTTTCTCTTTGAATGAAAAAATCGGAAAAGGGTAACATCGTCAACAAGGTTCATTTGTTTTGGGTCGTTATGTGACACCATGTAACGCCAAAAGCTGCGAGACGACTCAACGGACGACTGCAAAGGATCGATGACCGATCGTACAAGGGATGTACTTTGTACACAGTAGAGAAATACACAGCACCTTGTACAAGTAAAACGAAAGAATGAGGTGTGTTTTTTGGGGGGGAGGGGAGGGCTCTAGAAGTGACAAGCCTGCCATGTTTGCAGGACTGTAACAAAATAAGGAATTACTAGAACCCAGACCTCCGGACCTTGGCATTAGTGCTTTAGTACTGGGGACTAGCTGGAGGTCAAGTGCACACGTAGTCAAGTGTGCAGACTTTCTTTAAATCATTCACGCAATCCTGTTGGAAAACCTTAGGTGACAAGCCGCATGAATAACTGCACGGGTCGCTAAAGGTGACTGACAAATATGCAAAAATCACCTGAGGATCGCCAATGTTCCCATCATGTCGCCAGCCAGCTTCATCTGCAGAAGAAAAAGAACTCCACTCATTACATAACAGCAAGAGATCAAAAGAGAGAGTGTCCAAGCCTTACTAGAAGTCATATAGCATACATAACACTTTATTTAACCACGGAAGCTGAATGAACTTTTTACAGTTCTGGCGTTTTAAAGAACACTAGTTTTAAGCGTCTCGTTCACCTAATTTGCGTCATTCAGAAATACAACAAGGGTGTGAATCTACTGTACCACGGTGATTACAACTGAATTTGTAAACTACAGTGAGCGGCAAGTGTTGAGATACTTCGCAGTAAGTATCGATTTTCCAGCGTCTTGGAAACATTCCCCCGCCCTTTCCTCCAAACAATGTTGATTTTTGTCTTTCTAAGACTGGAAAGTTGACAGACCACAGAAACTATACAACATTGAATTGGGGAGCCAGGGGTATCAGAAAATTAACGCAAATGAAATGCAAATGAGGTGCAAATGAAATAGAATAAGAGGTTAAATATCGAAGGAAGCGTCATCTCCCAAAAAGTGTCTTGACTACTTTTGTCGCCCATCATTTTTTGTAGGTTATTTATACATTACATGTATATACAGTCGAACCCCTATTAAGCGGCCACCCATAGTAAACGACTACCCTTATTAGGTGGCCAGTAATCAAAGTCCCGACGAGGGCTTTTCTATTGTTTCTACTTCTATCAAACGGCCGGCGTGCCTTAAGCGGCCACTAATCCAGCTCCCCGAGGGTGGCCGTCTAATAGGGGTTGAACTGTATTTTCATTTGCACCACTTACATATGGTTTGTCGCAATCGGTCGTCTGGGTTAACGAGAGTAACTCTCAGCGGAAGAACAGAACGGAGTGGAAAATGAGAAGTGAACTGGAATTCAACCTGACGATACTTGGCCCAGTCAAGAAGGTCTTTTCTTCCATAGTTTCTCTTTGCTTCACTGATTGCTTGCATTGGAACCTGGTTGCAATGAAAAGGATATTTTAGTTAACGTAAATCACCAAACATAAATGACATAAGTGGGTGTGTCGAATGGACTTTTCTGACATTATTGTTTCCAATTTTCCATATTAGTATAATTTGAAAGAAAGTAATTTCAAATTCAATCGCGGTGGCCTCATGGTTAGTGCGCTCGACTCCGGATCGAGCAGTCCAGATTCGAGCCCTGGCGGGGACATTGTATTGTGTTTTTGAGCAAGACACTTTACTCTCAGAGTGCCTCTCTCCACCCAGGTGTAAAAATGGGTCCGGTGAATTTACATGATGTAACGCTGGGAGCAACCCTGCAACTCTGCTCACGAGTGTCGAAACCCAACCATTTGGGCGGTTTACCTACTAACCACTGGTGTTCCTATCTTCTGAAACAATGCACCAACCACAATTGGTACCCATTCCACTTCAACTGAAACTGGATGAACTTCTGACAGTAACTTGGGGATCTGGGTAACAAAGAATATTGTCAGGTCAGATATCCTCAGCAATATATGCATTTTTGCCAGGAGAAAATACTGTACACCCTCCAAATAAACTGACTCTAAACAATGATTCTGTGGTTTTTTTTTCTTTGCTTTTCTTGTTTCTGGCTAAGTGAGGAAAAGACACTTTCAATTGTTCTTAATGAGCAAGGAGAGGGGGGCATGGGACTAAGAGGGGAGGGAGAAGTACAGAGAGAAAGAAGACAGAGGCAAGGGGGTGTGGTGGATGTTTTATTAGATTCCAACAAGTCTTCCTTTTCAGAAAACTTCATTACGGTATCTTTAGGAATTCGTGCTTGCAATTTTGGAGGGGTATGATGTTGGTAGCTGATTCAAGCTACTGTATTAATAAAAGAACACAGAAACTTAATTTTCTCCAACCACCCTAAGTATTTTTATTGCAAATTTTTATGCAGCATTGTGGACCTATTTGGATTTAACAATTTACTAAATAAATTTGAAATACCTGTGTTGAGCCAATGTAGCTCCAGGGGCTGGAAAAGTCATGGTAGATTGTCAGTTTGGCCTTCCTGGGCTCAGCTGGGTTTGGATGAAAGCGCTGAGGAGCTGCTGATTCATTACCCAGTGCTCTCTCAACAAAGTGAAGATGGTCAACACCAAAGAACAGTTCATCATTCACCCAGAAACTGATAAAAACAGAAGAAAGCATTCCATCACAATACATAATAGGAAAAAAATAAAAAAGCTCTTATAGTCATTCAAAACGTGGAAGTCTCAAAGGGATCTATTGTTTCTGCTATTGTTTAAATCAAGAACTGCTAAATGTATAATAAATGTACCGGGTTATACAGAAATCTAGTCCATTTTAGTTAAGTTCTGTTAGTTTGTTATGGGTGTGGAGAACATGGCTACAGGTGACTCACAACTTACGCTTATTTAACCCTAGTTTCTTTCTACACCTTCCTCATGTCAACTTCTTGTGCTTTGGAGGTCCAGGATAGGTCAAATCAAAACCCTGAATGAATGGACAGATTCGGCTAACAAGTTTACATCCTTATTAACCCCCAATTCAGATTGTGTGATGATTCATTTGGGAGATTATAATTGTGAAATTTGTCACATGCAAGTGATTGCATGTCGGTATGTACAGTAGAAATAGAACAATATATTCATTTGTAAGCCGCTCCCAAATGAAAATCACATAATCTGATTAGGGTGGTAACAAGGATGTAAACACGGTCATGAGCCAAATCCATCTATTCCATAGGAATCCTTACAGTGTAGCTGACTTTCGCTGTTTATGTACCCACGGTATGGCTGTCAGATAAAGTCCCTAAAAACACGGCAGCCGATGGCAGCTGCTGAATGTTGATTACAGTGCATAGATTGCATTACTGTTGTGGAATCTTACTTTCATTTTTGACCTAAATATTTTCCCTGGGGGTTAAAGCCTTTGAAAATCCAAGGGAATTAGCTTCCTTGCTGGAAACCACTCTGTCTCATGACATTTTCCGATTTAAAATGAAATTAATTCCTCGAGCATTTGACAATTCACAAGGTACTAAAAGTTTTCCACTGCTGGTGACCTTGAAATTCTGGTCCCCAACACTCAATTTTCAGTCGCCTTAACTGATTTCAATCTTCACTAGGTTTCAAGATTTTACTGTAAAAACAGTTCTATTACAGTACTGTGTTAAACTACTTCAGTCTCAAACCTTGGGACACCAAAGGAACCTCTGTCCAAAGCTTCTTGAGTATTCTGTAGAAGTTTCTCTTTACCAATTCCATTTATCATGTCATCCACATTAACATGCCACCCAACAGATGACGCACTTTCTTGTAAAACACTGCTCTCACGAACATCTGCAACACATTTAACTTTACCATTTTGTTTCACAAGTAACCCAAGTTCAGGATGTTTGACAGTATGAATTCTCCTATTCTCCTATTGGCTACGCTACTCAGTATCTATTCTGTTGTATTTTATAGTGAGTAGCCTAGTGTGAGCTTGTAAATGAAATGGCAGCCCCTTCTTTGCATTTTCAAAATGTCTGTGAAGAGGATTTAAATTTAAGTTTTGAACAACTAGTAGATTTATACTGAAACAATCTGATTTATTCTCTTTCCATACTTAATGCATAATAGGAATCTCGAGCTCATAATCTCATTAAAATCTCAGTCCAAAAGAAATGTGCTGTTATTTTGGTTATCAAAATGTAAATTCTCTTCACTTACACAATTATTACATCTATAGCTCCTGCCAGTAATTATATGTTTTTTCTGTACAGTCAGTTATAAGAAACCCAGCAATAAGGACCCAGTATTGACCAGTATACTTTTTGTGTATCTGTTATTGTTTTGGTCTACTGGTGTAGCAAGGTTTCTATTGTAAAATTATTTCCAGTGCTGCAAAGCACATAATACATCCTGGCCAAACCTGGGTCTTTAAACATGAGCTTTCCAAATCACATTTTCTAATCAGAACTGTACCTTTATTATGAACCCAATAAGCACCAAAGAGTTTGTGTGTTAAAGGAACACACACTTCTTCATTTAGGTGGGCTGCTGCAGCTAAAAGACGCATGGGATTTAGCGTCCTGATAGGATGTTCAGAAGGTGCTGTAGCATTAATCCCAAGGTGAAGTCTTGTCCTCTTTAAGTCTGAAATAATGAGATACAACCAGTAGCAATGACCACCTTAAGATATTTAAAAGGTAAAGTCTGCATATGAACCAAGTGGCCCATCAGGCCAGCACTTATGCCCGGTTTCTCTAGCATGAAGTGACTAGAAGTACTACTCCCTCCTGGAAGGAATGCTTGTCCATCACAGGGTAACTGTGCAGCATTAAATTCACTGGAATCCATTTATTAACACCTGGATGGAGTGGAGAGAGGCACTGTGAAAGTTAAGTGTCTTGCCCATTAGAACACAGCTCAATGTCAATTCCCGACCAGGGTTTGGACCTGGACCACCCAGTCCAGATGTTGAACATATCTTGTATATACTATTTACTATCACTTAAAAGTAACCAGAGTGACTAATAAACAAACATTTCAGCAGAGACCCGAGTCAATTGAGTCTGAAAATATGAATGTCAAATCAATTCTACATATTTAGCTGACCAGACTAATAATAAATATGACTTTTCTACTCATTTTTCTACTTACCATCTGCTAATATCTTTACTTTTGCACCACTCATAGCATCATAAGCAGATCCTGCAGCACCCTGGGGTGCCTGTGTTCCTTTGTACAGGCCACCTGAAAATTAGTAACATACAGGTATGTAGATAACTAAAATATCAGTTAAATAAGATCAATGCTGGTCACTTGAATCTTTAAATTTATATTCAGGTATAAAAGGGTCAGATTTTTAGACATTTGAATCAATGGGGTGGCAAGAGACTTCACCCTTTCACATGTCCAAAAATCTGTCAAATACTACAAAATTTGTACATTCTTCTCTGAACGTGATTTTCTCATTCACACCATAATTGATATTTGTTTGTTTAACAAGCACTTTTTGAACATACCATGGTAAATAGACAAATATGTAAACAGTGGCTTTTAGACAAATACTCTGAGTTATGTTATAAAGGAATCATACACTGGTGAAGCCACAACATTGACAGCTAAAATGATTGCATGTTGGTGGTCTGAGAATAATTTGTGGAAACAAAATAGTGCTATTTCCTTGAATGGCTACAGCAAATATAAGGTGAAAGCTTTGCATGTACTCTATGACGTCAAAGGCAAATTTTGGAGGAGTACAAAATTATAGTAAGCTTAATTAACTTAATTTATCAAGAAGTTAAATTAAATTATCTCATAAGTATAAAGTAGAATAAATATGTCAGACCTCTTTCCTGAAGATTTTACGTAAACAAATGAATTCGACATGTGCAAGGAAAGAACTTAAATGGGAGCTAAGACTCTGCTCACATGATGTCAAATGAATTAAGTCATATCTCGTTTAGAACTTTGAAATATTTGTGCGTGCATATGCATGGGATAGGCTCAGTTGGCACTAATTACCTAGGAGAACAGGTTTCCACAGAATTTTAGCCCCATTTCGGCCTGCAACACCTTCTATGAGTCTGCTCGCCATGTAGGCAAATGGGCAAACAACATCGTAGTAAAATACAATTTCTTTCATGATATGATTTCCCTGTTAATTCTGATCGATCGTCTTGTCGTGTTGTTGAGTCATTCAAGTTGCTACTGCATTCAGCCAGCGGTTAGAAGTAAAAGTTGTCACGTTGTGTCACGTTATGTCACATCATGGTATCACAAGTCTGTTCAGTTGTCCACATTTCGACGTGAAGTACCACAGTTTTAAGTATGATTTGAATTTTTTTTTCTGTCCATAGGGTCGCTCATTCCAGAAGGATTATATTGACCAAGCAGAAGCACTGCCGGCATTTCAGGGGATGGAGGACCAACGTCGAAATGTCATGACCCCGGGACAGAACCTTCCCGCGTGTTGGAACCAAGAATTTCTCTGACACAAGGTTTATAGTTACCTTACCTCTTTGTGACTGTCAAAGGCCCAACCACAAAACGAAACGTCAACGGATACACAAAAACCAACCCCGACAAATACGGACAGCTAATCAGATGGGCTGTCAACCCTGTGCGTTAGTGTGAGAGCGGAGCATGTGAATCATCCAGCTGCATGGTTCATTTACGTGTTTCCTGCGTAGGAGGGGAATTAACTTTTGGAATGAAGAGTAGCTAAACGACTTCTGGACTCTGGCAAATACCCATTTCTATCTGAAGCCGTGGAAGATCTCATCGGAAGCCTTCGATAAGTCTTTGCGACTGCAAATCTACGCAATATGAACGACCGATCTCATTCTTCCGATTCTTGTCGAGAAGGTGACGAAGATGGGATGGACATACCACCATGGTTAAGTTTGCTAGTTCTGTTTTCTGTAAGTTCGTCACTTTTCGTCGCGTTGGCTTTAAATTCTAATCCGTACCTAACAAGTGCAAGCGGCTATGCGGACGGAGGGGATATGTACTCACATCAGCTGGAAGTCCTCTACTTAAAAGAGCTCCTTCAAAATGGCACAACAGATCTTTGGTTTGATGAAGTTACACTGGGCTACCCATTTTTCCTCGCTTATCATCCGTTTCCATGTTTATTTACTTCAGGTCTGATGATCTTAACAGAACCGTAAGTGAGATACTTTACGTAATCACGCTTGTAGAGAATCGAGGGTCAAAGACAAACGGGGTGTGGTTTTATCAGAAGGTATGGGAATTTACACCCCTGCTATGTTACAGGTGTCTCCAATCCTTTACTTCTGTAATTCGTTCCTTTAGTCACTCTGATGAAAACTGTTTCTGTTTAGTGTTATAGTTGAGAGAAAATAGGCGAGGGTTAGTTTCCAGAAAGTCGCCCCTTAGACCTCTCATCCCGTATAATCGAGTTGGTCGCTCGGTCGGTACTCCTCTCCGCGTCATAAGGGCGAGGGTTTTTATCTACGTATACCCTGATGATTACTAAAACAAACTGTTTCCCTTTAATTATATATATTTTCACTCCACGGGATGTTTTCAAATACTACTTGAATAATTATTTCCTGTCCTTAAACCTTTGGAACGATTCCAGTTTGGCGTAATACAACATCTGAGACGTGTAGATTTAAAGTGAAGAATCCTTTTATAGTTTTCCGATCGACACTGTGGTTTTGTCTGGTAATCGTTGCGGTTAGAAGCATGGGTGGCAGAATTTGTTTTCTTCATCTGGACAGGAAATGCTGCAGCCTTTGACCATATGTATCAGTAAGTCTCGTGACGTTGAATGAGGGATAATCTTTCTTGTAAGGAATTTCTAAATAGTTTGTATTTCCGAAAGATAATAGTTTATTTAGTCAAATTGAACTGTAGAACTATTCAATGGCCTTCTCATTTTACTATTGCGTCAGATTGCGTCAGTAGAGATTAAGTTAAATTCAATTATACACTGACGAACTTAATTTTTACTATTAAAAGGGCCCTTATTTTTCAGGAAACTATAATCTTCAAAGCCTTTAAAAGCTGCAAAGTCCATTAATTAATGAATCAGTTGAAGTTTTTGCTGAAAAAAGTTTTACCATGTAACTTATTAAGGAAATTCAATTGAATTTTCATATGATCTGTTGGCATCCTTTTAAATTGTAACCTTAAGCAAAGATTTGGCAAATTTCATGGCACTCAAATGTTTGTGTGATGACTTGAAAAAAATGTCATTATTATAAATGTTTAATATTTAAGCTCTGAGTTGTTAACTATATCCATAAAATTATCTTCAAATTCATGCCATTCTATATTGATTTTCCTATTGGACTCAGTGCGTCATGTTTCCAGAAGAACAGGCCTTTATTCAATTCATTATTTTTAAAGCTGTGAAAGGTTTATAATCTGCTAAAATCTGCAGGAGAACCATTAGTCACAACAATAATTGGATCTCATATTATTATATTGCTTAAGCTCTGTGAGCAGGCTAGATGAACCAAATCCTGCTCTGTGATTGGCTACACATGCATGCGAGATGTCACTATCTTTCCCATTGGGATTATGCACTGTGCCAAAAGCCCAAAGATCATTTTACTGACCGAACTTGTGTGGTGATTAGATGACTGGATATTGGCCTAGCTTTTTTTGCTTGTTTATGGACCTCGACTCCATCTCCATTAAAAGCATGCAATAAAGAACTTGGCCAATGTCCAGTCATGGTGACCTCACGCTTGGTCAATAACCCATTTTTTCCTGTCCTATTATTACTTTCAGATTAATAAGACATCAGATAGCATTTGAGTAGAGCAAGAGTCATTTTCTTTACCTGTTTGTGACTCACGGAAACTAATAACCTCACAGAAATTTACAAACAAGAATACTTTGAATCGCAAAAGCTTCAGGAATTCTGCAAAATTAAAACCACACCATTTATTGAGTTGTGGTAAGCATGTTAGGTTTTAAAAAAGTCTGTGCAGGAGGGGGTGGGAGTGGGGTTCAGAGAGGCACCTTTTAAAAATAATTTTAAAAATATTCAGAAATTTGAAATGGCTCTGAACTCCCCCCCACCCACCCACCTACAGAATATTTTTAAACTTTACAAAAAATTGGGAGCACTTAAAGCTAAAACTAAGGGTGTCTTTAATAGGCTGATTGCTGCCATGGTAACCTATGTATTTTACCACGAAGATGACCACAACTTTTTTCACAATGACTGGGCATTTGTGTGATACCGGTATTTTAACATCACTAATGACTAAGGGTACATTAGTATTGATCCATCAAGATATTAAACTGCTGTAAAGTGCTGGTCAGGTCATAAATATAGAGGTGCGACTGTTCTGTATCCTCAGAATTATTCTTATTAAATAAGTCCTACAATATAATCAAGGCTATTTTTTTTTAATGACACTGATAGTGCCAGGTCTTGACCCTTCAATCCTTAATTTTTTCATGGGCTGTCACTAGTGGGAAGGTTCCCATTACCAAATTTATTTCATTTATGCCACTTTTCTCCACAACAAATACATCAACTAAATTATGAAATAATGATAATGATAATAATTATGATAATGATAATGATAATGATAATGATAATGATAATGATAATGACAATGACAATGACAATGATAATGATAATGATGATAATAATAATTACTAATATTAATAGTCATCCCTTGATACCCGTGTCTTAATAATAACACTTTATGTACCCAGCGTCAACAAGTAAATTCCCTTTACTGTCCAACTGGCCCAGTTGACCACAGGGAAAATTGAAAAATTTAGTTACAGCACAGTTTTAAGTGGTGTGCTGATTTAACTTCACAGTCACACTTAAATTATTTTCTCTCCTTGATACTGTAAAGTATTGAATAGAATTAATGTGGATTTAGACACTGATTCTGACTTGCTCTTTTGACTTGTAAGTCTACCAATTATTGTACACCCCTGCTGGTGGTTTGTGAAGAAGACGCCATCTCACTTTATGATGCATAAATGGGCAAAGGGGCGTATCCGCAGGGGCGGATCCAGGAGTTTTCTTAGGAGGGGGTGCACCACTAAGGAATGGCGTAACTGACTGGTGAGGTAAACAAATTTCATCTCAGGGGAGGGGGGTGCACCCCCTGTACCCTCCCCCTAGATCCGCTCCTGGGGGGGAATAATTGTTGATAACTCAATCTGGTCAATCAATCTGAGACCTACCTAATTTTGTTAATCTTACTCATTGAAGGTTTCTCAGTCCTCTCTTGCTGTTCCGATGGATGTTTGTAATTCTTCTATCGACCATGCCCTGGTCATGGTTTGCTGGCCTGCGCAAGCTGGGAATGACACGACTGGAGGCAACTTTGGCTGCGCTCTGTGTGCATTCTATTCACAGTTGGCGGAAGTTTGGACTGGAGCTCGACGCATTTCAGGAGTATGGAATTTTCACACAGGCTTATGGAATGACAATATTTCCTCTGGCAGGTGACCTCATACTTAGATTTCCGAAACTCTCCAGTTTCAAGCCAAAAGTCAAGATAAAACCAGTGAAAAAACGCCGGCATATGCGAGGGTTGTCCAATACATCCAGTTAGAGTCAATTCGTCTCTGGTTTTGACGATTCGACTTACCGGAAGTCGATTCGTGAAGCCTCTTTGATGGAATCGACACTAATCGTCTCCCTTGTTGTCGTCCCGTCATACCGGAAGTCGATTTGCGCGAGACTTACAAAATATAGCGCAACTGGGCTTTGAGGGTGGGTTGAAAATGTTGTGGATTCGACAATTTGACTAATCTGGTTTACCACTGTCTTTCTTATAATATCGTCAATATATCGTCTTACAAAGGATTTGCTCAGTTTCACACACACATAAACTACTAGGCGACGAAACAGAAATCCATCGCCACTCGAATAGTGGCGTTGGACTTTGGAATTTGCCTTTTTGATTTTTGCCGCTGCGAACGGTAAAATAATGGTTGGATATCAAGGTTGTACAGCCTTGTAATCCAGAGTCCCAACATATTACGTTGATTAGCCCGCACTTGGGTCCCTGTGTTGTTTTCTATTTAGTATAAATGTACTAGAGTTCTATCACGAATGCCGTTCTTTGATTAGCTATGCTACCCACCATCTGTTTAATCCATTGACTCCCGTGCCGCCCGTAACCGCCTGTGACGACCCTGGCCTTTGTTCCACTTCTGATGTCATCAGCTTTGACCAAAATTGGCATTATCTATACTCAACTTCTGCAGGAGCAATTCGAAAAGATCTTTCCAATGATACCTAAATCAAAGTGATCGGCTCAATGGAGCCTGAAATATGCACAAAGATGCTCAGAAATTTGAGTGAAAAACTCCGAGCAAAATTTCCTGCGACTACACGTGGCTACTCCAGGGTAACAATTGCCCGTCTCGATGATGCTTTCTCAGACTTTTTTGAACTGGAAGCAAGCCCAGTAGAAGGCCAATCAATGCAGCAAAAAGATAAGACAAGGAGAAAAAGGAAAGGCGAAAAAAGAATTTAAAAAAAAAAACGATTTCTGCGCATGCCCGAGCAAACATGTCGTAAAACTCTCGTAAAACGCGATGCTAGTGAAAAGAAAAGCATGCTGTCATGTCGCAAATGCCTTTTTGACCTTTTTGAGTAGATTGGAGCTAATTTGGCCCATATCCAGCCTGAAAATCGCCAAAATGTCCAAAAAATGCGTTTTTCGCGGAAGGTTCTGGGAGTCAATGGTTAAACAACAGACTGTTTCTGTGGAGGAACTATCGGCTGATAGTTGCCCCGCGGAAATTTGACTTTAATCCAAGAGAGCGTTGTGGTAAATAAGTGATTTTTTATTTTTCAGTTGCAATGAGTGAGCAATGAGATAAGTTACACTGTTAGTGGACTTGTAAAACCAAATTTGCACGAAATCACAGGGACGCCAGCGTCAAAATAGCGACAAAAAAATGCTCAATAGAGTACACCAATCAGACCGCAAAGCAAACACATGTAACCGGTGGAAGCGGCTAAACGCAGGAAAAGTTATTTCACGCAGTAAGTCGCCATTTGTGAGGAAAGCAACAAAAGCAAAGCCGCTGAGGCAGTTGTTTTGTGGGTTTGGGGTTTTGGACGTGAAACGACAAACTGCCGCCTGGTTAGCTCAGTTTCTAGAGGGCCAGACTGCTGTGGGGGAGGTCGATGGTTAAAACCACAGAACGGACCAACACTCAGGGTCTTAAAATAACTGAGGAGAATGTGCTGCCTTTGTAATTACATCTGCAAATGGTTAGACGTTCCAGTCTTCTCGGAAAAGGACTCTAAACCGTAGCCCCATCTCCTGCATTTTCATTGTTACATGGTTAGCAGGGGACGTTAAAGAACCCACACACCTATCGCAAAGAGTAGGGCACGGCGTTCCCGGTGTTGTTGTCTGGCCCAGTCTCACGAGTTAGTGCTTCACATAGGGTTAACTTCATTGTGCCTTTCCCCCTTGGACAGCAGTGTGCAAGTAAAATTGCTATGACTATCAGGAAGCTCTCAGAGGCAAGCTGCCGACTATTCACGCACACCGCGATATTTTGCGGTAAATTTATTTTACATCTGTTTTCCAAGGCGCTTCCTGTTGCATCAAAGTGAGGCTTCCCCGAAAAAGCACCAGGGCCCCGTTTCTCGAAGGTCCCGAGAAGTTTTCGCACCCGAAAAGCCGTAGCAAAATCTCAAACCTTATGACTTCAGAGCTGTTTTATGCACATATTCTTAATATAAACAGAGGTTCTCTTCATACAAGAAGTTTCAAGCGTATACACCTCTCTGTCCTTTTAATACCGATTAACTAAAAAATGGCTTTGCGGGCCCGAAAAGTTTCCGGGGCTTTCGAGAAACGTGCCCCTGGCCCGGGGGAACTTCCATGTGTGGATGAATTGAACTTTTATGGTGAAAAGTTCGCGAATGACCTCGAGTTGATCGAGTTGATTTTATTGATACTGTAATTGTTTTTTTTTTTAGCCCCGCTGCTCGGACTGCAAACGAATCAATCAGCTCTCCGTCGTCTGTAATTCAGAGTTCAAAACTTTCTTGGTTACCGCGTAACGTGAAAAATATCATAAAATAAGCTTTTTTTCTTCTTTATTTCTTTTTGTATGTGTACGCTGAGCACTTTTGATACTATGCACGACCAATGAGAACACACTTTTTTTTCCTCTCAATGCCCTTTCCAATTCAGGCACGCTTTCTTTTCACTTTTGTTTTAATCTTTCGAAAGTCAGTTGCGCTTCATCATTTAACTTTTCTTTGAAAATATTTGTTAGTCAGTTTACGGTATACCGTTCCCAAATTCACAATTAGCCAAGCAGAGGCCGTGTCTGCTGACCTGATATCAAGTCACCGACTTTATATGACTGATATGGGTGCGATATCATACTCACTTGGCCAAATTTGGGCACGGTAAATACCTAATCGTACAATTTTTTACGCTTCAGCGGTATATCAGGCTGGCTAGGTCTCATGGGTATTTTGGATCGACTACGTCTCGCTAGAGCATAAACTATGGCTTGACCAGACTCGCCTGATATGCCCCGCCGAAGCTGACCAAAAAGGTACGATTATTTGGTATAAACGTTGGTACGTGTTTTAAATAGCCTCTTGTTTGTTTTTTTCCTTTCAGTTGGGTTTTTGTATCAGTACGTTCTTTATGGCAGTGGCTCAAGAAATGGAACCGTTCTACTTGTTGTCCTCAACTTTACCGCACATACGTTCTTTGGTATCTATCTTGGGGTTGTAACAGCCGTAGTTGTTTTGATAGATCTGTTTTCCAACCCACTCCCTTTCAAAACAAAACTGTCTTCGCCTTCAATATGGCGCGCTGCCTATGTACACGTTACCAGTGTTTTTCTCATGGCCTGGTGGATATTGCCTTTGTTGATAAATATTCGCTATGTCGGAGGTCTGCCTTGGAAGAATGACAGCGAAAATGGATACAAGATTGAATTTGTCATCAGAAATTTATTGTCCGGCGAAATGTTTGACCACGGAAGAAAATTGCCGTTCATTACAATGGGATTTTTAGCAGGTTTATCTTGTGTTTGTTTAACCTATCGAAGAAACGAAGAAGATGACCACCGTAAGAAACGGCAAACACTGTATGTTTGGCTCGGCACTATTTTTTCCGTGACAATAATTCTTTTTCTCGGAAGGACAACTTTGGGTGCCTTGTACGACTTAATTCCTTTTCATAAAGAAATCGAAGTTCTTCGCTATTTAAATGGGATTCATTTTTGCGGCTTGCTTCTCATGGCAGTCTCGTTTGCACGCATCCTTTGTTTCTTGTGCGCAACTTTCTGCAGGATGTCAAAATCGTTCTTTAAAAGTCACTACATCCTATTGGCAGTTATGCTGGTAATTCCGCCAGTTTATCTCAGCTCTCAGCTTCAACAAATTAATTCTCTATTGACACTGACCGACACCCATGACTCGCTAGAAGGATTGAAAGACATGACATCTTATCCCAGCAATGGACGCGTCTTAGCACAAAAAGTTTTAGGTGAGTTAATATTTGCTCTGTTCTATTTTGAATTTTTGCTTTTATTTTGTTTCTTGAAGTGCAACTTTCTAAGAGCCGTTTACTTAAATAAAAGATCTCCCAATACTGCTTTAGTTTCTCACAATACAGATTCAAAATGTAATTGAGTGGCGCGGTGGCCTCATGGTTAGTGCGCTCGTCTCCGGATCGAGCGGTCCGGGTTCGAGTCCAGGCCGGGGACACTGTGTTGTGCTCTTGGGCAAGACTCTTTACTCTCAAAGTGCCTCTTCCCCACCTAGGTGTGTTAATGGGTGCTGGCGAATTTAACCGGTTGGGGGGGGGGGGTAGCCCTGCGATGGACTAGCATCCCATCCAGGGGGGAGTAGAAATACTCCTGGTCGCGTCATGCTACAGAAACCGGGAGTGGTTTTCACTTTATTGTTGAAAGCAATTCGCATTTGGTTTCGCTTTGCATTGCTACGTTCAGCAATTGACTGAAAAAAGAAATTCGCAGTCTACGACGTTTCAAGTAACTCAATTTACTTCGCTCTAGAATAAGTGCTTAAATCTAGATTTTAAATAAGCTTGCACACTTGATTTCTTCATTCTCGGATCAGAGTCCAGTCGTTTCCGTTTCTCTTGTCTTCGCTTCCGAAGAGGAAGATTTTTCCTCTATCTGAACATAGTAGTTACTAACTAAGATCTGAACATTTACGTTTCAAAACCGTTTTGCGACCACCCCTTTTTCCTCAGCCTCAGAAACATTGACCAAGAAATATTTTCTTGACATCACTCCTGGTCAACTATGGCCTGGTAATGTTTTGAACATTCTCGCACACTGTCCGACGCTCTTATTCGTCTAGACCACAAAGGACTCTAACGATATATTGATGTACGTCCAAAATGGGAGTGGTGTTTAAAAAAAAAAGACCTTTCTTGCGATGAACCGCTTAACCGCTATGTAAGAGATAGATTAAACTTTATCAACAGTGGAAATCATGTGTTTATGATTTCGGCTTTTGTTTTATTTTTACCTTCCTTCCTTCGCTTGTGTTCTTTTTCTTTTTTTAAACAGGCACTGGTGGCCCTTGGCATTTAGCCCTTTTACCACATCGCAGCAAAAAGCCCGGTAAATTTATCTTGTTAACTGTTACGTTATCTTCAGTTGTTCCGAAAAGCGGATAGCGCTAGAGATGGGCCATTATCTTTTTTCCGAGGGGGTGGGGGGGGGGGGGCGGGGCAATTTTTCTGGAGTGTGGAATCTTTTTTTTCCTTTTGGGTTGTGCATGGATTTTTGGGTGGACAATAGCTTGTGCAAGAATTTTTTTTAAGGTCAAACACATGACATGAATGGCAGAAAGCACTTGCACTTTTTTTTCAGCTGTTTTTGCTTTGCCGGATGTTGTTTTGGAAATTGCCCAACACCCCACCCACCCATCCCCTCAAAAAAAAGTGGTCCGTCCCTTACTCAACAGTCTCAGGCAGTGTAGCCTCCTATGCAGGCATTCTTTTGACGCGTCACACACTCTTTTGACGCGTCAGGCATTCCTCCACATCCTTGGGGAGAAATCTGGTAAAGAACTAAAATATCTTCAGCGTAGGAGCCTTCTGCGAACTCCCTGACCCTTGAAATTGATTAATTATGTTTTGACAGGTAAAGTTATGCGATCTTTTAGCAAGTGAATAAGTTTGTATGAAGTTGCGTAGATCGAGGGTCTATCATAGGCTTTTGAAGTCCCGCATCCCGCCACTAATTTTGGCTCAGACATGCCATCTTGCTCCAGGCAGATTTTCTGACTGGGGCCGCAAGCATCTACCCGCATCCCGCCGTCAATTTTAAAACTATCCCCCATCCGTGTGTCAGCGTGAGCAAATTCTGCTCCCGCTGAAGTATTTTTATCCCGCATCCCGCCATTGCAATTTTTGTCATCCCTTGTTCCGCCTTCGTTTTTACGCGCGTCCCGTATCTCGCCAAACCTATGTTGAACCATCTAGAGCTCCAGATATCAGCAAAAGAAATTGTTTTGATGCGATGAATTAGTGAAAAAGCACCTATCTTAAATTTTATTGGTCTCTTTTATGCGCGGAGAGAGATTCAAGCTGCCAAACACGCCGCAACTGTTCAACAGTGTCCATTATTTTCACTCAGGAATCGTCACCTACTCTCGAGGCTATCACGACACACTGTCTCTGTATTACCTTGAACTGCTGCAGCCCAATCTTGACGTCACACCTTGGTTCCCAGATCTCTTGCGACTTTACAACATTCGCTTCCTTGCTACGTACAGCATTGAGGTACCTGAGCACTTCTTGGAGGCTTGTCAGCTTAGCCATCTGACTTCTATTGGTGACATAGAGATTTATGTGAGAACGCCCCAAGAGAAGTATGGGTATTTTGAGTTTGTACACGTCCCAGGGGCTGTCGCTGGTGACTTAAAGGGCATGCGCGAAGCAGTGTCAAGATCTACCCAACTGTTCACCTACAGAGTACTGTTGGCCGTGAATCCTTCAAACACGCCGCACAGTCCACCTTTTGAAATCGCGGTTTCGGAGAAAAATGAACATGTAAGTTTCTTGATGAAGTTTCTTTCTTCAGATGAATTTGAGACAAGCTGGTTCGTGAATAAGATGCCAGTTCGAGAGGCAGTGTTCTATACAGAAGTAAAGTTTGGGCGCGATGCAGAGCAAGTCGTGTCAAGAGTTTTACAGGAGGAAGTTGGGAGGAATTTCTACAAAGCTTTTGTGCACGTGGACGAGAGGGCTTGGAGCGAGGTATGCTAGTTATCGAGTTTGATTCTAAGCATCGCGGATTAAAGGGGCGCTTTCCACTCGACCAAAAATCCCGAAATTTTCGAAACGGGGACAAATGGTACGGAAATTTCTAGGCAAAGGTCCCAGGAAATCCGGAAATTGTTGAATTTCCGAAAAGCGAACCATTCAACCGAAAATTCCAGAAATTCCGGGATGAAAATCAAATGGAATGGAAATTTCCAGGTTGTCATCTTTTTCGGAAATTATGCAAATTCGCAATTTTCTATTCAACGCTAGTTCTTTTGGCCGCGATCACAGCGAGTTGGACATCTCACGCAAGGATGACGGCAACGCGTATTCGAAAATGGAAATACTTTAGAATCTTTCCACTTTATATATGTCGGTAAATACTAGCTGCATCCAGATTCGTGAAGAAAGCGTTTTATAAAAATAATGCCCCCGTAGTGTACTTGTTTGTTTTACGTAGGTTGGCTAGGAAATGTACAAAGATTTATAACGAGTGCAGAACCATTGTACAACCTTGTTTTGCGACTTTTTCGCTGCCGTTGTGGTTTGTATAAGGTCCCTGCTGTTGTGGTCTATAAAAAGTCACGATGTCGAAATATCAGTGTTCTGTTTGCTTCTATATTTAAGATTTAAACCTCGAAGTCATTGAAAAATTCCAAGCGAACAAAACTCTGCGGCCTGTCTGCTTTCCATACTGGAAAAGTCTGTACCATTCGCTTATGGAAATTTCCGGAAATGCACACGGGGATTTTTGGTCCAATGGAAAGCCTCCAGGGATTCTAGAGGATGCAGTGATGAGAAATAACTAAAAAAATAGCTTGGAGAAATTAGAAATACGATGATAGCTTCGAACATTTCCCAGAAAATTGTCATCAAGTGCCTTAAACTGGGTCATAACATTCACATGAATTTATCTAGATAGTTTCTTTTCATTGTTTTTATAACTTTAATATATGATTCTAGCAAACTTTAACATTCTGGAGCTAAATACCAGAGGCAAGCTACGTTACAACCCACTATATTTAGCAAAACCCAAATTAAGATAAGAATACTTAATTTAATTAAAATTACAATGGCCAAAACACACTAAGACATCTTGGACGGACGTTTAGTAATAGTCAGTATTACCAGCCTTTGATTTGCAGCTTTGTCTTCGAATGAACGTTACTCGTACGGTTAGCCAAAAGCATTTCCAAAACGTCAATACTTCCAGAGGCTTGCAGCTCTTTTCTCTCTTTTTCAGAATTTCTATCGGACCGAGCACCTTCTGCTCAAAGTGACGTATCATCCTTTCTGGAAATGCGCCTTCCTCTCGACAGCGGATGCAACTGGCCAGGCACGTGACTGGCAGGAGATTCCCTTGCATCACGTGACACCAAACCTGATGAGCGTGGTACTTCCCCCGGGTAGACATCACGTGACTTGCCAGTATAAAAATCCTATTTATCAGAAAGTCGGTTTTATTTTGTTTGTCATGATCTTTATTACCTTATTGATAAAAGAATCGACCAATTTAATACAACGAAGGTGACATTAGTCGTTTTCTAATGTTGTTTATACAATATGCCGGATTATTCTCGCATTTTGATTGGTTCGTCAGATGCATAGATGATGTCATCAACAACTTTTATTTTGGTTTTCTTTATTATATAAAACATTTAGATTCCATGTTGCCGTACGTCTGTTCAGTAATGTAACATGGTAAAAACGTCAGTGACACACTTGGCTATCACCTCGTGTGCCATGTTTTTGTTCTTACCACATTTTGACGTCATCCGTGATCTATTACTAAACAGAAGTTCGGTCACAATACGAAGTTAATGCTTAATTTCGTACATCATGACTAAATCTGAATTCTGTTCACGTTTCAGTGGATGGTTTCGGCTGTTTTTAAAAGTCCTTGTAGTGTTTTGATCAAACCAAAGCCGTGTATTAACAATTTGATAAAACAGAGCTTTTAGTCCAACCATAGAGCGCTGTATATTGTATATTAGAACGTAAAAGACATTTTAGAAGACGAGAGAAATGTAGAAGTAAGAGTCTTACGCGAGTGCTTCAAACATTCTTTTTACATTTCTCAAGCGTTATCAAATAAGCGTAATTTTTATGACAGCATAGAGCGGTTTTCATTTTTTTCATTTAAGTGTCGAAAAGTACGTGATTTTGAATCAACTACGCAACAGGACTGACTTGAAAGACCTGCGCCACTTTTTCATCCAATCAGAAGTAAAACAAACCAATCGTGACTCACTTGCACACGTTTTCCCGCGCTTTTCGTCAGCTACATGTAATTCGAGTTTTGATTGGTTCACTGTATTGTCTGTGTCCTTTGTGATTGGTCAGAGTGATAACTTTGGTTTTTGTTTTACGACACTCAGTTGAAAACCGCTGTATACGTGGTTTTGATTTCTTTTTATGTTTTGATGCAGTTTTTCCGTGCACGCAAAACAACGGAATGGCAATCAGAATGCTAGGCATTGTGCATTTGAAACATTGTAAATTTTGATTAGCTATGCTATATTTTATTTTCATATAAAAAATTTTACCGTTATTTATTTATTTGAAATTATTGACGAGTGAGTGAGCAAAAATTATCAATATTTATTTGCCACAGATTGAATAAAGAACCAACCGATCACGACCTTGTGTAACGAGAATTTACAAACAAGTAGGCCTAGTTTTTGGATGGGGGGGAGAGTCGAAGAAAAGGGTGGAGTCGTAATGTGTCGTAATATGTCGAAAAGTAATTTTGCTACACATAGCGCGCAATAACAAAGGATGGACTCACCGCGAGATTAAATTAAAATTTACTCAGCTGTTCACCTGCAGAATTACATTTGTCGTGGATCCTCCAAACCCTCTGCGCAACCAACCTTTCAGATTATAATTTGAAAACGTACCACGTGACATTCAACGACCATACCCCAGGAGAACATTGAGTCCTTCAATGCTCCTCTTAGCTCCCGCGCGGGTACGCTCGATTACCACCCGGGAAAGGAGTTCGTGCTCCCCCCCCCCCTCCTCCCCGGGGAGAGGACGGTAGGCGGGACTCGAGAGAGCGGCGGAAATCGAGCCCACCCCGCGGGTGGCATTGAGAGTGTTGGGAGAACATTAAGCGCCTGAATGGAAGCGGGTGATTATTTACGATGCTATTTTCCTGTTGCACATGGCAATGGTATTACCTTTCCTTGCTTTTGGCATAAGGAGTCGTAAGTCTTCTACAACGGTCCGAATCGTTGCGGACAAATTGCAGCAATAGCGATACAGAGACCCGTCTCTCGCAAAACACACGTCACTATATATTATCATTTCTTGCCAAGGGAACCTATTTAGAGACGATAAACGAAAAAGATTTAAGGATGGTAAAGATTAAGGAAGATTGGCAGATCACGGACGAAGCACTTTGCATTTCCACCCTAAACTTTCCAAGATACGTGATCCAAGCTCTAAACACTTGAGAGAGCAGACACGCGCGGCACTAAACTTAAGATACTCGCTGTCCGCAAAAGCTCGCAAATAACTATTTGTTCGCCCCACATCATCGCAAGGATCAATCGAAAGGGTCCGAAAGACTATCAAGATAAGACAACACTTGATGAATTGAAGAATATGAACTTGTTTATTTATAAAAATAACTTAATATATTCATAACAAGTCGTGCTGTACAAGTATATTGAACAAGTCCCTTGTGGCTCACCAACACAGATTGGAATCATATTGAGAATATCTCAAAGAAACACAAAGGCAAGAATAAATCGATCACACCATCACAACTGTACAAATACGGCATTTTATGCTGGTCTACTGGTTGGAAAACAAAATACTTTTTCAGGCAGAAACCCACCTCATAAATTGACTGTACCCATGCTGTAGAACTTACATGACACGTCTCTCCCTTTACAACGTTTCTGGTTGGACAGTAACAATCGAAAAATATCGAGGTTCTGTTAGCGAAGTTTTCCGAAAAATGACATTTGTTCCACAACTAAATGACAGGAAAGGCATAAGAATATTTGGATTCTCTGAGGCAACTCCAATTTACAGTCGGTTTATGTAACGAGCATGCACACAAAGAATAAATATCTTAATTTTGAGCAACTTCGCAACTATTTACAACGTGTTGGAGTGTAAGTGAGATAATATTAAAATTACACATCGAACACCTGTGAATGCTTCCTTGGGAACGCTAAAACATTCTTGAAATGATTCATGGACGGGTTATAAAGCATAATTCAAAGTTCAGGTATTCTGCAAATCATTGTGGTTTAAAAATTGTTTTGCACAAGTTTCCATGAGTTGGACAAGTTTCCTGGATCCAACACTATGGCAACCCCAGCTAAGATCCAGTGCTCCGCAGTCTTGGAGCACTTGATGGGTAAAGTAAACGAGCAACACTGTCGAGCCTGAAAAGATAAAACAAAGGAATTTAAGTACGGGGTATTACTACAGAACAAAACTTGTATCACAGCATAACAGGCTCGGGACAAAACCAAATCCCACCTAATAACGAACTCGAAGTTGGAATAAATCTGACACTCACCCTATTCATAAACACTGGACAACGATAAACGTCCAAATCATCTGCCTCGTTCCTCTCTTCGCGCCCAGGTTCCTCCTCATCGGGTATGACAGCGGACACAAAGAGGTCTGGTAATTGTAATATGGCCGACCTGTGAATTACAGGTAGGAAGAAGCAGACGGTTAAAAACAACCTTTTGCAGTCGGTATCGCGTATTGGATACTAATTTTGCAAAGCAATATGAAGGACGCTGATGGCGCTTCCCACGTGATGATGTATGCCAACGTAACAGCTTTCCGAGTGCAATTTTCGATTAGATACTAGTAACATTGTATGAATCAGAAACTCTTCGGGTCTTCCAACAAGAAATTTACAAACATGGCGCCTTTAAACATCCTTAGTTTCACAAATCAATTTACTACAGGCATGTATTTTGTTAGCCTACGTGTAGCCGTACCCACCCCCCGAGGAAAAACGGGAGGGAGGGAACGTCTACGTTCCCTCCCTCCCGTTTTTCCTCGGGGGGTGGGTACGGCTACACGTAGGCTAGTATTTTGTCCGGCTCTTTTACGGCCTATACATTTTCCTTTTTACTGCTGTGTAAAACTTGAAGTATCTGATGGCTACTGACAGCGGAAAACGCGCACCCCGAAATGTTTGAAGATGAGGCAACTTAGGAAACCTTTTTTACTCTCGAGTGTCAATGTCAGCATTAAAAAAAGAATCACCCAAAATCATTGTTTCAAGTATCGGAAAACAAAAACAAACAGCAGCTCAAGGAAACACGCTCGATATTTTAAGTTTGAATGGTCACATACGAGTGTTTCACCCCGACTTGACAACTGGAGTGCCATTTTGTCCGTATGATATTGCTTATGAGAGGTCTTACTTAAGCTTTCTATAACACACACAATACTTACATTGGTTCCACAAGGCATTCTTGATCAAGGTCCAGTGACGCACCTTCAATGAACAGCCCACTCACCACCAGGCCTTGCTCCAAATCGTCGCTACTTTCGTCACGTGATAAGTAAGACTTCGCCAATGAACAGCGAAGTTCAACCTGTGAAGGATTCGGCAGAATTTTTCACAAACTGTCGCTGGCTTGTTCTTAATTCCAATGGTTACAAAACACTTGTATTCGGAACAAGGAAAGCTACCACTTAAGCGATTAACTAGAAAGTAGAGAGTACCTCGTCCACCGTACACCCAGCCATGGCGGCCTTCTCGTGCCTCAGTGACGTCATCAGCGCTCCGGGGTTGGCCAGGCCACCAAGCCAGACGGAAGTCAGCTGACCACGACCTACTAAGGGCTCGGAGTTTGGATTCGGAACGATACCACGCCGAACCCAGTCACTGAGTTGCTTGTGGCGCCGACTTAAGTCTGTTTTGAAAAGAAAAACAAAAAAAAGCAGCTGAACTGTTAGTACAATGAAGCAAGGCTGACACTACTTAGAAAACTAAATGCGACAACGACAGGATAGAGTCCAGCCTGAAAGCCAAGAATTGCAACCGTGGACAGCTGTTTCGACCTTGCTGGGTTGTCGGAGCCGAAATTACAGCAACCAGCACAAAGGGTAACTGTCTCCTAAATGCCAATGGTAATGACCTCAGATGAATCGAAATGTTTGCGGATTGATCAATGTCACGTGCACACCGCGTGACTGTGGATAACAGGCTAAAATGTCGTGATGACAAAATCCTACAGAAAATACCTGCACAATGCCACTTAGAAGAAGACAGCATATCCGCTGAGACAAAACTAAATACAAATGTGGCAAGGGACTCCAACTGAAAATCGGCTAGCATGCTGCTTTTAGAGATCCTACTTATACCAGCAGCATTTTAGCTTGCAGCCCCTTACCACATTTGCATTTTATTCGATCTCCGCCATATTGTTGTACGTTTTCTGTTTTTTTTGTTTTTACTTCTTCGTTTCTCAGACACGGAAAGGTGACTCAATTTAACGCCTTAAAAAGAAAAGCATGTCTTGGCTATGCAAAGCAACCCAGTTGGTGATGTCACCATTACCTATGAGCCAAGATGCAAGACTGTGGGGGGAGGGCTGACAATCGGGATGCAGCCAATCACTGGGGACCACTTCTTCCTGCAGCGCATCAACAACGGGCACGAGGGATGTTGGGATTGCAGGTGAGCCTCCCAGCACGCACTGCTCCAGAATTTGTAAAGAGTGCCGGATGTGATAAAGAAGACAATTAAACCACTGGCATTCCTGAAAACAAATGAAGAAAAAACAAGATTTTACCCTGGTAATAACCAACTTTGATAAAAACCATCGTTTCTTAAAATGTTCAGTTTTACAGGAATGGCCAAAATTAGAGAAGTGGGAGTAACAATCTTGAGCAGAATTTCATGAATCGTCCGCCTTGCAAAGTTTTTACGCGATACAACAGTCAAACAGCTGGAGTAAATCCTCAAGCAAAAGATCATAAGGTGTCAAAACTAATGAGCCAGCAATGAACAGTGGAATTCCCATTTCTCAAACCCTCAATTTTTCCAACTTCCCGATAACTCGAACCGCGAAAAACGGTGAGCTCTCGCCAGGCTTCTCCCCTATTTTTTCGTTCGCTGTTTTAATTTCGCGCTGCGTCCCCAACTAACTGGACGCCTGGAAAAGGCTATTTCCCTCCCCTCAGTCAGACACTGTAATTTTACCTTCGATTTCTCCAACTATCCGATTTTTCAAACCAATTTTCGTTTTCTTTGGAGCGTCGAGAAACTGGGAATCCAATGTTACTTCTTTAGAGTGTAATTAGCCTCTCTACCCAGAGTATATATGCTACGGATGCAACAAAAATGATCATTTTATTATACCTTCTGTAAGACATAACCCATAGACTCTGACAAGCGTTCATCCGAACCAACAGTGCTACCGGACTCTGAATAAACAGACAAAGCTCGCAGCTGAGACAACACGCGTGGAAGAAGCTGAGTGACAGGCATAGCTCCGTCTCCTTCTATTTTTAGCAGCGTGGGCAGCCGTTCAAGACATAGGTCCATTGATGCACGCAAGCGAGGCATGTTAACCACGGCTCCAGCTGAAGGTTCTTGCGCAAGCGCAGTGGTATGATTGATGTCCCGGTGCAGCTTGTTGAGTTTATGAATGAATTCAGAGGTACTGCAAAATTAAGAATAGCGCCATGTTATTAGCAACTATTACAAATATAATCTATCAAGTATTTTCGCTCGAGCACGATTGCTCTAAATGCGTCAAGTGACTGAATAATCCCCCAGCTAAAACTGGGATAATATTCCCCAATTTTCAAAACCGCGCGTGTTGCGAAACATATTAGATGGATAACAAACACAATAGCCTCCATTTGGTGCGAAAATAAGCTCGGATATTTGTCCTTGGACATTTTCTGTTCCTCAAATCTCTCAGTTTTCCTCGAGCTACGCTCTCGGAAAACTGTTTGCTTCTCGGAACAGATAATGTCCGCGGACAAATATCCGAACATACTTTCGGGCCAAGTGGAGGCTACTGTTTATATAGCTGCTGTGTGCCCGCTACTGGACCTGAGCGTGCATATTTGTTTTAATAGAATAAGAAGCATGAATAGAAATTATAAAGCACGTACGCTCCGGATGTTGTGTTGCCAATGCAATCACCGCCCTCTTCTAGGATGTAAATTTTTTTTTTTTTTTTTCAATTTTAAGACAAATTTTAAGATGCAAACGTGCATTATTTCCTAACAGAGCACGGAACACCATCTCCCATTTGGTAAATAACTCTTTGAAGTTAATTCTTACCGAGCCTCATTGTATTCCCGTTCGACACTAATGTCTAGACCCAGAGCCTTAACTGTACTCATGACCGCGTCCTCTGTCCCAGTCTTCTCGTTGAACCATTTGCTGTACTCGGTTGAGTCTACATTGGCCGGTGGTACAGGCAGGCTGATGGAACCTAGGGCGAGCGATGAGTGCTGTTGAAGAGCGGTCTCTTTAATCACTTGATGTGTCAGGATTGCAACATAGCGCCGGTCCCATGGGTCAGATACTTTTCCACCATACACACCCTACCAATATAACAGTACAACACATGAACTTTCGCACGTATGCTATAAAAAGCTCTAATCTTCCAGAAGCTATTATCGAGAACTATAATCTCAGTAGACCGCAACGCCGAAGACTCGTCACCCTTAGATTAACCACAAACAATCTCAAGACCGCGGAAGATGGAAAATGAATCACGTGGTCTTCTTGTCAGCACCACGTAGACAAGTGTTCAGCGTGACGTGAAAAACTAATCCTGTGGTTCAGTTCAGACCAACGTCCTACATGATGAATGCTCTAGCTACCACGTTGGGTTTAGATCGTGAGGAATTCAAATGAATCTGGGAAAGAGAGAGTACACTAGCGTACAGAGTTGAGCAACGTGTCAGGAAAAAAAAGGAACAAAAGAAAACTCACTGTGGTCAGACAATATAAAATTCACTATAGCATATTATCGCAACATATTTTTTGGGACAATCTTACCTCAGCGATAACATCAGAAAGTGCCTTTAACTGTGACGCCCCTAAGCCCTCTTGCTTTGAGGCCCATTTGATCACCATTTCAAATGACGTCAGTAAGTCACGTGTAGACAAAGGGTAGCGACCGCTGGACGCTCGCGTACCGAGCTGATGGCGCATAAGCAACACACTGTGATTGACACATAAACCAAACAAGGTGGAACGGACTGCGAGGGACTGCTCACGAGCTTGTTCCCAATACAACCGAGGAACAGCCTGTTAATGAGAAAACGATACTCAGCGAATGACATCATGAAAGAAATATAACGTAGAACTGCGAAAGTAACTGTCTCCCAAAGTGGTAAATTTGGATGGCTAAAGTTTTAAGCGTTAACTCTCCGTAGGAGCTAGGGTTTCTAGAGCAGCCTAAGTCCTCATCCCGTTACACAAAAACACATGTCAAACACATATCTGCAATTTTATTATGATCACTCCTGGTAGCGTATCCTCGATATTTTAAGATATCTTAAAGTGCTTCGATGAACGCCTAGGCCAACGCTCGGAAAAAAAAAGTACTTATTGCTTTCTTAGATTAGAAACTGCCTTGTAGCTAACGATTACCTGGGCACTCCCCCGTTAATTTCCAAAACAAGGATTCCACCCCACCCCAAAAACAGATGTAGTTTTTCAGCAAGTAAAATCTCCCCCACCTCTCCCCTCAAAGAAGCAAGAGATAGTTCAAATGAATGTAATAAATGTTTTGAACCAAGCAGTATCAGCGTTTCGTCTTGGGTGATCGTCAGGGTGAGGGTAGTTCTGAAAAGAACTGTTGTTGGTGACTGACGTTTCGACAATCAGCGGAAGTCATCTTCAGAGTCAAGTGAATAGTGTGTGTCAGTCAGTAATGTTACAAGTCTGGTCCGTTGAAAGTGATTGGCCAGTTTAGTCATGATGGTATTGGCTAAAAGACTCGTGTTAAGTTTGTCAGCAGTCACTGGTCGATTGTAGTAAGGTTCGAACCATCTTTTGTTAGTCCCAACCGAGTGCTTGGCTGTTAGGCAAAGCTGCCCCATCATACCTCAAGTGTGGACGTAATGATGGTTTTCAAGTCCAGGTCCTTAGAGTTCAGGGGTTGGTATTCAGGTCCCTCTCTCTGTACCACGTCCCAGGCCAGCTGATGTGAGAACAGCAGAAGTCCTACTGGCAAGTGATCCGCGGGCTCGCAAAGCAGGAAAACGCGCCATTGAGATGGAGTCGAGGACGTTTCTAAACAATTTTTTAAAAAAGTCACACGATTACTTACATTGCACACAAAATTACATACCAAATCGTTTAAATCAAATTGTCAGTAGTTCGTCTAGTGTGATCGGCCCGAAGAAGATAGTCCTTAAAAGGACCATATTGTGGTGACGGACGCTTACAAGTCATCTAAATAGTCAGGTGAAAAGCGTCTACTATCAGTCAATAATGTAAGTCTCTCGCTGCAAGAATCGTCAGTATAAGTTTCATCAACAGTAATTAGTCAGTTATTGTTAATTTCGATGCATCTTTCGTTAGTCAATATAGTGGTTCCGTTTGAAAAAGAGTTCCTTTGTTGGTTATGCTAAAGACGTAGATAAGTCAATTGTTAGGTGTTGGTAGCTGTTATATAGACTTCGAGTAGTCCACGCTTCTCGCCCCAAGGATTTCACGCGGCCATTTTTTCCTCGCGGTTTATTTACGGTCTCGCTCGACGGACTAAGCGAAAGAGGGACTGCTCGTAGTCTAGCAGTTATAATATGACGACCAATGTTTGGCGTAGAAGTGTTTTAGAACCCAAACTATTCTAGCCCTTAAATATATTCCAAGCCTCTCTGCTCCACTCCATCCCAAAATGACGGATACTTACCCGCTTGCAAATGAAGTCTGGACAATCGATTATAAAGTTGCTCAAGCCAATGGCGGGAAGCCAGTTGAAGGTTTTCTATCACTAACCAAGTGTCAGTCCGCACGGCGGTTGCTAAGGCAACATCAATGATTTCTTCCTGCCCGTGTCCCACGGATATCTGCTGGCACTGCACATTATGAGCCTGCAAGTTGAAAAGCCAATAACCTTATTCAATTTGTCTGAGATTGCCTGCACATCACGGTCTCTTCTGGGTTAAGCGAGGTGTTACCACAAAGCTACAACTAGATTGCACCATGCAAAAGGCTAAGTTACAAAGAGTACTGTGAGGCTTGGAAGCGTGCCACAAAGCTTGGTTAAATGGCGTCTCATAAGACTTGGCTGCACGGCATGAAGAAAACATTCTATGAGAGAAACATGCAGCAATCGGCTTACAATTCTGCAAGGTAAAAATTATTACATACTTCGACGGTTTCAAAATAGCATTGAAGGTATTGACGAACCGAACGCATGGTTGGAAAATATACAGAGTAATACAATTCCGTCTGTCTCACCTCCGCTATCCGTCGAATGCTCTCAACAGGACTAATCTTGAATGGCGTGTTCATAGACGTGTGGTCTGGCATCACGACAAAAATAGGAATCGAATGTTTAATACCAGACAGGAGTTCATCGAACCGCGGAAGAGACTTTTCCACTAGATCACCCACTTCATTTTCAACAAATATAAGCATGGCTCGTTCAAATCTATCAGAACGCAAACAGCGAATCATCAACAGTCTGTCAAGTGCAGTCAGGGTTGGTGAATCTTCAGCGTCTTCACTTTCTATGGGCAGCGGTTGCGCTTCGGGGCGTTCGCTCTCATACCAGTCCCTCCACGGTCCAGGATTGGACGCGATGTGAGTGCAGATGCTGTCCAAGGGACCTTTGAGGCTGGATACGGCCATGATTAGTTCCCAAGACTCTTGCGCGATCCAGCTTGGCTGAAGGAGCGTGGGATCGAAGTCTGAAAGCGCAGGAACTGGAGAAGATAGCTTTCCTAGAAATAACACAGAAGAGTGGGGTTAGTTCAAAGGCGAAATGTTCGTTAAATTAAGAGTTAAAGTTTAGGTGAACTTACCAGAAAGTAGAAGTGAGATTTCCTCCTGGACCAGCCCGTCTTCAGCACGTTTTTCTACTTTGTAGAGCGTGAGAAGAGAAGAGAATAACAATCGATGGTGCTGGTCTATACTCCTGTGAATGAACAAAGGATAAAAACTCGTCATCGTCAATTAGTTTTGCTCTCTTAGAAACTGTAACTCAGGAATAGCTAACTAATTGCAGATTTTAAGCGTACATTACCCTCCTCTCTTACCATTTGACTTTATCTACTAGGAATTAAAATATTGAAGACCGCTACAAAAGGGAGAGAAATCACAAGTCTGCCATGACCCTCGGATTGAACGCAAGTTCATCAGTGGCAGGTAACCCATCAAATCCTTTCTTCAGAGCGTATAACTGACCTGTTAGCCAAAGCATGATAGCGCTGCATCTGCTTAATCTCCTGTTGAGCTGCAGTACACAAGAAGCAAAACGTACCTGCTAACGTGACGGTAGAATGATTGGCTGAGCGAGTCAATGAGCTGATCTGTCTGCTCAGGGCTATAAGGGGTGTATTCCACGCCGGGAGATGGCAGTTGGACCTCAGCTGGAAGGATAACTGACATGCGCTTGGATGGCAGCTTCTTATGAGAAGGATTTCGACCTTCATCACCTGCAGAGGGAAAGAGAAAGGTCCGATAATCTTTCATAACACGACTCCATTGAAGTTATTCGACTAATTCTGTTATTCCACGTTTCTGTGAATGATCACTGATTGACATTTCTATCATAGCCACCAGCCTAACGGAGCTGCCTCACCTGATATAAGTCTCTTTATTTTCAAATTTAAAAAATTGAATTTAATCTAGAGGAAACATACGAAAGAAATTAAAGGAGCACGCCATTTCTAACGCGAGGCACTCATGCCGAGGCGCTGATTTGAAGTTTCAAAACGCCTGTATTAAGATTTTAAGGAAGCTGTGGCGCATTGTCTTAAAAGTCGATCGAAGAAGGCATTAAAATAATAGGTAAGACAGAACAAAAGAGGTCATTAAAAACCAACAAGAAAAAGGAAGACTTGAACTGAGGAAGACTGATATGATATTTAAACTATACTAACCCAGGTGTATAAATGGGTACCAGCGAATTTAATGCTGGGAGTGATCCTGCAATCTTGCAATGGACTGGCATCCCATCCAGGGGGGAGTAGAACTGAATACTCCTAGTCGCGTCATGCTACAGAAACCGGGATAAGCTCAGACCTGGCCCATATGCAGACTTTACCTTTACCTTTAATAACTTTGCTTACCCTGAACCACAGCCGGTGGTGGCGCTCCTTCCACATCAACCGCCTTAATCTGAACAGTCGTTCTAGATTCCTTCTTGATCCCCTCCGTGTCTTCACTGTCTGATTCGTATTCCAGTTTGTCTTTGAAAGGCTCGACATCCCGCCCGACCGCAGACCGGAACAGAGATAGGAAGTAACCGAGGGAGAAGCGATACTCGTGCTGTACTCTGGACAGCGAACTCAACAGCGAAAACATCATCACCGCACGCTTGGCCAGCGGTTGGAAGAGTTCGCGCAAACTCTTCAGTCTGTTAAAGTTGTTTAGTGTGTGGGTCAGACGGTGAGCGACCTGGAACGAGACAACAAGAAATAATTACAACAAAGCTATTTGAACAAACTCAACAATAATTTTACAGGACGTTCTGCCTACATGAATACAGTCCAAACCAGATTACACAGTTAACTCTTTTTACATAAAAATAATTTCACACTTTTTTGGTCTTTGTCATTTCGGACTGGAAGCAGCCTTGTCCCCAAGGTAGAGAGACCTTGGGAAAGAGTTTCGGCTGGAGGTCGTCTCACTCACCTCAGACCTACACTTGACAAGTTCAGCAATGACTTCAGTTTCCTCCCAGATGTCAGTGCCCTGCCGAGCGGTCACCAGACCTATCAGCTTGCTGTCGATGTTCTCCAGCAGCCTCAGTAACTCCATCATCACCATCAAACTCTTACGGCTCTCCACATAGAGCTCAGGCTGCACGCGGTGAAAAGCCTCGATCTCGATCTCCTCGGCCAAGGCTTCCTCGTCAAGTCGTAGGTTCACCAGAGTGGTGATTGAAGATACTTCAGTGCTGAAGGCTGGCCGAGAGGATCTGGATATGAGGTACAAGCGAAACTCGGGGTGACACATGACGCGGCGGGAACCAAACTTTACCAGCTGGGAGTCTGAAAACCAAAAGACGAGATAAATTACTCTAAACCTTCAAATACGAGAATCGCAGGTGCAAAACAAAAAATATATGGTTTAAGCTTATAAACTTGACATATCGGGCATCTGTACGAAATTGAATGGTAAATGGTATCCCAGGGTTAGATTTAGCGATCAATTTGACAAAAGCACAATAAAGCCGCGCTAATTAGCCTTGTAGTGTACTCTTTTCCACCACACAATATTGAAACCTTGCAATTTACTTGCTAAACTATTGAATCTTTCTACAAGAGAATTAGATTCGTAGACAAAACCAGGTTTGGAAAACTAAACTACGTGAAAAATCCTCATTCAAGGAACAATGAGCTATTTTGTCTGTTTTCCAACCCAAGCTTTGTGTCACACCTTGTTCAGTCTCTTCACTAGTGGATGTGGTGACGTGATAAATTAGAGGCATAAAGAGCGAGTCGACGTCACGATCGATATTGTATAACACCAGAGCTGTGCCACTTGTTACTGCCTTCTCAATCTTCAGAATGGAAGATGGGTCACTGAGGGACAAAAAACAACCGATGATTAAACCATGGGCTCTTTTGTAGAAGATCACCTACAAGAGACCATTTCAACCCGGGGAGAAGGGCTTCGTTGACCTTTTTGGGGGTAATTCGGGGCCATCCATACACCTCTTACAATAGGCCATTTCCGAGTTGCCTTGTGCTTCTGTTCCAAAACGAGTAATCGTGCAAAACATTTCAACTGAAAATGAGTTTGACTTGAATGAAAATTAACATGTAGGGGGAAGACTCGTTTTGACACAGAAGCAAAAAGCAACTCGGAAGTGGGCTGTTGAATGAAACTTCAAAATTCTGAATAAAAGCACTAGAAGACGTAATTAAAATGGTAGAAACCCACATTTAAGATCACGATTAAAATTGTTTGCATTAAGCTAAGCTTGCAAATCAAGTGATTTTTATGGTCGGAAATCATATTTAAAGGCAAGAATCACCAATCTAGGCCCTGTTATGAAGACGTAAATCTATTGGCTTACCTTTCCGCGAGATCAATCTCCAGCAGGTTCTCTCCATCCTCTACGGTCCTAATCAGCTCAAGTCCCTTATTATAGGGGTCCACCAGCAGAGGGACACGTTGCCATGACGACTTGGCCAGTATGGCGTTCTCTATCTTCCTGGGACCCACTCCCTTAGTGAGAAGCCTTCGCACGTGATATTCACCCAAGAGAAGCTTGAGCACGGCTAAAGCAAAAGAATCATACTCCGTCAGTTTAGCGCGACTTAGCAGCTGGTCTTTGCCGACTGAGAACATGTAATCATCAGATCCGTCTTCTTGTTTTTGTGGTGACGGTTGTTCTTCTTTCTCGCTGTGTTCTACGTCTTGTTTTTCTAACTCTGCGCTGTGTGGCCTTTCTTGTTCCCCTTCTGTTTCTTTTTCATCTGTCTCCTCAGCTATGATAAGAGAAGAACGAAGTTTTTTTTTTAATTCTGTTGACATATATTTGGGGTTTCTTTTCCGTATTTCTAGTTGAGTATTGCTTTGAGATACACTGGAATCCGATTTCTCGAACTCTTTATTTTTCAAACCTCCCGATAACTCGAACCAAAAGTCGTTCCCCTCCCTCAGTCGAACACTGTAATTCCAATTACCTGATTTTTAAACTAATTCTCGTTTTCTTTGAAAGTACGAAATATCGAAAGCATATCAGCATGGTAAACGGTTACATATTTGGCACATAACGGACGATACTCGTTGTCCAAATACAAAGGAAAAGAAAAACAGATTCGAACAGTTACAAAGCAATTTTGTCAGCGCGAAGAAACAAGTTACTAAAAATTTAATGGTAAACACCATCTACGAAGACAACATTGAAATCACTAAAACAAGAAAAATAGTTTTATTTAAGAGTTGCGGGATTGTGATCACACTTTTGAGCATTTGATTAAATAAATTTACAGTAAAAGAGACATGAAAACAGTCCTGATAGCTGCATTTAACAGGATTTCATCTCGTCAATTTCAATTCCTTAATGCCTACTATCTAACGATATAAAACAACGGATCAAGAGACAAAAACTTGACACGTTACCATTCGGCTCATCCTGTTCTCTGCTTTCGTCTTCGTTTACATTTTCATCTAACTGTCCTCCAGGTACTTCCTGCTCGCTTACAGCGGGTTGGGCACTGCTGGTCGGCGCCTGCTGTGCCTTCTCCATCATGAACACCTCTGCGCCTGCGTACGGAGCGGAGCTGTCTACCACCAGCATCACGCCTCGCTCGTCCAAACACTTGGGCCAGTGCACTGTCAACATCTCACGGCGAAACGAGAACGAGTAGGGGCCTAAGTACGTGGCAAAGGCAGCTGCCATGGCGACGCCACCGGCGACGGCTTCTTCGCGGGTGCTGATAGATTCGAGGAGTTGCAGCCACTTTTGCCGACCACTTGACAACACCTTACGTGGGAACAAAATTACAAACATTAAAACACAAGGCTACCAGTAAGTCCTAATGATCACATCAGACAGGCAAATTTTACCACCAAGCCTCACTTTGAAAATGCAAATTCAAAGTTTTATCGTAGACAAATTCCCAAAGCAGCAAAGATGAAAAAGGACGTTAGTGGCTATTCCAATAACATAACACTGTGCTTCTTCTACTTTCCCACCTGTTCAAAGTAGGCCGCCTGTGACAACTGCGAGTCTAAAGTCTCTGTTAGCTCGTATTGTCGACATTTGTCGATGGACGCGTCTTCGTAAGCTTGAGCCAAAGACCTCAGGCGTTCCTCGAGATCCTTAAGTTTGCTCTCCATAGAGGACAATTTACCCACAGCCAGCTCTACTGCCGAGGACGTTTCAGACACTTTGGAATGAAGTGGTTTGACTTTTGACTGCATCATGCGATGATATCTTGTAAACAAATAATGCACACACATAGCTTATAATAAACCAAGGTCAGAACTCAAAGCGAAAGTAGTTAACTGGGCCACGTTGTTCAAAGCCTGATTAAGTTAACCCAAAATTAGCGAGAATTTTGATTTTAGTTTTGTACTTTTTGGACACCCTTAATGCTGTTGCCATGACAACAGTTTTGCCCCTGGCGCTGTCTTAATAAAAACTGAAATTCCCAGTTTTTGTCTTAAACTAAAAACCATCTACTCCACCCAATCTAATGATGGGAGTTAAGACAATATGGGAACTATGTCTGTTCCAAGTAGGACCCTTTGTCTCCCTTTAGAGGTTGCAAATGAGGATATTTGGTTTTTTTGACAGACAGAGATTGGCGCCGAAAGAGTTGCTATGGTAACAGCACTAAGGGTGTCATTTTGTTTCTTTTGTGATGCACATTTGTGGGGCCAAGTTTCAAGAACACTGCAAAACTTCAAAAAAAAAAGCCATTCTTCTGTATTTTGAAAGGCCTGTCAAATAAGCAGAAATTATTTTTCATGTCATATACACTTTAAGCAAAATAGTATGCCTTGGACAAACCCAGTAGATCTTCGTTCTGGAAGATGTATTCCGAACGTAACAGAAGCCTGTTCTACTAGAGCTGTGACTGCTGTTACCTGACAACTCCTCTGACCCACAGTAACAGGGAGCCCACCGCAGGATTGTTGGTTTTCTTCTCAAGATAATCGCCGTTGAAGTGCGGTTTTTTAAGGTAAGGCTCGACGACTTCCAAGGTGCTCTCTGTGAGCTGCATTTCATCAAAGACGCCCAGTTCTTCGCGAAACCTGGAATGAAGAGAGTACAATTAGCAAAAGAAATATGGTTCAAGTTAGGCAATCATGTACTTTTTGGCTACGGATAAAGGCTTGAGTAGCTAGTAAGACGAAATCTAAATTAAAAATAGTATTAAAGAGGAAATTTCCTGTTGATTCCGCCTAAATGTGAGATAGGAAGATATGGGGCGTTATAGAAGAGAAGCAAATGACAGACAAAAGCATTACAGTCTATCAGTCACAGTAAGTTAGTCAGTCATTAAGACCGTCAAACCGTCAGTTACAACATAAACCACGTCACGTTTACCTGTCTAAATTGGCCATCAGACGCTTGGCTCCTTTGTTCCATGTCAGGTCGGACGAGGGAGACTTGACTGAAAAAGAAAATAGAAGCATCAGAATCAACATTATCACACTTGTTATTGTGTAGCAAGCCGGTCCATAATGAGAAGAAATGCTATGAACGAGTAGTACGAATTTTGCAACAAAGACCCCTGGCTTAGATGGAATACTAACGACATAGTTTTTGATCGTAAGGCTAAGTCCATTAACTTGCAAAGACAAGAACTTGACCAAAATTCTTTCAATACGGTCCTCATGGAGTTCAATAGCATTGACGCATTCGGTAAACATTTGAGGACGGAGAACAATGGAACAGAACCCACAAGCCAGAAAGAATAGGGTGTAACCCAAGAACAACTGGTGTTGCACCCTGTTGAGTGATCCTGACAATTAGATAGATATGCCATCGGCCGAGATAGAGGGCCAATCAAGAACCAAATGAGAGTCACAGTAGACGTCCTATGTCCCCATAGGACGACAAGTCATTGAACGCACAACAAACTGGCTTCAGCCCAAGTCAGCACTCATACCACATACCAATAATGATGATAGCGGCTAACAGATCTTCAATTTCGTTATCTGGTTTCTGCAGAGCTCGTAACTCCGCAAGTCCTTGTCCGTCAAGGATCTTTAATACTCTCTTTGTTTCGGTTACAACTGCAGCAGCCTTGAACACCGCTCGCTCGTGAGCTATCTGGTATTCTGGAAGAGCCTGGAAACGACAAAAAAATGCTAATTACATTGTTAACTCTTACGACGGCTTAGCAACGGAAAGGGATAATCTATAAGTTGGGCGATGTGCATCTGCCTGTATTGAGCGACACATCAGTTAAACAAAGAACACGAGAAGTCCCACGAGATAAAGAAGTAAAATGCACTTTTATAGATTTTCTCGCCGCATGATGCAGTAGATATTTTGTTGCTTAGTTTGGGGCTTCTCTGTTAAACAGCCACCTTGCATAACAGTCCATTTAATCTATCACAATCAGCTTCTGTTCACAGTTGTTAGAAGCGGTTTACCTTCTTCAGATTCTAGATGGTTCTCTATACTTTTTCCTTTTGACAAACCTGACCTGCTCTCGGGAGGGCCCTCCTGCCTGTACTGCGACAATCAGAACTACAGATCTACCCGCAGCAACGTATTACAGCTGCTAAAAGAACTTTACCTTTTTCAGTTTCTGTATCCTCTCTTGCTGCCGTTTAACGAGTCTGACTTGCTCTTCAGCGATCGCTTTGTCCTTTGAAAGAAAAACTCAAATTATAAAAGAAAATGAACAAGACATACGTCTAGGTTCGTTGAAACGACAAGCCAATACTAAATTAAAATCAGTTCAAATTAAAAATCGTTTAGTACCTGTCCAATCTGAAGAAGCAACTGAAGATTACCCTGAAAGAAGAAAACCAAGCGAAGTTATTGACAATCAAAGACAAACTGAGAACAAAATACTTCACTGTCGGTAGAAACAAGAAAAACCTTCAATGGGCACAGGACGCCGAGTTTTATAATCAGAGAAAACTTTAGCTTGGTGAAACAAATACAACCAGAGATATAGCTGCCCAACCATAATTGCCCTCTCCATTCCTGACCTAGGCCTTAAACTGCTTGAGGGTGGACTATCAATTTGCTGAGGGCAGCACTATCCCTGTTATTATCCCACATACCTCTTTCTTTTGTTCGAGTACCATCTTTTCGTGACCAAGTTGAGTCTTCAGTTGTTCGGCCAGCAGAGTTCCTCGCTCGATGGTTTGTAACGCTGCTGCCATCTGCTCATGTTCTCGCCGGAGAACTTGGTGGCGTTTCTTCACCAAGCAAATGAACCTGAGAAGAAATTATTCAAAGCAGTGTAATGCGATAAATCGATTAAGACAGTTTTTGTCTGTGCGGATTTTTCACGTCGTTAGTGTTTCTTTCACATTGAGGATAAGCCCGTTTGCTGTGATTACAGCAGTTTTCAGTTTGAGTGTCAAAAAACCAAAACCAAGGCAATTTCAATGTCCAATCATAACAAACAAACGTAAGCAACACAATGACTCAATCAGAACAAGACACGAAGACGGCGAAAAGCGCAGGAAGGTAGAATGACCCATTCGCGGTAGGCTTCGCATCTGGTTGGTTGACTAAGTGATTTAAGTTTTCTAAACCAATCAGGGTAAAGGAGGCTTAAAGCAAAGCGATTCTGGATTGCTTTCCACAGTCAGTTGAAAGCAACTTTACCAGTGAATAACTGGGTCTTACCTTTCGACAAATACTTCAAAGCCAGTGTTGGTGATGTGTCCGTATGTTCCACACTGTTCCTCGCCAGAATCCTGCTGTTTTATTGCCAAGTGCATAGAGGCCAGCAAGTGAGCAAGATTTTCTGTCTGCACAGGCGAGAAAATCTCTACATCTGGTAAAAGGACACGAAAACACGAGTTTGCTCCAAGCCTTTCAAACACACAGACTATACAGTAACTCGTCATTCAGGCCTTACGTAAGCTAAAACATGTTATTTGCGTCACATTCATCGGCCGTGTTTCCTCGTCCGGCAAGATAAATGTTTCTTTTTTCTCCATTTCATAGTATTTATAGCAGATTACAGATAAGCATGGCATTCATGAGCGTGTAGTGGTGATCGAGAAGTACATCTTACTCCGTTACAAAACAAAACAGTTCTTTCAGTGAAATCAAGATAAATAAATTTCAAAAGTTACCTTTCAGGAGATGGTACGCATGTGTGACCAAGGCTTCCTTAGACCAGTGGGGTAAGAGGATGATGGACACAGTGTTCATTAAGGAGGGAAAATCACGACAGCGCTTCTGAAACCTTGGTCCCAGTGACGACACGGTCAGAACAACACGAAGGTTTTCTCTCACAGTCCTGGAGAAGAGGGTTCGTAACAGAGTTAACGACACCAGGCAAGTGTTAATGCAATACTTCGCTACATAACAAAACCCTAACACTAATCTCCAAACCACTCTATAATACTTCGTAATAATAATATAATAATAATAAATTAATATTTTAAGAGGAGGCCTCCAATCACCTAGAGGTTGTTTTCAGGAGGGTCCTGTAAAAAAACAAAAGTCTAAAATATACATCACGACAGCGCTTCTGAAACTTCAGACTTCATGCTTTGGTTTGCCTTAAATTTCTACTATAGTTTCATCTCTCTTGATCCCCCCCCCCCCCCCCCCCCCCCCCCCCCCCCCCCCCCTTTTTTTCCCCGAAAAAGTATTATTTACGACAAAAAAATCAAAATTTTTTTTTTTTTTTTAAAAATATATT
>Ga0126338_10000016_pt1 | contig 45271 bp, 23 predicted proteins | sample OrbCmetagenome_2_FD_92529 | JGI IMG/M metagenome (GOLD analysis project Ga0126338, IMG submission 92529) | Coral microbial communities from Petempiche,Puerto Morelos, Mexico - Orbicella C C metagenome | ecosystem: Host-associated > Invertebrates > Cnidaria > Coral | place: Petempiche,Puerto... | reverse complement strand
TTTTTGCTGATTCTAATATTTCATTCAACCCCCTCCTCAATTTTCGCCCCTAAGACCAGCTTCGGCCCCCCCCCCCCCCCCTCCCTCCCCGCTACAGTTAGCCTGCGAACAGGCTCACGTTTGAGGACCACACGCGCGAACGGTGAAGCCAGACTTCTCCTGCAGGATTGCTTCGCTCGCGCGTGGGACTCAAAAGGTAAGCCTGCTCGCAAGCTACACTTCAGCCTAAAGTGGTAAAAATTTACTCGCTATTTCTGACCAAAACAGCTCACAACGGTACTTTGAGTCCGCATACACTTATGTGTACGTTACTTTTGAACAGTGTATCCACGCGGGCAAATAGGCTAAAAAACCGGCGCCAGTGATCGCTGTTCTAAACACTAAAAAATGAGTAGACGTGACGGTAGATGCGAATGCAGCCATAACACTACTGGAAAAAAAGACCTGAAAAAATTACTATAAAAATGGAGTGTACTCTTGTTTGTCTCAACTGGTTTTACTAGAGATAAAACTCTTCCATCTCCTCTGAAACATTTTGCAAAAGAAATCAATATTTTTTTATCCAGACATGTAAATTGAATAACAGCCTGATAGGATATGATAATTATTTTCCATGCATTGCTATTTACATTTCTGATTTTCACGTTAAAACAGCTCAACGTCAACGAGATAAAGACGAAAACGTAACCACGGTGTATTGAGATTGAACAAATCAATTCATTTCAATGTGTAAGTATACACAACATTGAAGTTTCTAGAGGGACTTAAGTCATCCCTTACATGTTTTCCAGCTGTGAGCTCTTTTAAAGTCACAGCACTGAATTAAGAAATCCTCTCTTTTCAGTTTATCTGCAGCTTTCGCACTTCAGTCCTTCCACAACCAAGAATCAAAATTCGCCGGCGTTACATTAGTATCCTTGCAGATTTTTCTTTGCTTTCGTTTATTTTCCGTGTTCTCCGTGGAGGCAAGCGATGAGTACGCACACACCTGGTTTAGCTGCTGGCCGAACATCCGAGTTTAAGCTACTGGCAACCTTAATTGAATCGGCTCTCTTCCATTACGCCGATGACCTGAATTCCTTCCAATTGTCATTTCACTCGTCGGATAAAAGGGCAAATGGATTAGAGGAGACGACGTCAGTTTCCTCCCCTTCCTGTTCGTCGTCTCCGTCACTACTTGGTCTCTCACTTCTCCTGCCCCTACCCGGGAGAGCAAGTAGATGGGATGAAAATTCGTCTGCTTCATTTTCCTGTTGCCGTAACCGTCTGCTTTCCGAGTGTCTTTCTTGAAGAAGGGCAATCTCCTTTGTTTCGGGGTGATTCTGCCATTCAGCTGTTAAGAAAATTAAGGCATTATGTGACTTTTCCTTACCTAGCCTACGTCGCAAACGCTACCTACCACACGTGCAATCGATTACATGTTTTTCCGCGGCTACGGTCAGCTTGAAGTTTTCTCCCGCACCTTATATACTAGCTGCATGCGTTTCCGCGATTGCAGGGGTCACTGAGTACAATTGAGCTTCGAGCGGATTGATTAAAATTACTATTTATAGTCAAAGAGACCGAAGTGCTGTAGTGACCCGCTCTGTGATAGAATCAACTAATGTAAATTGTCTTGATGTGGAAACAAGTCCTTAGAAATGACATGAAAAGAAATGCATGCAGAAACTTAGAGGTGATGATATCAGAAGTTTCGAGTTTGGAAATGAAAGGAATAACTGACCTTTTTTTGAAATGAAACCTGGCGGATATACACACATCACGATCTTTCCATCTACCGCCAGTCGTAAGAGACTATTGGCTACGAAATAAACCAAAAGACACATTATTTTAACGGCTTCGCTCTAAAATCCCCCGCGTGAGCAGAGTAGAGAGACATAATACATCACAGATTACTATCGCATTGACAGGTGCACAAACAAGGGGCGTTTTCCTGCATAATATCTCCAAGGGCCAACTTGTTAGTATGTAAGCGGTGCATCCGAGGAGTTCCCGAAGAGTTCCCGAAGAGAGTCCGATTCTTTATTTCGAATCAGAACTACTATGCCAACTTCCGTCACTTTATTACCGCGACGCACTTCGCGTGACTAAGCAACATCCCTATTGAATATTGCAGGCTCAGCCAGTGATTGAGACTGAGACTTAACTGAAGAGTTTCCTGCATTTCTTCTTTCTCCGATTTTCGAAACCTACCTGCTCGATATACATCGGTGCGACCCGCCTTTGCTGTCAGGAAACCCCTTTTATGGGCCCAGGCTGCGATAAACAAAAAAATGTATGTTAGGAGGAAGCTATTCATCAACTTGCAGTTCAGCTGATACTGGTAAAATTAACAGTGTCTGAAGTGAAGCACTCAGTAATTTATCATCTTGCGTTCGATAAAGATGAATTAACAGCCGTAACCAGTTTATGAAGCTGACATCCTGGCCCGAGTTGTTCGAAAGGTAGACAACGCTATCCACCGGATAAATCACCATCCAGTGGATAGCGTGGTTTGTTTTGTCAACATTTATCCACTGAATACCGATTTATCCGCTGGATAGCGTTATCAAGACTTCGAAAAACCGGACCCTCAACGTTGGCCCGGCCTCGTCAGAGCTTCGCCTTGCTTTAGCACTGACGAAAGGCTAACGCTCAAAACTTCACATACTTGCTACGGCGGTTAAGTTCAAGTTGACAAATGGCTAAGTGTTTCTCTCGCCCGCCGATGCAGCACAACAGTATGTCACTACAAACACTGTTCGAAACAAGAAGCACTGTTCGCAGAAGTCAATTTGTGGCTTCACCTTACCATCACACACATCCCAAGCTGACCAAGGGTGGTTTTCATCCCCTACGGCCCCTCCCTCGTCATCAGAATCAGCTCTATTCAACGGGTGTACCAACTGCAAGAGATCAACTAGGGGTACTCTAGCAGCTAAATATCCCACAGCAGTGTAGGGCTCTTGTACTTGTGAGATGGGATACATTCCAGACAGTATCTAAAGTTAAGAAAGCAAAGTAACCGCGGTAAGATCACTTGCGGTGTTAAGGGCAGTTGCGATTTCATATTTTACATTCTGGGCTCGAGGTGCTCTATGGCATATTACTTTGCGATAACCGTCCTGCGTGCAGTCAGACAAATAAGCAATGAATTCATAATATCACACGGCACGACACGGCACGGAACGACACGACACGACACGACACGACACGACACGGCACGGCACGACACGACACGACACGACACGACAAGACAAGACAAGACAAGACAAGACAAGACAAGACAAGACAAGACAAGACAAGACAAGACAAGACAAGACAGAAAAAGACATGACACGACACGACACGACACAACACAACACACGACACAACATAACATTTAATTACAGTGGCCAATTGGCCAGCGGATCCTCTTCCTCCAGCCCGACCCGTTGAACTTCGAGGACTAACTCAATTTTCTCACACTGAACCAAGGCTACTCAGGAACCTCAAGTCGCCGTAATTAGGAGTGGCATGAGGCGAATAAAGACTACTTAAGAACATAAACGCACTGTAAACATAAGCTGTTTTAACAATCACCCAAACGTTACTAAAGCATACCTGCAGTTGTTTTCCAACAACAGAGGGGAATACTAATCCAGGACAGTCACACAGCCTGACATTTGCTGTTAGAAATATGGTCTGGAAGTGTTTGGTGTGACCGGGCGTACGAGATGTGCTCACAACCTGTTGAGGATGAAAAAATACACGACCTTGAAGGACCACAAGTGGAGAGAAGTAGAAAGCAAGAGAATTGGAAGGTACAAACCTTGTGTCCAACAAGGCCATTAAGAAGAGAAGATTTTCCAACATTTGGATGCCCTAAAATAACAGTCAAACAGGATTAAAGATTTGATATTCAAGACAAACAAACGCGACCAACTTCTATCACCTTCCAAAAAGGGCAGTTCATGCTCTTATTTGGACTAACACTGCAAACGAAGGACATGGAGGCGAAATTTGCACGCGGTGACCTGCAGGTATTACAGGCACATCAGGGAAAAACTTTCACCGCTCTTTCCCTTCAGTACTCAACGATCCCCAAACGATGTTTGTGTGCTTGTTTTGTTTTTCTTGTTGGACGTTCCTTGAGTACCGGTACAGGGTAGTTCCACGAAAAATTGTAGTGTAATTGTGTTATTGTGCACTAACCTACTAAGCCTAACGTCAAGATATTCTCGTTGTGCTCTACATCTTCAAAACTACCGCCTTCCTCCTCTGCAACGAAGAAAACACAACAGATCTTGAAGCCAGCAGTGTTGGCAATCCAACCTCCAAGTGCAATTGTTTGATAAGTGATGAGTGAATGAGATAGAGCCAAGATATACCTTCAGACTCGTCAGAACTGCCATAGTCATCATAAAGAATTCCTTCTTCCTCTCCTTTTTCTTGTTCACTGAGTTTTCTCGCCCAGCTGCTAAGGTCGACTAAATAAGGATAAATCGTGACAGATCAAAGAAAAAAGTTGATGAACGAATCAGCCCAAAATACATTAATTTTACAAAGAAAAAATTGATTCCGGGATAATTGATTGGAATTAACATCACAAGAAAAGAATACCTACATTTTGTAGGAATGTATTTGTTTCTTATTTTTACAAAATTACATCTTTTACTCCAAATATCATATTTAAATGTCCACTTAACTCCAGAAGCAGAACACTACATACTTCTATCTCCACGTAAATTTTCACAAACTTCAAGAAGAGCCCTGGGTCCAACAGGAAAGAAACCTCTCTTGCGACGGCGACGCTTTGATAAAACTTTTATCGGGAGAAAAAATCAAATTGAAAGTCAATGCTAATTTGTCTACAGTGGGTCCATCTGCAGTGTATTCAAATGAACTTGTGCTATTGAACTACCCCTATCGTTTAGACTCTCCCTCACAAATAATGAGCTCTTGTGAGCAAACAGGGGCATCTTTCTCATATAAGAGGGTCTCAATGCCATAGAGGTAACCTTTGACAATTGGTGGTTAATAAAATATAACTTTTTGATGGTCAATGCTTCAATTTTCAGTTGTTGAGTTTTGTTATTTGACAGTTGACGGTTGATTTTTAGACCATTTTATGGTTGATGGTTAACCCCACTGAGAGCCTGATATAAGGTCTCCTTCAAAGAGAATTACTACCAATGAATAAACTGGCTTGCCCAAGAACACAGTATAATCACCCCAGCCAGGGCTCATGCCTGTACTGCTTGATCTGGAACACAGGCCACTTACTAATGGCTGCTGCATCTCCTACAAGATCATTCTTGACTGGCTAAATATCATTACAATAAGCACTATCAGCCTTGTACAATGTTGAAAAGTTCACTACCTTTGCTTGGATCCTTCTTGCGCTCATTCTCATCCTTAGGAAATGATGTAAAACACACAACTTTGAGATGTTCAAACTTGGATTTAAAGTACTGCTTCCAAGCTGTCACTACCTCAGGAGGCACAAGATCAATCTGCAGCAAATTAACAGCCAGGCAGTGAGTGAGTTATTTAACTTAAGCACTGAATTACTGGCTGATTTTTTTTTCTGTCAACCCACGTGTACACAATAAAAGTGCATCTGATTCAATAGGTTTTCACTTTTAATATCACCATCCTCTTCAGAATTTCCAATAATGCCGGGGTGGGTATGGATTTTTCCTGTAACTGCATTCACTTTGCTAACCAGCACACTTCACAGTGGAGAGGAGCACTGCGAAAGCAACGCACTAGCCTAGAAACACAACTCTAATAAAATTAACCTTTGGCTTCTGCACATCCCATCTGTTTTGTTACCTTATTTAAGACTAACACTAATTCCTTCTTCAGATCCTGCACAACATGATTGTGCACAGTTGGAGGGAAATGGAGAACCTAGTTGCATAGACAATGAAAGAAATCATAAGGTAAAAATAATTAGTAGAATTCTACTAGTATACTAATGCAAATGCTGCAATCTGATTGGCTGAGCTACTCGTATGCTATCAGCCATTAGAGTGCAGTGGCTTTGGGTCCTCCATGAAATGCAAAATCTTTATCCCCTTTCTGAAGTTTTGGAAGAAAGTTTAGATGTAAATGGCTAATTCAATTCCTGAGAGGACTAAACAAAGGACATTAACAGTTTCTTGACTCTAAAAATTTGAAATTATAGAAAAAACTGATGCATGTGCACACACAACTTCAATTTTAAATGACAATTCAATCCGAGCAACCTTTTTCAGGTGCAAAGCTTAATAATATGTCAAGAAATAATTGGAAACAGTTATTTGAAGTAAATTTTAGTAAGAATTGTACTGAAACAATTAGATTATTCGCTCTCGATTTCTATGAGGTGATAGTTGATTTGGCCTTCCACCCCATTAACTATCACCTCATAGAAATCTCAAGCTCATAATCTAATTGTTAATTAGAAACAATAATATGCATGGGCAACACAATACTAATTATTGTGTATGGCTAATTAAGTCAATTTAACAGGTCAAAACTTACCGGATGTCGAATATCTGTTATAAGAACAACTATGTCTGAAACTTCTAACACTCGCCAAAGCTGTCTCCAGGTCTGTAATATAAAATTGAAAATATATTAATTTAATCAATTAAAATACCCTTTATTAATAAATACATTAATTTCAAGCAGTACTATGGTGATACAAGCCCCAAACGAGTTCAGAAATTGTCTGTCATGTTCTGTTTGCTGATTTATTAAGGAATATTCATAAATATTATTTTCCTTGCTATCTAACCAGTCTACTTCAAAACTTTTATTTAGTTGGGCATGGGAACTTACATGTTGCGTTACTCAAATTTTTACCTCCAATTAAGGAATATTTATAAATATCATTTCCCTTGCTGTCTAACCGGTCTGCTTCAAAACTTTTATTTAATTGGTCATGTGAACTTACATGTTACATTACACAAATTTTTACCTCCAAGTTACGTTCAAAGTAACTCAGTTCAGAGAGCTTATATTCATCATAAATCCTGTCCAAGAAGTTTTCAAACATTTCTCGCTCAGATCTCTCCACTTGTTCCTTGCTCATGCTGTATTTCCAAGGTGGCCTTTTAGGCATGTCCAGCACTAGGAATGTCAATTTAATTGTCAACACATGAACATGTAAATCTAATTATGAAGTATTAATATTAATTCTAATTTCAATCAGTCATTTTATAATTCTCCTTGCTTACACTTAATCAAAATTAATCAAGAGTAAGCACATCAAGGCAATCGAGGATTTATAAACTTTCTATCTCAGTTCTTACAGTGAAGAAAAATTCCTCCCCTTGGATTTTCGAATAAATCTCCTTGACGTGGGTATCTGCATATATTTTCTTGAACCACAAATTGTACTTAGGATTATGTCAGTGGCAGGCAAATTGCCACCAAGCTAAAAAAAAACATCCTGTATCAACAATGCGTACCTTGGGATTTACTGTGACTTGCATCTACTTTCCCAAGACTTCACTCCTGAATTGTTTTTTAACCACAAAAGCCTGCTATGTTTCAGAGCTTTCTATGGTTCATGTTCTCCATTTATCATTTACAATTCATCATTATTACCAGACCTTTAACAAATTATTTGTACATACCTGATCCAGGCTTGTAAGTAGTTTCAAGACTAACTTCCAGGTGTTCCTAGAATTAATGTCATTTGATCCCTGAATATAATTCAATAAACCTTGAACATTACAATTTTGCCATGAAAAGCCAGACAATGACTTTGAACATGCTTTAACATCAAATGTGACAAAATATATTACATTTTGTTTTAAAGATGTTATAGACATGGATTCACAGTAACATAACTCTTGACAGTTGAGAAGGTTTTCCACAAACTTCTCAACAATGAGCTGCCTCTTTCTTCAACATTTTGTCTCTATTTACAGCCTAATTTTAAACATACCTCTGAGACATATTTCAGGGGTTCTTGTGCTGCCTTTTTTCTGGCTTCAATTTCACCCTTAGATTCACGATCAAACTGCAAACGATATCTAAAAATATAAATATAGCACTTGTTAATAATAGAAACACGATAGTAGAGGGTTTGAACCAAGGAGTGCCTGCAGTTTTTCTAGTGTGGTCATCTGGGTGAGGGTAGTTCTGAAAAGAACTGTTTTTGGTGATGGATGTTTCAACCGCTGGAGCAGAAGTGAAGTGTTTGTCACCTGATAGAGTTATAAATCTGGTCCATTGAAACTGATTGGGGTTGTTCAGCTATGATGTTACCGGCTATTTACTAGTGATAAAAGACTTGTATAAAGTTACTGGTCAGTACAGAACCTTTTTCTAGTAATTTTCAATCCGTCCATTGTTAGGTTTGCTTGCTAAACGTTTATTATAATTACTACTATTATTTCAGCTGCTAAATCATATAATCTTTAAGTTAATAAATGGTAACTTCAAGAAATTATCATTTTTATATGCTATAGTTAGAGAAAAAGTGTAGCATATAAAACTCTATTTTAACTTTGGTGCTTTTGCAAAGAAAGCCTGAAAAATAAGAATATGTTTGTATTCATATCTGAAAGAAGTAATAAGTTGGACTACTAACTGAACTGGATATTGTAAATGATATGTACCCTAAAATAACATAATGATGACACCAACAGGGATTTAATTAACGACCTTTTCCTCAATCCCAAATCATTGAGGACAAGTTACACTCTACAATCCCCTTAACGTTTGGTTACATACATATACTAAGCTTAAACTGCTTGCAACACCTCTTTTTGAATAATAGTTTTTCACAGCACGCCTGAGCAACTCCAAAAACCTCAAGAAGGGCAATTAAATCAGGACATATATTGTCATTTCGAAAAAAACTCCAGGAAGGTCCATTTAATTGCGTTTACTTTCCGTACTTTGAAACTTAGCAAAATACTCGAAGGTAGCGAGTACCTGTTTGGGTCATGTTTTCTGTTTTTGTCTTGAAGATGAGAAACCGGTTGATGGTGAAGTTTATTAGCAGCTGCTGTGTTTTTGTCGAGTGACTTCTCTCCTATCTCCGATTCTTCCTCGCCTTCTGTATCCGCTGAGTTTCCGTTTGAAGACTTGTTTTCTTCGTCTGAAATTAACGCCATGTTTGGTTTAATCATTCAAAAAGAAGTTTAAAACCACTTATGCAATTAGACTGCTAAACAGAACTAGACAAAAATCAGTTCATAACAGCAGAGCAATTAAAAAAGACAAGATACCAAATATTGTACATTATATTTGTACATGTTTGATACAGTCAAGCCCTTTGGATGTAAACATACCAAAGTTTTTCACCCGTTTCTTTTCCCGTTTCTCCTGTAATTGCTTCTTTTTTTGCTTATTACTAAAAGGTTTTTTTCGTGGCATTTTCCAGTATGTTTTTAAACCATAACAATGAAGTTTTCAATTTATTTAAATCACATCGACTAACCTGGTCGTGTAAGAACCCTCGAAGCTTGGTAACCCTGTTGTCTGAATGGAGGCGAATGTAAAGTCAAGATGGCGGAACAAGCAAACTGAACTGAAGTATTTTTCGTAACGTTTTAGTCTTAATTGAGCTTCGCGCTAGGCGTTGCTTCGTTAAAATTTTGTTTTAAAAAGATGGTGAGTAAGAATTGTTTCGAATTTCAATGTTTTTAGATTTCTATTAGTACTTTTATTCATGTATGCAAAGGCATAAACAACCGAAAACTTTGTTTCTCCAATGTGGAATTTGCAGTCTGTCACATTACACACTGACTTAGGGGACTTAAAAATCGAACTTTTCTGCGAGGATACTCCTAAGGCGTCCGAGGTAAGGATCTTTTACCATCCTCACTGTAGTAAAATTCTCGCTTTGACAATGTTGGTGTTGCAATTGAATAAATGAACGCTAGACTTAAGACTTATCTGAAACTTACCACAAGTCACCAACAGCTACCAGTAATCTTTGATTACCCAGAAAATGCTAGAACAACAGGTTTAGGCAAATGATCTTATAACAAGCATTTTCATTATTATCTTTTGCAGAACTTTCTTGCTCTTTGTGCAAGCAACTACTATGACAACTGTCTTTTTCATAGGTGAGTTGACAGAAACGGTCAGAAACAGTATATGAACTGGCAGGGCCGGGAAGTGTCTTATGCCCCATCAACACCAACTAAACTAGTTTAACTATATCAGTTTTAGGTTTTTCCACTTTTTTAATTACGCTTTGCAGTCATTTTGAGAAGACAAATTTTAAACCACCTTGGTAATATATTTCAGTCAAACAGGTTTTGCCTTGTTTAGTTGTGGGGTGTGCAGGGTATGAGCAGCTAATTATTTTTTGACCTTGTTTAGTTAAACCACTTTTAAACATTTTTAACATGTTGGTGTGAATGGGTTATTAGAAAAATTGTTATGATCGTGCATGCATTCATTTGCACTCCAGTGCAAATTAGAAATTAATGATAAGTTGACCTGCTCTGTGCCAATCACAGTGAAGTAATTAAATTTCCTCAGTCATAATTCTCTACTCTGAATAATTTCAGAGCAGACTGACATCATAATAAATCCATCTGTAGCATTGAAATGTTTGGTCAAACTTGCGAATACACGTAATAAAGCTTTGCCTGCCGTAAAATAACTTAACAACTTTATAAGATACCCATTCTTTGAAATTGTAACCAGGACTTAAATAATAAAGGTCAACAATCTTTTTATAAAGTAATATTTGTTTCCCTGGTGTATTGTTTTTTAAAACAAAATGGTTTGAGTGTTATTCTGTTTTGGTCCTCAACAGAAATATTAAAGGTTTTATGGCACAAACTGGAGATCCTACAGGTCTGTGATTTATATTAAAGTAATTAAAATTCTGGATTGCAGATTATTTAGAATCAGTTATCTCTTTTGAACTGTTATTTAAGACTGTTCTGTTCTTATCTGACAGGAACTGGAAAAGGAGGAAAAAGCATTTGGGGAAAGAAATTTGCAGATGAACTTAGCCCAGCACTTCGGGTTAGTGTGAAACTATGTTACCGGTATATCTGCCTTGCCGGATGTGAAAGATTTTACTCAGTCTTGATGGTTTTGAAAAGGCTGAAATGACAAGCAAATCTCAGTAGTAGGAAACCAGTCTAACAGGTCGTTTGTGGTAATGTCTTATTATTTCTAATTTCACGAGAGCACAAAACATGACTTTAAGTCTGGAATTTGCACAAGGAAAACACTGGACAATATCTCTCTCACACTATCAGACATTTTAATGTTCACTGTCACTGCATTTTTAACCATCATGCATATTTTTTTTTAATTAAAACCCTTGGTGCTGGCCAAAAGTCTGTCAGACTTGTTAAAATATACAACACAACTTCACACTAGAACATTTAATATGTTTATGCTGGTGGAGAATTCAGAGATACATCCATGCATTGTTGTTTATGTAATTTATTCCAATATCACCTACCGCCAGCATAATGCAAGAGGAACAGTATCAATGGCAAACAGTGGACAAGACACAAATGGATCACAGTTCTTCATCTGTTATGGCAAACAGCCACACCTTGACATGAAGTACACAGTATTTGGAAAGTAAGTTATCACTTATCGCAATAGTAAAATAACATTATTTATAGTTGTTTGAACAAAGGTCAAAGTGTAGCTATCATTAATTATTTTGTCATTACAAGACATTGTAGGTATACAGTAGGTATACAATCAGGTTCTAGAAAACCCACAGCAGCCAATGTTCTTGGTAAAAATAGTAAGAGCTTTTAATACCCACCATTGGAAGAAGTCTGTGTTGCCAGCCATGCAATGTTTCCTTCCCACTGAGAGGGATATAAAGATGGCATGATGAGCCAATATACAAATCTTTTCAAGAGACTATGTCATTGCCTTTTATTACAATGTCAGCTTGTTTTAAAAAGGTAATTTGCTGTCACCTGTTTATCTTTTTCAGGGTGATCGATGGTTTAGAAACATTAGATGATTTAGAGAAACTGCCAGTGAATGAGAAAACATATCGACCGCTTACTGAAGTGCGAATAAAGAATGTAACAATCCATGCAAACCCTATAGCGGATCAGAGTGGTTAACCTCATCAAATAACAATGCAGGGTTTAGTTGAATACAACTTGGGAGCACTTCTGCCTAAGGAGACCAGAAACATTCTCAGAGAAGTTTCAAAATCAGTCTGTGCTTCTCACTTGAAAATGCAAGAGTCTGAACAGTAGTGTTTGAGGTTCAAATAGTTTATTTTGAAGCAAGTCTTTTATCATGTAACATTTATGGACACGGTATACAATGACTATTGCCTTTCTTAAAATGTTCATCTCGCCAGCTAGAGATGACTCACTCAAATCAATAATGCTACAATCTTGGCCTTGTGATAACTTGCCTCAAAAATAGTTCAGGCAGGTCTCTCTTGCATTCCATTTGGTGCTGTCTGCATACAGTGGCCTTGTTGAACTGAAGATGTTTTTTAGAAAACGTTTTAAAGAACAGATGTACTGTACATGAAAATGGGATCCAGCATTTTCTCTCATGATAGCATTCTCACTTCTCTATTATTTTGATGTAATAAAGAAGAATTTGTCTTATTGTGTATGTCTTAATCTTTTGTTGACAATCTCCCAAAAGGCGTTCCTTGGTAAAAACACTGATGAAGCATAAAGAATTCCAGCCATGATTCCTGTGCATATCACTGTCTCCATGCACACCTTTTCATCATCAATTGGCATTTGCACAGGCTTATATCAAATCCTGATGTACTGTACATTCAATACATTTTGTTCCTACTTTCTTGAGTGCTTCACAAATCTCTCTGGGAGCTAGTAAGTGTACGTCACTTTGCAATCAGGGTTTCGCAGTGAGTTAGAAGCTCCTCACAATACCTAGAGTTGAAACAAAAAGGCATTAATTTTTAATCTTTGAAAACAACATTGACAATAATTCAAGATTGAAGAAATTATACACATATTTTTAAATACCTGGCCACTCTGTGTTTGTGCCTAACAATGTCGAGTTGTTCTTTAAGAAGCAGAGGTTGTACATGTGCAGCTTCTTTTAATACATTTAGCACAGCTTCCTGTGAAGTAAATTATGTATACAGAACAAAATATTGACTTCAATTAGGAAAGGATAAATAATGATGTAGTATTGACTGTAAAGTCAATAGGGAGAAATGGTCACCAATGTTACATCAAATACACACCTGTAGAGAAGCTAATGGGTCATCAAGATGAACCAGAAGACCCTTGAACATGGCTTGCAGATGTAACTTGTACAAATCACTGTCATAACCTGATGGAAAGGCTCTGAGGGAAAAAACAGAATAATAAAATTGTTTACTATGTACAGCCTTAGAAAAAGGAACACAAACAGCAAGCAGGACAGTCACAAACATGAGCTCCCACGTGGTGGTTTGAACCCTGAAACAGTTAGCTCTCAGGCTGGTGAGAATCCTGTGAAGGATCTTGTCAATGGTAACTGAGTAGTTTGATAGCTTGAGCGAAAGTTGCCAAAACATTAGTCACTGATAACTGTCCATTTTCAAGACTATTAAACTTACTCCTACAGTGACATTCTTGACACATAGTGCCATTTCCAAGCTAACTGCTAGTTGACTATTTACAAATTGTTACTGAATGACATTCGTGGGCATACTCCAGCACATAATTGCACGATTCACATTCCTATCATTTGTTTGTGTAAAAGACAAGTTATTTGTTAATACACACTTGTTTTCACAAGTAATCTCATAATTATTAATAATCTCATTAATTATTGATAATCATAATTAAGTGGGAGATCTGTCAATTGGCACCTACCCTCCATTAGAATATTGCTTATCGACAAGTTAATACACAATAATATGAAGACCTCATTTACAGGATGTCCAGCACTCACTTAAAATAAGCAAAAAATGTTCTTGTGACAACAATCCGTATCTCATCACTACTATCATCCATTCTCTTCAGTAACTCTGGGTAAACTTGATGAAGCATATCTGCTGAAAATGCAAAACAACATATCTATTTTTTTTATAAGGAAATCAAAATTATAACTTTGCTGTGATTCACAATCAGCTTCGTCAGCCATGCCAATCAAAATGATGCAAAAAAAAAAAGAAAGAATTAAAAGTACCAGTAAAACTATCTTTGCAGGACAGCAGTAACCTCTGCAGAGCTTTACATGATACAAGTCTTGTGGTTTGGTTGTGGTCTTCCAGGCAAGTTGTGAGCTGCAACAGCAAAAATTAACTGCTTTAAAGAGATTTTGAGACACTCTAAATTGAACAAAGTGTGAATATCGTATATCCTCGAATTGGTGCCTCCCCCCCCCCTTAAATAAGTGCCCCCTTTGAAAAAGCGCCCCTCCTACCGGCCAAAATTTAAAATAAGTGCCCCCCTCGAATAAGAGCCACCCTTCCCTCTCCCTATTTTGTGGATGAGTGATGGGACAACAAAGGATGTATGGTTTTCATCGAGTAGTATTAGATTTGTATGTTGTTTCAGTTCATGAACATGTTAAGCTTGGGAAAAAATTAAAAGTACTAACGGTGCCGCAATTTAAACTTCAGGATCAGCTTTTTATGTTGATAAACAGCTGATGTTGTTGTTTACATGCAGGTGATGTATATTTAAAAAAATGATCATGTCAGGCCACGATTTGGGAAAATTAAATAGGAGCCCCCTCTAATATGCCCCCACCCCGTCTTCTCCAAAATTTAAAATAAGAGCCCCAGGCACTAATTTGAGGATTTACAGTATAATTGTTATAATTATGAGCTCCTGTGAATTACAGTGTACTACAGAGGCTGTGCCATTTGTGACAGCCAGTAGAGTAAGATGGTCATCGGCCATGTTAAGTTGAGGAAGATGACGTTGGTTACTTAAAAAGGAATTTATAGAATGATTTAACTGCATTTAGCTTCTTTTCTAATTAATATTTGTTTACTGTACATACCTGAGTTAGAAGATCTTTCATTATCAATTCAGCATCTGTAGAAGACAGTAAGTTTGACTGCAGTAAAGCCCAAAGACAGGAGATAGATGCAGAGCGGACAGCAGCAGCAGTCCTGAAAACAACCATGAATCCAAAACTGAAATTGTTTCTTACTGGCCCAACAATAAATCGAATTTATTTAATCTCAATGAATTCCATTTATGGGCTATCAGAAAATTGAATGTTGATGGAAAGGATGTTCATTATGATCAGGGCAAGAATATGGGCAAAGATGAGGTTGATGATGAAGATACCTTTCAACTAAAGCTGTTCTTACCGATACTACTACTAGTTAACAAGCTAAAGGTTAGTCAGATATGAACATCATGACAAAGAAAGTACCTACCTTCCTGCTTGCCAAACACAGTTAGGGATGATGAGTTTCTGCACTACATGTACTGAATATGAACTGAATGCTTTCTGTGAGTCCACTGACTGGGGAGCACTCATCAAAAGACGAGACAGTAATGAAAACATCCTGCAAATGGAAGGATGCGAACACTAATATTGTTGCACACATTCATCAAATTATGAGCAAGGCAACAATATTTTTTTACAATTTACAAACCATAGTTAATAGATGGGAATTGTTATGAGGCCCAGCAAACATCGAAGGACAAACAAAGATGACAAGGGTTATGTTGGAGGGTCCATGTGATGACCATGCACAATCTTTTGTTTTGCGGTCATGCACTATGCCTGAATTATGTAACCAAATTGTTTCTATTGGTTTGTTCCTCTGTCAGAAGGTAGCAACTATAATTGTGTTTTGCCCCTGTCAAGGCCAATAAAAGCAAACAAAAACACACAACAAAGAACTTTGTCACATTTCATCAGCATTCCGCTCTATTAACTATGTAAAAACCAATAAATAAAGGTTCTGTTGTTAACCCATGAGGCTAATGGACTGCACAATGGTTGCACAAAAATGAGTTATTGACAAAAGACACTTTATGTTAGTCTTCAGGAGTTTATAACTATTGAGTAAATAATAATTATTAGGAAATTTTGTTACTGATTACATCTCTAACTGATATGTAGGTAATTTGATCTCTTACTTAAGTCTTAGTTCAGGATCTTTTTTCAGACTGTCTAAACTCTCTGTGAAGATATCCATGGCATCTCCAAGATGCTGACCAATAACTGGTCCAGATTCTGTTAACAAAACGTCAAACAGGCGACACTCTGGAGAGTGGTGAGTCCAAGAGCTGTAGTTCCCCTAAAACAACAATTTAAAAAAATAAAGACTATAGCTGCATGCATATGTACATGAGTTTATTATTACTCTTAATTCCAACACATTGAACAGAAAGGACTTGAAGCACAATAATAGGAATTTGAAGCTTTCATTGATTACAAAGGTTGAATCAAAGGAATGTAATGTGTAAATAGAGCTCTGTGCCTCCAGTCCTGTAATTCCTGTGGTTACTACATACTACAATAGGAAATCAAGTGACTGTCTAATACCTTTTTCTACAGCTTTAGAGGATTGGATATTTCATTATTACTAACTTACTTTTAGCTTTTTTAAGAATTCCTGGATATGACTTTCATACAGCTTATTTATGTTATCCAAGCTTTGAGCTGTGACCAGTTTGATTAATACAGTATTCACCTGTTACAATAAAACACCACAAAAGAAACAATTCGTGAAAAATTGCAATGAAAACAACCTTGGGTCTTACATTCTCTGATATCCGCTTAATCTTCCTTGTCTTTATCACTTCTGGAAGATCAACCATTTTAAATTGACATTTCGTAAACTAAATTATTACAAAATTGTCTTCAGTGATTAAGTGAAATATCTTCCCTCAGACAGTACCTCTTGATCAAGGCTTCCCTGTGGTTGTAGTGCCATCACGTGTATTACCACATAGAACAAAGTGAAACTGTGTTCACCGCTCTTTTCACCAGCCTTGTCTATAATTGCCACAACAGTCGCCAAGAGATGGCACTGGCATGGCAAATGTTCTGTGCAGCAGATGTCTGGTAGGGCAATTGTGTCACAGATAGCCTATGGCAGAGATCAGCAAGAGTTCAAAGATGTTATGCCTCATTCTTTTAACATGGTTCAACTAAGACAAACAAGTTTTTCCATCACACAAAAGTTACAATTTGTAGTGTTTCCAGATAACAAAGTAACATATGATAATAAGATGCTACATCAGCTCTGCTGATCACACATTTTTTGTCATAGGTCTGCAATGTGTCCAGAGAGTCATTAACTTTAAAGCAATTCAGTCTGCTCCTTGAATAAGACAGGCTGTTCTCATTCTGGCCACAATCAAACATACTTGTACCTTGAGATGAGGTTTGAGCAGCTGTGGATTGCACCCTCTTAATAACGCAGCTACTATCATCAAACAGCTGCTGCAGCCAGTTGCCGAGCTGCCTGCTGTTGACTTGAGGTGAGGAAGAGCAAGCTTGCAGAATAATGCAGGATCAACAAAACAACCAGCTAGTTCAGCACTTGATACAACCTTAAAAATGAACAACAAAGGATATGGTACTCAGGCCAGATGCTGGGGTAGCACAGTTCAACTGAGATTTGAAATTCTTTTGAAACTCAATTCAAACAAAAGTTAGTTGTGGGATAGAGCAGGTGGGGTCAAAACGTACATAGCATATTATAGACATAGCCACTGCAATTTAATGCAAATCTCCTCTGTCAGCTTTTTAGTGGACAGCATTATCATCATCATCATTCATTCATTCATTTATTCATTCATTTTATATAAAACTCAGTAAAAATCTTCAGTAATTATCAGTAGCACAGGTATTCAAGAGCTACACATTGCAGGACTTCTCTTTTGTAAGGGTGATATGGATAAAAGGGTTAATAGTATACTGACAGGCTTTGATGATGAGCTATGTTTGAACTTGCAATCAAAACATTTCACAACAGGGGAACAATATACTACACAGTCGTGTAGCCTGTTTGAATATCTTTCAATAAAATGTTAATCTGCACATGGCACAGCACAGGTTTCCAGTTATCCCAATAAATGTTTATTACCTGTTTCACAACTTGTTCATTTTCATCTTGGCTAGCCTTGTACAGCCCTTGTAGCAATATTTCCATGTGCTGTGTTGTGTTATCCTCGGCATAAAACAGTAAGAAATAAACTAATGATGAAGCCTGTCAAAGGACAGAAAAAAAAACAATGTAAAATGATACTAAAGAAAACATTATTTGGAAGTAATATATACCAAACATGAGAGACAGTGTTTTATTGGAATATCCAAACACTGACAAGAGAGCTGAAAATACAACGAGCAGCGGGGTACATTTGTTGAAATTCAAGGTGTTTGGATAGCCAATGAAACACTGTCTTGAATGTTTGTCAATCAAAACTAAAACTAAGGAGTAGATGGAGAAGTAAAATCATCAAAATCTATGCTAATTAAGATGGGGTATCCAAACCTCCTTCACGATAGTGATTTTCTTTGTTTAACTTGATGAATTATTAATGAGTTTGAGAATGTGTAATAAAGCACTGTACATTAGCGCAAGCAAAACTATCTTGAACGAATAAAAGACATTACTGACACTGGATATTCATACTACATGTACATGTACTCCCATTAAACTATATTAACTACATTAGCAGGGCTGTCATTAATTTTGAGTCACCTGTAGCCTCGTTCTCCACACCCGTAGCAAACTTATTACTTGGTGGTTGAATGCTATCAACAACAGGCAATTTCAACCGTAGCACCAAGGGAAAATCAAGCATACTTTTCATAACATTTGAGCGAAAAGCAAGTCCTCTGTTACCTTAATCCTTGTGTCAGTGGTCCAATCTGCCATATCACGTAAAGCAGCAGGTAAAATTTTGGAAAGGTTCCTTTGAACCAACACCCTGCATCCTAGACTGGGCCGCTCTATATCTACCAAACACAGAAGATAAAAAAAATGCCTGGCTGACAATGGCGAGAAAACAAAAATAATGTGTTCACAGTCAATGAATACCTGTTGGAAGTCTATAGCTGGGAAGTTCCTCGAAATTCATTTTGTCCTTTAATTCTTCTTCATTTTCTAATGCATATTTCTCACCAACCTGTGACAAAATGTAAAATGTGTTTAGTGCTTTACCTGGTGTTTTTGAAGGGATTGGCACAGATACATTTTCATTTCAGATGACACAATCATTTAGTCTGTAGACTGGCATATTACACCACTGTAAAAGAAAGTAGAACTTAAAAGTCTAGTAACTGAAATCATCAAAGCAGCATCGACATACAGTGTATATTAATTATGCAGCAGTGCATGACAACATTTGAATTATTATAAATTTATACTGAGATTGAACTTTTATTAATGTTACTGTATAAATCATGTACCTTGCTCATAAGCTCTTTTGCCAGCCTCTGAATGTCAGGTAACTCATCAGAAAGGCCAGTCATCAACAATGGCAACAGTTTATGGAAATATGAATATCTATTAAATATAAGAAGGATACTTAGTCACATAACTATTAACTAAACAGTAGTTATTAGTAAGATTATTAAATAATTACACTATGAGGGCTATTTTTATACCCCTCTTTGCACTCTAGAGCTTCAACTTCTGCCTCCACCTCCACACTTACTCTGTTACATGACTTACCTATCTCGAAGATTTAACAGCCAATCACCTACAATGCCCGTCACAGCAGCTCTGACTGTAGGAGCACTGTCAAATGTTCTCTGAGCAAGGTGCGAGACCACATCATCCACATTTTTACCATCGCCACAATTAATCACAATTCCTAAGGTCTAAAAAGACCAAATTACAAAATCAACAGTAAGTGTGCACTGTTATAATGTAACAGTGTTCTCAGAGCATGGGTAAGATGGACCTGAGATAACAAAATAATATAGTTACTGTCTATGGTGCTCTTACTACAGAATAACTGTATGATAAGGCCTGATGTTAACAAATTGTATAATTTTAACAGTTAAAAACAGATATATGTATGCCTTGAAGTTAGACCATCTTCATCAATTTATAAGCTAAGGATTAATAATACAAGCATATAAAATAAGCAATAAAATCAAATGTTCGGCAATTTGTGAGTTGCAGTGATGCCAATACTGAGTTCAAATTGGAAATGATTAATAAAAATAAACTTTAAAAAAAGGCTAAATAACAGTGTTGTACTTCATGTGCAAAGTGATACATTCCCCCATCATATACTCCCTGGTAAATTAGCTTGCAATGGGCAAAAGAGAACTGCGATGAAACATTTACCCTTACCTTTATACAGGACACTCTGACTTTTGAGTGTTGATGAGAGAGAGACTTCAGTAGAGGATTCACTAAAGAATTAGCTTGGAAGTAAAACTGGTCAGGAACTGCTGTAGCCAAAATGTTAGTGCAGCGACAGCTCTCCTGTAACAAGGCAAAGAGACAGTTATCCCTAACAGTATGTGGTAACAGTGAAGTCTGTATCAGGACAAAGAGACAATACTGCTAAATTATAACTTTAAGTCATCTTTTGTTTTTTCTTTGTTCATCTTTTTGTGCATATAAATTTAACCTGGTTGTAAGTTAAGTTTGATCTATTGGCTAAGTACTTTTTGAGATGCATGAGAGGGAAGAGGGGGTACAAAGAGCCCATACCCCACAGTCATGACTGAAAAAAAGGCCAAGGCTGAAAAGGGTTATGTGATGGCAAGTTACATATTAATTTTTCAGTCCCCCTTCCCTGGATCAACTTACACGTCAACTTATCAGTTAACAAGTCATAGAAATCTTGAGCTCAAAATCTAATAATTATTAGTGAGGTTTCTTAAAATCAGTTCAATTTATTAATAACTGCTCTGACTCACCTTCCTAACATCATGAAATGGATCAACAAGTGTTCTCTGAAGAATTTTAATCATGTCATCTATATATACACCAACTTTTTCCCGACATATCTCGACAACAGAACACAGCATTTCAACTATATAGAGCCTCAGTTCCTCACAAGACTCCACAATTTCTGGCTGGCCTAATCTTTGGACCACGGTCGGAATTATGTAGGGTAGAAACTGTGACAAGTCTGTTACTTGCTTTGCAAATCTAAAATGACAGAAAAAAATCTGAAATTTAGAAACCAGAAACTCCTTGTCTTTAGACACTGGATCACCATAGACCTGATATTTCTTTTGAGGCTGTTGTAAGTGCTTGTCCTTGTTCAGCCTACCAATAGTTTTTGACAGGGTTCTCCAGTTTTCCATTTATCACAAAGCCAACATTTATAAATTCCAATTTGATTGGGAATCTGAGGGCCATTATGTGCTACCCTCATTAAGCAAATTAACCAATTGCAATGAATAGACCATGTATGGCAAAGTCTGCATATGAGCCAAGTGGCCCATCAGGCAGCCAGTGCTTATCTCTGGTTTCAATGGCATGAAGCAACTAGGAGTATTTCTTACCCCCTCCTAGTTAGGATGCTGATCCATCAAAGGGTTACCCCCAGCATTAAATTCGCTGGTACCCATTTGTACACCTGGGTAGAGAGAGGCACTGTGAGAGTAAAGTGTCTTGCCCAAGAACACAACACAATGTCCCTGGCCAGGGCTCGAACTAGGACCACTCAATCCTGAGGCGAACACACTAACCATGACGCTACCTTGCCTCCACTAATAGACCATGTTGTACACATATATAGTTTGATATAAATTCAATATTATTATCACGACTAGTCAGTTACTCACTCAGAAACCACCTGCACAGCAAGTTCTCTACATTTTTCAGTTGAGTCTGAGAACAGTTTTAAAATGGGTTTTAAGATTTCTTCAAAAGCAACGTGCAGTACTGAAGCCGAGAACTTTGTTTTCTTAGAAAATAGTTCTTTTGAAATTTTCTCCAGAGCTCTCTTTCTTGTGCCTCTGTTGTCATCTGATAAACAGTTGATGTCTCTTTGAAGGCTCTACAGTGCATGGATGAGAGAAATCAAATAACAATATTACTTATAAGAGTCTTAATAATACAAGATATATAGCTGCAAATGTAGCAGGAACCTCTGTGCATATGCACAATCACAGGTCAGAAGTAACACTAATCCCAAACCAACAACATCTGCAGTAACCTCATATAAGTTAATCAATTAACTTGTAATGATTATTGACAAGTAGTCTATATTTGCTTCACTTTACTTTAGATCTATTTACAGTCGCACACAAGACGTTTTGTTATCAAATCTACAACAGCTGTCTGATGCACGTTGTCGTTGCCAAGGAGTGTGTTTTGTCACACAGTGTCACATACAGCAGACAGCTCATTGCTACATAGATAAAAGGCTACCCCTCGACCACTTTTCAGTCTACGAGGCTTCAAAGTTAAAAGGATAATACGTTACTTAATACTAACCTGCAATAGCGCTTCCAGAGTTTCTTTCTCCGTAGCACTCAAATCTGCCGCCATCTTGAAATTCTGGTGAATGATTCCGATCCCCACTAGGATGGGTTGGGGTTAGTGGGAAGGATTGAAATATTTAAATTGTATTTTCATAAACTCGCATTTTTTCCCTCACCAAGACGAAGGGATCCAATATTAAGTTTAAATTTATTCATTTTCGTGAACAGTACGAGATGAGCTATAAAAAAATAGCTTTCAAGCTTTCAAGCTCTAACTTAGTTTCTACAGGGGTAGGGTAGGTATGAAAAGGAACTGGGATTTTCCTCTCCAGGATGCTTTGCGCAGTTTACGCAGACACAAAACAAGATGGCTTCCAGAAAGATTGAAACAATCATTCCCTCGTCAAACTCTCCGATTCCGGAACCAAGAAGCGGCCATAGATGTGGATCTGACGATGGAAACATCTATGTGTTTGGTGGTTATTCTCCGCATTACGAAGATTACCTTTTTCGCGAATTGTGGCGTTTCAACATAGGTACAAAGACGTGGCAGTTGTTGGAGACCACTGGTCCATTTCCCAGTGAAGTCGCGTCTAGTTGTCTTGTACTAGACAAGGGCAATCTGATTGTTTTCGGTGGTTCTGGAGTGCCCTTTGGTATGTGTAATAGCAAAAAGCTTCACGTCTGTTCCCTGAGGAGACTGCAGTGGTTTGATTTGTCGGAAAGATACTCCAGCAAAGAGGAAAACGACGGAGAAGATGTCTCGCCGATCGCTGGTTATGGTCAAAGTATGGTTATTTCCCGTGACAAAGAACTGTACGTCTTTGGTGGAACAACAGGACTGGAGTTTAACTCGTATTTGTATCGTTACAGTCTTTTTAAGCAGACCTGGGATTATTTAAAAGGAGATAACCCTCCGGTACCGCGTTACAGACATGAATTGGTTTGCGACGAAGATCCCTTAAATGGTGAAAGGTTTTATGTGATCGGTGGAGGTATGAGTAGCAGAGACCCCGATGAGTTCTTTCAACTAGAGAAAATTCAATCTTTCAGTTTTGCTAGTGGAAGGTGGAACGAGCATGTATGCCGTCCGTCTAAAGCTCATGGTTTTCCAAAACGTCGAAGATGCCATGGGTGTGTAATTTTTAATTCGATCGTGTACATATGTGGAGGTTATGACGGTGCTCATATGTTTGATGATATATGGAGCCTTGATCTGGCGACCTTTCAGTGGGAAAAACTTCCAAAGGTAACTTAAACTTGGACATTCATTACACTTTCATGTATTCAGTTAGTTAGAGTTAGTTAGAGTTAGAGTTAGTGTTTAAGCAGAGAAAAGAAAAGACAAGAAAAGAAAAAACATTATAAATGTATGTTTTCTCGTTAAATGTTACCTTTGGTACAATTTGTATTTTACTTTGTTTTATGTATGTAGTAGTAATTGGGCCTAGTGGACTACAATTCAGCGAGTAATCGCGCAAGTGATTTCAAAATTGGTCAAGCGCAAAGTGCGAGGCCGATTCGAAATTACGAGCACGATTACTCCCTCAATTGTACAACATGAAGTCCAATTACTAATAAATCATATTCATAACAAATTTCAGAATATAAAATGTCTTTTGAGAACTTATTTTGAGTGAAAACGTCTACAGCGCTTTTCAAAAGTTTAAAAAACTGTACAAAACATTGCAAAGGAAGCCATTAAAGTGCACGCAATTGACATGTGAATCACATGGGTATTCAATTACAAAAAGTTCAAATTGGATACCTGTAATTGGACACCCACGTGATCGCGTTCCAATTACATGGCAAATAGGCACGCAGAGAACCAATCGCGATCAAGAATTTCATTATAGATACGATTATTATGACAATACATTACCATACAACAAAACAAAGGAAAATCCAAATGTGAACCGAGGGTAAAATAGACCATTTTACAGTTGTCTGTTTAGTGACCTGGCCTTTGAATGGCGGCGAGGCTGCAGGTGGCCTCATTGCTTTTATTGTGTAAATCAAGTTGTTCTTGTGCTAACTAGTTGGCATTTAAATGAGAAAGCAGAGACTGAGAGGTCTGTATCAAAGCAAGGTCACCTCAAGCCTCGCTTGCATTCATAGGCCAGGTAACTAAGCATACAATTGTAAAATCGTTGTTATAAGCCCAGCACTGATAGCCACATGTACAATCAAGTCTACCTATTTTAGGTGAAACATACTGAATAACTGTGCTGTTGTGTCTTTGTTGTAACTGCAGATTCTGCCATATCATGTGTATTTTCACTCAGCTACAGTGACTCCATCAGGCTGCATGTATGTTTTTGGTGGTGTGAAGGCCATCAATTCCAATGAAGACACAAGATCTAATGACATCTTCAAGCTGTGGTTGACATTGCCCTCACTTGCAGAGAGGTCTTGGGAAGTCATAACTAGTTGTCTACAAGGAAAGAGAGGTTTTCTTCCAGATCTGAAAAAACTTGGAATTCCACAGCATTTTTTGGATAGACTGAAGTGATGTACTATTTTAACAAGTTCACTTGCCCAGACTAAGAAGTGGCTTCACTATCTTTCTAAGTGGGAGGCGTGGTGGCCTCATGGCTAGTGTGCTCGTCTCCGGAACAAACAGTCCGGGTTTGAGCCCTGGCCAGGGACATTGTGTTGTTTTCTTAGGCAAGACACTTAACTCTCACAGTGCCTCTCTACACCCAGGTGTATAAATGGGTACCGGCGAATTTAATGCCGGGGGTAACCCTGCGATGGACTGGCATCCAACCCAGGGGGGAGTAGAAATGCTCCTGGTCGCTTCATGCTACAGAAACCTGGATAAGCCCCAGCCCTATTAGCCACTTGGCTCGTATGCAGACTTTACCTTTTTTTTTACCTCACTATATTTAATAATGTCCTTATTATTGTACCTTGAGAATTTTATTATTTTGCTCATGTGGTGTTAAAAGAAGAAATTTTTCAAACACCACTTGCATTCTCCCTTTTTATCACAGAGTCAAAATTTAACAGTATATCATGATAGCAAATCTTTTTTTCCAATATTTAGCATATCTTAAATCATAGTTGACTGAGGTCTCAATGAGGCAGGCTAAAATAGTATTTTAAACTAAATCACTTTTAAAAAGTGGACTAAAAGACCAAAGAGGTAGCAATGAATAAGTAGCAAGGTAAAGGACTCTGGACCAGATTTGGTTTCTAAGAAAGCTAGGTTGAAGTTAGTGCATACTTAAACAGGTACTAAATAAAACTTAAACATTTGTTAGGTACACAGACAGGTTAAAACCTGTCTGTGTTGTTACATTTCCTCAGCTGTTCTTACTTGGAATTATAATTCTTTTCTCAATTACATGCATTCCTAGATCTCTTTACCCTCCCTTACATTCTCTTTCCCATCTAATCCTTGCCTGCTCTCCCATGTCCTAACTTTTCTACCATACATCACCCGAACGTATGCTTTAGTAGTTGCTATAGTCTGACCTACCCATCTAATAAAGTGTTATGTATTTATGTACCCCATCACATAATTTAAATCACACTTATGAGATGAATCAGGCTGTCAAGACAGTCAACTGTCCAGGGATAAGGTACCACAAGATGGGGCGTGCAGTTTTCGTCTGAAATGCCAAGCAACTCATCATGGCATGGTGACTTGAAAAAACAAAGTTTTTGTGAATGCCCACCCTATTTTAGACTTAATCATGATTGGGAGAAAATAAATAGTTCACCTGCATTTTTTTTTTCCCTATGCACAAGTCTTGGAAATGCTAGCACTAAACTCATATAGAGCCCTTGGTGCGTTTCAAAATTTCTTCTGCTTTTATATAATACACTGTCACTGCAAGTTCAACTGGTCATATAATGCATTTGTGCATAATGATGCCACAACTTACACTACAGCTGAGTGCTTCTAAGGAGGCTTCGTGGGGCTCGGATGAACCCCCTGAATTTAAAAAAATGAGACATTATAACACGCTGGCTAAGCCTCAGAATGCCAGAAATCCATTTCCGACGACCTCAATTGTAAAAATTTTACAGGGAAGGATACAGGGGACCGCCTTTGACGGTCCGTATCTCGAATCCCCTTCTCTAACCGAAATCCTGTATCCGCCCCAGCTACAGCCGTACTGCAAGAGTGCGGTACCGCTTTTCAACTTGCGATGCGACATTGTTTCACGTTGACATGTTGTAAGAATATAATTTACTATAATATCTCATATAATTTCGCCAAACAAAAAAAATAGAGAAAATGGTGTGACAGTGAAAAGGTAGTAAATATGGTTTAAATTTTTTCGCGGGGGCGTTTCCCGTCTGCAATTATGAGTTTCATATTTTATTTGCAGACGGTAAAACAATGTGGAAGCGGAAATCCAACTTTACCCTTGCTTAGTGTCAGCAAGAATATTTGAGCAATATTATATTCACCAATAACTCAAACCCAAAACACTAAGATCAAGAGTTAAAAAGCTAGGGAGAGTGGAACAAAAGTTTGAAAACACCTCCAGAATCTTTGTTTCTACGGCTTATCGTTTGTATCACGACAGGGTGAAGGGAGAATCCGCTATATACTTATTATTTTCAAGGTAATCAATCTCGAAATATCCGGATTTTCTGTTTGAATTTCAGTGTTTTTTTTTTTTTTTCAGCAGACGGTTTTCAGTTTTTGGTGTAAAGATAAGAAGTTTTCCGGTTTTGACTATCCGCTTGCCTAGTTCCTAAGTCTCTTTATTTCACCACGGTCAATCCATACAAGTTCATGTAGTGATGACGCATTAGGCCATTTTCGATATATTAAAATTCTAACATGGCTCCGAGGCTTGGGGGAATCAAACAAAAGAAATTAATTACTCATCACTTAACCTCGATGTAATTCCTTTTGTTTTATTCCCCCAAGCCTCAGAGCCGAGTTAGAATTTTAATATATCGAAAATGGTCGAGAGACCACTAGTTGACACTTGATGCTACAAGCTAGTCCTGCTTTGCGACAAAATTTGGTCCAGATGCGTTCTATAAAAAATAGTTGATCTGGAGATCAGAACCATCTTCTGTTTACTGCTCTTAGACGTAGTGAAAGTTAGTTTACATATATGCTCAAATGAGTTTTTTTTGCCTGAAGCATTTGAGACATTTAATATTTGCCATTCTTTCGAAAAATCTGGAAGTCGAGGAGTTACTAGTTATGAAGTAGATTACATTGTGGGCGGCCAAGGCCCACTTGACCCACTCGAAATCGAAGGGTGGATAACACCAGACACGGATAAACGAATATCTAGCGGATAAGCCGTTGAGAAACTGAAACAAACTCGCCTATAGACTGGATAGGCTCTCGATACTAGCCTATATAACAGGCACTCCCTTACTTGTAGATTTTTCCGCATTCTGGCCGCGCGCAAATAGGAGAGCCAAAAAATATACCATCCCTTGCTTCGTCGATTTTTTATTTGCTCTCCGGTTACGGAAAAAGCTCAGAGTACGGGACCGTTTGCTACTCGGGCTAACTGGATCTGATTTAATCAGTGGATACCTTTAAACTGGGATGTGATGTTTAATTCAATTTGGAATATAGGACCAGGTCTTAATGGAAACCCAAACTTGCATGGAAAAGCCTTTGAACGAGAAATTGAAACAACTCATCAGTTTAGTTTGGAGCCGGAGTAAACATTTCCCCTTAGACATGCTAACACCCAAGGTATCTAAGTTCGGAGCTGTAGAAATTTATAACATGGACCACAGAAATAAGTTTAGTCGATGACCATATTCATTTAATGCATGGTCCGTCTTTTTTAGACTCTTTTTAATTTGAGCCGCGAGAGTCGCGTAACGGCCTGATAACGAGACGGGAGAACACGAGAGGGGAACAAGAAATCACTGAGGAGAAAGAATCCGTCCGCCTCCGAGACCATAGTCTCCTTCGCAGCCGTTATTAGGGTCGTTACGCTATGCTTCCCCCCTAGACTGTTCACAGCCCTCTATTTTCTCGTATTTTTATTCGATCGTTGAACGCGCGGATAAAATCGCGAGAGAACTGGACGCCAGCGCAAAACGGGAGACTTAATAGGGTAGCGGGTGCGCTCGCTTTTTCTTTCGTGTGCGTTGAAAAATAGAAAGGCTGTGAACAGTCTACTTCTCCCCCACTAACGGCAACCTCGTCCCCAGGGCCTTCTGAAAATCGTCGAGGAGAAGGCCCTGGGGAGGAGGTTGCTACCAACGGTCGTTATTGCGTTGCGTGACGACCCCTGTGAAGGAGACTACCGAGACTAGGATCATGTTGATTTCTTGAGCTCCAATCTCACATGCACCCTCTCACGGTATCCGTGAGGACTCGGTTGGGCGAAACGGTCGCAGTATGTAATCCGCAGTTTGTCACAAAATTATAACACAATGATAGCCAGCTTACCAAAAAGACAGAATATTTACATTACATTTGGACTTAAGCATTACAGGATTTAAAGCATCGATATAATAATAACCTTTTCTATAAAGCTATGGCCGCCTTGTTACATTGCTTCGCGACCTTTGCTTTCTAAAGCTGGGATGATTAAAATATACAGAATTGAATATTGGAGGACTTCACGTGTTTACTTTTGCCCGAGAAGTCTCCCGGCACGAATGCTTTAACATGATCTATCCATGTTCTTATTAGCCGCTGTTTATTATGGTCCCTCGTTCCGGGGCATGGGTTACTAAGACCACAAGGCCTGATGGTTAGGCGGTGAGACGCGAGGTTTTTAAGGTTGACGCAGGTCTCCACACGGAGCCGAAAACAGTGTAGAAATCGAGCCGAGCATATATACCTTATATGATGCGGAGTGTATATCAGAATGATAAAACTGTATTATTGAAGTTAAGATGCCAGCCACTTGGGTGTTGAAAAAAGAAATCAATGAAAATCGATTAGTGGTCACTTTTGCATGGACCTCTGAAATTTCTTAACTGAGTTACTATGCTAAAGTTAAAATGTTCTCGTTAGGTTTTCAAGCCATGATAATCAATCTTATTTGTTATCAGATGCACTGCATAGTCTCATAGAGTTCCGACCTAGCATGAAGTAATCTGGCTTTCTTGCCCAGGCGTTTGTAACTGGCTCATGTCCATCAACCACGAGATCCCGGATGCAGCCCATGAAGTTGGGCAGGAGGTCCTCGCTAGTTGGTGCTCCCAAGAAATAAGCCTTTGAGGTCGGTATATCCAGACGGTTGAAGCTTCCTGGAGTTTGCCCAACCGCTAATCAGGGACAAAGGAATAACAAATGCTGATTAGTCACCGGAAGCAGCCTTTCTGTTTTTCAGAAATATTAAAGTCAATAATACAAAAATACACTAATTTCTTGCATTTACTGTACTTCTTTAGGTTTCAGGTGACCTCTTCGACTGTAACTGGGTATGCTCTTGCTTAGGAGCAGTTTATTCCTCTAATCTAGGTCATAGGGATCGCGACCCGCGGCAAAGAAAAGAAAACAAGACCTCTGGGAAAAATGGGGAGGTGAGTCAAGCTACTCTCTCTACACATGTTCAGAACGCGTGCGCACAATCAAAACGGAACCAGGATTTTCTGGTTCCGGTTTGCGAATTCCAGAACGTCAAGCGTTCGGTCACTGCTGATCAAAAGCGCTTGTACTCCGGCAAAGAAATTGGCTATACGCTTTACGTGAAGACAGAGGAAGAGGCTATAGAGCGTTTTCATGCACGTGGCCAGCAACCATGTAAATTTATTGGAACAAAAGAAAGTGTTTTAATAAGAACAGAGTTCAACTCCCACAGGATTGGATTAAGACACCAACATGGCTGTCGGCCTCCCGTGACGTCATATGAATGCCTCCTTCATCAAAACAACATGGTGTCGAGACACTACATGGTGCGAAAAGTATATTTATATATGAGAGTGTAACTTACCAAAACCAAGGCCATCGTCGATTGTGACGTTCAGAGCTCGGTTATCGCGTTTCAAGTGCACTTTGTGCCAATTATTGTCATTCAATCTCAGGTTTGTTGTTTGCATCTTTGACTCTCCTAAAAAGTAAAAATCCACAAAATTGACAGCATTGCTGATTACAGAGAGCGCGATGGCAAATAAGAGAAGAATAAAAAGAAAGAACGAACAAATTAAGTGAGAGTTTTAATGTTGCGACACAAGTTGCGGGGATGTGAAGTGGGTACAAGCCCGCTCGCCCGTGTACTGCATAAGACGCATGTTGCTGGAACAGTGCACAAGAGCAGTGCGCACGATTCGACATTGGAAATTGAAGACATTTTGTCGCTGCTTCATGACGCACGAATTCAAACCAGGCGAGTTTGATGAAAAATGTTGCGTGGACAAAACTTTCTCCCTGCAAAAGAACGTTTTTCTGAAAAACGGGGATGTCACACGAGGAAAACTGTCGCTGCAACATGTGCCCGCTGCATGTCCTCGCAACACGTCCCTTAGTGTGTGCCGACCTTTAACGATCTCGGAAACATTAAAGCCCTAACTATTTTAAGGTAGGATATTTGTATTTCAGTACAAAGAGCAACTTGAAACTATTCAGAAACCAGTTGAGTTATAGATTGTTGATGTGTAACTTTTACCCTGAAGGAACTCTGACAGAAATTGAAGTATATATTGGCTGAACCATGCGAGAGGGTACTTCTTTTATAATGACTCGTTCTGACATTAACAATCGTCGAAGTGAGCAAGAGCAAACAGAGCGTTCTCCAATGTTATTTTCAAATTATTTGCAACAGAAAGTAAACTGTTTCATTTGCACCTGCTTTAAAGATAGCAGAAGGCTGAGACATTTTTCATCAGTAATGATGTTTACCAATAGATTATATTTTCGTTTACCTGTGCCTAGATCGATGTGGTACATAAAAACTCTCCTGTCATTGTAACCCACGTAAATGTAATCCCTGTAGAGTCCTTTAGCGTACATAAACATTCCACTGGACTGGGTAGTTTTGAATTCAAAGCGGATATCATCCTGTCTCTGGTCGTTTCTAGTTTTGTAGTTATCTATAGTGACGTAGCTCAAGCCACTGGTGCAGACACATCGACCTGCAAAATGACGGAAAAGCAGCAAATTTTTTGATATGCATTAGTGGCGACTTAGAAAAGAACTGATCTAAATTTTCTCGTTATGGAAAAAAAAGTCAAGAACACTAGCACTGGATTCGTAACACTAACATAGTGCGAGACTCAGAGAAACCAGTCAGTAAGTTCAGTATCCGAAAGTAAGACTTAATGATTAGAGTACTATTCAATTGAACGGTTACGAAAGTAATCAGGCAATTACTTTGGTTTTGGTTTTGGTTTTGGTTTTAGTTTTGCTACGGCTTGAGACTGGCTGAGTTCTAATTAGTAAGTAATTGGTTTGGTTTTGGTTTTACAACACTCAGTTGAAAAACAGCTCTATACGCAAGTCCATAAACCCTTGATTCAGTTGATATGATTTAATCTGATCAAACTTTGGAGTATCCATTCCGGGAACAGCCCTCGCAATGAGCTTCCTCGCTTGCGCTTTGGTAACCGTTAGATTCCGTACCCTTGGGAAAATACTCCTCAGCAATATGGCTTTCACTGAATACTGCTTTAAATTTTCCTTACGTACCTTGTTCAAGGCGAGTTATATTATACTTCAGCTGGAATCCTGCAGCAGGAATATCATCATCTGAACTAAAATCAATCTGCACTTTCTTTCCTTTAAATTCCATTGGAGGTGGAAGTTGGCTGGCACTTCCTCCACACTGTGTTCTGCTGTCAAGCTCGTCACTCAGCAACAACTTGTCAAACGCGCACTCTGCGGAGTCTTCAGAGCAAAAGAAACCATTTTCACTCATCTCTGATGTGTATTCTAATTCACTTTGGCAACCAAAAACACGTTTTATAGCTTATGTGAATTAGCCTAGAGAAGAAATGTTTAATGAATTTGAAACTAAAAGAACAGATTGCCTCTTTTTCCACGGGCCCTGTTTTATTTGTTTGGCACAGGGCAGAAATCTAGAATAGACTGTTTTCGATATAATAAAATTCAACTTGGCAGTGAGGCCTAGAGGACACAAACAAATGGAACTGAATGACAAGTTTATTCATTTTTTTTGTTTCTGTCCTCTAGGCCTCACTATCAAGCTGAATTGTATTATATCGAAAGCGACCTACTGGACTGACGTAAGGAGGCCTACAACTGGGACGAGGCAGAAGGAAGTAGTGGAAAGTACATTTCCCAAAATGCATAAAAGAATAATTTCGTTGATTGGCATGTGAAGTTAGCATTTTTGCCACTGTATTGTGTATATTGATGTAATGGGGACTACGACCTGCTGATTTAGAAGCAGTTTCTATGTTTTTACAAATTTAAATATGGAGGGTAGAAACCTAATTTCAAAGCTGTTATTAGTTGAAGTCGTTCACAGCTATGTTATCTTAACTTGTCTGTGTAACTTTGTCCTTATCGTCCTTACATTGCAAAGAGAACTTCTCGAACCAGACCACAGTCTTGTAGTTGTCAGGCACGTCCAAAGTGACTGCGCACCTTACATCGTTGGGATAAAAGTTTGGAGACTTTGGCGAGAACAAGGCTCCCTTCATTGTCTCTGGTGCGTCAGGTCTAACCTTCTTTTCTCTCGTAGGACAGATGCTAGTGCCGGGCGGTTCTGAAAAACATACACTAGATGTAAAATGAAAGCATGCACGTAACATCAGATACAGATCAGCTTTTCGAACTGTCGGAGAGGGATGCTATGAATATTGCTCAAAGGGACAGGAAATTCTCCTGGTTCGGAGCACTCTCTTAACTGGAGAGCGACGAAATCCTTGAGTGCTTACCATTTAGCAAAAAAATCCGGAAATTTTGGTTGAAAGTCAAATGGAAGAGTAATTTCCCGGAAAATCCGTTTGGAAATTGTAGACTACCTCCAGAGGTAGTCCTCTTTCTCCGTTCGGAACGTAACGGCGGAAATTTCATTACCATTTGGTAAATTTTCCAGTTTCCAGTCTCTCATCAGCCGAAAACAATTACGAGAAATCGAATTGCAAATGGTAGGCGCCATCTCGTTAGGTTGGTTTGCTGATTTTGGAAAAACCCTTACCATTATACAATGGTCATCCCAACCGGTATATTCTGACAAATGGTAAGCACCTTTTATCTCCCCTAAAACATTTCTTGATTAAGGTAGGAAACGGCTGGGGTTAAATATTTCCAGCTGCGTGGCCCAGCCACTTCAGGGGCGGATCCAGGATTTTTCTTAGGAATGGTGCACCCCTTAGGAATGGCGTAACTGACTGGGGAGGTAAACAAATTTTAAAAGCGAATATGACGATGAAGGCTTCATTTTAGGGGGGGGGGATGCGCACCCCGTGCACCCTCCCCCTAGATCTGCCCCTACACTTACAGTTAAAATCATGTATTACAATAATAGGTGACTGTGGTGAGATTGATGCGCACTCACCGAAGTTTAATGATAAATAAATCAAAAAAAAACTTCCAGGATTTCTTTCAACTGTTTCATTAGTATTTAGTACTTCCAAGGATAATATAATAGAAAGTGACAAGTTGTCTGGAGTAGTAACTATAGTACCTTGGCTGTCAATTGACGAATGTCGTTTACGGTAGGGCGTAGACGGACTAATTGTGACAGTGTCTAAGATTTACTGATTTGTCGCAAATGAGTGAAACGCTTTGGTTTCAGTTCCTTAATTTTGGACCGATTGATTAAAATCGTTACAAACTTCTGAACGACAGCCAGGAATTTGGTTCTGTCAAGGCCTTTGCGCTTTTGCCACATCTGATTTTATGGTAACTTCCATAATTCTATGTGAAAACGATTCTTAAAAAGTTTTAACTTCTTTAATTTACTGTTGGTTACACATGCATATGATTGTACCGTTGTAACTGTTATTCAAACAGGATAAATGTCACTTACTCCCTGAAGGTTCAACATTGAAGGTGCTAAATGAAATGTTGAAACCGTTTAACTCAAGGCTGCTGTCTGATTTAAACGCAATGGAAATCTTGCTCCCTGAAGAGGTGTAGTCGGGTGGAGTTCCTCTTCCACAGTATGAAAACGTTCTTGAGCCATCGACAATCTTCAAAACATCAAACTCACACAAGTCTGGGTCTGCAAAATAAAGAAACACACTTTTGGGCTAAAATCTCGGAAGAGTAACACGCAAACAGTGAAATTTAAGAACATTATAGAGCAGGTTTGGCGCCTAAAACAATAATTTGCAGATGCTGTTTAAGTCTTAGAGCAGTTTTCACTTGGGTATCGAAAAGTAATTGGTTTTGCATTACTATGCTACACGATTGGCTTAAAAACTCGCGCCAATTTTTCATCTAATCAGAAGTGCAACAAAAACTAGTCATCACTCGCTCGCACTCGTTTTCCCGCGCTTTGCGTCAGCTATATGTAATTACTTCGAGTTTTGATTGGTTCACTGTATTGTCTGTGTCCTTTGTGATTGGCCAGAGTAGTTACTTTGGTTTTGGTTTTACGACTCTCAATTGAAAACCGCTCTAAAACACATTGAACTAATGCTAAACCTTAGATCTAACGAAAACAGATTGTTACGCTCTATTGTCGAAGTAGAGCAACAAGGCATTGTATATGTTTACGAAATTCTACTCGTCCAAAAATAAATTCCTGATAACTTACTATCTTCATCTTCTTCAACTTCGAAAAATGCAAATTTGATTTTGAATCTGACATTGAGTCCTCCATCTATGGCCAGCGTGCAATCAGAATCCGAAGGGTATCCCCTTGGGTAGTTAGGTGACGTCACTTCCCCTTCTGTGGCTCGGATCTCGCGAGAAGGACATATGGATATCCCTGGAAACAATAATTATGCAGGGTGTTATAATTATCATAGAGTTTGGTAATAGTTTGTAATTGTTACCGGAATTTTTAGTCTTATTTTATCATAATTATCATAGAGTCACAGAGTTTGGTAATAATTTGGAATAATTAAAGGAATGTTTATTAGTATTTTGTTATAATTTTCGGTAATAGTTTATAATTGTCATCGTTTGCAATAATTTTCATAAAATCTGTAATAATTATCATCTGAGGTGCATGTAGTCTATGTATGCATACACTTATTACTGGCAAAAAGTGTCAAGACTTCTTAAAACCTCTTGAAGAAACTGGTACTCCAAATCATTGTGTTGAATTCGACATTTTCAACATCCTCATGACCACAGACAACTGACGAACAACCAATTTAATTGTTTCGAGAGAAATTATCCTTCAGGAGCGAAAAAGTGTACACGACAATACCTACAGGCATTATGGGTAATGGTAGTTCAATATTGCTTCATTGAAGTTCACGATGTTTAAGACGAATTCCGCTCAAAGCTCGAGCACTAAGTGCAAAAATTATTCACTAAAAATCTACTCACAGCAGGTTACATTTTTTAACACTATTTAAAACATCTCATTGTAATTCATTTCTCTAGGTGACCCCACGATTAAATCCCAAAGCATTCTCGAGAAATTTCAGGTCAAACATCGTAAGATTAATGCGTTTTTTATTGTGCTTTCAACTAACGTGAAACGTTCGTTTTAATTGAAATATGGATAACTTCAAGTTCAATTTTCTCTCGCGGGGTCAGCTTGAGAGCTTATGTCTTGATACGATCTTCTTGATTTTAATCAAAATACTACCATGCTATGCGGGTTTTTTTGGTAACTTCGTTTTTGCCATTATTGCTCGAATGTTCTGCGGAAATCATCTTAATCATGAAGGAAAGAGTAATAACGAATCCAAATATTCATAACATTTTCTTCTATGCTCTGAAGCATTGTGAACCTCTATCAAACAGTAGTAAACTATTAACACTACCTATAACAACTTTCAGCAATGTTACGCTTATGTAGGACAACCTTTCTCGAAACATCTAGGAATTGCCTATCAGCATCCCAAGAGTCTGGTAAGCGTTTGTCGATGTAAACGCCCGGTGAAGTGACTGGAGGCATTATAATTACTGGTCATTTCTGAAAGGTTAGCTTATGTCCAATTATGCGACAACAACAACAACAACAACTTTATTTGTACTCAACATAGAAATTAGAGTTAGAAGAACAAAAATCAGTTAAAATAAAAAGAGTATACATGGCTACCCGAAATAACCTTGATGGGTTAATAAGACTGGGCAGCCATCTTTAGTGATTTAAAGTGATTATGCAGTATTTTATCTGCCACAACTATTTTTCAATATCCATTTAGAATTCTTGACGGAGATAGAATTTATCACAATAGAAGTAAAGAATCGTGCCTAAGGACAACAACAACAACTCCGGCCAAGAATATGCTTAGTTCTTCAGCGCACAAACCATTATGTCGAGTGCAGCCACCACTCCACGCCTCATGTAAACGACTTTGAAATATAAGCGCGACAGCTTACTGTATTTATAGCTTGGAATACGCACGTTTTCAACGAGGTTACAAGGCTGTTAATCTTAAAGTCTCCAGATGAAACTTTATCCAGTGAGATTGAAATATCATTTCACAAGAAGTATTTTGTAAATGATAGTTTAAACTCAGCGTGTGGTGTGGGATTGAGTCGCTAGCAATTTTTCAATCAGCTGTTGGCATCCAACATCATGAAGTGATGTCTGATAAACAAAATCCTTGTCGATTCTATATTTTCACTTGATTGCACTCCACACGCACATTAGAACATTACAGAAATAGAGATAAATCTACCCTGAAAGGAAAAACCTGGATGTGTACGTCCAGTCTTTGAAAATCTACACCTATTTTAGATTATCTAAATCACACTTTTTGAATGAGTTTTGCAACTTAGAAGAATGGACGTGCCTGCCTTGGCTTAGGCTTTGACCAATATTGGTGAAAATATTTTTGCGGTGAACCTTGCCCAGTAAATTCGTACTGAATTACGCTTGCCCCTGATAACGTAACATACTGTTTGAATTTTTTCTTTCGAGTTGCAGTATCATTGGTTAATTCAGTGAGGCTAGGTCATAATAATCGTTGTTGTAATTCTATGGCTATCCTTTTTTTTTCTATCATGTAACCCCGGTATAGTAATAAAAGACATCTTATGTAAGAAAGCAAAGTTTTGTACTAACGAAGTAAGCTCGTGATCAAATCGGAGTCGCGTACTGAGGTCTGTGCTTTGATTTTAGTTTAAAGCCGGGCACTACACCAGTCTATAACGGTGAGATCTCGATAAAAAAAAGAAAGACAACTCAAAGGAAGTGTTCTGTTCACGAACCCAAAATAAAAATGGCAGTACAATTTAATCTCTCCTGAAGGGTTACCCAAGTACCGACAGAATTACCTAGGTGATGAAAAATGGAGTTGCAGTTGGGCTAAGTGTCTCCGGAAATGATGTGCGCCCGCTTGCAAAGCGTTGAATTAATCTAATTTTTCGTGACGTTCGGCCATATTTTTCAGGTGAACAACAGTTTTTTTAGAAAACGATTCTGTAATTGTATTTCTCCTTCTAGACAACTTGCAGTGATAGCAGGAGTAAAAACTGTTTTAGAATTTAAATTTACAGGAAATTTTTTTACAATTTTTCCAGCCGCCGCTGAAACTATTTTGATCGGTAAAGAAATGTCCTCTACTTGTTGGAGCTATAAAGTTAAACCACTTGTCTGTCTATTAGAACTGAATTGCTAAGTACCTCTACATAGTGGAGAATTTGGGAAGTTTGTTCGTATTAAATTCAGTTCGTTTAAGTATATGACGGACAAAACTTACATTCAGTTCGTTGAAGTACTGACGGCGTTCTTCAAAAAACGTTACCGAGATAAATCAATTATTCTAATTTTCTACTCACCTTCGCTTCGTTGCACCAAAACAAGTAAAAGGCAGAGAAGTTTCCAACTCTCCATGGTTTTTCGTCTAAAAGTTAAAACAAAGGAAACTCAAATTTCACCGAGTCCAACGGAGAAACACCAAAGTCTGCAGGATAGAGTTGTACACTCTACAAGTTCCTGATACTTGTGGGCACTGAAGTGGCTAATATGTCTACTAGTTGATTTAATTACACTAAATCGGGGCGTTACCATCCTTAAATTGGAAAATTCTAGCTTCTAACCAATATTGGCTTTCAAGGATCGTGTTAAATTTCTGTGATTGGTGTATTTGGTGTTATCGGAAGGCCAAAACAATACATTTTAGCTTGTGCTAGAAGCTCATTATTAGCAACACGATATTGCCGAGACTCATGGAAAATTCGAACGCTATTTTCTTATAATGCCGGTGTGGCAATTTCGAACATTTGATCTTTCGTAACAGAGCAGATTTCACGTGAGTGTCGATCATAATTCACTTTTACGTTGGTCTTGCATTCTACGCTTGGAGATTGGATTAATAAACTCGCGCCACTTTTCGCCCAATCAGAAGTTAAACCAAAACCAATCGTGCTTGCTCACACAAGTTTGTACCCGCGCTTGGCGTCAGCTGCACCTATTGTCAATGTCCCTTTTGACTGGCCAAAGTGAATTAATACTCTGGTTTTGGTTTGCGACACTCAAATGAAAACAGCTCTATGAGGATTCAAGAAATTTTTATCACCGTATATCAGTAGTCAAAAATTTTGCGTGATATTAAATTTGTTGTTTTTCTTTTTAACCACCGTGATATTGACCCTGATTTCCTGAACAACTAATAGCTACACTAATTAAGTTGTCTGAACCGTTCAAAAAGATTTGATTTCGTTAAAAATTTCTCATGTACATGCACTCTCTTGACCCCAAATTGAAACCAGCTTATGCTCCTTTGATCCAAAATACAATTACATGACGATTTTTCCACTCCGTCACCTGCACAGTGCAGCATAATGTTTACATGTTGTAAAGAGAAACTGGTCGTCATCGTGTTCGAGTGAGTTAAATTATAAATTATAAAGATAAAATATTGAAATTATGACTGCGTTAAAACTGGTCCTGACAGCTCTAGCCCGTTGTATAAAAATTTGGAAAAAAGAAACCCACATGTATTCTGTGTGGAAAGTTATGCTCTTGTTTTCCAAAACACAAAAAAGGACAAAAATAGTATTATTGACGTATTTGGAGTGGCCGTTCTCGTCGTTGACAGACGTAAATACTAATCTAAAATAAGACGACAGAAAAGGCTGATGTATCCAGTGTACGGGCCTTGTTAAGTGCATCAGAGACTACATATCCTATAGCCAGCCATGCTTATTGATTGAAGCCAGCTACGCTTTAGTTGAAATGACTTTTGAAAACCAACCGATTTTTTTACTTTTTTATTCTTTTATTTCTGAAAAACTTTGAAAAGAGCTATTAAGGGATAATGTTTGGTTCAACCCTACTATATTAACGACATTCTCTGACGATAACAATGTAATATTATAATTGTGGCATAATTTATTTCTACGTTATATTTAAAGTTCATTTATATGGCTGCTTTAGAATGTTACTTTTTTAGCCATATATTGTTGCCAAAATTATTAACAGTTATTGGACGAGATTGAGCAAAATATCGCGACTTGTAAGTGGAGAGTAGATCAAATATTTGCCGAAGCCGTAGGCTGAGGCAAATAACTAATCTGCGCGACACTGACAAATAACGACATTTTGCGATAACCGAGTTCAATAATTCTCATTCGATCACCAATTTGTTCTCTTATTTAAATCACTCTCTGACACTTCAGGGGAGCAATTTGCCATTTTTCACCAGAGATCATGTTTACAATTACGTATGAGCAGAATATTATTTGCAGCCAAACACATTACGCATGAGCAGATCGTTATTTGTAGGTAGTTATTTGCAGGTCATGTGGTTGGCTCTCGGCCAATGGAAAGGGAAAACATGCATCGAATGATATTTTTATTTAATTGGTCGCTGCGTTGTCCAAAGGGTCATGTTACTGCTACATAGAATTATCATTTTAATAAAACTTAACAATCAGTTATGAAAAAGAAATATCAATATCCCTTCCTAATGGTTTCTTTCACATAGCGAGTGCTGCTCTCTTCTGACAGATTGGGTGTCCTGTGGTCTAGGAAAGTGCCTGTTTTTACATGCGTAAAATAGCTAACAGTGCCCCTTTAATTTTTGCCAAATATGGTACGGACATCATAGAACAAATATGCTGTTATTTTTAACAGTGTATGTTCAACGAAGATTATCTAAATGTTTTTTTGTTTGTTTGTTTGTTTTTGGTTTTATTTTTCAGATGATATGAACACAGCCTGATTCAAGATTTAACACTGAAGCAAACCGTCCAAAATAGTTTTTATAACTTTAAAAGGTTATAATGACTTGCTGTATCAGTTTTTCTTGTATATCCTAGTTGATTTAAGAACATTGCAATATTAGTGAAAGCTCTAATTTATCACAATGCCAAGCTATAGTAGCTATTTGAGCTTTTGTAATCAGCAGGTTGTGGATTTGGGGATTACAAAAAGGGCGTCTCCAAAGCATTGTTAATCATTTTGCTAGAGTGTACCAAAATTGCTATTCAAAGAACTCGACTAAATTGAACAACACATAGTTCCGAGCACACTATGCATGATAAACACGAAATACGACAAGGTGCTTCCCGATTTAGAAAGCAATTGAATCTTGCAAATTCCTTAGATTGCCAAAATTCAGTACTAGGATTTTCCTCACTTGCATGCCTTCACGATCAGCATCGATTTTTTTCAAGTAACCATCTATACAACGACACAAACTGTTTGGTTCAGGCAATTCAAAGGAAATACAAGAGGCGTAGTGTTGTACTATTGTCACTGAGTCAAGAAAGAAAAATAATTCATATCAGTTGACAGACAGCAAGATTTAAATTCTAAAATGTACTGTACAAATTCAGTCCGTTTATCTCACTAGCCTTATCGTCCCCTACCATGTACAGGGCAGTGAGTTCGTGGCAAACTATGCGACTGGCTCCTAATAGTCTGATTTACGTAATAGCATTTCCTGTCCTTCTATTCACACACAGCAGGTGTAACGCCAAAAATTGCGCCATTTTAAATATCGGCGGAAGAGGGAACATTTAGTTTATCACAAGAGATTCCGAGCTTTTAATGCCATCATGGGGTGCAATGGAAATACATTGCATAGCTTACGAGCACCTAATTAGTAAGTATTTCTCGAGAAGAAAAATTCAAAGTTTAGCAGCACCCAAATGATTGCGGAAAATAAGCAATACACTGAGTTAAATCTATGAATTTACCTCCACTAACTGACCGAAACGAGTCCAAACTATGCAGTACTGCTAAGATTACAAACTAGTCAAACTACAAAAAAGAGAAGCCGTAACTCGCTGTGATTTGTGACAGAATTTAAAATTATATCTCTAATATACTTGTCCTTTTGGTATTTTGTATTCTACAGTCAGAAAACCGTTGAGGCAACATGTTCTTAGGGTGCTGCTAACGTATTGATGACTGTTATATTTAAAGGAATCAGTAATGAGATAGTAATGTTCCGTAAAATGGACTTAGGGTGCTCAAGGTGCGATGCAGACTGACGAAAATTGTTTAGTTAGACGGCTTTGTTTCCAAGTATGCTGTTGTAGTATTTGATTAGCAAGAAAGTAACCTTTATTTTATAAAAGTAGCTCTTTAGTTTTACATTAAAATTGTTATCAACGAAAACCCTTCTTTTATGTCATTCAGTACATCTATGACGGTCTCCTGTACTCGGCGTTTAAGTTCAGCACTTTTAATTCTACGTTTGAAGTAGTTACTCTCATAACTACGCATCGCAATTTTTCCTATTGCTCGTAGTAAGAATTTGGTTGTACACCAGGATAGTAATACTTAGTTATGATTTAGTTGTCTGCTACGTGCTTGGCAAAATATCAAAGAAGCAGAGTGATAAGAGGAAGTGTATAATATTAAGCTTGTAACATGTACAAATACCGTGTTCCTAGCTCCATCTTGTTATAATCTACATCAGAAAGTACAAACCAATCGGTTAATATAAATAAATTAGTAGACAGATAAATACGTGAAATTACTGACCTGATAATGGAAACAAGTCAAAATCCCGGATGTCAACAGGAGCAGAAGTTTCCTTCTAGGAGAAACCGCAAAAAAATATAAACCTGTTAAACAAACAGTTTGGTCTTTTTCGGATAAATGACTGAATGATCCCGACTGCGAGCCTGTTGATAATTTTATGCCGAGTCTCCTGTCTCTTTATAGACAGCGTCCCGCAGATAACCGGAAATATCGAATGTTATTCAGTTAAAAAGTAAAGGTAACAAGAAAACATGATTTTATTGATCACGTGACTGGTAAAACCGGTTGACTTTATACTTGAAAAAGAACGATGAAATTTATTTTGGCCGCGCTGATTTTACATAAAGATATATATAAAGGTGTTTGTATTTTTTCGGGGATTTCACTCATTCGGAACCTAATTTGTAGTCCGAAAGAGTATAACAACGCATCTTTCGCAAGTGTAACCCAGTATATTAGAATTGATTACTTGAGGCCAAAAACAATGTAGAATTGAAGACACAGTATCGAACAATTGAACTACTATCAGGACATACAGAGATCAACATCGATCACAGGTACATATGAGTGTAATCTATGATATCTGTACCGATTGTCTGCCAGTGGTGTATTGACGGAGAAAACGGCTGCCTGTCTCAGTTACAAGGTCTTCATGAATAAACAACAAACCAGCAATTGCCTGTCACGTTATGCACAGTCTCTAAAAAGTGCATAGATCTTGAACGGAGTGTCAAGACATTTTTCCCTTTATTCCAAACACTTCGGCGCAGGTAAACGCCAGGCGCCGTGGAGCAAATAATGTATGCATTTTAAGTTTATCCTAAAGCCAACACATTGGAGCTTAGCTCACTGTTGAGCAAGAGCCGGAGAATAAAATACTGACCGTCTCTTTCTTTTATGCCATTATACTACCCAACAAGTAGATTATTTCGCAATGGGATCGTAAAACCAAACTGCGTAGCCATTTTACACTTACGACCAAGCCAACTCTGCGGAGTTTTGCCTCTGTAATTTCGTGAAATATTTAACATAATCACAAGTGATTTAAAGTCAATCAAACAAATTATCTACGTTTGCTGTAAACAAAAATCTAGACAGCAGGGTTCCTTTCTGCATTGTGTTCATATTTCGTAGTAATTATTTCACAGTAACGCTGCATGGTGACATCAGAGAGAGCTGCAAAGGCGCACAGTCTTAATTAACTCCTGCTACGCAGACTTAGCGCAAATAAATTTTTACAACCACCTCAGGCTCAAAAGGCTCAGTGATGATGAATCACGTATGAGTTCAATGTAGCTTTAAAACTCAAAGAAAGACAATAACTGTGGATTTTTTAAACGCTAGGCTTCTCGCTGGTCGAGTGACGTCGTTAGAAACGCCGCGCCTTGTAAAAGGCCGGCTGCCCTTTAAACATTTAATGACCCAAATCACTTTAGAAGACTAACTTCTTCGCTTAAATGTCGAAAGCACAATTGAAGATAGTTGTTTACGACACAACGCTCAAGAATAAGTGAATCACCTCGGTGCCCGTTAAAATCACACTCTCAACAGCCAACCACAAGCCCGAGTAATCCAATTTCCTCCATCAGTTGAGGACATACAAATATGCGAATGCTATTGCTTGTCAATACTACTCTACCTGAGTTAGTGAAAGCGAAGCAATTTGAACCAAAAGTTGTAAAGACGTAGTACCTACCTTATTTGCACCAGCAACGTTTAATCTTTAAGCTTCTCAACGCCGTTTCAAATTGCCAGACCGACTTAACACGCGATAGCGCTGTTTTGCAGCTTTTTTTCAGATCAATGAATCAAACGCCCCGGAACCCAGGAACCTTCCACTACACGAACTTTCTCGAGTAATAAGGTGAGTTTAAATCATCCGGAAAGAGTTGTCACAACCACCGCAAGGGGCGAGACTGACCACAAAGTTGCTGTTTTGTCATGTTAATGTGACCCTCACGCCCGTGTGTGTTTGTTGTTCGCAGTTAATATAACTTCAGCACTAAGAGAGACTGAACTACAAACACAATCCAGGTTGGTGTGAAAAACATGACGTGAAGATAGGTGTCTGTTCAAACACTTTGGTAGAATAAGACTCATGCAGCAAGCTTTATAAAGTTAACCACTGAGTGTGTTTGATGCGTCTCAACCCATCAGCTTAGTCGCTAAGGTGTTTTTTTCACTTTTTCAACGTCAGTGAACCGGATCAATTAATAATAATTTTGATTTGTTTTTGGAAGCCGCCGCCATAAAAGACTCTACCACGCAAGGTACTATTACTTGCAAGCCGAAGGTGTCAAATGTTCTTCTTGATGACGATTTGGTGTAGCAAGATAACAAACAACATGAAAACAATGCATTATAGTCACTTAGTGGGCCATCGACTGAAAAGTCTCAGTCCCTCGAGATCGGGTGTTACCACCCACCCTCTATAGCTCTTCCTCTTCCTCTACTTCCTCCGCTACTTGGTCCAAATATCCGATCAGGAAAAACAAAAACAGGAAGCTTTTCACGAGCAGCGAATTGTTCTGCGCTTTGCGTAATTGTACGGCTGGGAGAGAAAAGAGCGTTGTTCTTCTTCCCACAAGAATCTTTCGGTTTTCGACAGCCTTTTCGGTTGAACTCGGGTAATTCTCAAAACGATATCCACTTCACAAGGCTGAAGTTTAATGTTAGTCAGAGACGTCCAAAGGACAGATCTACGTACAAAGACGGCAAAGCTATGTTAAGGTTGAAAAAAAAAAAAAAAAAAAAGCAGCAGAATCCCACTTCTTAAACCGCTTGTAAATATATTTAGAATTTTTTTCTTTATTTTACTTACTTCCTGTAAGTTCTAATTATTGAGTTATTTTTTTGTAAAAAAAATACCTCTTAGTCGGCGCGTCGGGTATGTTATGGACGGGTCAATGGGTGAGTGAGTGAGTGAGTGAGAGATATATGTATGTCACACCAATCAGATTGGATCTACTATGAACAGCCAATCAAATTTCTTGTTGTAAAGGTAAATGGTACGTGAGAAACACAAGGTATGTATAAACACAAGGACTTTGGTAATTGAA
>Ga0126338_10000012_pt1 | contig 47729 bp, 22 predicted proteins | sample OrbCmetagenome_2_FD_92529 | JGI IMG/M metagenome (GOLD analysis project Ga0126338, IMG submission 92529) | Coral microbial communities from Petempiche,Puerto Morelos, Mexico - Orbicella C C metagenome | ecosystem: Host-associated > Invertebrates > Cnidaria > Coral | place: Petempiche,Puerto... | reverse complement strand
GTTGTTGTTGTTGTTGTTGTTGTTGTTGTTTTGCTGCTGTTGTTGAATTGATGTCGATGTTGTTGTTGCAGTAATTCTTAGTTAAGAGAATGGTTCGCTCAAAGTTAGTGAGCATGAAGAAAACAAACCAATTTCAAACGAAAAAAACCGCAAATATCAACTCCACATGGGTTAACAAAGAAAAACTACACCACAGTTCGACAAAATAATTTTAAAATGGGTTGTGATTCCTGATCCAGTGTATTTCACCTTGATACTATGGACTTCGTCTGCATACGTCTGAAAACTACATGGAATTTTCTTTCAGAACAAGGGGCAGATGCTATATATGAAACGTCTCGTAGTTTGTTCGCTATATAGAACAGAGATTTCAAGTAAATTATATTTCATTTATTTAAAATATACCGTTGTTTCGTCAATTTGAGTTGAATGCTTGTAAACTATTCTTGAGCAAAGTGCATTTCAGGTCATTTTGCTAATCGTGCATTTACCGTCTAATATAGAATGCATGAGAACTTGTACAAAAACGATATATTTGTTAAAATTATGTTTCTTTTATGTCTTGAGTTGCAGTTTTTAATTAAAAACGTTGTCACTGCCATCACATTAAAAGCAATAACCCTGAAAAAGCCCTGAAATAAACCTGTGGTCAAATTAAGAGGTTATTAAATAAAATTGTAATATTCCTTTTCATATTTTGTATTTCAGTATGGTTCGTCACAACACCAATTTTGTTACAAAATTTATTCGCACTACAAAGTTATTGAATTTTGTCTGGATGTTATTGTAATTAATTGTTAGACGTGCAAATAACAGTTTTGAAATAATGTGTCTACCAAGAAAATATTATTAAAGTTTTATTTGTTTTCGCGGCCCCTGATAAGTGAATGATGTCCTTAAGTTTGTTTTCCGCCAATCGCAAGGGATTGTTCCTTAGTGTTATTGATTCTACGATAATGAAAACTGATTACCATCAGCGAGCAAAACAGAATACAACACCATCAAAAACCCGTGTGCTCTTAGTAAAAAAATTATTGGTCGCCAAACAGTCTAACTGTATATTGACAAGCCAGCCTTTGCTAAATTACTGTCTTTCTAATGGCACCATTGTTCCCGAGTAGATTTTCAACAATAGCTTCTGGACGAAATTTTATTAATCTTTCCCCCGCGGAGAGAAAAGTGTATTAAGAAAGATGGCGGTGCAATCAAGTAGCGAAATAATTGCCATGCATCTAAACAAGACAGAAGAGGTCATTTTTCCTCTGATTGTGCATATTACACCGATTTGGCCTCCTGAGAAAAGGATGGAAAATGTAAAAGCGCGAAGAACAACTTTCCGGCGGCTCGTCCGAAATAAAATGATCCTTTTAAAATTTCTTCAAAGTATCGATCCGTCTTTTAAAGCGGATTTCGCCTCGGAAGTGGCAGAGAAGGTGGACGATAAAGGCAGCATTGTGACCCTAACTAGAAACTTCCGTGAAAAGCAAAGGCAAAAACATCAGCGCATTTACGAGATTCAAATGGAAGCTTACCGCAGGGAGGAAAGTAAGAAAACTGCTTGGGGAAGAGTACAAGAGATTGAGTACAGCTGTGGATGGCAAAAGATGCCCAGAACAAGTCTGACCGCAAACAACTCAACAGTTCAAGCGTTCACGAAAGACTTCCAATTGACCAACGAGAAATATCAAGACACTTCAAAAATTGAGGACATAAAACTTACGAACGCGCGATACAAGAGAAATAGTAAAGCACGGACAACAAGACGAAGTAAAGAAGTCGACGTTGTTTTTGCAGAGCAAAATGATGCGATTTATTTTCCACAATTATACAGAGCCCATAAAGACATTAAGCACCCAGTTAATGATCCTCGTTTCGAACGATTAATGACCTCACTTGTACCCTTGAGAAACAAAAACGAAACAGAATTCAGCAGCGGAGATGCAAGTCTGAAAAGAAGATTTACAGATAAGGGCAGCATTTTACAGAACAGATTAAACGGGAAGAGTTTGCATGAGAAGTGGCTGGAAACCATGGAGCCAAAATACAATGAGAAAAATGCTTCACGGATCAGCCTTCACAATTAACTTTTAAGCAAATCCACGAGAAAGAAACAAATCGTTGCTAAGTTTATCCGTGGTTACTGGGGCTACTGCGAAAAAGTTTGAAATGTTCTGTCACGATATAACTTGGCAGTTTTATTAATAAGTGCTTTGATATAATAAATAGAGAAACTTTGGAAGAAATTCGAAACGAACTTACTTCAGAGTAGATTGCCGCATGGAAAATCGCAGGCTAAATTCTCGGCGCCAGCTTCCATCGATCTCGTTTCGCCCCGTAAGTAAACACACAAAAAAAGAGCTTTCAGAGAGCTTTCAGGAGAGTGATGTAAATACGAAAACAAACTTGGTGATCGAATGTTGCACTCGTTAAATCGCAAAATATCATGATTTGTCAATGCCTCGCAGATCAATTGATCTGCTTGCTACTGACAAATCACGATATTTTGTTGAACCTCGTCCAATAATTGTTAATTATCTGCAGGCGCCTCAAAAGTTAGGGAGAGGGATTATGAGATATTTTATTTTATTGCAATGGGGCAGTTCGTTTCAGTGATTCTATTTGTTGAAAGCAAACCTAACATTAATATTCTTTTTTAAAAAAATCAAACAAACGAAAGAAATTCCAATAAAACATGAGACCTGACTCACGTCATGTCCACAGTTGCGATTTACATGAAATAAATTAAAAATTAGTCGCTCGTTTGTTCAGATCAGTAATTATCTTATTACGCTTCAAGAAAAATTAACTTTCCATGCTCCACTAGCGCCATCACAAACGTTTATCCAATTAAGCGAGGATTAAAACGTGTACTATTCACAATAGAAGAAAATATGGTATAGAAGGAGGATTATCAAAACACTCAAATCATGTAATGATGGGGATTAAGCTTAACTATGTACGTCATTCCTGTACACGTACATCAGGTCAATAAAAGGTTTTTCGTGATAAGCTGAAGATTGAGAGTAAGGTTTTAATATCATTATACAACCTGACCGTCCAGCAAGTCCACAGTATGGCAGAGTTATCACCTTTCAAACCAGTTGTGCACGTTTCGCCAATTTGGCCAAAACGACAGCGGCCAAAATCGTTCAAAAAAGTTGTAAGAAATCTTGTCAAGGTAATGAGGTTTGTGCAAAAAGTCAAACATCTAGCAGACACTGAAATAAGTGAGCAGAGCGAAGGCCTTGCTAAAGAAATGCAAGAGAGAGAAGAGCGATTGGAAAAGGTTAAAGGTCGTGCTAAACTTAAAGAGGATGGTACTGAAGAAAGGATCCTGACTGGCTGGAAGAAATGCAGGCAACGGTCAATAACATATTTACACTATTTAGAGAAAATGAGGCCCATCACTGAAAACCAGTTGGGAAAAAACCTGACGAGAAACGCGTCGAGCTGGGAAAAGCTTCATCACTTTACCATGAAAGGAAAGAAGTTTCAGAATTCTATTTGGATGAACAAGATAGTAAACAAATACAAACTGAACGAATCGTCAAATAGAGTAGCTGATGCCATCACCAACAGAGGCGCCGACTGGATTCTTGCGAAAGGAAGACCCAATCAAGCTAACACATGTTCCAGTACTACATCAAAGGCTGCTGAACCAGCGCAGAGGAGTCAAATGTCATCTTTGGATCCAAAACTCGATCCAAGGTTTAAAAACTTGTTGCGTTCACTGACACCTATTGATTGCTAGATTTGTTTTAAGGTGACGTCCCGTACGCAACAAGGTCACTCGAGAAGTTGACACTTACTGAACTTTAGTAATGAATGAATGAATCATGAATGAATGACGAACGACCTCATGTAAGTGTCAAAGAGTATTTAGCTTTAGAAAAAACTTATTGGGTTCTCTATTTACACATTGTCACTAGCTCTTGATGTGGTCCTAAACCATCACAGTCTAGCACGCAGCATTTTAGCGAATTCTCCTGTTATTTCCTTCTATGCAGAGAAAATTTAAAACCACTCGCCCGAACAAAACATGACACAGTGTCCTTGGTCGGGATCGAAGCTGGGACTCCTGATACACAGTTCAACGCAACAAATATTGGTCAATATTGTGGCCCCGTAGTACTATAATGATATAATAATAATAGTAACTTCATTTAACGAGGGAAACACTCTACACTCCTGGACTGAGAAACCTGTGGCCGTGATTGAAGTTTCAGTGTAAGCTTCAGTATCAGACTGCCGATGTATGATGGCATGTAAAAGGTTTTTCTTTCCCGTGAAACGTATCTCTATCCAGAGGGCCTAGAAAGATGTGATGGATGTCTTTTCTAGAATTACTGATCCGCCTAGATTAGCCCAATATCAGTTCACATTTGTACTAAATTTTTTAATTAAAACAACTTAAAATAAAGCGTGTATATAAAAGTGTGTAAAGTGTGTTGATAATTTAAGTCATGTTCCTTCATCAGTAAACCAAAAATTTTAATAATGAATGCGGGATATCATTTAGTTACATCTACCATCAAAAATTCTCATTAACTTTCTACATAGGTACATGTATGAAAAATAACTGCGCACAATAAATCTATTTGGACCTTTTAAAGTACTTTTATTCACATGGAAAAGAAAGTTGCATTGAGCTGTCTGTTTATGACTGAAGACCGCTGACTAGAAATGACAAAATGCTTTATTTTAAATATCGACGCAAAGTTAGAAGAATTATTCAGACCACGGATCTCACTCTCCACTAGCATTTCTTCAGTTTAGTTGGAGATTCGCATAGTTTATTCAGACTTTACCTAGACCTGTCAACTCCTAGACAAGCAGGAAGCCAGTCGCCTTGCTCATACTCTCCTACCGTACCGCGTGCGTTCTTAGTGAAACTCAGGCTCCCTCCACACTACGCCAGTAGAATTTGAAAATGGAGGTTTCACTCTGAAAACACATCAAATGTTTTCCGTCCACACTACTGCCGGAGGAATTTGAAAACGCGAGAATAACAGGTTATATTTGGATTTGTGTTTCAGGAAAACGCGGGCAGGAAATCACCTGCTTATCGTGATATCATCTTTTTCGAAAAGCTCAGTTTTCAAAACGTATTCCATCTACACTAAAGCGCAAACCCGGCGTTTACAAATTCCTCTGGTTTGAAGAGCGTTTTCGAAAAGCTCCGTTTTCGTGACGGATTCGTGTGGACAGTGAGCCTAACCGCAGAAATAAAGCTGCGTTTTCAAATTTCAACGCCGTAGTGGGGACGGAGCGGAGGTATTAGCTAACGCCTACGAATAAAGGAGTGAGGCGGTGAATAGCCACAAATGTACATATATTTAGCTTGTTTAAAAATATCGAAAATTCTAACTTGCTACATAGTTACCTGGATGAAAAATAACTGCACACAATAAATCTACAATTTTGGAACTGTTGAGGTACTTTTTATTCTACATGGTAGTCAAAGTTGTGTTGAACTGACTGTTTATGACTGACTGAACACTGACCATTGAGATTATTCCTGGAGAAAATTATCCAGACAATTGACCATTGACCATCATCAACTCAGTCGAGGACGCGGCACAGTTCAGTTGGGTTTCCCTTGTTTATACTATCCCTTGAAAAAAGTGTTAGAATTTTACTATACTGTCCCACCCTACCGCAGGCGTTATTAGCACAACTCAATAGGTACATGCCAGGCATAGCCATATATATTAACTATTTACAACAACATTTCTTGTCGCTTGAACATTTTATTTTCTACCATAATCAAACTCTCCTCTCTCGGTTCATCATGTTGAACACCAGACGACAAGTTTCGTTAAGGCAGATGTCTTTGAAACAAATTTCGTCGCTTTTATCCGAAGGGTTCTTTTTCTTGGCAGGGGGGAAGTTCTTCCTCTCTACCTGTATACCACTCCTCAAGGGAACGAGCTGTTCAATCAGGCGCGTAAACCTCGGATCAATCAATGGATTCTTTTCATACAAATACGAGCGACAAGTTTGGTGTCCGGATTCGCTGAGAGCGCATGAATCGACACCTTCTACAGAATCAACTTCCTTATTCAACACAACCCTCCTCGCATGATCTTGTGTTCCAGTATCAGACTTGCATTCCATGGTAGACTCTTCTTGATCGTCTTCAGATGATTTCTGATCAACTGCGAAGCCATTCTTCTCGGAAGGGTGACAGGCGTTATATAAGTGTCGATAATTTACGATTGCGCGACGAAAGGTGTGCTGTGTTTGATCGCCTTCGTGGCTGAAAACAACAGCATTTTCGATTTCGCTGGGAAAATCATCCTTCTCAGCTTCCTGACTGTCGGCACGTATATCCTCCATGAATGCAACACGAAAACGTTCTTCGCCAATTCCTGGTGAAGTTGACACTAAAGAGTATAGTTTACGTTCCGCGCTTTTAATTTGATCACTCATGGACAGCCTTGGTTCACAAAAACTGGTTTCTATGATCACCTGCGATACCGTCACTAGGCAGAAAAACCCAGTTCAAGGGAGGCTTCTTCCACCAAGTTTCCTCATTGTCTTTTCCCGCTCATCACAACAACGTTTTGTCGTAAATTAAAATGTCACAAAAAATTCTAGTCCTAACTTCTACTGTAATTATTATTCCATCTGCCTCAAATTTCCCCAAAATTTCCTAAACATTAGCTTTGCGGTATTTTGTTGTCGAATTGGTGAACTTTTTTAACCAATTAACTTCCAGATCATTCTCTAAGCTGTTTTTCAGCAGAATAATAACTAAACTGATTTAAAATTAAAATAGTTTAAAATTGACATTGGTTTCATTTGCCTTCAACTGAATTCCAGCTAAGAACTTAGCTGTTGTCTGGAAACAAAAAAAGCAATTAATATTGCAAGTTCTTAACGCCTAGAAGATATTATGTAATTTTGATAACAAACATTGTGCTAAGATTATGTAATAATACTTTTTGGACTTTTCAGTATAATCTATAAAACAAAACCAACGAGTCAGAGTTAAACTCTTTTCTGTAACATAAAACATGTATATCTTTACCACAGAATATTAAAAATTGCGTCCATTAAAAGGTAGTTACGATAAAATTTTAAAAACAAATATTCATTACGGTTTTGTAGGGGACTAACCGGTCAGTCTGGTTAATAATATAATGTAGAACGCCTCTACTTCCTCGATCACGACAAGCAGCCTGTTTCTTGTTGTAGCGGAATTTTTTATCACAATCATTGTCTTCTGGTGAGCAGATTTTACACAAAATTAAAGTTTAATGTAGTTCTGTTCGGTGGGTTGCTTTGTTTGCGCGTAAACAAAGCAACAGCTAGACGACATGATCACACGGGATTAGTTCCAATTCTGCTGACGTAGTTAGAACAATTGTGAGCTTACTCTTTTATTTGATGTTTATGGAAAGTACATACAATAAGGCCAAACAAACTCAATAGTCCACTTTAGAATTGCACCGATATGCTGATTAATACGTCATCTACAGCACGAATTACAGTGGTACATGAAAAAGTTCACGAGCAAGTTGAAGATCGAGGATTGTCAGGGAAAGATTGACTATCAAGCGAGTGATAATTCGATCATCATTCATCCAGACAACATTGAATTCAAGCAGGAACTTGTGGCTTTACTGAAACGCAGTTCTTGGCACCTGCATTGTTTATTGAATCCGGTGTAGTGTTGAGACTTCGTCGGATCAAATCACCTGGAATAAAAAAGTGTTTGATGGAAGAAACACAAGGAATTTTATAAACTTCAACTTCGTAACAGTATACGACAGCTGAACAGAGAACAGAAGACAAAAAGCGGGCGCCAAGTTTCACAATTTAAGAGTACTGATTCCAAACAAGCAAAGAAACATTATCTGGTGGCGTGGTGGCGGTTAGCGAGAAACCAGAAGTGAAATTTTAGAGACCAAGATTCATTGACAATTTACTTAAAGATGAAAAACAAGAAGAGAGGTGAGAAATTTTGCCACTGCATCTCTTACGGGAGAATCGAACCAAAAAAGCTAGAGCGTTTACAAAAGAGTAGACAAAAACAAATGTGTACTTGGAGGGACATTGCTCCATTTGATGAGCGCCATCATGATGACCTAACGACTACCCCTCGCCCAAGCAACTCCAGCAATAAACTGCTATTTCCCCCTATTTATGAACTGCCGTGCATTACGAACCCTGAAGCGTACAGAGCCATGCAAAACGCTGGAGGTAGCGAATTGTTCTCAGACGCAATGCATACAAACAATGGCCGTGTTGGAGAAGAGAACAAAGCGGCCTTTCGCCATTACGGCTGCTCTTTAGCGCTCAGAAGCGATAATCTTGAAGACGAGGAAAATGGATTCACGAGTAGTTATCGCAATGAACCTAAAAACAAGGCAGACTCAGAATCTTTGAGACTAAAATTGCCAAAATTGACCAACTTCAACGTTGTTAATCAAAGACTTTAACAGTAATGTAAATTTTTAGATTTACAGTACATCATTTGTACATGTACAAGCACATGCACAGTACATAGGATTTTGTCTTAGATTCCTCACTTAAAAAGCAATTGCAGGTTTTTTTGCCTAATTATCTGCAAAAACGCATTTCCAGAGTTAACTTGGCAAATTGGAGAGGATGTCAATCAAAACTAGCACTCCAGAAACGTAAAAGCACGGTTTGATTTTACAGTCGAAACTTGTCAATACGTACAGATATCTTGAGATCACCGTTCCAAGTGTATGAATACTCATTTATCGTGTGCACCAGGTGCTAAAAGGACACAGAAAAAGAAGACTGAAATGACCCACGTGAAAGCGCAATCTCAGTTTTCGTGCTTGGTGTTCGTCATCTCTCTTCTCTCCGTCTCTCCGCGAGGTTCCGACGAAAGTAGTAATCTTGTAAATATTATATGGATTGTGGATTCTCGAGTGATGGAATTACAGACGTTTTATCATTGATACTGTACGGCGTGAACCTGTTAATCTTCACTGAGTAGACCCAAGCTTATTTCGTCTTTTCAAATTGCTCACTTAAATGCATATAGTTGAGCGAAAACAATTTTCCAAACGCTCATGAAGTATAGTTATCTTAATCTTAAGAACGTAAGTTTCCTTTGGGATCGGAGATAATTAAACAGTTTACTGGAATATAATTTTGAACTTTTTCAAAGTGCCAGAAATCAGTATACGGATGCAATTTGCCCACGTCAGACGGCTGTATTACTGACAAAAAAAAACCTCCGCGTTGTTATTTTGTCTCTTTGCATGGCAAAACCAAGACATTGTTAATCCCTGACTCAGTTCAACTCCCCTGGGTTCTACTTAAGATCCAACTAAACAATAAAGACCATAAACAACAGTTAAATTTATTTACTTCTGCTTTGATGGGTAGAGAGGGAAGAGCCATACTCACAACTTCATAAACACATCGTTTGAATCGGCCTCTAATCAGTTTATCCTGTTCACTTTACATGTACCACTAATATCTTATACATGTACATTAGCAGAATGATTTAATATTTGTAGTTCAGCGGTTTGCATTGTATCATCGTAGCAGGTAATGGTGTTATGGCTGGATTTAAAAACGCTGCATCACTTCTTGTCAAAAGTGTCAATCCGCTCTCTTATTTTCTTAATGCCTTTGATGACAATCAATAACAATAGAACATAGCAACGACACCAACAGAACTAAAACACGACGGTATCGACTGATCTTTAACGTTTAGCAACTTCTTTACAGTCTTCTTGTTTAAACTGGAATGAAATCTCCTTTTTTTGCGTTCATTATAAAGGCAGAACCTCTATGAAATTTACCGTTATATCACCATTTAACATGAACGCAATTACTCCAGCAATCGACAGCAAAGTTGACGGTTGATGACTAAAAGTTTTCCGGCACAGTTTTAGATGACGATTGAAAATTAGCTAGAGTTCAACAAGTCAGCTGTTAGACAAAGACAGTTGTCTAAATTACCATTTCATGATTGATGATAAACTAAATGTTTTTCTTTCCCCGCCGGTTCAGTATAATACTTCCTTTACACATTAATCTGTTGATCCATTCCTTGACAAATGCACAGTTTATTAAATTCATTGTTGTAATTAATTGAACTTTTACTAATCACATAACCTAACATTTTATTGTAGCCCAGGCAGAAGAAGAAAGTTAACCAAGGATAGTTTTAATTAGAAAATGTTTTGCAAAAACTGATTTGGATTATGTTAAATGTTTGATGACCCAAGAACTTCAGTCAATGAAATGCAGTGCTTCCGTTATTACGTGTCTTAAAAGCCAATTAAAGTCTGCATGGTGACTTAATTGCCAATTATCCCTTGTAACCGACCAATCAAGTCCATGCACTAAATTTTAAAAAAAAAACATCATTGATGAATAGATGCTTGAGTTCGTAAAGCTCACCAGAGCATCAAAATAAAAGACACTTTTCGCTTGAGGTTCAACAATTAAGAACACGTCACCTTACAATCATGGATTCAAGTTTAAAGTTTGACCAAGACAGTGCTGGAGATATTGATAACATCGAGAAAAGAATACCTTACAGACTTGGCTGTAAGAAAGACAGGATAAAAGTCGTAACCACAAGACCGGTAAATGAGGTGCAAATCAACAACTCGACTCAACACGAACCAGAAAGACTGCAATCTCGGGAGGTATTGCGATTAACAAAGGTGAACTCTGTTGATATAATCCAAACGAACGCAATTCAAGATGGAAACAGCACTAAAAAAAGAAGTGTTACTTCCTTGGAACGACGAACTACGCCAAGTTTATATCTTCCTTATTTACTGGGAAATAAAGAGGCTGATAAACCTACTGTGTTCAATAAGGCGACGTACAGGAGTTTTAGAACTCAAGAAGAGAGAAAGTGTTTGGCTTTCACCAGAAGTCTGCAACGGGATCATAAGCAGTTGATTGATGGCAAGGATAAACGTCTAGTGAGTGCAGCCGTTATGGATATATCAAATCCTGCGAAGTTACACTTAATTAAGGTACAATGTCTTGCATCTTCGAAGTGCGAAAGAGCCGGCCCTGGGATCATACATTAGTTAATTACCCGCCATCACTTGTCGAAGCTCGCTTGACGAAAGCTTACCTACAACAACTATAAACAACAAAAATATATAGTGGGAAATGTTTAGAATAAAGCTTCGTTCGTATGTTTTGTTTACGCCAGACTCTTATCTCTCTTGACTTCATGCACTTCAACGAGTAACCTTGCGAACTCCGGCGGCGGATTAATTCATGATTACGTTTTTGATGTAGAGCAAAATGATGATGTCTGACGGAGAGCACGTTCCTCCGGTATTTCATGTAGCAGACTGGAATAGTTTGATCTAGTTAATTTGGAGTACTTGCTCAGTGTCCAAACCTCTAGCTCTATTTCAGTTCAAACAAAACTCAGCCATTTTTCCCCAGGTTTATTTGACGAGAACGCGAGTTAACATGGTATATATAAAGAGCGGATGTAGCTTGAGCTGATGACGTGATGTGTAAAACATAAGAGTTACTAAATGACAATTAACGCCGTTAATTGTATTTCCTAGGAGGAGATACAGATTAATAGAGATAAGGATAAGCCGGCGAAATTACATTTCATCTCTTTTGTTGAGGCCTGCAGGTTCCATATTCCTAACGAGAGCAAAATAGAGAACAGAAACCTTGGGACTATGGTAGCCCAACTATGGTAGCCCAAACCTTCGCCCTCCCCTTCCCCTCCCTTCCCCTATGGGGGTTAGGTGCACAACGCTACTAGTCTTCCCTTCAATAAAGGGCATCCGACTTTTTCGCGTTAGGCATGGGTCGCACTAGAGCGAATGTTTTTTTTGGTCGGTCAGAAAGACCCAAAAATATCGGCACTGACCAATTTTTTGGGGGTTCGTTTTCCAGTCGCACATGAAGCCACCAGCCTGCGTTATAGCCGGACGTGTCATAGAATCCCCGATATAGTCCGTCTGCGAAACGGCTCCCAAAAGCTTGTTCTGGTATCCCGCATGGATACACGGATCTGTGTATCCATTTCTGATTGGCTAGTTTCTTACACGCCTTGTGATTGGTCATATTCTTGCGAAATATATCACGCAATGTTAACAATAGAGTGACAGGCCTACACAACTCTTATCCAACGTGTACTAATAAATAGCCGCTTTGAAAGTTTTGCTCGAACTAGTGTATCTTTAAGGATCTGCCCCTTTTTTATGATACGATAGGGGGATCTTTGAATATTTCGATAAGCAATAATCCTGTGTTTTTAGGAGGACATTTCCAGAGTAGAGTCGTTACAGGTCACAGGTCTGTGTGGTTTCCATTGTTATCCGTGTGTAATTTGTAAGAGTTTTTGACACGTCTGTTTTTTTGCCACGTGCTAATTTATTTGGCTCATTTGTACTGCAGGATATGTTTTAAGCTCTGTAAATCTTAGCTCTGGAAGGACAAAGTTTGAAATATTCCGCGAACATGTTGGTTACTTGCATTTTGTATTATTACGCCGGGCCCGGCTGTTTGATTAACTGTTGCACGTAATACTGCTGCTTATCACGGTTGTCATATTTATCTTTGTCCCGCTTCGCCAGAGAATATGGTCTTCCATAAGCGATCACAATGGCGATATTACAACGAGAATACTGGAACCACGAGGCTTTTCGAACAGAGCATCGGCAGCGATCGGAAGGCACTGGAAAATCAAAGATTTACCGTAGCCCGTCGGCAAATTTACAAAAATATTTTGACCTCCCAGAAATTTGCGAAGCGAGTTTTCCTGTTCAGGTAGAAGATTATCGATTTAAAACTGCTCTCTCATGGATTTGAACGCTTTTTGCCAATCTTCCTCTGTTATTGCAGACATCTTATTTCCAACTCAAAGCAGATGTACAAATGTTCTTGGGAAACCCGCACACAATTATTTTTAGCATTACGTGATAGTTGCGTGATCGCTTTCGCAAGAATTATTCAATCAGAAAGTGCGTAAGGAACTAGCCAATCAAAAATGGATACACTGACTGCGGGATATCAGAACAAGCTTTTGGGAGCCGTTGCGCAGACGGACTATACCGGCGGTTTAGACTGTCTGTGACGCAGGCTAGAAGCCACACGACAAGGCTAAATTCTTGTGTAGACACTGATAAAACGCTTTTGTAAACAATGATGCTTTCCCGTGAAGGCATACTGTCGACCATCAATTTTCTTAAATAAACACGCAGGTGACATGTTTAATGAATTTCTGTTTTCTTTGGACGATTTTGGAAAAATCTGCCTGCCCCACCCATACACTACGGCGTCTTTGATCTTTTTGGTCCGCTGACAAATTTTTCCAAATTTTGCTTGCAGGGGTCGCATTAGGAAAAGCTCCAATTTTGACCCAATTTTTGGTAAAACAAACAGAATTCGCTCTAGTGCGACCCATGCCTTAGAGTCAATTGATTCTGATACTTTCGATGCATTTCCTTTTCAAACGGTTCTAATAATGGAACCAAAAGGCCACAAAATCTGCTTTGAAGCGAAAATTCAGCATTTCAATATTATTTTAAATCTGTGAACGTGAACAACTGACCGCCGAAATCAAGGCAGACCAGATCTGTTGACGGTTGGGCAATCCTAACCCTAGCCCTAAACCGTAACCCAAAGATAACATACCTGGAACAGAAACATATTATAACAAATTAGCTTGCCTGCATTTCTTTGTATTTCTGGAGCGCCTCATTTTGGCTATTTTTACATGTTTTGTATCTAAATAATGCTGGACACTCTTAGGTCCTAATTCAAGAACAGGCTATACGAAAAGACACCACCCAATGGAATACCTTATTTAGGCTGGAGCTGTTTAGATATGTCATTTCAGTATTGCAAGGTCCTTCTCGGAATATCTGGAAGACACACACAAAAGGCTAATACATCACTCGAATCCAAAGATGTAACTATACTACAACAACTTCAGTGATTTTGACCGTGACAGTGACTGGATCATTATATAGTAGTCGGGAGGAGTTTTTGTTTTTAACTTCCTTGATACAAAAATAATAATGATCAATAGTGAACATGCCTTGTCAATGTGGCCAATGGCAAGATATTTCCCTGTGAGGGCTTAATGCCCAGTCAATAAGCAGCTTGTTTACTTACCTGCATGAGCCAAACTTAGAGCCCATTAAGTGCAAGTAAAATAAAATTACGGTTTCAATCTTTTATTATTTTTGACGATCGGATGTTTGTTGACCTTGGTTCAAAATAACCAGAGCAACAAAATAATTTGTGAATGTCCCAGTGCTTGTACATGTCGTTCTGAAGAATAATGGAATTTTGACAGATGAATTTCAAATTAATTAATCTCTGCGCGCAGTCGCATCAGGTGACATAGTCCCCTCAAGCATCTTCACGCGGTTTCCTAGCGATGCCGACGCAATAGAGAAAACATACAACTAAAATCGCGGGATCAGAAACAGGGCAATGAATCAACAATTGATATGATTGGGTGGTATTTTCTACAAAATGCCGGCGCCACATAATGGGTTCAGTTTATCACAAACTGTGACAACTGCCACAATTTCCTTATTGATTTTCCATATGCGGCGAACGCTGACAAGAAAAACTGAATGTGATATTCTTTCACGCAGGTTTTTGAAATCTGCGTTCCTTTTTCACCGATTTTCGCATTTACTCGTAGCTTTTACCAAACAAGTCATTTTAAACAGATTTTATTTTGAACTGTTTTAAATTTCTCGATGCAAAATTCAGCAAAAACCGTGAAACCAAAGATTTATTTCCTTCTCACCACTCTGGCGTCGTACACTGTCCAAACATATCCGATGAGAAACTATACCTCCTAGAAACAAGAGCAATATTTATATTCTTGAATAATTGATTTCACAGCTGCAACTACCAGGTATTAAAGACACAAGGACTGATTTCAACCACTAACAATTAAAATGTAAGGCTCTTTTAAGAGAAGAAATTTTCTTCCATCACTTCCAGTGTCTTGTGAACACTGTGTTCTTTCTTGCGACGACTGCATCCGAATTTTCTAACTTGGAGACCTTCCTATTCTTTACTTTCGTGACAACGTGATATAGTTTAGGGTCTCTTGGATTCAAGTGGGGAATGTTAGCAGGATCGGGCATTTTAAGGACCTTTTCGTAAACAGTTCCTCGGAACGTTCTTTTCTTCCAGTTGCTTTCGTCGTTGTTTGTTGGAGAAAGTAACCCTTGTTCATATTTCTGGTGTGCTTTATTCTCGCGATATTTTCCTCGCTCTCTGTTATATCCCTTGTCTTCACCTAACAAGGACGGGAAGCAACTATCAACAAAAGCTTTTTTTCGCTGACGATTGATCCGTGTAATCCAAGGATCTTCGTCGAGTTCAACGTGATCACGAATAGGCGGCAAAGGGAATCCAATCGAGGTCTTTTTGTTGTTCTGAGAAATAATTTTGAACGTTCTCTCTTTACTCTTTGCTGTCATATCTAAAAGAATTTCTCTTTTCTTTTCAGTAATTGACTCTCTTCGACCTTTCAACCACACCGGTGTCTGATCAAAAACAGCAGTGTTTCTTCGTTGTCTTGGCGGTTTTTTCTGAGCCGCTGGTACCTCATGTACCTCCTCTTCCTGTACTAGAGGGGGCAGAAATTTCGACAGAGATTTCCTTTGAATTTCCTTGAAGTCTTTCTGCATTTTGTTACATTCATTCGCCACCCTTCTCTGCTCTCGTGAAATGACACCCAGGTTGATCTCTAATTCTTTCAGCAGTCCAGCGTTTGTGTGGCTCGCATGCTTCAAACCGTATTTGTTGACTATTTTGATCTTGCTTCGTTTCGGGAGATTGCGGATTCTAGTGAGCTCTTGATTAAGTCTTTCGTCAGCGTTTCGCCTCGCGCCTTCAAAATCCATGGGTTTTAGTAATTCAATAATACGTTTTCCAACACAACCTGCTGATATCCTGGATAATCCAGAGTATTTTGACCCTTGAAAAGTCTTGTGTGGATCTCTCTGGCAATGTTTCCTCCATTCCTTCTGTTCCGTGCTCGCAGTACTCTGTTTTAAATGTTGACACTCTTGTATTGTTTCTTCTCCAAACCACGCTTTTAACCTTTGCGATACATTGACGATATATCTTAACTGCAGTTTCTATACCTCGGTGAAGTGGAACAAATTGATTACACAATTGTAATATTCGAAGTTGAACGGTGTCTTCCGTGTACGGCTTCGTCCGCGCTTCTTATCGCATGCTCTGCGTTGTTCGATGTCGTCTCTGATACGAAACTTAACATCTACAGTTCGTGACTTGTCCGGATTTTCCGTGTTATTTCGTCCAGTACCTCCGTAACCTTTTAAGACATGTACCGACAAAGCTTAACAATGCGCACAGACTGAGGCTAATAACTGGCGACCTCAAACACCGCTGACGCAGATATCACTGTGACATTAATCACGGTCAGAAGTTATTGGCGTGACAACTTGACCACAGGCCTAACAAACTTATGTTTATCACTTCAGTGATGAGAGACAAGAAGATGGCGAGCGTCTTCTCAGTCCCTCGAAAGAAAAACATTGACAACAAAACAAATGCCGCGAAAAAGACATTCAATCGGCTCTTGTGTGTTTTTCGTTGGAAGGCTTACATTGCATTGTCTCCCATTGTCGTTTTATTGGATAGCTGCGCGGCAAAGTCCGTAAAGTGAATAGCTGTTTGCTCAGGTAATAATGGTACGGATTTCACATGCAAATACGGTGTAGTATATTATTACGTTGTATTTGTAAACACAATACGCTTGTTTGCAGTCCCTATGAAATACATATGCAATATCAGTTTATTTACGGGAAAACTGTGATCAATTACTGACGGTAACACGTTTGTTGTCATGTTAAAATTGTTTGCACGAAATTAGGTCCGACATCAAGTCAATATCACCAGGGCTCTAACAGACCATCTGCTGTGGACAATTTTCATTGCGTGTTTGAAAAGAGAAATAAATAATTAGCGCCTTTAATGTAGAATACTTCAAGTACGATTTTAGGTCGTTCTGATTCAACTCAACCGACTCTAGTGAAACCGGCCAAGCCCGAGCAAAGAAATACTGTATTGGGCTTGGTACTGAGGGAGGAGTCCACAGCCGGCAGCCGCTTGGCAAAAAGTCGCAAAACAATAAATTATCTGTATATCTATATGAGATAAACATTAATGAATGATGAAGTGATAGACTGTCTGCAGACGTTTGTTCTTTTTTACGAGTTATTTTTCTCGGGAGCGAGAGCAATGAGAGCGTGCGAGAGCGAGCGCGGAGCGCTAGACCAAGGGTTTTTTCAAATCACCTGCGGTTCAGTATTTGCTTGCGATCTCAACGAACTCGAGACAAAATTGAGGAAGGGGATCAAGTTGGATAGAGTCTTCGGTTTAACCTTGATGTGGATTTGTTTTTTGCCGTGATTTTTTAATTCTTCCTTTCTTTAAAAACAAATTTCCTGATGAGGCTTTGAGGGTCAGTCACAATTTGTAACTGAATGTGGTATGTTTTTCTTCGGAGAAATCTGTGGCACATTTGGAAGATGAAAAATATCCCCTGTCTCGTCACCTGTCAAAATGAAATTTTATAAAACGAACCGACAAACTGAGGACACTTATACCTAGCTATCTAAACTCTTCTTTGTTGATATTGTAAAGAGGATCTGAAAGGTTAAGTACTATCTGACAAATGGGCTGAAATGGCTTTGCCTCAAACATTCTTTTCAGCTGACAGATGTCTAACGGCGTTAATTTTACTACCAACAGACAAATTTTAAGGATGACTGGCATTCAAAGGATATATAAATCTCTATTCAGCTGTCAGTCATACTTTGTGATAGCCCCCGATCAGGCGCTTTTTTTGGGAGAAAGTCGGACGGGCGGGCGGAGGGGTGCGGGGGGGGGGGGGGAAGGGCGAGCTTGGACTAAAAGAAGGGGGAAAAGAGCACGTCCTTTTTTCCCTTTCTTCCCCTGCTCGCTTCCCCACCGCCCCCCGCTTCCAAAAAATCCTGATCGCAGGTTAGCTTTGCGTCAGTAGAGTCGCAGTCAGGGTTCCATTCCTGGATTTATCAGAACTGAAAAGGAAATCAGGGCTCTTATGCCTTGCCTGACAGAACCCAACCATCCGCGGAGGACTTACAGACAATTTGTCGGCTAGTTCTATAGACAAGTTTGTGTTGTCGCCTTAAATTCTATCCGTCACACTTTAGTTATGTATATCTCTAACTTTTTTCACTGCTTCCGCAGACCCCAAGGTCCAAAAGTCTAGCCTGCGTAACAAGTGTTCCTGTAACTGAGCCAAGAACTTTAGCTTCATTCGCTTTCTGACCGCGCAAATACTGGGGCGGACAAAGCTCTTCACTCGTACAGAAACGCTTGCTACACAGGTTAAAAAAAGTCACTCCGTCACTCGGCCGACTCCGTCCCTTCATTGCTTGAGTACGAAAACCTGACATAAAAGGGCAATGATTTCATAAAATCACCATTAGAGACGAGTGTAGTTCCGTTCAAGCTATTGCAATTGTAATTCCTGTTTTGCTTTCGTCATGAGGACTTGTTATAAAGCCGTTCTGCCCACGAGAACTTAAGTACCACATTAACCCTGGTCACGTGCCATCAATTTCTAGTCTGCTATGCCTCCGTTAGGATTTGCAAAAGAAGATCTGAACGCCCGTAAAACAGCATGGGAACACAGAATTCTACACAATGTTTGCACTATTTTGACTGTGCTCATTAAAAAATCCTAACTAAACAAACAACTCATAAAAGTCACAAAAGACGTGTAAATGAAAAATTCGCACTAATTTATGAACAAATAAAAATGTCTGCTCGAGATATATTTGCTTGGCACGGAAATTATAGAAATTTACCGAGAAAACTAACGGGAAACATTTAAAAATCCAATCACTTCAAACTTTTACTTAGCTTTTCGCATTCCTAATGCGATAACAAGGAGTGAAAAGAGTCGTTAATGCGTTTTATTGTCCTCCGTTGTAATCTCCCGGGACCTGCTTAAATGCGCGATGTTTTAGAAATTCAAATTATTCTATGACGGTGTATGCAAAGCGAAGTCTTTTGCAAACAAATCACCCGGGCCGTATTTTATTAGGGCTTTGTTCTTGTCTATATATTCATCAAACACCGGTCATCCTATCTCTCTTATCTGAGGAAGTGTAAAAATTTTAACAACGCAGTGAAGTGGTCTAATGTGGGCAGATCAAGAGTGTTAGAGGTATACGGTACACTGCACTTTCATTGTAAAAGCCGGATCGTGTTTCGCAACAACAAAACTACACCAAGTTGTCACAAGCATATCAACGTAATACGGAGAGGTATTCAAAGATTTCGTTGAGGTTCAAGGTCTCCTCTAAGGATTACTCTCAGACACGAAACATTTTGCCCATGATTTGAGGCATTCGTAGAAGTCACGGGTATTTGTTTAAGATGAGTGTGAGTTCTTCAAGGTACCCGCTCATTCGAATCAGCAAGACAGGCGAAATGAGGTTAAAGAACAAGGTTGGAAATGCAATACTCAAGGAGAATGCCTACGAAGACCGAGCGCTCAACACTCGTTTAGACACCTTATCTAAACATCAATTCAGGCAAGATAAGTACATGACTTACAGGCAGTTAGAATTTGCCACGAAGCAAGTTTCGGCATCGGAAGAAAGACCACGAACACTGCCTAATGGACAGGAAAACAAACAAGCTAGCGAACAACTGCCGCCGATAGATACAAGACGAAGGTCGAACATTGTGGCTTCGAACTTGGAAACAAATCGCTCAAACAATGGTGGAGAGGTCGCAGGGAATACTAAAGCGAAAGGGCGCTGGGAAAAGGCGATAACGCTTGTAAGATTAGCAGTACAGAAAAGAGAGACAAATGAAGGTAGCACTAAGCCGGTGGCCGGCCATAGAGGGAAAATTTCCGGAACTCAAGCGCCAGAGTCACTGGTTTTAGATCCTAATCAGTTACCACCTATACATGCTAACGAAGGAATACTTCGAGAGCCCGTTGGTTCATCTAAGAGAAAAGCTCTACGAAAACAACCGAGTTTACCAGAAATGCTAAAACTTTCCCGAGAAAAAACGCAAAAGTGTCTGGAGGATCCAAGGTTTATGAAGCTCGAGCAGTGTCTAAGCGAGACGAAAAATCCTCGAGAAACCCGACAACAACGAAGAAATTTGAGAAGACGATCTTCTCCAGATAGAATTCGCGGCTATACGCACTGAAAAAAGCTGCCGTGAGAAAGATTTTTCATGTATGCACGAAAACATTGCTTAAAGTCATAAATTATTTACAAAGGTATACATCTGCATGCAGTGGAAAAACAGCTTAAATCTTTCGTAAAACAGAAGGTTTAAGATTTCCACTAAGATAGTTTATATAAGAAAACGTGAGTAAAATTCTTGCAGTGAAATATACAGTCTAGATAGCTTTTTGTTCTCATAATTTATTTTGTCATGACCACCGTCGCGAGCTATTCGTTTACTCATAACTTAAGTTCAAAAGATATTCATAAACAAGCCATTTATTGTAAATAAAAATTCTCCAACAAAAATAGAATAAATTTTGAGCCATATTGCAATCAGGAACCTTGTTAGCTGACACAATTGTGTTAACCGTCTAAATGATTGCAATTCATTTTACTTTGCCTGCTTTCTAAAGCACTGATGACATTATAATTAACTTTACGAAAGAAGGAAATTTCCGTTTTTTAAGATGAGACATTAAAAATGAAGGCTTTGTAAATAAAAACTCATGCACCTTGAGTTATCTTAAGGTAGTTTAAGGCAATAAAACTTTAAGGATAAAAAGAAAATTCCGTTCAATTTTCACTGTTAACTGTGCGTTAATTGCGAGCGTGTGTGAATACACGAGTGTCCTATGGACAGCCAGTGACCCGTAAAGTTGCCCACTTAAATTATACGCAATACGTGCATTGAGGCATACATTTCGGTCAGAGCAATGTCACGTCTGCAATCTTCAATCAATCTTACTCCCCGTCATAACATTTATTTTTTTGCCGTTCTTCTACGGTCTTATCTCTATTAAATAAATTAGTTATAGTTACAATGAAATGGATAGGCGGAACATCTATCCATCCCACAATTTTTTCTTTTCTTTTTTTTTTTCCCATCATAAAAGGAATGAAGATCGGAAACTTCATAAAGGATGCTGTCTGGCGTAACAGCGTCTCAACTGCTTTTCCTGACGTAAAAACTGATCCGTCAGTGATCGAGACATTGTTTATCATGTTTATGTCATCGTTTTGCTTTTTTTTGAATCACTCCTCCCTTGCGACGCTAACAAAAGCATAAGTAGCTTATGCGCTAGTGAGAACGGCTGGGCCGGACATTATCTCAAACAGAAGCCGTCTGCTAATAATTAAGCTTATGCTTATGTCGGTGTTATGTGCAGTGAAGGCATGACTGGCAACGCTGATTGACTGAAGGTCTTTCCCTTACGCTTTTTAAAATTATGCTTATGCCAACCATATCCTCGCTGGACACAACAGCGACATACTGAAGCATAAGCATAAGAAAAATGCAAGGTTTGATAGTCTTATGTTTATGCTTATGCCTATGTCAGGCCATCCTAACTAGCGCATGGATGTTTTAATGCTCACAGTGCTTATGTAATGCTTGCGTCGCTAGTGAGGACTGGGCTTTAGGGGGTTCTCAGTATCCCACATCCCGTTAATTTTGGCCTAAATATCCTTTATCCCGTTAATTCCTGTTGCAAAAATTAACGATTCTCCTACACGATATCCCGTTTTGATCTGATCGAAATATTCCCTATCACACTAGTTCCCCCCCCCCCCGCCAAATATCCTGGCAGTTCCGTTAAGTTTTTAAAACCCATAGTACCTCACCAATCGCATGCTACCAAACGTTTCGTTGGTTTGCTTTCAAGAGACCACAATTTGTAAGAGCTTTTGGTTCATTTTTTGTCCTTGAAGAACTGTAAATTTAGCAAATGCCTCTTTTTTCTTCTTAGAGACTGATTGTACGTCAAAGTCAGCTATTCACTTGAAAGCGCATTGAAATTGTGGATTGTAGATCACAAAGAAATTTTCAGCCCCGAACAGATTGCTTGCATGCACTGCGCTGACTCCAAAGAGGAAGCTTGTGCGATCTGGTACGCTTAACGCTGCACGGGAGGTTTGGCATATAATTGAGACCCGTGTTCTCGTGGCCCGAGTTTCTATAGTTTATAAATTACCAGAGCCAATCAACTCCAACTATCTCAGGTATTGTGATGACGTTATTTTTATTACATTAGTGAGGCCGCCACCTGCTAAAGCAAACACGAGAAAAATCATCATGTAATAATTGTACAAAGTACGCAATTCAGTTAATTAATAATCCAACGATTAATTTCGCTACATATGCCACGAGATCACATTTTCTTCCGTTTAAGTCTTATTTCGCAGAAATGTGCACCACTGTTTTCTCTTCTGAGGTCTTATGAAAGCCGCGCAGTTGCGACCTTGGGTATGATATAACTTCGTAAATTTTTAATGCTGTGAAAACATTCTTTAATCTCCAAGAGGAAGCTGACATCAAATAATCAAACAAACGTTTTCAGCACCTTTGCTTATCTTGCACAACAAACTGCAATTATCCTTTATGACCACTTCATTAATCTCGTCCTGATCAGATGCTTTCCAACAAATTTCATACCCATAAAAACCCTGTAGGGAGATACGAGCACGTATCTACTTGTCAAGTGACCTCTTCGGCAGTGGTCTGTCAAGACATGATCTACCATCGCTGTAATTCCACTGCTGTCGCTTCACAAACGCTACCATTTGTGGCGGAACATCAGGACAAAGTCTATCGTTGGCTGAATTCATCGGCAAAGGTTTCACGGCCCATCTGGGTCGTGGAGTTGTGCTATTTGCAGCCTTTCTACCACAGCCTAGAGATATATCTGAATGTTCGCGAAGGTCTCTGTTGTACGACGCGGTTTTCGCGCGGATTTGAACAGTCTTAAGCTTCTCTTGATTGAGATTAAACGGTCTTCCTCGATGCAGGTAGCCCATGCGTGTGTGATTCTTCCTCAGATCGGGTAAAAACGCTTCGATGAGCCTTTCTCTGTTTTGTTCGTTCATCACAGTCATGTCTATCTCGGAGCGACATGATTTAGTTTGCCGTGAATCTGGCGAATTCCTCGATGATTCCCACACAGAGAGCGTTTTGCGAGTTCTAAAAGGTTCGGAATTCGCTCTGGACCTGTTACGCCTCCGTGTTGGAGAAAGCGAAACCTCGGATCGTCCGTCTACGTTCATGGTTTGAAGCGTTGTGTTGTTTCCACGGCGCGTGAAACTTCTACGCTTGGTGATTGTGTTTACCCAAGTTAATATAAACGCCGGTAATTAATACCACACCATATTAAACCATCAGTTCTAAAAGTAGCACAACTCTGTCACACGTGCAAGACTACGAAAACCGCGGAACTGCAAAGGAACTGCGAAATAATGCGATCACAAGTTTATAAATTCACTAACAAGCTTGAAAGTTCAGACAGACAAAGAAGCGTTCATGCTGAATAAATTATTAACGATTGTCTCTGGTTGTCAACGTTTATTGTTTATGGTTGAGTGTGATTATGTTTATAACCGAGTCACATGCAGCCAGTCAATGAATGTGTAACGCCAACCTCCTCTGTGTAACAGGCATGGCTGATCAAATTTGTTGCTAGGTTACCGTCTGCATTAGTCAGAGATGAGACTGGGTTCGACTTACAGAACAGAAGTTTGTACATGTTTACTTTTTAAAAAGAAATTCAACGGCAAATTGACTGTAATAACTTTAAGAGCTTTTGTCAAGCACTGATCAAGTGTCGCTACGTCAGCCAGCTTCATTATTGTGCCTGACTAACACACCGAATCCCACTTCTATCAGGGACAACCCAAGAGGAATGTCTCGGATGAAGCTTTGTTCTTTCTTGAGAAATTGTCATTTATATCTCTGAAGCTCCTTGCCAGACAGGGAAAGAAAGTAACCTGTATTCTTGTTTTTTAAAGGGGCTGAGTCATGGCATTTTGAGTTACTTTGGCCGCGTACAAAATGGCCTTTACACTGAAGGAAACCTGAAAAAAAGCAGTTCACTAAGATAGAAAAACACCAAAAAGATCATAATAAACTATAAGGGAACAAGAATGGTCAAGATAGAGAAGATTAACACGGATTACAAACGCAAGTTTTTCACCGTTTGGCCACTCAACCCAAGTCAACGCAAGTTGAGAGACGTCCATTAACCTATTATTAGCCAATGAAATACAGGATATTTGTGACTTGAAATGGTTTTTATAGGGACTTGCGGGTACTTGCGGGAAAAAAAGCGAGTCCGTTTAGCCACCCACCGCAACTCTCTACGGATGTAACATCTCACATTTGTCGCCGATTTCCAATTTGCGCGCGGCCAGAATGCGGAAGGCTAATTTGACGTGAAAGATTTCTGATTCAGCAAATGATGTTTTAGATTCAGCATCAGAACATTAAGTCACGAACCCTATAAATGAAACATAAAACACAGGAAGAGATTCTGCATAAAAGAGACCACGACTCTTATTGGAAATCATTTAACGAAGTCTAAAGAAGTAATTACATCTCGTTTTGTGGGTGCGGTTCTAACCTATTTTCTCGCCAAAGGGTAACTTTTGTCCCCGCCTGTTCACAGAGTTCATTTGGCAGCCTAGCGTTATGTTTTAGGAAAAAAGGTTTCTCTTTAAAAGCGAAAAGCTATTTGATCAGATACTCCATAACGAAAGAAAAATGGGCTTAAAGTATTGCGAGAATTAAGGGTTACGTTTGGAGGCGGTCTCGCCTTTGTGTCCTGGTCGACAGCAGCCTCGTTCCTCAATTTAACAGACTTATGCTCTATCTGCAGGAAATCTGCGAAGCCCTTCATGATCTTGTCAAACTCCGTCCAAACCCATCGTTCGTGAGCGTATTGTGTTTTCTTCGCATGTGATTCCTGGAAGCTAACTGCACTGCCCTTTCTCCGGTTCAAAAAAGGAGTCTTCCGGTTCGAAGCCACTTTGACTGATCGGCTCTTTGCTGATAGATTCCGCTCCGAACCAGGTGTAGATTCCGGCGAAACAGAAGGGCTTCCCATCCGCTCAGATTCTTTCCCATCAGCTGATCCAGCGTTTAATGAAGGATTAACTTCACTCGGTTTTTGCTTATCCACGTTGCTGCCCAGAGAGCTGCCTTTACCATCGCCCGTGTTCACCGAGGAAGTCACTTGTTCGTTTTCTCCCGCCGAATCACACGCGCGTTCTCCGGTCACTGTTGACGCGCGCGACAAACTTAAATTTGTTACACTGTGTCGAAAACTCCGGTGGCTTTGTCTCGCGAGTCGACTGTTATTTCCAAGATCTTTGCTTTCATATTTGGCCTCTCTGCTCGGTGAAATATTGTTAATTAATATAATAGGCTTTCCATCTGTAGCAGAGGACATCATTGCTGCATCGTTTTCATTCACGCTGTAGCGCTTAACTTTCCTTCTACTCTCTGCTTGCTTCACAATAGCAGCTCGAGCACGCTCCATTTCTGCTGATCTTAAACGCCTTTCTTGTTCAATTCGGTTATTTGTTTGGTCTAAGTCGCATTTCAGAAAAGAGTTTCTGTACCTTGCGAAATGCGCCTCGCGACGCGTTGTTCTAAGTTGGCTGAGGTGAAGTTGCCTTGCTTCTCTTCGATGACGGTCTGTGTTAGAATCGTTCCCGATCAAAAAGTTGTCATCTTCGGAGTAAACGTCTTGAGACGAAGCCATAGTTGTCAACTGTTCATCGCCGTTGTCACAAAAAATATATTGAAGTGGAATTCCGGCCGGCTAGTTACCGAAAAGAAGCTACCTCCAACTTTTTTTAAGTTTCCAGAAAATTTAGGCAGAAAACCAGTTGAGCACAGCCGTGTAGAGTTATAAAATACTTTGACTGAAATACTCGGTCAGTTCTTCTCATTCTATACTAAGTACTTAACGCTTAGTTTTTGTTTTGTCCTGGTAGCCTATTGAGATACTCTAAGCGCTTTTACTTGCGGTTTCTTTCGAATAAATAAAATATTAGTCACTGATGAAAAAAACTTTATATAATAGGTACCATGGATTAATGTTTTGGCGTATTTTTAATGAACTCCTACCATATTTTTCGTCCTATTCGACCAATCTAAACCAGGTTTTCATTGGTTGCTGGAGAAAAGCTTTCTTTTTTCTTGGATCATCAATATTGAAAGTGCATTACTAATGTACGAGAAAATCAGCAGCAGAAAATGTTCAATTGTATTCCATCGCTTTCGTAATGACCCCAGCTGTTTCCTTTGTAACGGTGAGAAGCACACGATATAAACTGATAGCGCTGAGGACCTGGCTTTCAGTAGGAGTGCATGAAAGAATAAGGCACAAGTAGTACATACAAACTGAAGCGAAAGAATAATAAAGATCAAATGTTCTGAACTTTTCTTTTTGCTTGCAGTTGAGCCTTATGCATAGTTTTTTAACTGTACAACTAATGTACATTTTTTATATTCTTGTATATAGACATAGACATGGAAAAGTACACACTTAGCTGTTCGCTAGTTTCCAGGTGTTCCACGATTTAAATTAAGTAATGTACAACATTATAGGAGCTTAAAAAAAAAAACCCGAGCTAAAAGCGATAAAATATAATCAAAGTGTATTAAACATGAAAATCAGTTTGCCGAATCTTTTTCAAAAAGTCTTTTGAGCCTGCCATGGAACGAGTATATTTTGTAGGTATTTTATATATAATCTTAGTTTAGTTTAATATTTATCCCCAAATGTACATTTTTTACTTTGTAATTTCGTTTTCTTGGGGCAGCTGTCTGACTAACTGGTGCCTCCTATAGACTCTGCTTATCAACATGGGACGCACCGTTACTATAGCTAATTGTGCGATCCCGAGGAGGGTCTTCCATACCGAAAGGCCGGGGTGCTTGTCAGAAATTTTGAAACGAACCCCTAAGAGGTATCAAAATCCTGTTTTGTGTGCGTGACTTGAAATTACTTTCACTCCTAAGAGGTACCAGTTCTAACACAAAACATTATCTCTTGTTCGGCTGAATACCCTAAAAGGTAACTCAAAAGCTTCCGCTGTGGATATTTTGAAGCTGAACACCCTGAGAGGCACCGCAACCGCTTTTTTAACCCCTAAAAGGTGCGACGAGCACCCCCTTCTTTTATATGGGAGTCCCCCCTCCGGGTGTGCGACCAACTAAGAATCATTTCTACAGCAATGTCAGTCAATGTCGCTATACGATCCAACTTCAGTTCTACTTACATGCACCGCTACGTGATTGGCTTAAAAAAAACCCGCGCACTTTGCCATCAAATCAGAAATTTAACAAAACCAGTCGTGACTCGCACACGTTTTCCCGCGCTTTGCGTTGGCCCTACATGTATGAACAACAACAAAAACTTTTATTTCACCCTGGAGTTAGAAATAATTTATTACAATGTTATAGATTAAAAATGATAGGGGTGCTGGCTACCCAAAATAACGTAGGAGTTAAAAATGTATGGAGGTTTGATTGGTCATCTCGATTCTTGTGTCCTATGTGATTAATCCTGGTGATTACTTTAGTTTTGGTTTAACGATATTGAATAAAAAACCGCTCTAGGCACCGACTGATACATGAATTACAATGTTCTTAGATTTCCGAGAGCAACGATATACATCATGGCAAAGTGGTATTCCAAACACTCAGTGACGGCTGTTGTTGTTTTTATTGTTCCAAAACTTCTTTCAGGCGAGTTTAAAAGAAATATAACTGATACAAAAATATTTCTAGAGAAAGTTACTGTCCTGCTGGGGTTTTATTTGCTTTGAGTGCTGTTCCGGACAATTCTTATTCTTAGATAAAATCTGTTGTTGTTCTCGCGCTTATCATGCGACGACAGGTGACAGGGGGCCGATGTTCTCATTCTTCAATGAGATGTTTTGTTGCAGAAACATACGCAACCCTGCTAGATAGCTGCTCCCTTGATCTGTCTTTCTTTGAAAGCCTGCAGCACGGGTTGTGGCCTCTCTCTGTCACCTCTCTGCAGTGTTTAATTTCAAAGATATTTTCACGTGATTCTGCAATCTTACATCCGATCACATCATCGCGCTTTTCCTTCTTTGATTTGAAATTGGAGTTATCTTAAATAAGTATATTGTGTATGCATGGTGCATATTAATAATGGATCTAGCGTTAGATATTTAAAAAAAAACGTCACCTCCGTCTTCTCATTATTTTTGACTGGAGTCCAGTCACTGGAGTCCAAAAGCGGTTGATGATGGAGATGATGGACTGGGCTGCACAGTTTCCCACTAAAAATAGCCGAAGGCGGAGACAGCCTTAATTTTCCCTAGTGACACAATGCCAGATAATCTCTTAAAAAATAAATAAAAGAGCTACCATTTTCATTCAAGCCAGGCCGCCTGCTCGCCGCAGGCTATAGTCTGACTCCATCTACGTTTCGTTTAACAAGTCATCATCCGCTACGCTCTTTTACCTTCTATGGTCAAACCCGTTGTTGACAAAGAGATCCTCCAGTAATTTCTTTAATTAAACAAACCAACCCACATCGTTTGCAGTGTCCATTATTTTTTTGTCTGTGAATTGAAGGCGGAAAGCAGTGTTTACGCTTGCGATTAAGCTAAAGGGAGAGCCTTTTGTTTTGAAAATTATTTGCATATAAAAACAGGAAACCGAATGGGGTAAATACAACTTTAAAACTTCGGACTCGTGAGAAAATTGGAACATACTTGGATAGATGCACTCTGAAAAACGAATTTAACTGAAGGAGCAAAGATTTGTCAGTTAGAAAAGATTGGATCGTGCAATACCAGGGTACCTGAAGGCGGTCAGATAGCACCCACTTTAAATGCTTGCATATCAAAGGAAAGGTTCTTGTACCGACGGGAAAATCGGTGGATATTTCGTATAAAAATATCTAGTAGCAATGACGGGGCACTCTTAAAAGCAACCAGGAAAAACGAGCGATGCATTCACTGAGCACATTGATGACTCGGCTGAAAATATTTACTACAATAAAAGTTATATTTATGCAGTATTAATTGAAAAGTGAAAAGCCATGCGGCAGGTAAACCTCAAGAACACACAAGCAAACATTTGCCACGTAGACCCTTTTCATGAATAGCTGCCAATCAGAAACTCTTTTGTAGGTATTAAAATTAGGCTACTAAGTTGATAACTCAAAAGAATTTTTACTCTCAAACGAGTTCAGTGAGGCAATTAAATGTATCCAAATGGTCCGCCATTTATGAAAAGGGTCTGTAAGCGCCCTGAGAGGATCTTTGGGCAGCTTCCTAATATGTCTGCTTTGGACTTGATTATCATGTTTTTCTGTTTCTGGATCAGAATTAGCCAAAATAGAGAGAACATCGCGTTGTAACATGAGTTTACAATAAACAATTCATTTCATAGGCTAATAAGACTGCGTTCTCTTTTTATTTTGATCATAAATATAGTACGTTCAAAGGATATCGAGTATTTTAGGTGCAAGAAATAGTTACTGGGCTACTTTTTTCTCAGAAATACGATCGATCATCTGACAAAAGCACGAGTTAAATTTATGACTGAATATTCTGAGCGTCCAAGTTTAAAATTACACCTCAGGCCATCTCAGGCCATCTATATAACAAAGAAGAGGTTGCTAATATTTAAATATCGTAAAATCCTCTAAAAAATAGAGTTGTTGTAATACTTCACCACAAAAACGTTCAAAGGCATTTAAGAACCGACAAAATTAAAATCTACTCTTGGGGAAAGTTTAAATAAATTGCAGCTGCTTCCAACATTGTTTACATCATCCCATATAAATAGATATGTATCACCGAATATTTAAAATTCCAAACATGAAATTGAAATATCAAAACTAACCACTAGGTGCAATGATTCACAATCATGTAAGTAAAATGCAATAATATATACATTGCTATCCTCAGAGAATAAAATACAATATTTTATAAGGGATCAAGTATGTACAGCGTTTTTGTTTTTTTACACCTCAATGATTATCCGAGCTAAAAAAAATGAAGCTGAAATAATGCCAAATGGAGGACGCTATATTCATAATTTATGCACTAAAATCAATATCATCTAAACTGTAGCTAATGTACGTATTTTTCGAGGAATCCTGATAGAATGTGCTTTTTGGATTTTCCCTCTTTTCGAGGACTTTCACCCTTGTCTGCAGATAATTTTCTCTCCTTGTCTTTTGTATTGCTAGCTTCTCTCGGCTGCGCAAACCGGGTGGCATACATCGTCGAGTCTCTCCATGTTTCATGTAACGGGGGTCTATTACTGCTTGAAATTGTCGGGCGTGTGAGCGAGGAACCCTTCGAATATCGTTGTTCCTCGCGGGGGGAAATGGTATATGATTCATTTTCGCCAAAGGTCACAGTCTTTCTTCTTGTTGGGTCTTTGCGGATTTTTTGTTGTCGGCGATAGCGCATCGACGATCCATCATCTAGCAGGTACTGGCTGCCCTGTGCCTGTTTACTATCGACCGCTACAGCGCTATACTCGTGTCGGTTGCCGGTAAATGAGTGACTTTTCGTCAGTGTAGCGTGATTAGCGGGTTCAATTCGCCGGGCACAAATGACTTCTTTGTTATTTCTTTGGTCACGGTAATGCGGAGTAGAATCGGTGGCACAGTAATCGTTTTGCTCAGAGTTGCCCCCGCAGCTGTAATTATTGTAGCTTGCGGCTTGGTTGAGTCTACTCGGATATCTAGAATCATAACCGCTATCGTGACTGTACGTAGAGTCTTCAGACACGCCAGAATCGGTTGACGTGCTCGAGATTGAATAGCGCCAGCCGGGAACGTTCTTAAATTCATAACTGACTCCTTCGTCCAAACCTTGAGCGAAGGAACACTTTTGTTTGAAACTCTCAGAGAGCATTGCTTGGGAGAGTAGCGCTCGTACTTGATCATTACCGGCGACGTCGACCGCTTTCTGTCCGCATCCGTTCCTTGCGTTCACATCAGCACAGGCTGAATTAACCAACAAGCTAACAATGTCCAGATGACCTTGTTCAGAAGCGAGGTGTAGCGCCGTGCGCCCATCAGAGTCCACAAGACTTAAATCCGCTCCTCGCTCCAGGAGAAAGTTCGCAAGCTCTAAGTTGCCATCCACACACGCTTGCTGTAGAGCGGTGAGTCCATATTTATTCGGTTGATTCACCCGTATGCCTTGTCCATATTTTAATATGAACTTGACTTTGGTCGTGTCTCCCTCTAACACGGCCTGGTGAAACACTACGCTCATGGCGAAGGAGACAACAAAAACGCTTTCCACGAGTATTCACACGTCCATTCAACCCGTCACTCTGTTGAAAAAGAGTAGATATTGATTGTACATCAATAAGCCACCAGATAATTTCACTTTCTAAACCTGAGTTATTTCGTAACATGCTTAGGTTTGTACTCCTTTCAAAACAGAACAAAGGAGTGTTTGAAAGAAGAATCAATTAGCGGTGTACAACGAATTCGAGAAGAACAAAAGTTTACGATAGCGCAAGATGTCGCGACCGGCTTACCTGACAAGGAATAATATAAACTTGGAAAATTGGTTAATACGTTTTGGATTTCCTATAAATTGTCATGAGCAATGGCTTATTATGTCGACGCATTCAACTGCGACCTTTTCCACGTAAACTACTGAAGCAGATCGGCAAACCCGCGGGAGTGATTAAAATTCACATGTACTCTAAACGGAATACATCGAGCTCTCGCGGCGCGTCCAAAAGGACACGTAATGACTCGATCTGTCATTGGTCGAGAGTTATACCCCGCGTTTGTTTGTGTAATGCAATATTGTTCGAACTTGAAACAGCGGGTGGCAAGTTTTCATCAACACCTCGGACAACCCTAAAAGGATCATAACATAACAAGCTGTCGACGTTGTTTTTTTTAGGCTAATTTAGAAAAACTTCTCCCAACACCAACACTGTCTCGAGAATTTTTTTCCGTCTTTTTCGTCCACAACTCTGCGTCAAGAGTTTTAATATGTTGTTACAGTAGTTGTATCGTGAAGCGATCGCAAGGGACAGTGATAGTAATTTATTGTTTCTCCATTGTTTAATGTATACTTTTGTTGGATCATAGCCGGTCCAGATCGAAAGAGCTTTACCTAACCTTGTTGTGGCGATTAGAACTGAAAAGACGGGAATTTTGTGAATCTAATTAGTTGTTGTATTAATTTTATATGGTGAGTGGATGAGAACGGTGCCATTTTAAAACAACATCACCCGGCTAAGATAGATCAACAAACCATCTACAGGGGTTCTTTTCAGGAAAAAAAATCTAAACAATTATAAAAAGCAATGATTGTTTCACCCTCCGAGAGAACCTGACATGAAGTAGCACTGATTACCAATTCATAATACAACCTAATAATAGCTTGGGATCGCTAAAAGCATTGAAGGGTTGTCTAAATATTGTCGCACCTTTGACATTCACTTCTGAAACAATATTGCTAGTAACTGCACTTGCCTTGAAGAGAACTAAGCATGTTTGTCGAGCTTATTTGCCTAATTTGTCATTATGCACTAAACACACTTACAGCGAACCGGAAATGACGCGTGTGGTGGTAGCAGTTCGGGCTAAAGGAAGTCGTTCAGAGAACATAAATTACATAATGATGCTATCGATACCTCTAATACTTCCTGTTCAGGAAGGAACTGAGAAAACGCGAGACGTCTGGTTTTGTTTGTCTTGCTTTTTAAGGTTGTATTTCAAGCAAACTCTAGGCCCTCGAGATTTTCAGCCTTTTTTGAACTTGTTGCTTTAGTCCACACCAAATCCATCCAAATCCGCCGTAGCTCTTGGTTTTTCCACATGTTGGCCTGTTGGCTTCTTAAATCTCCTCCCTATTTCCTTCTCCGGCTTGAATCAAGGTCTTTGATCTTTGTTCAGCCGTCGTCTTTGACTGAAAGAAGTTAGCGCGTGCAAAAATGCTTGGCACCTGCCTGTTTTGAGGCCTGATGTGTTTTTGTTCTCGGCCTGACACTCTTGCCCGGACTAACGACACTAGTTTCGTATCTTCCCGGTAGCGAGGCCGCGTTTTAACTGAACATTTGAAAATAGTACAATTTTGTACAAGTAAATTGTAATTGTCAGATGCGATCAGTTTACAGCTCCATCGAGTTGGAATGTAATGAGCTATTTTCGGTGGAATCACAATCAAACAAACTTTTTCGGGACATACCTTGAGCATCTAAGCTGGTTTTTTCCCGCGACTGTTATGTTCAAACGACCACTGATTCTGCTGTGTCTTCGATTTCAGTGGCTTCGGTAAATCTACGAGAGTTCAAACCGAGAGCGCTAACATTGATGATCTTCTCCGACGGAGTTCTCTTTTCAAAGTGAGCCCAAAACAACCACTTTCACGTTCAATCAATTCAATTCACCAATTTGATCATTTAGCAGGTATTTGTTTGCGGCAATATGTTTTAGGAGTCGTCCTGTTTCAGAACAAAGAATTAGTCTACCTTAACACGTGTAGCATTTACGACGGACAATCTCAAAAGCAAGCACGTCTATAGAGAGTATTTAGCGCATCTAAAGAAGTAATTGTTCTAGAACAACAAGGAAAACCTATGTCTGCCATTGCGGGCCTGTCAAAGACACGTGTCAGTTTCAGAACGTGCCATCGCTAGTCGGCACACGTGAAGTACTCAAAAGGAAAGTGTTGGAACAAAGAAGAGACAGGTCTCTAGTGCCACAGATGTAAGACAAGAAAAAAAGCGCAGCTCGAATCAGATGTTTTTCATGAAAAGGCAAGTGTTTCTTTCAGTTTTTCGATGTCGTGCGTCGCAAATCTGGTTTGTAAATAATAGCTACAAAAGGCTAACACGTCTTAGCGGCGTGGGAATCGCTTCCCGCCGCTCGCTAGAAAAAAGCGCCCCTGACAGACATTGCGTGAGAAACCTTAACTTAGGTACCTTCCTGCTGTGACTAATAAACCTTATTGGCGCCGAACAAAGTTACCAAGATCACGCGACAAAAAAAAATGAAAAAAAAAAAACTGTTGTTATTAGGGTTGAGTTTTCAATTTTTACAACTTTTAGCTTCAATGCAGACAAGCCCGTGATATTACACAATTTTGTACAATTCTAACAATTTTGTACCTGAAATTGAAAGTGATAAGAAAATGAAAAATGGACAAGTTAATATAGCTCCGCTATTGTTTATTGTCCAGTTAAGGTACCGTGTGTTTGTTGTTGCCGAATAAAGTTGCTGCGGTCAGAAAGAAAGAGAAATTCTGTTATGTTTCAGCAGAAGGAACTGAGGAAGGTTTGATCTCAGCGCTGCGGGTCATCGTAAGAAGTATAAAACTGATAAATGGATTTGTATACTTACTCAGTTGAATACAGACGTTCACTGATTCAAGTTTCAACAGGTTCAAAATCAGCTAACGCAAAGGGCATTTGCAAGCAGCGGCCGGGACACATCGAATAACAACGACTAACATACAAAGTTGCGCTATCGGCTGAGTATGTAAAGGAAGACGATAGATTATTTAGTTGGACGGTTTCTCAGGCAGCAATATAACTGGCACGCGACTTAAATTGAATTCTTCAATCGATATTGAACGAAAGCGCTGTGCAAACTATCTACGAAAGATAACTAGCCCTTAGCCTGCACCTGTCGCTTATCCTAAAATTACCTTAGAACAACTGCTAACTTATAATCCGCTTACTGTTCTGTGTGGGTCAGAATCTGTATGCCAGAGCAAGTTCTAAAACTGAGCAGTCATTTTCAAAGGTAACCCAGTCAAGTGCATTTTTAAAATTCTTACTGGCAGCTGTCACAAGCTATTTTAAGAAATTAAATGAGTATTGATAAACTGTCGTCAAGAAAAACGTGCAATGCCCCTGAGATTGAATCTTGACTGATGCGTGAAAAGCCTCGTGGAAATCCTGGAGAGTCTTCAGTCAAATTTTCGTCAGTTTTATTGCAGGAATTGGCTGAGCCAGAATGTGTCACACGCGATGCAACTGATGAACTAACAAAGATTTATGGCGTCTAATGGACTCTAATTTACTGAGCACGATACTGATAATTACGTGATCAACGGTTTTATACATCACGCAAACTCGGGCACGAAACCAAAACTCGGCCACTGAGCAACATGGTAAATCTCACAAGTTAATAAAAAATATTTTGCCTGCTGTTTATCGGCTCTCCAATAAATGAATTAAAGGGTAGGTAGATTGGCCCGGGCGAACATGCAGTGAACCAATGCAATTTTCTCCGTCCACTTTTCGCCTCGTTAGTAAGTCTATATAGAAAACGCTTCCTGCATGGAGTGCCGTGTATCTTCGAACGCCTTATATCGATCATGGTCAAATTATAACAGTAAAATTGTATCAAATTGTCTGCAATTCGCTATCCCATGGCTGAGAAGATTTTATCAACGCATCGACCAATATAACAATTTTAATAAAAATGCATTACCGCAGATTCAACATCCCTGGTAATTTATCTTCACAGTGTTAAAAAAAATGTCTCTATGACTGGCCATTAATAACCCCAGGGGATAGAGTTTCTTGGCTAGGAGACAGGAGTCTGGAGAACTTTTAATAACAACAACGAAAACAAAGTAAAGCGTCATTTGAAGTTAGTTCGTATTGAGTTTTTTCCAAGTTGTAAGGAAACTATCAATGATTAACTGTCGAGGGTAGGAATATTTAGTTACTATTATAGTGGAACACTAAACTAAATAATATAAGCATAAACCAATAAAACCATTAAACTAATAAAAGTTCTTCTAGAATTATTGACACATGACGTGTACAGTACACAGCGCACGATATTCACGAATTTGTCACGCGATTGCACTGCCGTCAAGCTTGCAGCGCGCAAAACGAGGCACAATTTAAATCCGGGCCCTCCCCCAGCGGGAGTATCGAGGAGGGAAGGGCATTCCCGACTACTTCTACTGATAAGTCCTGGGGGAGGGTTTTAAGAGAGGTTTTATAAACCAACCTGCATGAGATCACGGTCTCTAAGTTCCCCTATAGCGTCCTCTGGTGACAAATCATTGAATTGCTGTTGCGCGCAGTTTATCGAGTTACCCACCAAACCCTTCTCAAACGTCTCCCCTGTGTATCCGACGGCAAAATATAATTAACTAAATAAAGGGATTGTTGCGGTCGGTCTGTATTATTACGCCATCCGTGATAGCGGACGGCAACACAGAAGCATTGATTGTGTAAAGAGCTTAAAATTGCCGACCTTGAACCTCGTTTTTGTTGTGACTGGCTGATATCCATGTGATCGGTATCCATTCATGTTCCAAAATCTAGCATGTACTAAAGTTATAATTTGAACTATTACACTTTGAACGATGGACGATGGACTATTTTATCTTCTCGCAATATGATATAACCGGATCTCGTCGCATGCGACTTCATAGATCTATAGAGGAAATTAAATCTGGACCATCTTAGGCACGGTTTAATCTTTTTTTAACTGGCAAAATTGTATATTTACCTCGCCGGATGTTTGAGGACCAGTAATGTTCAAAGACTGTATATATCAGCAGAGAAAACCGGCATTTTCAGATTAAAAAGAACGATGGCTAAAGGCCCGTCTGTTATCTTTTTTGGTAGAGGGTACACGGTTTGGAGCTGAAAATTGACAGAAAACGTTAGCTGTTATTTAGCTGAGAAATGACGCGTGTTGTTAACGTGTAATCTAGGATATGGGAAAGATCCTGTTATTGGAGAAATGGGATATAAAATTCGACTGATGGCTGAGAAGTCGCAAAAAATTTGAACGTGATCTCCAAGATTCTAGCAGCCCCATAAGCACCCATGTAATCTCTACTAGCATACAACTGTACCTCGCCGCCCGTACCAAAAATGCGACACAGCTAGTTGTCATTAAGACGACGAGACAAAGAAAACTGGGGATAGTATAATTTCACGCAACCACGTCTTGTATGAAGGAGGTCGAAGTAATCATGATTTGTACCCTCACTTTTCTATGATCACGCTCATGCAGTTGTATTACGTGACGATAAAATAATCCATCGTCCGTCGTCCAGCGGTCCATTGTCCAGAATCCAAAAATCAAAATTTCAGTAAAAGCCCGCCCAAAATCTTGCAAAGAGGAGATCGATATTCGTCAAAGCGGTTCATAAAAGCTCTATCCGACGCGGGCACTGTTTGACGCTCTATTTTCCCCGACAGTAGATATTTTAACAACAACAGACCACCCACTTGGAGCTAGAAACCGTGGGAAAGGACACCTTTATTTAAATCAGGAAATCCTAGAGGCGAACATTGCTTGATGAAATTGCATTGATAAAAATTCTTTTGTGAATTTTGCATAGTGTTCCTTGTTAGAAAGACAATGTTAAGGATAAAGACAAGAATTCTTTGTGATTGATGCATTTGCAAAATGCGTTATGTTTTCCCTGCACCTGATTTGAAATTGTTGCAAATTCAATTCGTGTAAAACAAAGGTTTGGTAACTCATAAACTGGCAAAAATAAGCGATAAAAATGGAACGATGTTTCGGAGTCGTCAAGTTCAAAATGATTAAAATAAACTATTACAAGTAGTTCGCCGATGGTTAACGTAAACGGTAAAAGTACATAAATATGTTTTTCTGATTGGCCTGTTAGTGTTACCGCCGTGCAGAATCGTCCGAAACTGGGCGAGGGAAGACTGTAGACGCAGCCATCTGGAACTAAAACACTACTGTCGTGGGGAAAGTTATTGTAGTCTTCAATCTTACTTCATGCCCACACATTGACGCTTCTCACTTTAGTTAGAAAAGGAAACAATAATTGTTTTTTGGCCAATTATTGGCCACCGGCGCGGTTTTCTATTGAGGGCCGAAAGTAAAAGGGAATTACTTTGGTTTTGGTTTTACTATGGTCTGAGTTTGGCTGAGTAGTCTAATTGGTAAGTAATTGATTTGGTTTTGGTCTTGCGACACTATTTGAGAATCCGCTTGTACATCAACACACGATGAGCCGCGCACGCAGTAACAGTCTCCTACCTGCAAGAAGAACTGTGCGGATAGATGAGAAGTCAGTGGAGATGACACTTACTCTGAAAAAATGTAATATCAAGAAAAAACTTGGAATGAATGTAAACTTCTTTTATTGTCACACCTCTTAACGTACGCAACATGTGTCTCCGTGAATCTTTCTTGATTTAATACTAGAAAAACATACAAAAAATTTTCTCCCTTTCACTACCTGGTATATGCAAAGAGCGCTTCTTATATTCTAATTCGCTGCCCCGCTCAACCGAATATAAGACATTTATCATGTAATAAGCAACCACTTGTGGGGTTTGTCAACACGAGCCGTGTATAAATACATATACGTGCGGATTTGACTCAGCCCGGGAAGTCGCGTCAAGGATGCAGCTTAATTACATGCAGCAACATAATGTATTCTTTAAGGAGACACTCTTAATGCCAATTTTGACTGGACTTGAATGACTTGCGTGTGAAACATTTCGTGAAGTTCTTAAGACACGATTATTAATCATTCAAGGGGTTTCAGTTAGCAACATAACTTATCCTTTCACGGTACATTCTTAGGCGAAAAAATTGATTGGATTTGAAGTAGTTATATATGGTATAAACTCGTATTTCGAAATGTAATGTCACTTTTTAAGGAAAAATGACTGCTAACTAAATTGATGCTATTTATAGCATTTATTTAGCCCTTTTCCAAGACCTTAACTCTACCGCGGACAAATGCTGTTCAGCTTAATTCAAAGGTAGTTTCTTTGCTGATCCGTACGAGTAATGGAAGAGAAGTCTCCCATTGGTGCCCTCTTCCCGTTTTACTCGCGCGAGTTTACTCGCAGTTTTGTCTGTAGTTTCTCCTTTCCCATCAGCCCTTGCAGTTGGACTCTGCGTTCCGTTCCCGTCAGACAACAGGAGCTGGGGTAAGGAAAGTTCTGAGAAAGAGGGTAAGCTCAATCCTACGTTGGTTTGTGGTTTTGTCTTGTGGTTCAGATACGGAAATCTTGTAACCGGTTTGGTGTTATATACGTCTTTACTAACCGGTTTTCCGAGGGATTTAACATCTGGCATGTTCCAGGGTTCTCCGAAGCTCTTGAAGTCCTTGGAAGAAACGGGTCCATGATTTCCGCCAAGAAGAAAAGTATCTGGCCGTTCTGTTATTTTCGATTGAATATGGACGCTATTTTCTGACACCTGACGAATCAACTCCTCAGCTTCCTGGCAAAATTTTACAGCTTGCTTCTCCAAACGCCAAACTGCTTTGGGTCCAAACTCTTGCAGGGTCTCTTGGCATTTCTAGCCGGAAATTCATTGAACGGAATCGGTGGTGTGATTGGAAAGGCGGTGGGACCCAGTCTCATCACATTCCCGATATAGTCTACTCCAAGAGTAATTTTATTTGTCGTGTAATTCTTGCGAACTGTACCTCGCGAAATGGCGGCAGCAAAAACCTTACCTGCGTCAATATTTTGCTTCGTGGAGTCGTCTATTGTATAGTCGTCTATTTAAGACCCTTTAATTAAGACCCTCGAGTAACCTTTCATTTCCGTTCTAGGTTTTACTATTTACTATAGGCCTATAAATTTCAGACTATCTTTCAAGTGCGATCTGAGCGCGGGTTCTTTTCCTGAAGAGCGGCTGGTAATTGAGCTTTTATTCACTTGCCTCTCCTGGAAATGTGGCGATGAATTAAAATATTCGCTGATCTGCCTAACATTACGATCGTAAGATGGAGTATTCGCCTGGATATTTTCTCAGACTGATTAATAGTTGTCTGTTCTTCACCAGTCCCCTGGCTTTTCGGGGAGTGGAGGAAAATTGCTTGTTACTAAATTTCCAGTTGCAGTAGGAACTACACGAAATCTTAAATTCTCTGTGCTCTGACAGTGTCATCTATAGGAACCAGGTGAAAATTAATCTTGTAATTCTAGGACAGGAAAACGTCTTCACGTCAATGTTTCTGTTCTTCCCAATTCGGCGCGCAACAACCCAATTAAGCGCGCAAGGAAAAATACGAGTGGCCCAGCATAAGTTAATCCACGTAGACGTAATTGCTTTTACATTATCCCAACTAAAAGACAAGCGCGCAGAGTAAGACAGAAATTTCTCACGTGAACTGATCCCGGAAAAGATACGTCATCTTCTGACGTCAAGTGTCTCAGGTCACTTAGCAACGTCGTGATGAAACCGTGGGCTCAGATCGACAGTTCTTTGTCTCCATACCCACGCCGCCTCGGGCAGAGACACTATAGCGACGATCGATTACAGTGATTTTTTCGTTCTTTATTTGTAGATTGTTTCCTTTTACACCTTGGGACATTTGTTTTACTCAGAAAAAGTCAACTTCATGATCATTTGCATTAAATTTTTCCTTACAATTTTTCATCTTTTATGATGATCGACAACATTAACCACTATTTCGTTGTAGATCAGAAGAAAATTATCTATTATTTAAACTAGTGAATTTCAAAATAAATCTTCGATTTGAACAAACATTTCATTTCACGATTATACAAACCAACATAAAGTTAGTCTTCTCTTGCCACATCTCATTTTTATCGAAGAAAAATTTAAGTCATTGAAAAGTGTAAAAATGCCATGGTGATAATGATAATGATGAGGACCTCGAGCTCGATAACAACAACAAGAAAAACAACAACGACAACGATTGCCATATCCATCGCTATATAGTAAGGATGGCGGTGTGTTGCCAACAATTTGGTTTAAAGTAAATAACTATAATCATGTGATTAAACACCTCTGCTCTTCTAAAATTTGAAAAATTAAACGACTATTATTCTATTTTTACCTTAACATCGCTGTATAGCGAGCTGGCTTCTCAAACTTTGCCAGGTAACGCTTTAGATGGATCACTAAACTTTTTTAACTTTTCTTTCTGTTTAAACTATCGTGTAACTTTGCTTGGCACTGTTGTTACATCAAAATGATTTTGAAATACTTTTCGTGCAATATAAACAATGAAGAAAATTTCCATGAGGTTCACAAACCCGCCATGTCCTGGCTGACTGAGTACATAACAAAGAGAACAAATGCTCTTTTATCATCATAATATGTACAAAATGCTCGAAGCATTCAATGTTAGTTCAGTAAACTGCCGTTTTAACTAACGTTAATATAGAATACTACTTGGTATTAGGGAAGACATAGATCTCCCTCTTGTTAGAGGTGCTGTCGAATCTGAACGCAAATTAGTGCTGTCTTTGGAGCTCCATGCTGAAAATGGGCTCCAACCATTAATATTAGAGGAAAGATCGCTGAATTTAGAGCTGGCTTCCCCGATCTGGTTTTGCTTTCTTTCCATCGGTTTTTCATCCCCTATTCTAATAGAACTGTCCGAAAGCCTTCTTTGAAACATTTTCTCAGTTTTATCTTTGGGATGAGAGGTTGAAAGTTCTGGGTTCTTTTCTTGTGTAGCCAACGGTCCAATGTCCAGGGTAGGCCTGCTTCGAGACCTCTGAAGCGCTTTCTCGATCGCGTTCTTAAGATCAGGCGTGTAAGGTACCTTAGGCAACACTAGGTCCAGCTTTGGCAATTCTTGAGGGGGACGGTGATACAGCTTTAGTCTCCCTTCAACCGGAGATGTTGAGTTTCCGCTGTTAGTGTTTTCGTTACCTTCTTTATGCCGCACAGTCTTCCTGGCGTTGTTACTCTTTATATCGGGCGTAGAATTCGGCCGGTTGTTTTCGGAAAACCTTCCATTTGGTTCAGGATTTGAATAAGGTTTGCCGGCGGCAAAGACGTCTTGCGTTTTCCTGTTTCTGTTTTGTTTACCCCGCTTAATATCAATTCGACGATCCACGATGGTTCGACTTTTACTCGCCATTCTGTCAATAATTCTCGCATTGGTAGTCTTGCATTTGCTGAGGCGATCCCATTTGCTTGGAATAAGAAAAACCTCTTCGTTCAGATCAAAGCGTACCTTCTTGGCGAGTTGTTGATCTTTTTTTCCTTCCATAACACAAATGTCCTTGAAATCAGCTGCTCCGGTGAACTCCGATAGTCAATTTCATATCTCTGAAAAGTCTTGTAATCCCTTCGTTGATTTTTCTGTCTCGTTTGTAGCCTACAAATGCCAACAGACGGTACTTCTGAAGTGTGTAAACATTTCACTAGATTATTTCACTACCTTGGCATTTCATACAATGCCTTTGAAAGCTTCAAAGTCTCTCTCGACAGCGTAATGTACACCAGGTATTTTGAAAGCTGAAGTGATTTCTAATTTACGTAACAGAGAAGCAATATGCTGATGTAAAGTATCACCTTTTGTGCTAAGATGAAAGGAAATTAACATACAGTCGCATTGCCTGGTATGCTTGGCTATCTCTCTCCCTAACGCTTCAAGATAAAATCTAATTACAGCAGAGGTTTTGTTTATGTTTTCTCAGTTTCGACTGTGAACGCAATTTACTCATTGTCAATGTCGTTACTAAATAATGCATGCTCTTTCCAACTTTTAATCCGCTAAACAGCGCTGGCTGACAAATAAAAAGTAAAGCTTTCGTTTTCTTTTGAATTCTTTACAAAGCACCCACCAAGTTGTTTGTCTCGCGACCATTACGTCAATGCTGTTTTGCCGAGTCTAATGAAGTCTCTTGAGAGAATGTGGAAAGTGAGTTCTTTCTTCGATCATTATCACTTGACAGAAAATTAGCGAAGGCAGAAATAAATTTAGGTATATATCGGCTTTTATGAAGGCACGCCACAGTGTAAAGTAAACAGGCTTTAGAATGATAAACAAGTGCTGTGAATGTGAAAGTGGCAATTAAATTACTTATGGTAATCTGTGGTTGGTCATGTCGGGTTGTATCGCTATGGACTATTAGATTCGTTCTTGGCTTAAAATCTCCTCCATTCCTGTGCCTCTTATCTAGAAGTCTCGCTACATCGCCGAGAAATTAAGATCTCAAGAAATCATGAATGAAACTCTGGAATTTTTTTCTTTCTTCCTTCGTTTGTTTTTGTTTTGTTTTGTTTTTTTCCTACAGTCGAGAGGGAAAACAGTAGTGTTCTTATATTCAGCGATTTCTCAATTCTCATCTACGGAGACCAAAACGTTTAGGACTTATTGATTCAACTTGCGCCTCGACAGTGAATATGTTAAAAAAAGGTGTCTGGATATATGTATATATATTTTTCACGCGCGCGACCAACTAACATTGCGAGCAAGAGAGCGATCTGGGGCCGGAGACGCCAGCAATATGTCAGCGGATACAGCTTCAGCACATAAAAATCAATATGGCGGTCGTTTTGCACAAATTTCGATGTTACGCATTTCGACCGTTTATTTCAGCAGAATCACAAGTCAGGTATAAGAATACTAGTATTTGAAACATCCATCTTGGTTTTTAAGCCGTAAAATCAACATAATCTTGCTGAATTTCCGCATATACACGTAGGTCTTGTGTTCGCTGCCTAAGGACGAGTCAATTAGTTTGTGGCATGGAAGAGTTCTTTCCACCAGGAGTTATTGAGAAAGGAGAACTGGCACCAGAATCGGTGAAAACAGGTACTGTTCTCCTTATGAAATGTGTTAGTAGCCACCTCATTGACATGTCTTACGGGACAAACTAGAAGTTACAGTAAATGATAATATATAGATTTAGCCAAGCCGGGTTGTTCGAGGCCCAATTAAGCTGATCCAGGATCGATAAGCGAGAATTTTGTGTTGAGTTTTGTCGCGTTACGGTGAGGTTTCCTGTATATTGTTTAGCCTTCTGTTTTTAGTTTGAATTATCTCAAACTACGCAAAACAAAAGCAGTGAAAAACATTTGTAAACAATAAAAATTAATACTTCAGTTAATTTCAATTCTGGGTCAGCTTCTAAATAACCTGGTCTGAACAACCTATTAGCTGGAGCATGGCCGCCATCTTGTGTGACTCCGTCATCACTGTTGTCGCTGTTGCTGTTGTGCGTACACGGCCACGAGCAATACCACTAGCCATGAAAACCACAAGAAAATCAATTCATGGGTTTCTTTCCTTTTCTTTCCTATATGGGTATGGGGCTCCGCTTGGTGGCCCTTCGGGACAGAGCTCTGCTATTACTACTTGAACTAAAATCACGCACATACATACTGTACATGTAATTTGATGTTACAGAAAAATATTTATACCACCCTCCCCTTGCCGTGTTTTCTGTTTAGAACCCCCCCCCTTACTGAAATTCCAATCGAGCTTCAAACTTTTTTTTCAACATAATTTTAGCTTAGTACTCCTCATCCCCTAAGAATTCCCTTTTAGTGGTAACTTTACACTGATAATTCATCAAATGATATTTTATTTGTAGGTAGAAAATGGCGTGCAAATGAACTGAGGGGCAAAAGCAATGAAGATCTTCACAAACTATGGTAAGACATTGTTTAGTTGAGAACTCTGGCCTTTTCTGGTTTGATATCGACTCTGTTATCAAAATGCTGTAAAATGGCACTGTTACATGTATCCTACTTTATTTATTGAAAATAAATTTCAATGCTGGGTCTTTCAAATATCAGCTCAAATCCAAAACAGGCCAAAAGATTAGAGAAACACAAAATAGATTGAAGCATCACTGTGTTGCTACCCCCACCCATGTCCCAACCAGTAACTTGATAGAACCTTTCTCAAGGACATAATTCAAGGGATCGGGCAAGGCTGGATTCCTTACCAAACACTCAATCTGGAGTCAATTGCTGTTTGTGATGATTTATATTAAGCTTCAGTCTTGTTTATGTACAAAATGTTATCTTTTAGGTATGTGCTTTTAAAGGAAAGAAACATGCTAAACACATTACGGCATGAGGCGAAGAGACAGGGTGTGCCCATGCCCTCACCTCAAAGATGTTATAAGGTAACAATCAATAGCTCTCATGAAAAGTAAGCATTCAGCATGTCATGGGAAGCATTGAGATATCATAAAATGCTCTCTTGAAATGCTTATTTGAAAAGTAAGCATTCATCATGTCATGGGAAGCATCGTGATATCAGAAAACTTGTTTCATGGGCACAATATTTCTCACTTTGTCCCCAGCAGATGGATGGTCATTTGTCATATTCATACTTTTCCATTTTGTTCAGTTTTATATTTTGTTGGGAATTTAATATTAACTTTGGAATTTTTGTTTTTATCTGATTATTCATATGGTAAGGCATTGCATTTTTATCTAACTTTGTATTCAGGTGCAGAAGTCAATGGCATCAATTAAACAGGTGCTCGGAGAACGGGTAAGCAGTGCATGAATGAGGTACATTTTTAATGAAAACTGTTAGAGAAATTGAAAGTTACCGTGTACTTGACAGACTGCTGATTTCAACACAGAACTTCTCCCTATGCATAACAAATGCCATAAAATAAAATGATATTATTGTATTACTCGCACCTTCATTGTTGCCGTGAACATTTTGTACATCAGACACATTTCTAATAACTCATTCTTCCCAAAAACATTGATTAGGGCAAAGGTTGTGACTGATCTGCAACATGTTTGCATTGCTTTACATAGAGTAGAGTGAGAGAGTGAGATGCCATGGTTAACCTGGGATCAGGTGGCCTTTTTTCTTTGGGGGGGGGGGGAACCCCTCCCCCCCCCCAAAAAAAAAACGTGTGATCACAGGTTACCCTATGATTTAACACTGTTGTCCAAGTTTGAAGCAGTTAGGTTCAGAATCAAAGAATGACACGCAAAGTGATGAGAAGTTTTTTTTTTTTTCTTTTTTTTTTCAGGAAAGAGTGTTGAAAATCTTGGAAAAAGAAGTATGGCCATTTGATGAAGTTCCAGAGGAAAAACCAGTAACAGCCTTTGATGAAGCAAAATCAGAATTTTCTGATAGGAAGAAAGATTATCGTTTCTTGGCATCGATCCTGAAACAGGGGAATGAAGCTGCAGAATAAACCAATATGATTACTGCTTTTAACTCTTTCCTCCAGGCTGAGAGTGCTGAAGTGCAAATCATCATTGGAATGGCTGACTAGCATTTCATCCAGAGACTTAACATTTGGAACATGACTCTAGAAGGGAAAGAGTTAATTAAGTGACATGGCATGTCCTTGTGAAACACAGTTGATGTCATAACGACCTTTAAAGTTCCCAGGTTTAATCTCATACTAATCGAGATTTCACAAAAGCAATGCATCGAAGTGTCTCCATGTACACATGATGCTTCAAAGCTGTCAGAACTGCCTTATGAATTACATGGCAGAACAAACAATTTATCACAGGATTGATCAAATGCCTGTAATCTCTGAAGAAAACAATTTTACAATATACAAAAGTTAATTGGACAGGCCAAAAAAGCCCACTGCTATTGTATACATGTACATGTACGCTGTGTAAAATAATGTCGAGTTTAAATTACACAAAATTAGTTTAGTAGACAACGCATTACTTCATCATGATGGTAACTTTATTCAAGAGATGCTTTTCCTTTTATATTAAAATAACTACATGTACAAACTTCAATGCCTCTATGATTTTAAAACACTATATGAAATCTTTCTTTTTTAACTGTTCAGGTACAGTGAGTAAGACTGTACAAAGCCAGATAAGTCATATTGTATCTTTGTTGTGCATGTTATGTGTGGAAAATATTTTTCATTTTACAGTACCACCTGAAATTACAGTATATGCTATTAGTCACGGGTTTTATGAGGTGTTTTGCTTCATCATCAGTAGGAAATTATCTGGATCCAATCTCAGATGTTACTCCCTCAGGGAACAAAAAAAATGCAAAAAGTGTACAAAGGAAGATGTTTGTCAACTTATTTTAGCACAGCTTTTGTAACCACTTGAATGTGCTTTAGTCTGTACAATGAACCAAAATCAGAACACTTCGAGGGTTGCAGCATCCAAGTCGATTCTAGTGCACAGATTTCTGTTCAAAAAAGCCAGCTTATACTTGCTATTGTGCTACCAAGGAGAGTCAAATTCCAGAACAGATGCAGTTTTTGTCCTTGCAGATTGCTGTTTTCTCCTTCTGATACACTTGGGACATTTTCTTTCAGCAATGCAAGCCTTGTGGTATACAGCCTTACATTTCCCACACTGAAATTTTCAGAAGCAGAAATGTATAAATTAATTCACAACCAATGAATTATTAAAACTATGACTGCATAGGTGTATGCAAACAAATAATATTGTATCATTCTGTTTTTTCAAGTTTGGGTCCATTATTTTGCCATTTTTGATCTTCACCTCTGAAAATTATACTACCAGTAATAAAATCGATCTCAGTGAATATTCACCAATGTCCACATCGCCTTCAGCAAATAATTATGTATTGTTAAATTAATTTTAGAATTTAACAGGAAACCCCACTGTATTTAGCGAGGGATGGACCATTATTTTTTTGAGGGGGTTTGGGCAATTTTCTGGGGCATGAATCTTGTGCTTGTGCAATAGAATTTTTGGCCCCATGGCTCCCCTTACACAATTTGTTTTTCAGCAGTTTAGGCTGAGCAGGAATTTTTCTACGACATTGCCCACCACCCCGCCCCTTCCAACCCCTTTCTAAAACAAGTGATGGTCCATCCCTAACACTCACACTAATTTTTGAGTTATTTTTTTGTAAAAAAAATACCTCTTAGTCGGCGCGTCGGGTATGTTATGAACGGGTCAATGGGTGAGTGAGTGAGTGAGTGAGTGAGTGAGTGAGTGAGTGAGTGAGTGAGTGAGTGAGTGAGAGATGAATGTATGTCACACCAATCAG
>Ga0126338_10000011_pt1 | contig 48237 bp, 24 predicted proteins | sample OrbCmetagenome_2_FD_92529 | JGI IMG/M metagenome (GOLD analysis project Ga0126338, IMG submission 92529) | Coral microbial communities from Petempiche,Puerto Morelos, Mexico - Orbicella C C metagenome | ecosystem: Host-associated > Invertebrates > Cnidaria > Coral | place: Petempiche,Puerto... | reverse complement strand
AGACCTCCTGGAGCTAGCAAACTTTCTACTTTCGATGTTACAGTGGATGAACCAAAGTCACAATGCCGCAGTGAACTACTCCAATAGAAATGCAAGCAAGGTTAGAATATTTTTAATATCTTATAAATTTTACATTGACGCAAATTAATCAGTTGAGAAGAAAATACGATTTGTTTTATATACCTTCATGAAACTTAACGGGCGTTACGTTTAAGGTGGCTGACAACAGTTTCCGTCACTTTTCCAACAGCTGTAGTTTAATTGATAAATCAATACTGGCACTGTTTATCAAGTGATGCAGCTACAATATTGGCATCACATAAATGCCTAACCATAACAGTACAACCTGTTGAAAACTCCCTTAATTTTAGCCTTAAGTGCTTATACGCTCCGTGACCCCCACTTTTTGTCAGCGAATTGTGATAAGCATGGAAAGATGCAATTTTTCTATGGAGGGAGCTCAGAGCCACCTTAAATGTTCGAAAAGTGCTGGAAACTGTTGCCAGCCACCTGAAGAACTCACAAGTTAAATGTAGTGTTTTTCCCTTTCTCTTCTCTGCCCAGATAAGATTGGAGTGTTTTGTGACCTTTTGATTCATATTCATCTTTGTTTCATCTTCAGCCAACACCAACCAGCAGATTCGTGTTGAGCTACTTTGGGGCTGTTACAAGTGCGGTCACAATTGCTGTAAGCTCTGATAATTAGCTTTCTTATTCACAAGTTGGTTCAACATTAACTTTTTCCTTACCATGTCGATACATTGTCAAGCAAAGAGGTAACGAGAATGAAGGAAAACATCAACTAAGAGATTATCTTGATTTGCAGTATGTAGTTGTCAGAATTTACATTGAAAAAAGTTTTTTTGCTTAGAATGACGTATTTTGTAAAATGACTTGTCATTTGACTCGCTTGATTACCTTGATGAGGCCAATTTGCTTTCAGTCGTTTTCTATCTTAGCTGAAAATATAGAGACAACCTTCAAGTCCAAGAGGAAACGGGAAAAATTCGCTGTTACGGTTCAAGTTTTTCCAAAAACCTTTCTCGCACTTTCCCGAAGGTCGGAATTTAGTTGAGTCCAAAACACATGATATGGGTCAAAATGATAAGAAAAAAAAAAAATGTTACACTTTTCCTCCTCTTACACAAGACTGATATCCAATCAGCCCCGTATTGGCATTTACTTTTGAATGTTCTTTTCCTAAAGCTAGGATTGACTACACTGGTTAAAAGAGCAAAGATTTCCAATTCTTCAATCAAAGCCTTACTTCAACGATTAGTGGCCTATCCTGCTACAGGTAAAATTAACACCAGCCTTTAGTTTTCCAACATTACCTCTGCCTTAATTCGCTAACTGGGCAAGCATTCTTGTGCTGAATACATGTGTAATTAGAGGAAAGTAAAATAACATGCTTTTATGAAATCAATCAGATATCAGTTAAGAAAAAATCAAAGCATGGCGACATGGTTTTCGCGCGCCTTCCTGCTGCGCGCTTGATGTTGCTGTCTGCTTTGAATTCTGATTGATTCGTTGCACTGTCTGTGCGCGCCGTGATTGGCTAGAAAACCGCTCTATTTCCCGCGTTTATGAAAAGTAAAATCGCTGAAAAGCGGAAAAGTCACGCCATGCAAAAATCATGCACGTTGCAGTCCGTTTTTTATCAAACATAAGCCAATTAACAAACAGACTTCAAGAAACAAAATTTTCTTCTCGTCTTCCAGCAACTGCGAACATCTGTAACGTGGTCCTGATGAGGAACCACGAGCTATTTACGGGAATTGAAGTGAAAGACAAAGAGGGAAATGTTGTGGGAACTTCAAAAATAGCAGCTCGAAAGGTACATATATATGGGCGTGAGGTCAATATGGCTAGATATTGGCCAAGATCTTTTATGGTGTGTCTATGGACAAAGACGGAGTCGAGTTCCATAAACACACACACAAAATGAACGAGGCCAATATCCAGCCATATTGATCGAACAAGTTTGGTGAATACAGGATTTATTAGGCGCTTTCTATTTAAGAGAAACTTCTCGTTTTGTCTTTCAGAAATGTTTAGGCTTTATTTGGGTTTTGGAAGACTTTTTTGTGTATGGAAAATTTAAGGTGCATAGTAAAACAAAAATTACAACTCTTTTAAAGCATTACGATGTGTAGTGCCGAACCAGTTCAACAGTCATTTAATAGTTTGTAATTTGGGGGCCAATTTTTTTTCCCCTCGGGTGGAGCTAGAGCTCATATCCCGGTGTAAATTATTGGAATTTCACAAAATTTCGTAGAATTAGTCGGAAGAGTGGCGTACATACAAAGCAGGAAAGCTAAACGTTAGAAGTGGTTTATTTCATGAATAAAGTGGTGACGTTCAAATTGTAAACCTTTCTTTGTGCATTTTTACTCACAGGCCGTGTTTGAAACAACTCTGACACGAATCCTTCTTCCGTTACCTGTTTTGGTTATTCCACCATTTGCCATGCAGCTTTTAGAAAGGTAAGATTCTCAATAACCAGAGTTGAGATTTCGAACGAAACCGAAGGTTATCGAGCCACTCGGAAACAATCGTCGGTTTCCGCAAATCGTCGGAACGCTTCCTGAAGGTTCCCGAAGAGTTACGGATGCATCAGATATTGTCCAATCAGAACCAAGACGATCCTTTGGACCTTTGTGCTAACATTAATAAGCTCTTGGTTTATTCAACACAGGACGAAGTTCATGGTATCACGTCCCAGACTCCACCTTCCCGTTCAAGCGCTGGTTTGTGTTGCAGCTTTTGGCTTTGGTCTTCCTCTGGCAATCGCGCTCTTTCCTCAAACATCTGAGGTGAGAGTGTAATCCTTATCCAATGACTTGGGCCCAGTCCACTCTAGGCCCAAGGAATTTGAAAACGGAGCTTTGTTTCTCCGGTTAGGCCTTCCGTTCATACTAATCCGTCACGAAAAACGGAGCTTTTTCAAAACGCTCTTCAAATCGGAGGAATCTAAAAACACCGGCGTTGCGTTTTAGTTTGGACCGCCGAAAGCATTTTGAAAACGAAGCTTGTGTGATGTACATTGTTGCGTTTTCAAATTCCCCCGGCGTAGTGAGGACGGAAAACATTTGATGCGTTCGCAGAGTGAAACCTCCGTTTTCAAATTCCTCCTACGTAGTGTGGCGAGGCCGTACCTCAGTAAATTACGTATTGTGCACATGTAGCAATGTGGTTATTTTAAGTAGGAGTTTTTAAGTTAGAGTTTAAGTTTAAGTTGTCTTCACATCTGCGGAATGTGCGAGTTTTTTTCTAAAGAAAACGAACGCTTAAGGTCTGTTTTTCAACCCTTTTACCATTCGGAATTTTTCGTTTAATACTCGAACAGTGTACGACTCTTGTTATCCAATGAAAACAAAGCACGAGCACTCGTAAACTTTCCGATAGTTTTGACGTCAGCATTTTAGCGACAGTGAAGAAAACCGGAAAACCTGGTGATAGTTCATGTGCGAATGCTTTGCTGTTCAACTTTTCTGTTTGTTTTTGTTACTTCAGGTTTCACCGGCTGATCTCGAACCAGAAATCCAAATGATGACAAAAGAGACCAAGCTTTTCTACAACAAAGGACTTTGAAATCTACCAACAATGAAATGTAATAGGTGTTTTCTTGATTTTAATCAACAATGTAAAACTTGAAAGGAAAGGGTGGTCAGTTATTGGTTCCGAACTCAGTAATATTTGTACTTAGGTTAGGGACAAAAAAAATTTGTACATAAGTATTAAAGTCTGATCTTAGAGCTCTTTGAAATTCAATATAGGCACTCACAAGAAGGGTAGTCATTATTTAGGGGGTAGTGGAGGGGCTTAGATAGGTATCGTGCATTAGTTTTTTATAAAAGATGCAGTGGTTATAAAATCTAGTCAAGGTGAACAAAACATGGTCAAGAGTACCAAATTTATATTTTCTGTCGTTGTTTAAGTTGCATCAAATTATCAGCGCAGATGCCTCTGAGATTCCATCAAAATATTCCATACTGATGACGTAGTTCTCCAGAGTTCCGTGTTGTTCTCTGATTGGCTGTCGCTGGGTCACGATGTTTTCCGCGCAATTAACCTCCAATCAGAGACGCGAGATGGTTTCCTAAAAAGCTGCGCCGTTAATTGAATCTTTTCGTTCCAGTCTTTTCAGACGTCCCTCGAGCGAGGGAGGAATTGAGCAGAGACATGACCTTAAATCTCACAAAGGGCAGAAAACTGAAAGCTGACACTTTTAAATGGTAGTGCATGTACATGTAAGCAGCTTTAATATAGCAAGTCGGTGATTTCTATACAAATGCGGGAAGAGATTCATTGCCAAATGTACTTCGAATTTTCAAGCATAGAACTTCATTTGGTTATGAAAAACACTTGCAGTTTATTCGGTTTTCAAATTCCCTTTTATTTTACAAAAATATTTTCGGGATCAAAATTCTCTGATGAAACAAGATAAATGCACAATCGAAGCTCAAAAGCGGCCCAGTTTAAGTCAAGCCGTGTAGCTGAAATCTGGAAGCGAGCATAACACTGGAAAGCTGAAAGTTCGCAGGGAATTCTCCATCGTTTCAAGCCAGTTGTTTTGTTTTGTTAAAAGCCTTGAAATTCTTTCGGTACCAGGGACACAATGGTTGAACGCGCGTCCACTTCCCTTCTAGGAGACCTGGGAGAATTCTTTCTTCTATTATGGAGTGGCCGGCGTCTGTCCCTCGGGTGATTCCGCTAAAACAAACGAAAGTCATTTTCAGGTGCATAAGTTTGCCCGAAAAAATCTACGCTATATGTCTCTGGAAGTTGCTTTTCAGAGAAAGTCATTCTTGGGCATTTTTGGTAAAACCAAGAGGAGGGATGGTTTGGTAACCGATTTCTTATCCAGTGATATCGTTTTCTAAATCTAAGAAATCGCACGGGTTATGTTTGGTTAGCTCGAAATAGTCTGTCCTATGGCTATCGAATGTACTTAAGAAGTTGCACGGGTTATGATTAGTTAGTTCGAAATATTCTATATCCAATGGCTGTCAAGTTTGCTTGAGGAATTACATGCGCTGATTGGTTAGTTCGAAATATTTCGCTATGATTGGTTAGCTTGAGTTAAGACCTGTCTTGTGCCTACCGTACAACTGGCATTATATTCTTCCTCGGAACTGTCCGTCTCGTTCTCATTGTCATCATTATCTTCATCTTCTGTGGCCCACACGTCATCTTCATCGCACGAGGAACTCTCCTTGGCTTCACCTTCTTCTTGGCCCGTTTTATCCTCATCGCAGAAATGGTCTTTCTCTCTCTTATGTCGGGGTTCTTTATCACTTGATCCGGAAGCCTTTTCTGTTTGTCTTTTAACTGCTTCGTCGTAAGAAGGAGGCGCAACATCCTTCAAATTTTAAAAAAAGTAATTTTAATTTACAGCGCGAGTTCTCTACTACGTTTAATTTTCGCACTTTACACAATTTTGTATCTTTTAAATCAAGAAAATTTATGTCCCAGAAAAAGACGGCGGCTTACATAACTACTAGAAATGTTAAAGAAATTGTCCGTTCGAATCTGTGAGTATCAGTCGTCGTGAAAAAAACCCCCACGAAATTGAGCTGTAGTACATTGTCGCAAAAATTTCGGTGTAACTTGAAAGTAGCTTAGAGAGGATGAACTCTCAAGCTAGAAAAGAGTTCTTTCTGATCTTAAAATAAGCTTGTCTAGGTTTTAGTGCTATTCGACAAATCCTGTCTCTACTTACTGGTTCACGTTCCAGCAACTGACATTTTGAGTACAAAAAAAAAATGTGAATGATAGCGCTGGTAAAACTTTCTCTAAAATGCTTCAAAACAGATGCGCAAATTGCAAAGCAATGTCACATAGATCTTATCTTGATATCTTATGTCTCCTAATATTAAATAAAGTTGAGATAAAAAGAAACAAAGAAACAAAGAAAGGGGAGCGGAGAAATAATATGGAACGCCGCGAGAAAAACAAAATATGAACAAACATGAACTTAAGCTTTCTCTCACTCTAATTTGAGCAATAGAAATGCACAGGTGTTTTCCGGAAATATATGGCACGCGGAATTGTTTTTTGCAGACCCTTTTGAATCCTTTGAATTACATTTCTGCTTTCTCAGCTTAAAACCCCACCGTAGACGGATATAAATTCGTTTGGTAAGTGATCAAAATAGTAGAACAATACTATACTAGCATACCGTTTTCACTGATTGGACCGTTTGAGTTGTCGGAGCAATAAATGGACCACTGAACGTCTGGTGAAAGTAATGTGTTCCGTCGGGACCCACTGAAAAATTGACCATATTGCCATAGACAAGAGAGGAAGGCGAATTCTCGCCAGCAATATGGATCCATTGTGGATTGAAGTAATACTGGCCCATATACGAATGATTTGGGACGTAACTCATGGTGTTTTCTCGCAGCACTGTTTTGTCTGCGAAATTAACGTTCCTTATTTACGTCGACGCATTCAAACCACAACTAGTGCGTGCGTACGACATCACAATCAGCTCCAGAGCGCGCGGCCAAACCGCGTCATTCGCGCGCGCATTGCTTTTTATGCCCAAGATCATTTTAACAATTATTCCACGAGCGTGCGTTGGATATTTATAGGTTAACGCACTCATTGCTCGTGAATTATCGGGATTTACCTGTACTCGTTCACTAACAATGAACAAGAAATTTCAATACCGCACTCGGTGAAGCCTCGTGCGGTATTGAAAATTTCGAGCTCATTGTTAGTGAACGAGTACAGGTAAATCCCGATAATTCACGAGCAATGAGTGCGTTAACAGTTTTATTATTCAAAATGAATACACTGCACAAACAAACACTGCATTGAAACTACAAAATTTGAGTCAGCCGAAGCCATGGTGTAATGACAGTGGTGCGTTGAATTTACACCACGATTATTACGCCCCGATAATGACCTCAAGGTGGTTGTCTCGTCACAACCTAGTATTACGTGGTACAAAGCAGCCAATCAGAAAATCGGAACTCGTACAGTGTATGAAAGTTGAATAGTAAATAAACAATAGCCTCCATTTGGCGCGAAAATATGCTCGGATATTGTCCGCGGACATTCTTTGTTCCGACAAGCGAACAGTTTTCCTGGAGCGAAGCTCGAGGAAAACTGTGAGCTTTGAGGTACAGATAATATCCAAGGACAAATATCCAAGTATATTTTTGGGGCTAAATTATCCTTCAAATATTTTTCGCAAAACGCGCAGTTTTGAAAATTTTGGAATATCACTCAAATATTCTCCAGTTTTAGCTGGAGCCGTATTCAGTCACGTGACGAGCTTAGACCAATCGCGCGCGCAATAAAAATATTTGATGGATTATAAGAGATGGTAGATAGTCAACGAGGCGCGTAGCGCCGAATTGGCTACAACCATCTCATATTCAACAAGCGCGAGCGGAATAATTGTTTTAGTAAAAACGCCCCTAAAGTATAGAAAACTAGGTTAAAAGTGACATAAAAACCCCCCAAAATATCACGCGAACGCTTACCATATTTGTATCATAACTCATGATGGCTAAGCCAATGGAAACTCTCGAATTCCATTATCAGTTTTTAATAAATAAACAATATTCTTCATTTGGTGCTAAAGATCTTGTCAACTTTGTCGGAATACATCTACGCAGAGGAGGAGGAGGGGGGAGAGGGGGGAGGGGGGTCGGTCTGATCCACAATAAGGCTTCCTGCTCCGACGAAAACGTGATAGATCTGCCTCGTTCCCACTCGCCGTTGCATTACGTCGGTGAAGAGCGGGAAACAAAGAGCGCGGTGCTTGATGGTTACGTTTCGTTGCATTTTTCCGTATAACAGGCCCACAATACCGCGGGCAACGCGCTTTAACTGAACAGGGAAGGCGGAAGACGAGGTAGCTAATAGATTACGACCATGGAGTTTTTTCTTTCGCAGTTTGATTCTCATTGGACATCATATTGTGAGGGGGGTGGACAATCGTCTGGAGAACAAAATTTTATTTCACCTTTAAAAGTGGGTGTGATTGTTTTGGGGTGGGCAATAGACTTGCCACGAGTCGACCTTTGCCTAATCCTTCGCTTATTCATCTCCCTCGAGCGAATCTTCGAGCAACGTAAGTCGCGACACTAACAGGACAGGGAAGAATTACTGAAAAGGACTGTTAGAAAGTCTGGGTGGGCAATAGCTTGTGCCAGAATTTTTGACATCAAAAGTCCAAATAATGATAGTAAAATGCACTTGCTCGATTTTTTCCATGGCTCTTCTTGCACTTTTGTTTTTCACCAGTTTTAGCGGTGAAGGATTTCTTTTGGAATTTGCCCAACTCCTCCCCTACTAACCCTCAAAAAATAATGGTGTCACTAAGTCAACCTTTACGCACGGGTTACGGACGGTGGACTGGAGAGTTGAGTGACGAATAAAATGACCGAGGGAGACTGGTATAATACAACTTCAGCACAAGATGCTACGACAGTCATTTATTTCAAGGTCAATACAGAGACCAGGTATCATGATTTTAAAAACACTGCAATCAATTAACAACATTGCAAACAAAGAATAAAACTCTCAAGTAAAGACTTTCTTTCCAACATTAGAAGCCATTCCTTACAATCCCAGCAAAATTGAATTTTAGTTTAAAAAAAATACAAAAAAGATTAGTCTACAAATTGTAACAACTTACCACCGGAACACGGAGTCACGCCTATGGTGCACATCCTTGCGTGACTCCGGAACGGGTGTCACGCTACAATCTACCTGTCATGAATTAGAGTCTGTTTTTGGGATAATAACAGACTTGAGCAAAGAAAATGTCAACCTGGATACAAATGGATTTGTAACGTTGTGATGAAGCTAAACGCCGCAAATGATTGTCACAAGGAAATGTAATAACTATCTACTGTAATAACTCCTCTACCCCCCCCCCCTAAGATGTTTGTAACCCCTTCGAGGTAAAAATTGAGAAGATTTGAAATTTCCGAAAAACAAACACGACCAAAAGAAAGTAATGCTCACTAGCACCTTATCCAATGGTTACACACTAGGGTTTTATCCACAAACTTACAAGTTTGGTGTTAGAGCAACCTTGGAACATAATAAACAGTACCACATGAAAGTACTGCTCAATAGCTACCATTTGAATGGTCACACACTAGGGTTTCATCCACAGACTTCAAAGTTAGAAACACTTTGTAAAGGAAACTAAAAACGTTACTTGAACATATTGCTAAATAGCTCACATGTCATTGGTCACATAGAGGCATTACTACCCATACCAAGCCAGCCACTCATACAGTTAAAGAGAACTACAACCGGATGCCAAGTTTGACTCTTAGAAAGCAAGGGATTTAAACATTGAAGGCAAGTAATGAATGCATGGCCTATGTTACTTCCATGCTTTCCACAATATTCTAGATCGCTAAGTTAGAAATGAAATTAAACCTCCAAATAAATATAAGCACTTCAGAAGACATATAAAAGAAATGGTAGCGCTATTATCTATGTAAGCCCTCTAGGTTTGTCACTTCAAATATTAACTGTCATCAATCACAGGCAAAGCATTCAAAGCAATTCACAACCTGGCTAATCAGTTTGTGTTATGGTTGAGTAAAATGTAAAACTATAGTAGTAAACTTCACTGCGTTAAAACCAAGCATTCATCTCCCTAATTCTCATATTTAGAGTACAGAAAATCATTAAGTATGGGATAATGTCTTCCACCAAACAAGAGAGAACATCAGAAGAAATGTACAGGAAATTAGTATGATTGATTGTGGGATGGACAGACAGTCAAAGCACCTTAGCTGGGTCGATTGCCCAACATTACTCTTAAAGGTATCTCCTTCTTCTATTTGATTCACGACAACACTTAACCAAGTTGGAAAGTTGTCTAACAGAACAGGTTCAAAACTGTTGTTGACTATTAAACTTGAAAAATTGCACAAGAGCACAAGAAGAGTCTATTTTTGCCAGCTGCAGGTTTGTCCAATTTAATTTATTTATTAATGTTTGCCCTGAATGTAATGAATGAAATCATAGATTATTTATGTCAAAACAGGTTAAACAGGCAAGAGTAACATATTAGATCCCTACTGTAAAATGTCATGTCTAAGGAAATATCTGTCAAATGTTGAAAAATAATGAAGGTAATAATATTCAGCCAGTGTTCAAGAACAAGCCATGCTCCCTTCATTTTGGCAATTTGTTTTATGATTCATTTTCAACGTGCAGGATCCAAAGGAAATGCACTTGGGAAATGCATCTTGATCGAATTACAAAATAACTTAAAATACAGTCAGTTCGTCTGAGGAAAATCTATTTTGCAAGCTTCCAACGTCCCTAATTTACAACTACATACATGTACAGAATACAAATAAGGTTATTCTTATGTGAAAGGTGTAACACTAACTCTACAAAGTAAAATCTGCTAACAGTACTAAAAACATAGTGTAAAATCTGCCCCAGACTTCGAGCTGAATCTATTCAATACCAGCACTGGCCACCGAGTCATCACCGTCATTGTCATCCTCTGCTTGATTTTGTGTTGTCTTCTTCCGTGTCAGAATGTGGTCACAGCAGACAGGAATTCCATTTCCTAGCTCTGTGATTTGACCAAACGCGTGAGTTTTACAGTAGGAATTTGGACATTCAGAGCACAAGATGTTTGCTGTCTTGCCGCAGTCGTCGCAGAAGTGCCATGGACAGATCCACTTGCCACGAGTGGTGACATTACCTCCGAGGCAGTCCCTGTGGTAGCACTTTGAACAGCCTACCTTGTCGCACAGGAGAAGTTCACCACCATCACCGCAGATGTAGCATTCATCTTCGTGAACTGAAATTAGAGAAGAGGCTAGTTGGCAATCGTTTAGCTTCCAATACCTGAGCATGCATTCTGCAAGCAAGTCCAAGTCACAGAAGATGAGGTGTCTGTGAAGTGCCTCACACTCAGTGCAGAATAAAATCTCAAATCAAGAAAGCAAAGACAGCCAAATTTATAAATTATGTTTACTACTGTGCCTTTCAATAAAAAAGTCTCCCAGTCTCCCTTTGTGTTTTGTCGCTGTTAATCCCCAGGAGACAAAAGTTTACTTCAATGGGTTCAAAAGAATTGGATCCATTTTGCTTGTTTCTTTTTCTAAAGTTTGATTCATAGTTGTAGTAATTGTGATTTATGGCTGCCAAAAACATAATTGTTAGTTAGGGTTTGAAATTCAACATTCACATCTCACTGAAAGGCGCCCTGATATAGAGTTATTTTGCAGCCAAAGTTTACAAAAACTCTGCTGACTAGTTCTCTGCTTTTTACACTTATAATAGTGAAGATTTAATTGATTTATGATCATCATGAATTTACGGCAAGGTAGTTTAAATATCACCTTAATAACCTGACAGGTAGTGAAGCTCTTAAGTATGATAACAAGTAAAAATTAATAACAAAAATCATTTCCAACAATTTAACATCAGCTGATTTCTTGACCAAATCACTGACTTTTATCAGCAACACAGTGAAACATAGGTAGATCAAAAGAAAACCAAAGATACACTTTGATTCTGTGTGGCAGTCCACAGACAAAATAAGAACTGTAACCAGATTTGAAGCAAGATGACTAACAAGTTAATAAAAACACTTACATGTGTTTAACTCAAATAATATGTACCTTTTTATAAATATATTAATTACTTTTTTTTATAAATATATTAATAACTGTATTTAGTTATAGTTCACAAGTGTTTATTCCAAATGAACCACTTCCTATGACTTTACATCTTCTTTCTGAATCTTATTTGTTATTAAGTTTTAGCACACCTTGTCTATGCATTATTGTTTAAGGTCAGCCCTGATGGAAGTGGGCTATAGGTCCACGGCAAGGCGCTATTGAGAGGAGAAGTGCCCGTGAGTTTTATCGCTTGGTCAGTGGTGTTACAACTTGTGCCATGCTCACTACTGGCCTCAGGACGAACAGCTGGAAGAGGAGGGGGCCGCTTGCGATGCTCCGCGCACACTGGTGTATCTGAAGCCAAACAAAAATGCTTGCTTCAGTTACAGTGTTTTTCAAACAAATTTTAACAAGGGGTGTTGTTATAAAACAGGGAAATGTGGGACAATAGGCTGCTAAGATTCATTAAACAGTGTTTGAAAATGTTCCATTGAAAAATAAACATTCCACTGTGAATGTGAAGGGGGAATAATTTAATCCAAAGGTTGCAAGTTAATTCATAACTATATTTACTAGAGGGTCAGCTTTGTCATTTTCTAATGTCACGACTGTGGTTCCAAAGTACATTGCAGTATATTTACAGGATTTAGTGCAAATTAGTTTAAAAGGTTTAGTATCAAGCTTTTACACTTTAAGGTCATTACTCACTGTTAAAGTAGTTTTTATTTCAGGAAAAGACTGCTTAACACTGTTCAGGCTTAAAATGATAAACAGTTTAAAGCCATGGCTTGGAAAAGAAAATATAGAGTAATAATATCTCTATCATAATTAAAACTCTAACTTTCAATCAATATTAGACCATATACAAATTAAGCACTTTTTTAACAGTAAAATGGAAGATAAAGAGCTTTGGCAGCAAATTACGACCAGCTTTAATAGCTCTTTTAGAAATTAATTTAATCATTATGATTTAAATATAAATATTACCATAATTATGGTTAAAAAAATCATTATTGAAACAAAGTTGCTGTAAAGAATGTGTGAAATAATTATGGAAATACATATAAAATAGCAACTTACAAAACATTTTCACAGAGCTGTCACCCAAACAACTCCGTCATACTCACTCAGGGTTGTGGAAAGTAGCTTGCTACTGGCCAAAATCACAATCTATTATATATAATCTCAGTGGGCTACTCAACTGAGCAAGTGGCCTGATTCTTTAAAAATGATTGTAAAATCAGCCAATAACTTCAATTGTAAAGCTGCCTACTTTTAAAAATTTGCAACAACCCAGCTCTTTTGCATGTATGCAAGGTTCTGTGAGAATGCTTACCAGGCACATATCTAGCCAATCCACGATTCCAGAAATATTGTTTCTGATTTCCATAGCTTTACTGAACAATAACATTTGTGTTTTATCCTGATTACAGTAAGATCATTGCAGTAACCGTTTAGAGCCATAAATTCCCATTTCAACTTTTTTTTTTACGTAAACTTGGCACACATACCTTCTTTGACAACAGGCTTTTTGATTTTCTTCTTTTTTCTCTTGTCTCCTGCCTTTTTCGGTTTTTCATCTTGGATCTGGTTCTTGGGTCTCACTCCAAGAAAACTGCTGCAGTTCTTAGCACCACAGTGGCATTTCTTCTTTTCATTCCCTGTTTGAATGTTCAGAAAAACTTCAAACTCTCTATGTCCTAATATAACCCAATAATGCATGAGGAAAAAGTCATCACCGCGAATTTCCTTTAAACCAAGAAACTGTGGACAAATGCCTGTCGTGTTTCATCACAGTGTAATACGCGGCTTAGAATTTGTTATTTCTTAAATAAAGCATGACCGTGACGTCAGGTGTTTGCTTTATGATGCAATAATGAATTCAAACTGACCAATGGTAGCACATACAACTCCTTGAGCATTAAAAACAAAACCATCAGTAGTGGTCACAAACTGGTCAAGTATGACATTTTCAACCAGCAGACCACGATGCAAGATGGATGATCAAACTCACCTAAGCAATCCAGTTGGTAATCAAACGTCAGTTCTTCACCTGCCTTGATTTCCCGCGAGGCAAAAAGTCCCACCCGAACATCTCCATTGACCGTCCATTTCTGTGTCTCGCAGTTTGGATCACAGCTATGATTCATAAACCGCGACAGATTCCCCATGGGGCCAGCATCGATAATGCAGTCCTTGTCTATCGTCAGCATGTAGTAGTTTGTGATGTCTTCGCCTTTTCGCACACGTTCTTGACAAGTGGCCTCATCAATGAGCTCCCCAACATACTCGATGACAAACTGGCCCTTTTTGACATCTGGAATAGACAGAAAATAACAAAATGGTGTTGAGACTTCTCTTTAACGACAAAAAGTGGAAAATAGTACAGTTTCTTGACCAGCCAGTAACGCTTCTCGTGAGCTCATGCTGACAAAGCTTTGACAGCAACTGTTCTTCACTTTGTCCTGATGGCTTCATTTAGAATTCTCCAAACACTTAACTTGACAATAACAGGCAGTGCTTTGTCGGTTATTTACCAAACTGTATTTCCTGTTGTAATTTATTTTACAACATAAAATATTCTTCATCTAAATTGCATTTAATTTATTCATCAATAATTTTCCGTTGCCCACCTTCCTTGCATCGCAGCCCCCATCCACGATGTAATGTTCTAAATGGTTCACAATCAACATATTGCCTCTTTTGGAATCGTTGGTTCTGACAATTCTCCTTTGACAGGCACCGTGTTGGATTACACTCAAACTGCAGCATGCGATTCAGGCAGTTGGCCTCAGGACCACATGGGTTTTCACTATCTGGTGAGCAGTCGCATACAGGGAGCTCAGAAGGATCAATCAGCATTCGGACAGCTGTGGTGCATTTGTTTACCTAGGATAAGAAAAATAAGGAAAGTCTGCATTTGAAACTAGTAGCACAACAGGCTGATGGTAATCTTGGGTTTTCTCAGAGGCCAAGGAGAGAATACTTCTACTCCTGACAGACGGGATCCTAGTCAATTCTTGGGTTACACCCAGCATATTATTTGTCACTACCCATCTGTTCACCTGCGTGGAGTGGGGCACTCTTGAAGCAAAGAGCCTTGCCAAAGAACAGTTCATACAAGCACCATTTGATCTAAAGTTCAGGGCACTAATCAAATTTTTACAGGGCACATTAAATACAAAATTTGAGTTTTTTTACATTAATGTAAAACAAGAAAAAAATATGGAAATCTTCATAAGGAAAATATGATTCTTTTATCGACCATAACACAGAAGACAAATAACAATGAAATGGATGCAGGAAGCAACCAGCATTTTTCAATGCACAGAAAATAAAATTCACTGTCTAAATCATGCTCTGGCTTTTAAAAATGTGGAAATGAGTTGCTGTCTTCAAGTCAAGTACAATTAGCGTGTGCATACATGAAAGAATGAATGAAAAATTGTTGTTTGCAACTGTATGCATGTCAAACGTATGAATGTAAGAAAGAGAATGAATCAATGTGGATAGAAAGGACTTTTGTTTTCCTTGAAGACTTGAGCAACAAATTTCCTGGTATTTTATTTACCTCCCGAGGTTGCATACCACTGCCATGGGTACAGCAGGGAATGGTTCGCAGGAGGAAAACAAACCTGTTACAGTATACATTACTCGCAAAAAATTCAGATGATTAAAATTGCAGACAAAAGTGTCCAAAAATAAAACCGTCCAAACTATTTACAGCACAGTATAAAACTTTTACATAGCACCAAAGTTGCAATGCAATGAATTGATGGAATACGTGTCATTTTCTCGTCGCTGGAAAACCTTGAGGGTGTAGCAAAACTATCGTTTTCATTGATGTTGTTTCAGTCTAATTTGTGTTTTGTTCATGTACGATTACTTTAATGATTCTGAAATTTTTGTCGAACTTTGTTCGAAATGAGATAAAAAGAGTCAAAAAATTTAACGTTCGAAATAAAATGTCCGAAATTTTAACATCCAACATCTTTTCACCTAAATCAATAGCCACTGGGCTAATAACTCCTTAAATTCACGGGCTATAAACAGGTAATATTCATGTGAATTGATGGTCTGAATATGGTTATACAGTCAAACCTCCCAGAAGTGACCACCCAAAATGTCAAGCCTAGGTGGCTACTTACAGGAGGTGGTCGCCTACGAGAATTTAGAACATATGGGGTCAAAATTTTGCCTCATTAACATATGGTAACTGCAGAGGCTTACCCCATGTTTTAAATGTTTCATTCTTGTGAAAAAAGTATTTTGATAAAAAATATGGTACTTCCCATGGAGAGATTTCCGTCTCTTGTACTACCCAGGGGTGCAATAATGATGCAACATCTTATTATCCAATTTTCTCTCCCTTATCTGTCAAGTGATCGCTTACGGGCAGTTAAAAACAAAAGAAATTTTCAAACTTTTAGCTCCAAAAGTTGTTGCAGCCATTTACGAGGTGATTGCTTACAGGAGGTTCCAAATATAGTCATTTGACGTGGAAACTTTTGGTATTTTGGAATACTGGCTGCTGCAACCAGAGGTTCAACTGTATTTCAAACAGAATATGTTTTTAAAACATTTATGCGGACATTTCAGTCGAACACACAGACATGCCACTAAATTAATTCAATGCAGCATGTTCAACACCTTTAGTTTGCTTCCATCATGATCTGTCTTTCTTTGTATTGGACACCAACTTTCAATTCAAGAGGGCATATGTCATGGAGCATGTTTTAAAAACTTTACCCAAATTTTTTATAAATTTATTTTTTTCACGTATATCAACTTCTCCACGATCTGTTCCCTTTTTGATTTAACTGTTTTCCTGCTATATATATGATTCTCCTGTTTATGCAGATACAGTACTTTGTTTTCATAGGCAATGTTTTGGTTCACAGTTACCTGCTGAATTCAGTAGGCAGTCTCTGTGGTCACTAAGCATGTCCAGATAAATAGCAATTGCCTGTGCCACCATACCAAATCACGCAATGGCATGTATTTTAAATTTCAACTAGATTCCTAACCTTTATGTGTTTATAGGGAGCTGGTTTCTTGGACATCTTCTGAAGATCTTGTTCGGCTTTGTTCTCTTGTGCCACCCTCCATTCTGCATATTTCTGTTTAGCCTCAACAAGAGCTGAACAGAAGCAAGAAACGTTGAGATACTGTATTTCTCCTTTCATTGAAAATGCTCACCGTGTGGCACTAAATTTTTGCAGGGTACTAATTTTTGTGATTTTTGCGGATTTTTCTGCAATCCACAAAAATTTACTCCAGTTGCGAGAGTATACATACAAACATCCCCAGTAGAACCTTGTAGCTGTCATTTATTTAAAATGTCTCTTTTGTTCAGAAACAAAATGATGGAGGGGAAACAAAATGTTCAGAACTAAAAAAAGGTTTTTAGGAAAGGATCGTTAGAGGGTACTCCAATGAGAAGAGTATCTACAATTCTGCACAAGAGCCAGATGTCATTGAGATAGTGTGACACTAATAACTGTACGTCTCTACATATTTTTTCACTTCACAATTATATGCAGTTTAATTTAAAAATGCAAAAACATTGTAATTTCAATTAAAGGGAACTTCCTGAAAATCGTAAAAATAATATTGGTACCCAGCAAGAAAAACCAGAATTTTACAATCACAAGAATTAGGTCCTGCAAAATACAAAACATCACCGATTTGCAAAAATAAACTCCTGGAAAAATTTAGTGCCACAAGGTAAATACTTATAAAATCTGGCATTGAAGTACTAAATGACAACCATATGACAGTAATTAAAGACGTATACTCAAAATTTTCAGTGAATCATTACCTCCAATTCTCTGGAACTTCTATTACCACTCATTCACAATAAACAAATAACTCAGTCTATTGTTTTAAGGGCTATAAGGGCATTTGTGTGACTTGCCAGCAAATTGTTGTGTATGTGAATGAAACCCTAGGGTGGAAATATTCAAATGAAAGCTACTGACGATTTAAAGTGGTACTATGATGAAAATCAAATCTTTCCTATCTAAGCCATTTTAAAACTTAAACAAGTAGTCTGTATGAGAAGGAAAATGTTGTTTACTATTTTCAAGTATCTCTTTTCATTCCAGAGATATTCAAGTTTTTAAAATATGCAAATTAGCCAAGTGATGACATCATCTACTCAACCAAATTTTGATCAAATATGAAGAAAGATATCTCAGCCAATTTGTATCAGAAATGTTTGATTCTTTGCTGAAGGATTCTACTAAATGTGCTCCACAATACAAGTTTAACAGTTTTGTTACCATGGCAACATGCTGGGTTCCAGACCTCCCCAAAATTAAAGGCTTTTCTGGCCACCTTTGGCATTCCATTTTGATATTTGCTAATGGTACCTCATATGCATAATCCAGCAAGCATGTAAATATGTTAGCTAGAGGTTGTAGCCTCGTTTAATGTTTTCCAAGCTGCAAATCACTAACATATTGAAATCAAGTGGGTGGGGACTGGAGAAGAATAAGTTGCCATGGGAACAGAATTTTTTAGAGTCGTAGCTGTGTTTCATGTAGAACTATTAGCCTACCAAGTTTCAATGGTCTGTGCTGTAAATTGACCAAGATAGCTTCATTTATATACTTGATATAATTGGGTTGAGTGTATGACGTCATCAGTCATCTCATTTGCATATTTTACAGATTTTTTAAACTTAAATATCTCCAGAACTAATGCAGATATTTGCAAATGGTAAATGGAGTTTTTATTCTTTCATGGAATTCTATGTGATACACCTAAAAACTCAAGGGGTAAAACTTTGATCATAGTACCACTTTAAAATGCGTCATTTTCTAAAGACAGTGCCACTTATTTATCTTTCTGTTTCTTTGTTTTGAAAATAAATAAAAAAATAACAAAATCTAAGAACGACGTAACAACTTTGAGATCCAAATTATTCAATGTAATTATGCAGGTTTGAACTGTGGTCTTTTGAGAGTGATTAAAAGTGAATCACAGGCATCACTCTGAAAAGTGACCTCAAATGTTTTTTTTTGTCCCCCACAAATCTAATACTTAAAAAAACCCTACTCACCTTGTTTGAAAATCTTGGCCAGATGTTTGTTGTTACCGGAATCTGTTGAGCCTTTGTCGCCTTCTTGATAGCTGAAAACTCGACCTCTGTGAATCCAGTAATAGTCACGAGAGCCCAGAAACATAACTGGAAACTCTCCCGGCTGATGTCGCATGTTCTGAATGTTTGTAGGAACATCCCTTGGGTTGCAAATCTGTGCTGGCCACCACCTACATAGACAGATCAACATTAAGGAAATTGAGGAATTTCAAGTGCCACAACTAAAGAGGAGTAAGGCCTTTCACAAAAGTTTTGGGCTGGAAGGTTGAGTTCAGTTTCCTAAACAAGGCTCAAAATTAAAAAAAATCCTTAAGTGCCTCTCTCCACCCAGGTGTATAAATGGGTACCGGTGAACTTGATGTGTAGAAATAGTTATGTTGTGCCAAATTGATTAGATAACAGCATTTCAAATTTCCCGTTGTTACTTCTTTGTGGAGAACTGCTATCTAACAAATTTTACATTATATTGCTTAGGATAGAAAAAACAAACAAGCAAATCATTCTTGTAGATTTTTTTGCTGTCCTTGTTACCTGTACATTCCAAGCTTGACCCAAACAATATCTCCATAAAGAAGCTGTTTGTTTTCTGTACAATCTTTGCAAAAGAAATGCCCTTCAGGAATTCCCTCATAGCTAATGCACTCGGGATGGAATGCAGCAGGACAACTCTCACAACAAATCAGCGTGCCTCCAATGGAGCAAACAAAACACCAATTCACGTTGACATGGGTGTGGTGTGCCTTATTTTTCTCACGTAAGAAGTGCTTTGCACACACCATAAAATGAGAACTAATTGGAATACAACCTGCAACAAGACAGCCAGAAAGATGGTATGCCATTGGGCAGCGTACACAACGAATCATTCGTCCCCTCGACACCGAAGACTTGTTTGTAACACAAGTGCTGCAAAAGTGGAGTGGGCAAAAAAAGCGATCACCATCAAACTTTGCAGTTTTAAATGGTCTCAAACATTCCTCATGGTAGTGTTTTGTACACAGTGGCTGTGAACACTGTTTGACATTTCCTGTCTGTCTACACACGAAGCAGCAGTGATTTCCAGTCACACACTCATCACAGACAAACTTTCCCTTCGGTACAACTGACAGCCCTATACAATCCAAATGAAACGCATTGCCACAGATGCCCTCGCAAAATATTAGACTTTCCTGTTGTTCGCAGACAATACAAACAGCTTCTTTATCCCTTTTAGCGGTTGCACCATTCTTTATGCTTCCTGTCTCATCCCCTGCACTTGACGATTCCACACTACCTGCCACACTATCTTCTCTTTCAAGTGAAGTATTTGGCTCAGGCATTTCTTTCTTTTTTTCTTCAACCTTTTTACTTTTAGCTTCAACCTTTTTTTCTTTTTCCTCTAACACTGGTACTTCGTTAGTAGGCAACACTGCCACTTCTTTAGCACTCAGAGCCTTTCTGGTGGGTTTTCGGACTCGTTTCTTTTTGTTTTGAGTCTTGTCCTTACCAGTTTCCTCTGATAGCGTGGGCAATTCCTTTCCACTGCCTGGATTTTTCCCACTTTTTTCATTAACTGGCAGAGGGGAATGACTTGACATTTCCTTTTGATCTTCACTAACAATGACAAATTGTGGATTTCGAGGCCGCCCTCTCTTACGCTTTCCTTCTGGTTGGTTCTGTTTAGGTGTTATCTTTCTGATTTTCAGTTTTAGAGCAGTGTTTGGTGATACCTCCATGCTTGCTCCAAAAGAGGAAACCTCTCCATTTATTCTAGGAGGACTAACACTTCCATTGTACAAGCCATTACACTTTTCATGCAACTTAAGCCTGATTGATATGTCTATTTTGTCAGTGGCAACATCCGAGCAAATGGAAGAATCCAATTCATTATTTTGCTTGGAAGTCCTTTTCTTCCTTTTCTTTGGGGGCTCAACACTTTTCAGAGTTTCAACATCATTTGAAACAGATTTTGAAGCTACCACTACAGCAGTCAGTTTTCTTTTACGCTGCACCTTCTCCTTAGCAACTTTCTTTGGGTTGTCCTTAAATCCATTAGGACAATGTGCGTCTCCATTCAAGTCCTTGAGTTCCGGAATCGGAGTTTCTCTTTTACCGAGATCGGACATTTCATTTGCATGTTCATCAACCATGCCGTTCACTTGCTCTGGTAACGAAGTGAAGCCATTTAACTTTTTCATTTTCAAGGGGGGAAGACGTTTCCCTTCATTTTTGTCATAGTACTTAAAGGTGTAGCACAACTGGCGTTCATGCCGGTTCATAGGCTTTGCTTTTTCTGCTACTTTCACTGCAGTTTCCCAAGGTGCAACATGCTTTTGAGCAATCTTGAGTTGCTTTCCATGGAGAGAATTCTCAAAATGTTGTCGACCTAAGGAAAAGACATAACTAATGAAATTCCAAAATATTTTCTCAAAACTTATACCAAAGCAGTCTTGTCTAAGATCAAACCTGTAAGGTTTAAAGACTCCAGTTAAATATCTCTCTACAAAAAACTAAGAAAAATATACCACAGGGATATTGTAGTCAACAACAGAAATCAAGATAGCCAAATTCTCAAACCTAATTTTGAATTTTGAAAGAGATGCTAAAGTTTATTTCTAATGAGTATTAAGAATGTCAAAATAAACACACACTCCTATCAAATGCACCCTAAATGTGACTCTTTTATAAAGAAAAACATGATAACCAAATCTTATTTTCAATCTAGCAGCACAATATCATAATCTTGGAGAACAATATTTTAAATTAAAGATTTAGAGTTTCTTATTTGTCAGTTAAGCTGTTTTGAATGCCAATAAAGCAAAAGGGTTTAGAGAATCAGATAAAGCCTTTAGCCTATTTCAGTTTTAATTTACTCCGGTGTCAAAAACAAGACAGACGAAGCAGTTGTTGCATAACTTACAGCAAATATTGTCAGCCTTCATGAAGCATCTCCATGAAATTGTAATTGAATTTTTAAAAAAAATATAGTCTTATATCATAAACAATAGATCTATGGGAGTCATAAAGTTTATGCTTCTCATTTGAAACTTGCATTACCAGTAGTATATAAATAATTAATAGATATCTAGAGATCTGCAAGTAGGGTTTAGCTACGCTAGAGATGTCTGGCAGAAACCATTAATTTCATATGCTGCTTCTGAAGGTTTTATGCCAAATATTGACATTTTGAACAGCAAAAGATTATTTAATTCTCAGAATGATAATTCTTTTTTTTTTTTTTTAAAATGGCAAGGCAGCCATTAAACTAAACAACCAGATGATGTTAAAAATATTTTGAGCCTGAGGCATTATCTTTAAGTCAAGAAAAGTCATTTAAAAGAAAATCAAATGAAAAGCCAGATGATTTCAGATTTCAAATAAAAAAGTAACTTATTGACAGAAAATCATAATTGGGCATAATACAATGTATCTTGGCCAGCTGATCCCTTGGCAAATTTTTATGACATGAAAAGATGAAAATCTCTTACTGCAAGGATGGATAATTATTTTCATAAATGAGTTACTTTTTGGAAAATGTGGCCTCTCTATGAAAAAGAAAATGTGACACATTTAGTAGACAAACAGATTGGATTAGGGGCAGATAGCAACACTACCAATAACTGCTTCTTGGTAAAATTCACAGTTTCTTTCTAAAACAGCTGTCATTGTTTTCGATCATGCGCTGAGCGACCGATCTAACCTATACATGGCGAAGCGCCAAAACATATTGTAAACTATGAAGCTCAAGTACACCCAGCCACTTGGATATTTACATAGACGAGTTACAATTCGAAAACAATTCCCCGTAGCCTAAAAACTTCGGTTTTGACCCCGCAAAAAGTTCCCGATTAAAAATCCAGTTCAAGCAGAACCCAAATATTGTTACAAAGTTTTATAATCCATTTCTCTTGAAAGTGACTGAACAACTTGTTTTGAATGAAATGTGGACAAACATGGCGGGGTTTAGAATGGTTTTGAACTTAAAATCGCCAAGCGATTATTCACCGCCGTTATTTCAGGCGACGAAGAAAACGATATGTTTAATTATCACACCTAGCAGGAGTGTGTTAAGATTAATCCCACAATTATTGATAAAACCTTGCAAGATTTACGCTAGATTTATCGCCCGACCTCGTCAATTTCTCAGTAAATGCATTCACTTAAATCTCCTACCTTCAAATTTCAGAATCGATCTCTCGGACACCCAGCCCCTAAAGGGATCCTGGCCGAAAAACTGCACGTGATAATATCTTGCCCTTCCTTTGTACTTGAAGGAAACAGCCGTGTTGGGGTCGTATGAAACCATGGAAGGCCACCATGGATGGCCCGGGATTTTTGACCAAACTACATCACCGACTAGCCACGAAGCACTTTGAGTTGGACTTGACGAAGCTTTGCAATCTTTCGAACTGGGGCTCTCTGAAGGTTCAGAGGCGCCACTATCACCTCTGGTTTCTACTGCTGCCATCCAAGAAGATGACAGAGTCGAAATCCACGCGGCAAAATTAAGTTAAAAGCAGTAAATCACTCGCGGCGTGCAGCGACTAACTTCGAAGCGTTGCCGGATGGAACAACGGTTGAAACATTCTGATTGGCTCCCGCGGTACACATGGCTCAAAATTGGCGGTCGCCGAACATTTACCGACTATTTTTGCAAGTCGACGAACAGCACCGACGACTTCCGTAAGCCTCTCGGGCTAACGCGAAGAAGAGGAAGTTCTGAGAAGACTTGTAACAGCTAAAAAAGAAAGAAAACTACGCGAAATATCGAATTTCTTTACCCAACAGACGCGAGCAACGAAACTGAAAGAGGGAAAAAATGATCTCGATGCTAGAATGCTAATTTTTAAAAATCCTGACCTTACCCATGCAAGGTGGAATTCTTTTTACCCAGAACGCTTTGTCGTCATAATATCTCAAAATGGCGGACGGGATCGAAGTTCCCGTTCAAGTGAAAATTCTTGTTCAAGAAATCGTCAAAATTGAGTTTGAGATCCAAAATAATGTGCAAAGCATACGTCAATGCGAGGGGCCACTTAATTTACTCAATGACTTGAATCTGAAGGTTAAACAAAAGTTGCATTCTTTGCGACAGAAAGTCGAGGTAAGCACATGAAAACTACATGAAATTAATTAAGCTATTATTGATAAACCAGGGATAAACTTAGCATTTATTTAATCCTGATTTGCAAACTACACGTGAACTTTCTACCATTTGAATTTATATTTTGGGCCCTTACTTGGTGTAGAAGACACAGTTGACGTAAAACAATAAAGAACAAAAGGACAAAAGAATGAGGAATATAACGAAAACGATAGGTTTGTGACGTGGTGTTCTATTGTGATGTGTCCTGTGTCGTCTAAACCAAAATGGAGCCAAATGTGTAAACAAACATCAGAGCACACGGAAGCAGGCAATATCTCTTTGAGTACCACAGTTTTTATTTCTCTCCATTTTAGTGACTGATTGGACCTCATCCGTGAAGCCACTAACAGCGGATCCCTCTGTTTTTAATTATATTGACTTCAAGTTATAATTATGTATAATTGATCTAATGCTCATCAATTGAAAACAAAAATACTAAAAAATAAAATATAAATGTAATGGTTACTGTGAATCCTCAAATTAGCACCTCCCCTCAAATAAGTGCCCCCTTCGAATAAGTGCCCCTCCTACCAGCCAAAATTTAAAATAAGTGCCTCCCTTCGAATAAGCACCCCCTTCCCTCCCCTTGTTTTATGGAAAAGTACTGAGGCAACAAAGGATGTATAGTTTTGGTCATGTTTAATTACAAGCAAGTGATTATGGATCCATTCAAGCCCCGGGTGCTAACTCGAGGATTTAGGGTATGTGGAGAAGCCCTGTGAAGTCACTTTTATGTCAGTGACCTCAACCGTTTGTTTGATTTAGGAATTCCTTCAGACTTGACCTTCATGACTTTTCAAGTTCCCAGATAATTACAATTATTAGTATGCAAGGAAAAATATAGAGAAAAAATGGTGAGGGAACCTAATAAAAACCATGGGGCCTGTAAACTTGGGTTCCCTCCCATTTAGGCCAATGTTTGAGGACATTTGATACTCTGGCATGCATTTTTCGGAGTTGAGAAGAGGCAAAATCAGCAACCTCTCAGATTTCAACTTTTTAGTTTGGCATCTCTTTAATATTTACTTGTATCATGTGCATGTCTGCATGTACACATCTGTTTAGGGTTTGGAGCAAGTGGCTTTTGAGCAAGACAAAGAATCTGACAGACTAGCTATATTAGCAGCCATGCAACATCATAGAAAAGAGTTGTCAAGGTACAGTTTATTGGTACAGAGGCTTGACCTTAATTGGTGGATTAAACAAATTAGTTTAGGTGTAGCTTTTATAGGTAGCCCAAGCTGAGCTTGGGTGACCTGTGGCTCAGTAAAACATTAAGAAAAGTTCTGGGGAAAAAAATATTAACAAAAACTGCAAATTTCTTCTTTGGAAATTGAATAAACACTCAACCTTTCTTATATGGAGTGACGTTTTGTTAGAAATGACTGCTTTCCTTGACATTTCAGGGAGAACATTTCCAGTGGACATGGTGGAAGCAAAGGCAACTGAAAGGTTAATAAAACCACAAATGAAATAAAAAGAAAACGGAAAAAGAAAAAAAAAGAGAAGCCAAAGTTTGCTTTTTGTGCATGTCCAAGTGGAAAACTAAGTTTCTGACCTCAAAGGGAAAGGGAAAAGTTAGATCTATCTAGATATCATCTTGAAATAAAGGGTTGGGCCATTTGGCCTCATTCCCTTGGAGAAATAGCCAGATATAGATGTGCAGAGGGTTATTTTTGAACGGTCATTTTTGGCAGAAATCCCAGGAATAAATGGCTATAAACCTGATTGAAAGCAGCATTTGTCACTATGAGCCTGTCAACCAGGCTGGTCCAGTTTATAAGATCAAGGTTTTTCACACACTTTTCTGTTGATGTGTGAAAAAATAAAACAAGTGTCAAGCACAAGAGACAGTTTTTCACCATGTTTTCAGACACCAAGAAAAATAAAAATAAAAATAAAACATGCAGTGGGGTTTGCATTTTTGATGAACTCCAAGGCAGGGATGGATCTAGAGGGAGGTGCAGGGGTGTGCACCCCCCCCCCCTCCCAAGATGAAGCCTTCCTCTTCGTATTCGTTACCTCACCAGTCAGTTATGCCATTCCTTATTGGTGCACCTCCTCCTAAGAAAAATCCTGGATCCATCCCTGCAAGGTGTTTGGAAATTTAATGAAATCTGACGTAGTAAGTGTTTCACATATTTGCAAACTAAAATAAACCCTAGATGTAAAGAAGTAAGCTAGTCTAATAAAAGCAGGTAATGGTAATTAAGATCACCTGTACAAACCCCTTGTTATGGTTAATAAAATAATTCACCAAGTTAACACAGGGAAAATCTTAATTATTTTAATCTTAACTCGTTAAAAAAATGAGTTTCAGAGATGCAAAAGTGATCAGCTTGTGAGAATAATTTCCATTGATAGTTTCCAAATAGCACTTTGCATAGCCTTTACACTTGTGTTAATTCTGGTAGTGTAATAACACAGTAAATTAACCATTTGTTCACATCATCTAGGCCTTACAAAAAGTTTAATATTTTTATGTTTTAGCCTCCAGGCATCGATCAGGAGAGCTAATTTAGCTTCAAAGGCTATTATTGACAAAAGTGAAAAGGAAGAATTATTGGGAGGACAAGCCTCCAATGTACGAAACAGGTGTGTTAGAACCTGCAATAATATTAGTGTTTCTATCCCTTACAGTCATATAATTAAGTTGTTCTAGTACATACTGATCTTAATAGATAAACCACTCATAGCAAGAAGTTTGACTCATATCATTTGGGTGTAGTTTTCCCTCATGAATAAATCTGCTATGCACAGGATCACACTTTTTAACACCCATCCCCCTCCCAAAGAAACCCAAAATCTTTTACTCAAAATAAGACCCCACAAAAAGTGAAAAAAAATTCTTCATTACTTTTTAGGACCTTCAACAAAGAGAATTTGGCAAAGACTGCAAGTAACATAACTCAAGATTTAATGAGTATTGCAAGAATGATGGAGGGTCAAGTCAAACAGAGTGAAGCTGATATGCAGATATTAGGTGCGTCCAGAAATGAACAATATTTGTCGTAATTAGTCCCCCCTAAATGTGTATAAGACTTAGGATGGGATCACATGCCAATGGACATCACATACCAATGATAGAAACCTCAGACTAAACTATCGGCCATTTTGGTGTTGTATAGAGAACTGTGGTTAGTTTCAAATTTTAACCAATCAATAAACTGATATGTGTTGCACAAATGAAAGGTCACATTGAAATTGGTCATTTGACTAAGTTTGATGTTTTCAGGTTGAGCAGAGACCAAGTTATCGAAGGTGAAACATGGCTCAAAATCAATACTTGTAACATCTCTAATTTTAATGCAGTGTTCCCCCAAAGAATATATTAAACTCATAAAAATTTTTATGATTTCTGTTAATGGTGATTTTCATGTCAGCTTGTTACAAATGGTAGGTGCATGACAGGATTTTACAGTTGCCACAGAACTGCTGATAAAAAAAGTTTAGAATTTACATTGTTTTGGGGGACGTTGTTTCAAAATTGGAGACATTGAAAAATATGGAAGTTGAACGATGTTTCAAGGTCCATAACTTGGTGTCCGTCCACCTAAAAAGCATTCAACTTGGTCAAATAACCAATCTCAATGTGATCTTTCATGTGGTGGTGTCAGTTTATTGATTGGTTAAACTTAGAAACTTGCCATGTGCAACTCCAAAAAAATTGTGGCCAGCCATCCTAAACATCTTTGGTTTTAACGTTTTCTCGTTGCCTTTTCTCTTCTCTCAGCCTCATCATCTGCACAGGTTAAAGACACACAAGAAGAATACAAGGGATTATCGGGAGTAATTCAAACCAGCAAGAACCTCTTAAACAAATATAACAGACGGGAAGTTACAGATAGACTTTTGATCTTCTTTGGACTTGTCTTATTCTTTTCCACTGTTCTTTACATTTTGAAGAAGCGGCTTCCGATATTTGGGGGCTAAAAGCTAATTACAGTTCAACCCCTATTAACAGCCACCCTCTGCAAAATGGATAGCGGCCACTTAAAGGGGCAGGATAGAGGTAAAAAATATATATAAAAGCCCTCATCGGGACTTTGATTACTAACTGTCTTATAGGGGTGGCAGTTTAAAAGGTGGCTGCTCAATAGGGGTTCGACTGTAAATCATATTAAAGTTTTAACATAATTATAGAATATTTTATTTATTATAAGTAAAAATCAGAATCCATAAGACTGCTTAAAGTTAATATTCTCTTAGGTAGGTAAAGTAAAATAGCAGATAGGTAGTGAGAACATAGGAATGCGTCAGCTAGATGTGAAGCATGAAACATGTATAACACAACTTCATGCTGTCATGGTGCAAGACGTCCCTGAAATAATAATTTAATAACAATAAATTGCTTGTTTTCAGCTGGTGTTGTTGCTCTAGATCGTCATTTTATCACTATTTTCAAAGCCCAAGCAAACAGGCTTCCTTTTCTTGTATGCAAGCCTTATAATGGATGAAACATCTGACTGATGTGACTCAATAAAGACAAGTCCATCCTGATAACATGGCTTTACAAAGAATGTTGTGTCTAGAGTTGGCAGTTATTATATTTGGGTGGAAAATATCCTTTAGGGTAGGGAGGGGGCAGAATTTTGCAAGAGGTTAAGAAATCTGTTCAAGCCACAGTTTTTATTGATAAGTCTGCATCAAATGTACAACACTGTGCTCAGTTGTTCGAAGGGTGGTAAATGCTATCCAACAGATAAGTCTAGATCCAGTGGATAATTCTTGACAAAACAAACTGCATGATCCAGTGATATGTCTGATTGAGAGAGCTGACCACCCTTTGAATAAGTGGGGCTAGGAACTTTTAATATTATTTTGCCAATAATTTTCATGTTCATTCCTAATTTGGTCTTTTCTGTGAGACATGCATTCCCAAACAGATGAGCTTTTCCAGGTTGCAATGAGGATTTCAGAAACATGCATCTGTTGAAATTCACGATCCAAAATTCAACATTAATTTTATTGTAAGTGTTTTTTTTTTGTTGTTATTGTTGTTTTTCCCTGAAAGTAGGGATAGACTGCAGAAAAATCACACGCCAGAAACAAAGGCTGACATGCACACCATTTATGTTTGAGTTATGAGATCACAAAGAAAATACTCAATAATTTCATATCGTTTTATTCTGCATTGTATACTGGCTGCCCTGGGGCAATTAACTGGCCACTTTAGAAAGGCAGAAATTGCAGGGAGATTTTGATAAGAGTAAAAGCTTTGGATTGGTGAATGGCTGTGACAAAAATCCCTGGTTGTTGTAGAGGGCTGGCTGATGGTGTAGTACGTGGATTTTTTCAACTTTACTAGCATAGAAAACTAATTACAAATATATCAAAATACAAACACAAGATGAGTTTAATTCATTTTTATCACCACATTTGATTTTCATTCACATGCATACAAGCATCATAACTCTCAAGTAGGAAAAGGACTAAGTATGGTGAAGGAATGTCGTTTTATCTTCTTGTCATCGTTTACAACTATAATTTGGGATTACCAGCTGGTAGGAAAAGAAAAGTGACCATCTTACACATTTGAAAATATCTAGAACCTTTCAAAGATACTGAACAATGTGAAAGGCAGAAATTCGCCATCTTTATTCTCTCATCATACTAACAATAGCCTAAAAAGCCACAATTCTGCATGCAGTTTGGATCAAGGTAGACATTATATGGATCTCATTATTTACAACAATATGTCATTTTCATCATAGCATGATTGAAACATTCATTGCTACCTAATATTTTGTGCTGCTTTAAAGTAGAAATGTAGTGAGATGCATGAGGCATTGTTTCAATGTTAAAGATTCGACACAAGTTTGTTATACAAGTCTGTGAACTACAAATCAATCGATCTACTAACTAAAGCTTAAAGTATATCCAAAGATCACAGTATCTCCATCCGTAAATTCTTGTGACCTAAACAGTCTATAATGACTGGTACCCTTCCCTTCTTACAACAGAAGTACATGTAACCAATAAGTGACGAAAACTTGCCACTTTTTTCCACCCTGCAAGACCATTGCATTACAAAGCCCACACTAGAGTGCCTTTAATTCTAATCACAATTACTTGGTGTTAAATTAATACTAATCAGTGCTTTCGATAAGATTTGAAGTATAAGGTTGCTTTGTGCAGAGGCTGTCACAAAGTAATAAGGGAGGGCCTAAACAACTTCCTCGCCAGGACAAATTTTTGAAAACCACTAACATTAGACCCAGAGATTCACAAAAGAAAATCCATTGGACCTCTAATGGGTGCCAGATCTTATTGGAAGCATTGATTATGAACAAATAGTTCATGCTTTGTTTGTTTTTGATGCAACTGCTGCAATTAGGGCTGCTCCTTTGCCTGAGCCATCTTCAGATAACATAAGAGTGATGTTGGCCTGCGGCAAAATCTCATGGAGGGTCTCCTCCATGTAATGTTTGAACCGTGGGTGCTTCTTGAAGAGGCTACCATCTACGGCGATGGTTGTGGTGTGGCGATTTGTTTTCTGGAAATGAAATAAATAATGTTAATTTTCAATTGGTAATTTAATAACATAAAATTATGCTCAGGATATAAATACATATCAATGCATAACAAATAATTCAATGATTAATATTGTTGTTGGGGATTGGCTGAAGGCTAATAGTAAATGTTGGTTTAATAAATAGTGGAATAGATTAACAACAGGACTAGAGCTGCATTGCTATAATTTTAAGTACATTCACTACACATTCTTACTGCCAAGTTTGCATGGACTCAGGGTTCTCAGTAGAAGCCAGCAGCCAGCAGAATTCATATATTTATATGACTTTATATGTTTTAATGATTCAGAAAACATGTGCTACATCTAATTTTATGCTCATAACTCATTTTTCATTTATAAGTTCATCAACACTTTGCACCCAAAATGCATGGATTTGCATCTTTGGCAACCTACAATTTCAAAATTTTCTGGGGAAGCATGCCTCAGTACCCCCCTAGGTTGGCTCAGCCCTTTGGGACTTGCTCTACGTCACCTGTTATGAACCGTAATCGTAAATCAAATAAATACCTTGACGATTGTTGCAAGCCCTCCAGCAGCCAATCTGGCAGCACGTTTGGATACTGCAGCACAAACTTGTTGCAGAATCTCAATATCTGACTCTGAAGCATTCAGTTTCATTTCATTCAGGACCTCATCAATCTTGTACCTTTCATGACTGTTAAAATACAAAAGAAGGGCCTCTGTTCAGTCTTTTAATACTTCACCTCAGTGTGGTAATTTGGTTTGCTTGCAACCTGCATGAATAAAGAATTACCAACTAGAAACACTCAGATGAGTGTAATATTCACCATCAGATGATAATCAATATTTACTTTACAGGAAAAGGTTTTATCCCCAGTATCTCTTACCTTTCAATATCAGAGACAAACTTGGTAAAGAAGCTGTTTTTGGTCTTAAATTTTTCAGACACTTGTCCTTTGAACAAGAGTTTCTTCGCTACAAGGTCCATGCAAACAAGTCTTGCAAGTTCCCCCAGATACATCCCAGAAATCATCTTCTCAAATCTAAGGAGAAAATGGAGTAAAATGAGTTTGAGTTGCTTGCAACCTTTCAGTAGTTTCATTAGTAATTTCAGTAGTTTCTGTGTACATGTAAGTTAGAGCTTTTAAAGTGAACATGACAGTCATTTTTTATTTGCTTGATGGAATCTACATGAGATCGGGATATGGAAATCAAAAAAAATAATTGCACATCGATCATTGTTTTTTCGCCTACATTTTAGCCTTCTTAAAACCTGAAATTTTGCTTCAGGTTGGGTCAGAAACTTTGTGGGGTTATGACCTGGAACTAATCAGGTTGTGATGTCAAACTACACATCTTTCCTTAATGTAAACTTAATAATTTGAAACAAAATTGGAATTACGCTTGATTGTCTAATTTCTAGACAGTATATTTCACCTATTCTTTTTTTCGTTTCTGTTTATTTGGTTTGTGAAATAAGAAGACCTACAGTGTATGTTCTTGTTTTGACGTCGCAGCCTGACTAATCTGAGGTCCTAACCTCCCTTAATACCACAAAAACTTAATCTTTGGTGGTATGGACCAACCAAAGGAGACTTTGTCTTACTGAACAGTTAATGCAAGCTGACAGATTGGTGAAAGTGTAACCAGCCTGAAACAAGTTATTTAAAGGATGGATAAACTACCCATCAAATACTGGTCGATAATTATCCACAGGATAAGGTCCACTGGGTAGTAATTTATCCTGTACATGGTATTATGTCGTGAATGGCTGGAGCGTGCTGGTTATTGCTCATCTTTCTTGTGTATTTTGCCTAATTACATTACTTACAATTGCATTCCAGGGTTGATTGATTCTCTGTCCACTTGCTCATCATACTTTGTCCTGAGGTGATTCCAAGAGCCGTTATCACCAAATGCTCCCCACTCAGTGTTGATAATCACTTGACGTGGTTCATTCTGATCACCATCCCATTTGGGAACATTGTCAAGGCTCTCCATGTAGCATGCATTTGTTCCAGTTCCCAAGATAAGGCCAGCACTGACGTTAGGGTTGGAAAGTGCACATGACATCATAGTACCAGTGGTGTCATTTACAAGGGCAACAACATCTACAGTAGAACTCTGTGTGGAAAGACAAGTTTCAAAAGTTCCAGAATGTAAAGTAAAGGTAAAGTCTGGGTTAAGCCAAGCTGACTTGCCATGCCAGTCTTTGAAAACTAACTTTGGCTTGCCCAAGAAGAAACGGCCCAAGAGCTTTGTTACTTCCTGGGGCTGGATCAGATGGATGCTACATAAACTGTATATAGTCCAGCCCTGACAAGTTGCCAGTACTGATTTACAATCCTTGGTGGCCAAAGCCACTGTCTGTGAAATAAAATGTCTGGCACAAGAACCTGATAGCCCTAACAAGGGTTCAAACCCAGAAGGCTTGATCCGTAGTCTTAATGTGTGGCTCCAGAAAATATCCACACCCACCCCAAGAAGGTATTGAAAATTCCATAGGAGAGGGGGGTGGTCTTAAAAGCCACATTTTTCTAAACAAACTTATAAACCAATATTGGAATTTTCACAAGGATGGAGTTTCAAACCAAAACAAATACCCCACCAGAGGAATATGGATATTTTCTGAAACAACAACATGCACCTGTCCCACTATTAGTTCACCACAACCCCCCCTCCAATAAATCTATTCTCTCAGATAACTAGTCTTAACAGACTACAGTGTAGAAGGAGTTAGAATTACTTTTTTCAAACAATGAACTGCTCAGCTTACCACTCCATTTCTAACAAGTGCCTCCTGAAGAAGTTTGATGACATCCTCATTTTCTACACCAGTAGCAGAGAAACCCTTTGTCCATCTAATTAGCAGGCCAGATGTGAGTGATAACTGCTTCACAGGGAACGAGAATGTGAAGCCCAGCGGCAATGACTTGTCTTTCAGCTGGTTTTTCTTCACAAAGAGCGCAATACAGCCAGCAATGTAGTCAAACAGAGTTTGAGCGTCGCTTGTCATCAGGGCTTGATCTAGAGGGTAAATGTCACTTTCCATTTTAACCTCCCCACCAGGCTGAATGGAAATTAATAAGACCCTGAAGTTTGTACCACCCAGATCAAGTGCTAAGAAATCTCCGCTTTCCGTACCATCAGGAATGGCCCTCACATACGTTGGGAGCATTTTGATTGGACTCTCCGCCCTCTCATGTTCATCGGCAGAGAGACCTTTATCAAAGTCTGTTCTAAGAAGATTCATGATTTCTTCTATGTCTTCATTGGATAAATCAAATGCCTTTAGTGTCTCCAATACCTACAAGGAAACAAAAAATGATTCTTCTCATCAATAACCAAGTAACCTCCACTTTTAGAAATCCTATATTGTCTTGAATTACATACTAATGTATGGTGGCATAACAAATTCCCGGTAAGGACTTTCAATTTTCACTAGGCTAAATACTGGCAATATCTTTATGTCTGTGCTGCAAAGTGATTAATTCACCAGCCACAGGCACCCTAGTCTGTAGCCAGGCTTGGGTTTACGGGTTGAAAAAAATTCAGGTTCTAATTGAGACATGTACATGGAAAAAACAGTGAACAAGAAAGAAAATATCTTCCTTGCAAGACTGCTCTTCACTACATGTATCTCAAATGGCACATGCAAGGATTTAACACTTTACGTCTGAAAAGTCAGCCAATTCATCGGCTACTGACGTTAAGGCTTAGTTATACCCCAAGCAATGAGAACTTTGGGTAAGTTCCGACACATAAGTAGTTAACATCTCAACAAACAATAGCTACCTCATCTTTTCCTCTGAGTGTTTTGTTCAGAGAGTCATATACTGAGCGTGCCAAGGGTATAACAGAAAACATGCTGGATTGTATGAACTTTTAAATCTGCAAGAGATTGACACAAATTTATTAGAAAATTCTGATCTCGTAGATCTACACATCCTGAGAGGAAATATGATCTTTGGTGATCAGTAACATTCAGGGTACTTACATGCAACATTCAGAATATAGGCTAGAGTGCTTGTTTAGAGATTGATTGTACATGTAATGAAATAATAATTATTTGATGGAATTTTGATTTGTGCTGTGAAAATGTCTGATGTAACAACACATGTTACATGTTAAAAATTAATACAACTACTTATTTTGTGAGGTGCAGTGGCCTCATGGTTAGTATGCAGACTATCTATTTTCATCTCCTAGAGTCTTTGACTCACTAACTGATTATTAGGTAAAAATGCAATCTGGTTGGCTTCAGCACATAATCCCCACATGCATTCAGAGTTATTGAATTTCCAATTCACCAACAATCTACGAGTCTCGACCATCATAATTTACTCTTGGCTCATGTAGCTACACGTCTACACTGTCCCAATTTATTCATACTTCTTGAAGTTCACAAGAACACTGGCTATGCATCTATTGTAAGTGCATCTATACCTTCATATAATACTCACAGCTTACATAGTTCACCAAGAAGGTAGCTATGCATCATAATTCCTTCATAGCCTTGACGATCATAATAACAATGGCTACATATCTGTGGATATGCACTTGCCTAAGCTTAACACTTGTCTACACTGTCACTATTATTTTACTCAAGTCTGGAAGTTCCTTATAGAGTTAACAAATAAAGATAAACATATCATCTCCCTCCAAACCAACAACTGAAAGCGAACTGCAAGCCACCTGAAGTGAAAGCTGACCACCAGAAAGCCAGTCAAGAGTGAAAGTTACAGAGTTCAAACATGCCTTGTGCACCAACCGAACCGCTGTTGCAATTTAACACTTAACACTCTGTATAGAAAACACTAAGATGTCTAACTCGACCCAATATTTTTATGAACGTATTTTGCCACATTCCCCGCATACAATGAAGCAATCATGTAAAGAACGAGCACTGGATTAGGACGTTCCTTGAAAGAATCATCAATCGGCGACAAGCGAAGCCTCTATATGCAGAAGTCTTAGCGGCTTACACGAATTACTTTCACCCGACACGCATTAGCCGTCGATGGATAAGATGTCTACATGTATATACGTGCTAAGCTGCAACGCTGAACAGCTCTACTCTTTTCGCGACATAAAGCTTCTATTCAGCCGAGATTAAGCTCAGCTTTTGTATCCCAGCCAAACAGCATGGCATGCAACTAAAACTGCGTGTTAGACGTGGCAAATAAGGTTTAACTCGCAGATAATTACAGCAAAAACATCAATACTGCGAATTTACAAACAATAACTGCGAAATTAAACAATCTCCGTTACAGGAACTCAATGACCCGATGTATCGGGCCACTCCAATTATTCTCTGGCCAACAAACAAACTTAACAAATTTCCGTAAAAAACATGCCATACTTACATAATGATTATGTCCTACGAACTTCGAATAAATATTTCAATAAATACTGTACAATTTAGACAGTAAAAGTCGCGTCACTTTGTCCTTCTTCCGTTCTCGCTTGGATCTAATCAAATGTTTCGCAATACAGTGTTATGCCTTTCAGACTAACGTCGAGAAGCCCGATCCTGTGTTGACGTGAAAGCGGGAGGAGGCGCGCCCTTCGCAGTGGAGGTATTCGGGTATTCGGAGAACATTCGGAAGTCTTCGGTACATGTTTACGACGACAAGCATTCATCCGAAATCACGAACGGGATATTTATGTGAGGCATGTGACAAGCACCGTTCTTGGCGCTTAATCTCTTGTTTATATAACATGTCTAACATTGCATATATCCTTTTCTGTTAGGTCATATGTTTCAACACTCTTATCTGTAACGGTATGATTCTCTCATTCTTGAGCCTGCTTTGAACGATAACTTTTTTGAAATCTATTTGTAGGCAGCGATCGAGCGAAAGGATTCCGGAAGATTCCAAATAAAGGCTATTTTTAGCAAGATGTTGGACTGGTTCCAAGTCACGTATCACTACTTCTCGTGACAAAAACCGGATTTTATCGGGAGCTTGCTGAAAAACAATACGAGAAAAAACTTTGTCTTGAGCTACGAGGTCACTTAAAAATGATAAAATATAACAACTAGCGAGGAAAAGGTTCTCAATGTTTACTACTCTCCGTCGATCTCTGGTTTGCTCAAAATACATTTACGGCGAGATTTATTCATGAAAAAGGGGAAGGGCAGGGGTATGGTTTCTACCAAGTCGACTTGTAAACGCGCGAGTTCGAGGAGCGCGCGCCACTATAAACTCAAACGACGGTCAGCGGTTACTATCCCTTACAATATGGCGGACGATATGGCGGACTTAGCGGACTCATTGAGACGAGCGAACGAGTGATCAAAGAACACTCTTGCATCAAAAGTATGAGCGCACATGAAAAACATCAGATGCACGAGCAGGTATCTAATGTAATCACCAGCTTTTTAAAACAGAGAAAGTACACCGACAGTGAGAGTTCTTTGAAGGACTTTCCGGTAGAACAGAAAATGGAGGACATGGTTTTTAAGACCACGGTCTGCAACGAAAGCGGCGTCCCGGATGTCTTCTCGTTTGCGATCAACAACTCAGACCCAGCCATGCTTGATGAGCAGTTTTCCAACTTAAAATCCTTCATAACAGGAACAAATCAGGCCTACAGATTAGAACTTTCGAAATTTTTGTTCCCCCTGTTTGCAAACATTTACTTGGATCTCATTGTGAAAGGTCAAGCGATCGCTGCTCAATCGCATTTCGCGAAACACAGCGGCGACTTTTTGATCGAGCACAAAGAGGAGATTCAGCACTTACAAGCAATCACGGAATTGGAGCGTTTGAAATCGAGCGACACTGCTTCTAACTTTAGACGCAGCAAATTCGTTGTAAAACTTAGCAACAAAGTCTTCACTTATTTTCTACAATATCTTAGAAGCGGCGACCATGTTTTACTGCTTCATCTGTTGAATAAACATTTTAGCATAGAAATATCTCATAGTAAACCTGGACAGAAGCAAAACAGTGATGAAGTGGAGACAGATGAAGCTGAAGCATCCACCGTAAGTTACAGAGCTACAAGAGGAGCAAAGCAAGCCAAGTCCAGTACAGAAAAAGAAAACGAAAACTTGGTGGCTTTGAGAGAAAGTATTGGACACATAAGGAATGGACGTGCATGTCTGCCGTCAGTGTGTTTCTACTCATTTTTGAACGTTTATCAAGGGTATGGATTTTACCTGTAATGAATACCTTCTCAGATCCAGTAGGTAGCATTTAATGTATATAATCTTACGATGCACAATCACTTGAACAAGTGTATCGTTTTGTCTGGTTGTGTGTCTCAGTTTAAGATGGGCATAAGAAGTTCATAGACTTCAGTCCCATCAAAGACTCTTATTGGTTTAAATGCCAATTTGAAAACAGCACAAGACAAACAGTCCAAGACATTTGTTTGCCGCTCTTGACAACTAATGAAAATACTTATGGTCACTTGGCATTACGTTTTCAAATGCAAAGGAAAATACTTGACAGGCCCACAGAATGTTTGCCCCAGTTTTTAACCAAACAGACCTGTAACTCATTACAGAGCCACAACAACTTTCTAATACTGCCCTCCAAACTACCTTGATATTGGAGGTCTCCTTCTGCAATAATGTTAGTGATTTTGCTAGCTTGAAGGTTTCTCCCACCCTCATCCCAAGTATAAGTTCTAATGTTGTGCTGTTTATGGAATGGCATGGCAGTACTGTTGCTTGCTACTGTGGCTTAGGAATATCATTACATGCACTTAGCAATGTGGTGTCAGTTGTAGAACTCGTGGTCATAATCAAAGACGCTTGTCACCAGTGACAACTGTTACGCACATCCTTCACTCCACACCAAAGAAGAGTCTACCTATTTTGGTAGTAATTAATGTTTCTTTTTCCTTTCACCCTTTCAAGGCTTAGCTCTGCAGCAATTTCTAAGGATGCTGGCCTCATCTGTGGTGGTTTTGAAGACTCTTCCATTGTTGTATGGAGTCTCACACCAAAGAAGCTAGTACGACCGAAGAGTACACCTGAAATCTCTAAAGTGCAGCTCGCCCCAGGTATGTAAAACCAACAGGAGACAAGCACTAGTCTGATGGGCCACTAAGTCTCAATACAGACTTAAGCTTTCATTAGTTCTAAATGAAACACCTCTTTCAAAAGGCATAGGCATGTGTGTTACATCTTCACTGGCAAATTTTCCCCATGTTTCCCTCTCAGTACAAGGAAACAAAATAGCAGGAGAGTTTGTGCACAAATAGTGATTGTATTTGTCACGTTACCGCTTGTGAAAACTACATCAACAGCATGAACATAATGTGCGGTCTTTTTTGCTGGTGGCTGTCATTGTTGGCCATATTATTATTAAATTCTGTTTATTTCATAGCTTCCTGAAATCAATTACAACTCCCATTTAACTCTGTTACTTTGTAGACCTTCTTTCATTCACACCAAAACTGGAAACAGTGTCTAGTGAGAGCATGACCCTCCATGGACACTCTGGTTCAGTCTATAGCACGCAGTTTTCACCAGATAGTTCCATATTATTATCTGCTTCAGAGGACACTTCAGGTAAATTCTAATTAAAATTATTTTCCTTTAAGTGTTCCTGCATCTTTGGGTGTACAGTGTATACTGTAAACCTTGGAATAAAGTTTAGCACTTACTTACAGCTGTTTTCATCATTAATTTATAGGTTCGTGTAATCTGGGTTTTCTCAAATCTTACACCACACTATTTATCGGTTTTGAAGTTTTTAAGCTCTTCCTGACAGTATGACTGAGGGAAGTAATAATGTTATAATTTCAGTACATTGCCATTCACTTCACGTATACATCAAGTTCATTTCCCTTGTTGTTCACTTTGTACATAATAATTTTCAGAAAACTAATAAAATATCACATTGGGATCATCAGATTTTAAGGTGTGCCATAACCTTTGTCCGATTTTCAGGGACAAGCAGAAATTTGAGGTGACTTATTCAATGGACAAGCACATTTCTGTTTGCCTAAAACAGTGATGAAATAAATAAAAAAATTGGTAGAAAACTTTGCCAAGCATAAAATGTACACAGTGACAACAAAGAAAGGTTCCGAATGACAGTCGAATAAATTTTATCAGTGGGCCAGCGTGGTATAAAACATTAGTTGTGAGTGCTACTGTTGTACTGTTTATGTGAACTAAAAAAGTATCGTTAAAATTATCAACTGAAGTAGACTACTTCTGTTACATCTAAACAGTAACTAAAATCGATATTCCTTCATAAGCCTGTTGATAAAATTCAGTCACAAAGTTTGTTGTTTTGTTTTAGCCGCCCCACCCTACCCCCACCCTGTCGTGGTTTTTATTTTGCCTCTGATCCTATTTAAGATAATATTATTAAGAAACCTCAGTCAACTGAAATTGAGCTTTCTTGTTTGACTGTCTTTTCCCTTTTGAGCTAGCACTGCACTAAACATAGCAGGACATTGGGTATTAATTTGACGGCATTGTGTTGAGGTGACTTGTGACCTTGTTTTTTTTTCTTGAGCAATGAAAGTGCCTTTGGTCGTACTCACATTGATTACTTGTTATCAAACAGCATCAAATTTGAAATATAAATCATACTTACAGTCCTTAAGGTGTTGAATTGGCAAGACTTAACCAGGTGAATAACACTAATGGTTTCACTCGTTCAGACAGACTATTTGATTGGGGTCAATATGTTGTCCTTGGTTTCTTCTGAAGTCATGTTTTCTCTTATCAGACCCCTGTCAGACCTTGGCCAACTGCCCAAACGTGATTTAAATTATATTGCGTGCCTACAATTGCTCATGTGATCAACTCATTTCCTTATTTCAATGTGAAATTTCTTTTAATTTGAACAATTTTTATCCTTCAGGGAATTTCACATTTAGGTGTTTTATATAGTCAGTAATCAGTAAGGCCTATTGCTGGTTTCTGTATAATTTTTTGCTGCTGTGCTTTTATTGCAAATTACTTGATATTGATAAGCAAGACCAGTCCTGTTTCCTTCAACGTTTTTTTACATTATTATTATTAATTCAAACGTTAACATTTATGATCAGACTTCTTTTTGAGCAATTCACCCTCAGGTTAAAAAATGCTAAAGAAAAAATCTTGCTCTCTTTACTTATGTCACTCCTGCTTTCTTCATTTTAACAGTTAGAAATCTGATTCAAAGCCAGCGCTTGGAGAGATGCTTTTAATTAAACTTGCGTTATCTTGTCTGACTCGTAAATTGCTTTTTTGTTTTTACTGGCCAAATCTTTGGACAGTGTTGAAGGGAGTCACTAGAGCAGTGAAAATGGAAACACTTCTTGTAATTGTGACCAATTTTAGCTATTATCTTTTTTAGAAAGTTTTTGTGATCAATAGGTTTACAGCTGCGTATCACAGCAGCCAAAACTGAGACCATTTTAGGTCAACTTGGGTCAACTACGCTCTAGAATGGTTTTGTTTTGGTTATGGCTGTATGTAAATTTATGTAATCATTTCTGTTTAGTCTATGGTTTTCCTACGAAAATGAGCACAGTATCTCAGGAACGCAATGATCGAAGCATTTCAGACGTGTTTAACTGTTGCCGATTCTTTACTTTGAAGCAAATCATTAGCGCGCCCTCGTTTAATTTCAGCATTCCTCTGATAGAAGTTCTTCCCTGCTGTAGCGATTCTCGTGTGTTAGCACATGTACCCACTCTCGAAATATGAGCGCCTATGTTACGTAAGAGACGAAAGTCTGTGAGGATTTGCATGGAGTAAAGCAATTCTATTTTAAAATCTGAAAAGGTGAACGAGACTTATAAAAACTAGTTTCCATTAGTTAGGTCCTGTTTCTTTATGTCCCGTCATGTTACTGATTCGATTTATGGTAATCTGTGGCAATTTGCCCTTTAAAAATGGGGCAAAACTAGGGGTAAAACAACATTGAACTAAAAAATCACCTAAGGAGTCATTAATCGCACTCAGGAACTGTACCAGAAAGAAAAATAATAAAGGAAAACAACTGATTGAGACAAGATGATCTATTTTTATTGAAGTTGCGTTGATATGTGTAAGTTCTAAAATGTAACCTTTTGTACTCCTAGAAATCCTTCAATTTCGACCGTTGCGAAAAGTACACTGCCGCGTTCATATTTTGACGAACCACTGACGAGGAGATAACGCTCGGAAAAAATCACTGCTATGGTTGATTTACCCTCCTCAACTTTTTTACTTGTTTGCCGATGCAGCGCAACACTTTGCAACACGTTTTGAGCTTGGCCTGCCTGTGGTATCAAGTTATGTAATGTCCTGCCATATTCGAGAATGTGAGAATGTAGTCTGGAGAATGGATCATTTCATTTAAGAAGCTTTATTTCTCAACGACTGTCTTCAAGAAAGTGCTTGTGAGTTGACGTGGACTTTGATAAAAATTTGAACAGGTTCAAATTCCATGAGATTTGGAGTCGCTAAGGCGCGCACAAGCAGGACTTTGTCGTCAAACGGACCATTTTCGCAACTCAAATTAATTTTTCTGACAACTCCTATTTATTTTAAAGTAACCCTCAAACTCCGATCAAATTCTTGCAAATCTTACCTTCGGATTTGTCCTGGTGTTGTTCACGTTTTCGCATTCGCAGCTCAAAGTTATTTCCTTTGCAGTTCGCGTGTATCTGATTTGACTCTTGAGGTTAATTCCCATGGGTGAAACTGATATTCAAGAGACAACAGATAATTGTGGGGTATTGACCCCTGGAAAGTGCCAAAACGTAACGGCATTTTCAGATCGCACACATGGCGCGACACTGAAACATACCAATCACCAAGTTAGCGGAATTTTAGCAGCAAGAAATAGCTATAAAACACCTAAACGACAAATTTTTAATTGCTGGGTTATTTTAAACCTTAACCGCAGACCAATGATCGAAACCAAAAATCCCTCAAGATAGTCGCTTTGTGAGGTGAAAAAAAGAAAAAAAGAAAAACACCGTGGCAGTGATTATCCGAGAATTAGCGAGGAAATTAAGACAGATTGCGGACGATGAACTTGAAAAAAATTAGCCAATTTTTTGAAATGCGCTGACCTTTTACAGAGACGTTACTCTTACAACTTTTCGTGAAAAGAAAAAACCGAAACTGTGATCTTTCATTGATAAATTTGCCACTGACTGCGTTCGAGTCAGTGTGACAAGTCCATTGGTCTTTTCGAGGAGTGTTATGGCTTCGCAATGTTCCCTTGTTTTTAACTGGAGCGGAAGTGATGCGAGAACCAAGGCCAACACTCCTACCTAAGAAGCAGCTGACGGACTAGCGATACATCGCGTGTTGATTAAGACTAAGAAGTAACAAAGTCCGGCTAGATCTGTGAGTATTTGAAAGTTAAGAACCCTTGGAGAATACAGTTTCCGTTGACATGTTCACAAGGTTTTCTCAGCGGGACGTGGAAAAGAATACGAACTAGTTCGAACTCGGTTGTAAGAATTTGTTTAAAAATGTTGAAAATGAAAATTTTTCTTCTAATCGTTCGTCGCGGACTTTTCGTTGTTTTGGTTGTTTCGTTGATCGTCACCGTGACGCTGCCTTCACGGGTCCGGCACGTGAGTATCCAGTTTTAGTAAGTCTACAACTCTTGCATCAGTTACAAGTCTTGTCTATAAAGTCAAATAAAAAACCGTCAAAGCTTTGACAAGACCTCCTCACGGATAGACCATCGTGCCCTAATAAGTTACTCGTATGTGTGAAGAGAAATCTCGGTATAAGATGGTTGTTGATCTTTGACTATTGTTTTCTGATGGTCCTGAAAACATACCGATCAGTTCTCAAAGTTTCGACCCTCGTTAGTTCGGAAATTTATCACTACTTCTAGAGGGTCGTAACGTTCTGGGGATCACTTCTTTCGGGTTGATAAAACGTGTACCATATTGTGATCGAAGTTTTTCTACATGCAGAGATCCGGAAAGAGTAAATATTGTGGAAGATAATTTGAACTACATCAAAACTTAGTTACATATTTCCTTTGGAGTTGGGGTTCATGAAAACATCTTGTTGAACCGGTATTTTCATTTGAACACACTAAGTCAAATGGCGTGTAAACTCGCTACTTTCGGAGTGTTGCTACTTGCGGGATTTGCTAGCAACCATAAAATTATATCGTAGCTGTTTGTTTCGAGCGTGATGGTGCTCATTTTCGGAACGTTATATAACGTTGAGAAACCTCTTCGAATGTTGGTGGCTCACGTACAAGTCACTGGTGCGGCACGGGACCATCACGCCCGTCATCACGGCCCACTTGTCACGTGTTTTCCAAATAATTTTTACGGTGAAGAAAACGCCTTTCTTCGCTTCCTTGATGTATTTCTTATGTTGCGGTGAAAGTTTAGGCCATTTTGAAGCAGTTTCAACGAGGTTTAGCCTAACTGTTTTCTGAAACTCGTTGAAATAGTTTCAAAACAGCCTAACCCTGCATAAGAAATACACATTGGATGCGAAAACAAGACGTTTTTTCTGCCTTTCTTTTTCCTTGTTTCGAGTTGCTGAATACGTTTGTTACATTACCGTAAAATTCTTATATTAACGTTGTTTCACGGTATCGTAATGACACTTATCGAATCAGGGGCACCCAAAGGATTATTTTACTATATCAACAGTTCGGAAGGCTTGTAACCCTGTCCAATTTTCTTAAGAGAATATTGCTACCTTGAACTTTCGTGATATGAGATATTTAATGCTGTCGTTTTCGGATTGATAAAAATGTCGTTTTGGGCACCAAGAAAAGGTCAGCAATGATTTGCGGAAAAGCAAAAACTGAAGACCTAAGGTTTTCGGGAAATGGTTAAGCCCTAAAAAATTTGGAATGACTCAATTTTCCCTACGTGACCGAACAGATAAAAGTTTTTTTAGCGCAGCTTAAAATTGAAGCACATAGCTATAAAAGCACTCCAGATAGCCTAAGACAACATTTTAAAGCATTTGAGAGAAAACCGTCGTTAGGTGCCCCTGCCTTGGAAAAGCTATAGTTTTACTTACCTGTGCCACGCACAATCAAGTTCTTTTCACGCGTTACCCACGAAGAACTGGCTGGGATTGAGTCAAATATCTCTCTGAACACAATAGTGAAAATAAGATCAAAGTTCATTTGACATGTGGAACGTTGTTTTCGTTTTCTCACCAGTTCGTTTATGGAGCCTACACTCTTACACCAACGTAGTTGCCTACAAGGGACACAGCTTTCCCGTGTGGGCCCTGGACATCAGTCCTCAATGTCTGTACTTCGCCACTGGTTCCCAGGACCGCACAGCCAGGCTATGGAATTTGGAGTATACATTTCCCTTGAGAATATTTGCAGGACATCTTCAAGACGTCGATGTAAGTACAAGTGCTCATTACAGAGCGCTTGTTAAAACGCTTTCGAGTTAACGCAAGCTTGCAGAGCAATTTCAAGCATAAGAATTTCCGAATAACTCGGATGTCGACGCCCTCAAAATAAGTTTCAAAGTTTCTGTTTCGAGTCGATTCCCGATAACTCGAACCTTCCGGGGAAATAGTAAAAGGCTCGAGTTATCAAGGGTAAAATTATATAGAAAATGGCCTGAAGGGAAATGAAAATTACTTCGAGTTAGCGGGGGGTTCGAGTTAGCGAGGGTTCGAGTTACGGGAGTCAACTGTAAGTGCGAAAAAATGTGGCGAGCTCCTCGAGCGGGCAAGATGAACCAAATCCAGCGCTATGATTGGCTAACCTAGTAGACAAGAAGGAACTTTGTTATATGGCTAGCTCCGTGAGTGGTCCAAGATGAACTTAATCCTGCTCTGTGATTGGCTGTCCGAGCGGGCAAGATGGCGCTATCTTGCCTGCTCGGGATTAGGCGCTGTGTTCCGCAAGAAAAGTGTTTCCCGAAGCCAAGTCTGGTTCAGCAATGTCCATATAATAAAGTCTTTTATTGACCAAGCTTGTTCGGTCAAAATGGCTGGTTATTGGCCTTTATGCGATTTTGCGGACCTCGACTCCGTCTCGGTTCATAACCACGCAAAAAAGACCATGGCCAATATCCAGCCATCTTGACCTCACGCTTGGTCAATAACCCACATATCTTGACCTCAAGATTGTTCCGTAACCCACATTCTTATAGCCTTACGAGTTAAAATACGTTTTTCTTCCAGTGCGTGAAATTTCATCAAAACTGTACGTACCTCGCCACAGCTTCCACCGATCAAACTTGTCGACTGTGGGACCTGCAGTCGGGAAACTGTGTCAGACTTTTCACAGGACACAAGGTACTTGAACAACAACAATAACAATAACATGCAATGAATTCCCTCTTTTACGAAGAAAAATTGACATCGCTGCAGGAAAGTGATTATTAAGAACCCTTCATCTTGCCGCCACCAAAATGGTCTTGCTGGTAGTAGTAGTTTTCGTGTAATAAAGTCTCGATAGATCTCAGTTGACTAGCATAGTTCTTTGAAGAAGTGTACAAGTTGTTTGTGTCAGACACACTTCGGAAGGTGCCGCACTTAGAAATTGGCGGTAATTTTCACCTCACGTCATCATAATTCTACAATTTGATTTGCTGAAAGGCAACACGTCACGCCAGGGCTTTATGCGGAAAAACAGAAAGATTGTCGGCGACGAGATTTCAAACTGAAAAGACTATTTTTCACGTAATTTGAATTTTCTTGATTGTTCGGAAACGTTTTCCCCTAAAACAAAACAAAGTAAGTTAGCAAGTTGAATCCTTCGTTATTTTTTCTTCATTACTCGTAGGGTTCAGTTAATGATCTGGCAATTTCTCCTGACGGCCAATACCTGGTGTCCGCTGGAGAAGACCGGCGCATTCGTCTTTGGGACTTATCCGCTGGAAGCATGATAAAAGAACTACGCGGGCACACGGACACGGTGTACAGCCTCGCTTTCAGCGCGGATGGGACTCTACTGGCTTCAGGAGGTCTGGACAGTAGTGTGAGGGTGTGGGACTTTGGACAAGCCGTGAAGACTTCTAGTAACAGCAACTCTAGCGCTGCTGTGTCCCCCGAATTAATGGCTTCCTTCCCAACTAAGAACTGTTCAGTTCACTGCGTGCAGTTTAGCAGCTGTAATTTAGTTCTTGCGGCTGGCTCACAAACGCCTTGAGGGGGGATAGGGTGGGGGAAGGGCAGCGGCGACATCCGAACGCTTGAAAAGGTGCCGAAAACCTTCCGACTCTATTGGAGCCAATCATGTCCGAAAGTTTCTTGTTAGTATGCTGTCGATGCACAGGCGGGAAATAAGCACGGGAAGCGAGCGCGAGAAACAAGCGCGGAGAGCAAGGGTAGGAAAAAACGCGTGCGTGGACCACACGCTAGAAGAAAGAAGCGAAAAGGTCTATTTTTCTTTCTCTACCTCCCTCTCGTTCCATTTAGACCTTCGCCAATTCATCTACCCACAAAGCATCTAATAGTATACCACAAAAGTTTGCAATGTTTTGTTTATAAAGTGTATCGAGGGATTCGCTGACTTGCATAGTGAGATACTGACAAAATTAAATTTGATCATGGCACACCAGACAGATTTGTTATCAAATTTTAAACACAATCAGGGGTATTTTGCTGCAGTTTTTTGTCAAACCCGACGAAGTACTTACCGAAGGACATACCCTCATTCACGAAAAGCGATTTTATGAAAAGAAAAAAGTCCGTCTACAAACTCATGGGTTGGCGGGGGGGGAACATTACGAACCATCGACAGACAACGAAACACTCTTTCTTGAAGGTGTGCGAAAGCATTGTCATTTAATAGCTAGCCAGGGAAATTCTAAACCACTGACCAAAGTCGGGGGAACTCATTTTAAGATTTCTACAGGATTTAACTATTGTGTTTATAGCAACCCTCTTATGATCAATGAAAAGTGCTTTCTGTAAGAGAGATCAAGGTAAATTTAAAGTGTAAACTGGCTGAGCAAATTTCTGCATGTTTCCACATAACTTCTATCACTGACGGCCCCAAAGAACGGCTGCGGCCCCCTTGAAAAGGAGAACAATTTTCATTCCTTGTTGAAGATTACAGCCCCAAGACAAATAAGATCACAGAGTCAAATTGCTTTTATTAATTTTCATTCATTTTACAGCTTTAGTTTTCTGCTCTACATTTATTCCTGTACAAAAAATGACTTGAGTCGTATTTACAGCACTCCTGAGAAACTTGTAGCAACAAAAATAATAAAGATTGATTAGAGCGCAATGCTTTATTGGAGGCAAAAGATGAACATCCAAGTTTCTTTGTAAAAACTATTCCAAAAAAAAAATACGTGCTTATAAATTTTACATATTTGGAAAGAAACATAAGCGTTTTTAAGACTATAAACAGGAAGCGAGTGCAATCATATACCTTCGCCAATGAGAAAGGTTTTTTGTTGGGTTTCCTAACTTTTCAGCCAATGAGAGAGAGGAAAGAACCGCACGTAAGGCCGGTTGATTGAACACTAAGCTTGGCTTTTGATTGGCTTAGCGGTCAGGGAAACCAACTATCTGCATGGCAGTGGTATAGAACACCGCTTCAACAAATAATAATTAATAAATATCTAACACACACGATTCTGATATATGCGGAAATTATCGCTTTTCGTATTAATTCTTTCACTAAAAACTGTTATTGCATTCTTCCTTACATCCAAGACACTACGTCAAGCCCACATTCTAAACGCACGAACATACACTTCAAGTTTGATAAATAGCTCGCATAAGTGAATTGCGTGATGTGTAATCCCAAAATTGTCGCGCCTAAGGCAGCGTGCACACTACGCCGGAGAAATTTCAAAACGCAGCTTTATTTCTGCGGTTAGACCTACCGTCCACACTAATCCGTCACCAAAACGCCATTCAAACCTGAGGAATTTGAAACTGCCGGCTTTTCGTTCTCGTGTGGACGGAAAACATTTTGAAAACAGAGATTTTCGAAAACAATGGCTT
>Ga0126338_10000006_pt1 | contig 55151 bp, 33 predicted proteins | sample OrbCmetagenome_2_FD_92529 | JGI IMG/M metagenome (GOLD analysis project Ga0126338, IMG submission 92529) | Coral microbial communities from Petempiche,Puerto Morelos, Mexico - Orbicella C C metagenome | ecosystem: Host-associated > Invertebrates > Cnidaria > Coral | place: Petempiche,Puerto... | reverse complement strand
TCCCCCTATCGTACAATACAAAAGGGGCAGATCCTCAAAGATATACTAGTTCGAGCAAAACTCTCAAAGCGGCTATGACACGTGGATAGGAGTTGTGTAGGCCTGTCAACCCACTGTTATCACGCCAAATCAAGCGCGAATGCCAAGTTAGGGACTAAGTAGTCTCCTACGCAACCATATTATGTAAGTCATCACTTAATATTTTCAATATTCCCTAGGGGGTGGAGGGGAAGAAGCATGGGATTGGTGACGACTCAGGTAATGGTCCTGGTCCTCGTATGATAGTCGATAGTTGCTGATTCTCCCCTAACTACCATCAACTATCATAAACTATATCATTCGCGCGATCAAACAGCAAAACTATCATCGATTATCATGAAAATTTTGAGCAAGCTAAAAGTGATTCATAGTTGATGATAGTCGATGCAGTGCATGGCAGTTGGTGGTCAAAGGGAGGCGCATATTACAAATATCATCGATAATATGCAGATTTGATAAGAGCCTCAGGCAGTCAGTTTCCTTGACGTTGACGTAGATTAAAACAGCGAATCTCGAGGCACTCTAAGCTCAATGTAGAACCCAGCGAAAAATTCAAAATAGAAATTTAAAAAAAAATAGCTTTCGTGATTCACGTCCTCCAGGAAACACAGAATTTGGTAATTTCAAGAGGTTGTTTTGCAGTGAACAGCAATGGAATGTATATCAAGATTTATAACGCTCGTGCACAGCTATTGTTCTGCTCATAAAAGCGTTTGATCGGTGATGTTCCCATTGCCGTCGCCATCGGAGCTTGCTCAACATACCTATTCTGTATTCGCTCGAACTCCAGCGCTAGTATAACACCAAAATTAATTTTCTCGCACAAAATACAGAGCTCTGTGTTCGTAGAATTTTATGTTGTCAGTGATTCTATAGGTCCTTGCTAGTAACATCAAAAGTTGTGTGATTTACATTGTGACCAAGGAGTCGTTTTGTAGAGGGATTGGGTTAGTAATTGACAAAAAAGTAAAAGACGAAACATCCAGCGAATTAGGAATCAGACTCACTCTGGGCCGCCTGGTTAAGAATGCAGCTAAAGAGGTCACAAATGCCTACCTAGACCATTCTTTTTCACTTCAAGTATTTGCCTTGCGGTCAACGCAACGTCGAAAACTTGAATGGCCGCAATTCTGCCCAACAAATACCGTGGATCGTAGTCCTTTACACCTATTCTGACGTTATCTTGAGTAGCAAGAGTTATGCCAGCTCCGATACTCTGCTGCACAACTCTTTCACCATTTAGCCAAATGCTTGCAATACCAGTATCGTGATCATAAGAAGTGCCAACATAATACCATTTGTTTAGCGCCAGGGGCTGATCAGTTGCCAAATATGGTAACTGAGAGTAATTACGGTGCACATAACCAGCATAAAGGTTTCCTTGAAATGATATCCAAAAATGAACGCCCCACACCGGATCACGTGTTCCATAGCTGAAGATTGGTGCATCTTCTACACTTTCAAGATACAACCAACATAAGATTGTGATGGAATGTTGAACATCCAACCCAACATTGTTTGGAAACTCAACATAACTGCTAACGTGTCCATGGAATTGGTAAGAGCCACCGTCGTTATCATTCGGGCCAACTGCGAGCGTTGTCCCAACAGAGGTACCCGGGGGTTGTTCGTTGTCGATTTCGCATGTTGTAAACCAACTGTTGAGAGGATAGAGGGCCTTAGGATCTGGAATACTAACGGCTAGAAGATGAAATAATAATAACATAGAAGAATTACGGACACGTTAATTTAAACTGAGCTTATTAGAATATATGATTTTAAAAATATAATCATTCAATCTGTAATCTTTTTATATTCTTTCTACATCCTTCCAATTCTTTATTTACTGCTTCTAATAATGCGTTGAAAAAACATTTTTCTTTTGTACAATTAGTTGGTCACAAAGATCATTGAACTGGAAATTATTCATTGATAGTAAATTATCATCTGTTATACCATAAATAAAATGATTATATTTTTATTTTTCTTACCTAACGTAATTAAGTTATTGACACTTAATAATAATAACGATGTACTTTGTACCAAATAATGGAAATAAAATTGTGCAAAAAAATACGATAATTGAACTTACTGTTGTTTAAACGAGTTGAATTTGTCATTTTCGTTTAAAGTAATACCTTATTTCTCAACGGACTCACGAGAACTACTTTCGCATCCAAACAAATTTATGGAAGATGTGCTTACAAATGCGCGTGCGATTCGTGATTGCTATTAGAAGGGAGACTATCGTATACAACATGCATGTACAGATTGTTATGTGGAAATCTTCGAAAATATAGAACAAATATTGGAGTACCTGTGCAGCCATAGAGCTCCACCCTCATCGATATAGCGAGATACCAGTCTACCGGTAGAAAACGAATGTAACGCGATGTGATCGGTGGGGTTAGATCATGATAAACAACAGTGTTCTGGTCTGTGTTTCCAGCAAACTCCTACATGAATAACAAGGCAATTGTCAAATATCCTCCTAATATATCCTGATAGTTTCTTATTACATAAGCTACTTGTCCATCGTTAAATAGATAAGCAGCGTCTTGTATCATTAAATCAATTTCTACCTTAAATCTGCTTGGAAAGTAAACCCTTTTTCAGGTCAGCCATAATTTACTTGTTAAAAGCTACTTCAAGGTGAAGATGAATTTTAGGAAATGAAAACTGAATCCATGTGGTAGCCTCGTGGTTAAGTTGATTGGGTACAATTCCAGTCGGTGCCAAAGATGTCCTTCGTCTTCCAGGTGGCTAATTTGGTATCTGGGAACATTATTCCTGAGGTGTTTCTCAGAGCGCCTTTCTTTCTAGTATTCTGACATACATCGTTATAATTACTTCCGCTTTATCGAGCTGCGGAGCTTACCCACATCATATCATACAACATACCTTGTCTGTGCTTTGTCCGTGTTCCTTGTAGGTCTGGAAATTTACTCCAGCGTCACTGTACTGTAACTTGTACTTAGTAACCCGATGAAGATAATTAACGCTATGTCTTCCTTGAGTAGCTGCACCTGTCACTTTAGTGTAAAGACTACCAAGATCTACTTCGAGCCATTGATTGGAATCACTTGTGCCCGCCCTCCAACCTCCCGTACCACCTTCAAAGTTTAGTCTAGCCAGGAAAGCGGCATGATCTGCACTTAATTGCGAAGAGGCACTAATTTGTCCATGAGGGATTTCATTGTTCTCCATTCCAAGAGCTTGTTGACATTCTAAGTGAGAAACGGGATCAATACCAAATAGCGAGAGAAGAACGAAAAAGCGAAGGAATAGTGAATGGCGAAGACTCGATGGAAGCAATTCATTTCGATTAGGTAAATAATAAGTTGTAGCGGTAGGCACTTTATGGTTTATATAGTTATTGTCTTGTCGGGTCGACCACTATTAAAGGAACTAGGCCACGGCTTGAAATCCTTGTCAATCTTATCCATCCCTAACCATCCTTGTTCCTTTATGGTTTATTATTATCTCTTTAGTGTTTTTCTGTCTCAGTAAATTATTATTTTCAGGTTTCCTTCTGACCAGTTTAAAGGTAATTTTGTACGCGGCCAAAATAACTCGAAATACCGTGATTGAGTTCCTTTAATGATCTCAATACTTCGAGGAAAATCAGTACAATTTCAAAATCTACTAAACAGCTTTTCGCAAAATGCCATTTATCTCAAATATACATGTACCTTTACAACCATAGAGCTCCACCCTCATCGAAATCCAACAATGCCAAGCTACTGGTTGGAAACGTATGTAACGTGCCCTTATTGTTTGGTTTAGGTCATGAGAAACCACACTGTCCCGGTCTGTGTTTCCAGTGAACTCCTAAACGAACGTGAAGCAATTTGTTAGACACTGAAATTTTTTTAAAAAAAATAGGTTAAGTCTACATACGAGCCAAGTGGCCCATCATGCCAGAGCTTATCCTGATTTCTGTAGCATGAAGCAACTAGGGGTATTTCTACTCCCCCCTGGATTGGATGCCAGTCCATCGCAGAGTTACCCACAGCATTAAGTTCCCCAGTACCCATTTATACACCTGGGTGGAGGGAGGTAGTGCCAGGTAGGGTCAGGGCATTCACTCGTGTTAGCATTTGCAAAGCGCACCGACTATGAGGCCACTGCGCCTCCCTAAATGTTAAAAAGGAATGGCTTAAATCGATGACATCATCTAGTAAACGTAGTTTATCGACAACTGATCTCTTAGGAATCATTTATTCATTTTAGTTGCAAATGAAAAATAAGTAATCGGCGCGGGATAGCGAACGACGCATTATTAAGTAAATACCATACGATTGCTGAAAAGAGGGAACCCTGCTAATACAAAACGACAGATGTACATTAACATAAATAACAACAACAACAGTAACAAAGCAAAGAACACCGAAGAACGGAACTTGTTAGCTTTATTACCACGGTCCTACTAGCGCTACGCGGTTGATAATCTTGTTTTCTGGACAGACGCCTTTAAGTGCGGAGTTCTCCTTCATTTTGGGGTCATGTTGGCGTCAGTGGTATTTTTGCTCGTTGTAGCAGCAGATGCCCTAAACGAGCTTATCGATCGATTACAAAAAGGAAGGACGGACTATTCGTTTCGATTTTTTTCTGTCGGTTTTCCACTGTTCTATACTTCACAGAAACGTCCAAGCGTTGCGTATTCGCCGGGAATAAGTCCGAGAAAAAGGCGTGATTGATGCAAGAACACTTATGTGGCTTCACTGCATGGGGAGTTCGACCTTTAGTGACAAATTAAAACGTCACAAAAACATGAATTATCTCGTCGATTTCACCTTGTCTGCGGTTTCTCCTGGTTCCCTGTAGTAAGTAAAGCTCATTCCGTCGTCACTGTACTGCAGCTTGTACTTGGTTACCCATTCGTCGTAATCTCCATTTCTTCCTTGCGTTGCAACACCAGTCACTTTAATGTACAGACTAATCAGATCAACCTGGAGCCATTGATTGGAGTCATCGACGTCAGCAGCCCAGCCTCCCGACATGTTTGCAGTCTCTTGAAGGTGAAGCCTTCCCTGGAAGGCAGCCTCGTCATAACTCCATTCAGAAGAGGCAGTAATTTGCTCGTTAGAGATTGTGTGGTCTTCCATGCCAAGAGCTTTTGTACATGCTAAATGTTTTATGGAATGGATACAAATTCAAAGATCATTCTGGAACATTTCTGTTTCAAGACGTGGAGTTTAAAAATTCCCATGTTGGAAGTGTTGGTGCAATTTAGGCATTTGGTTTGGCTCATCGAGAAATATGTTTCTCATGATGTTATGTAAGCAGCTGAGCAATTATAATTAAAAGGTGTCTCGTTTAGCTTTGCCAGTGTAATAGTATAACTTTTCCTTGATTTTCATATTCACCGCAAAGTTCGATTCTTCGTAGGAAAAAAAATGTTTTTTGCCAGCAGAGCGATTGTTGTCAAATACCGTTAAACTCGTATCATAGACTGTCACCTTTTAACCTTCACTCTTTTTTTATGAAGTTTTTCGATTATGCATTTAAGGATATTTTTCCAATATTTAAAAAATAACGGTGTTCCACGAAATAATAATTTTAGCGCTCCGAAACAAACGATAAAATATGGCGGCCGATGTCACGAACGGCGTGCATGGTACGCGAGGTCCCATTCATGTTACAGAACCTTAATAAATGATATTACCTTCTTCGCAATTGTCTCCGTAATATCGTCCAGAACATTGGCAAAAGTAGCTGTCATTTTCTTTTAGTATACAGCTTCCTTGATGTCGGCAAGGGTCGCTGGTACATGGAGTCACTAAACGACGAGAAAAGTACACGTAGCTCCACATTTTATTAACTGGGAATAATTGATAATTTCCCAATTTATAGGGGTTGCGCCTATGAAGGAGAAGGGAATGTCCAAGGTAACGTCTATGCGCATGCTCAAAGTAAGCCGATAGGGGTTTAAATTGCTTGTTCAAATGACTGAGTCAACTACACGAGAAAGAGCACCACTTAAAATTAAGAAACGGTGTCGCAAACTGCACACAGAACTAATTTAACGAACGTGCACTAAAACCAGGAACGCTGAATCAAATTTAACCCTAACCAAACACGACAAACTGTGTGGTTAGGGTGAAAAATAAATCAGCTTTCAACTGCGTAAATAGCCTAGGTCACGCGTGCAATGTTCGTTTGAGCAAGTGAATGAACGAAAAATTAAAATAAATTACACCATTTAGAGAGGAAGCCACATCAGCCTAAGCTAGTTTCCATGAGGGTTCTCTATCCTGGCTGAATTGGAATTTAGAGATGTTGGTTTTTGTGGAGGGAGGAAATCCGGTGAACCAGAAGAAAAACCCTCAGAGAAGGGCGAGAACCAACAACAAACTCAACCCACATATGGACCGGGTCGGAATCGAACCCGGGCCACACTGATGATGGGAGGCGATTGCTCTCACCACTGCGCCATCCCTGGTCCCCCTTACCTTTGACAGTACAGTTTATTTTCCAAGAGATTAAGATTAAGCTTGGTGAAAACCGTTATTTTTTCATGACTTACAGCTGAAATCATACGTCATCTTGTGCGAGCTTATGATTAAATCATAGGGTGTGAAAGATTGTATTGTTTTCACGTAAACTGACGTTCTTTTTTCTCTGGTAATTTATATATTTATGAACGTTCTCATCCCTCCCATACTAAATTTTCTCTTGGAAGAAATTTAAAATCTACTCGATGTATTTTTTCACGTGAAACAGGGTGAGGGTAGGGGGATCAATAGCTTCCGAAAATGTTCATGGTTTATTATGAAAAAAAGACCTTGTTTTTCAAACGACTGGGATCCTCGGCGATTTGAGTCAATTTCGACAAATAAAGATTAAAATTTACTTAGATTATATGTAATTTAAACTGGTTTTTAAGTTCTGCTTGCGATGATTTGAAAGCGTGCTATAACAATGAAAATCAAACCTGCGTAAGCTTGGTCTCCATCCGTTAAAACAATCAAGCCACAGATGAAAAGCCGGAGAGTCTAAAACGTCAATTCAGTCAATATTTGCATGTAATCTAACCACGAAAAACGCAAAGGATAGCCTCACCTTGCAAGCAAATGATAGCAGTTTTACACCCATCTCTCATCGATCAAAGCTTAAAAAGACAAAGTTCATGTCAGGGAATATTTCGTATACGTCCTTTTACAGGGAACAAATTGTATTTAGCCGTGATGCTTTTCAACGAGGGTTGAGTAGCCCTGCTGTGATTGTTATTGAAGAAACGTGCACTATATAAAAGCCTTGTTTGTATAACAATGATATCGGCTTAATATAGAGCAAGCTGCCCACAGCGTGATTGTAAAGGCCATGAGAATCCGTATTTCGATGATCACAATAACAAAGCAGAATTTCTTTAAAAATATTGTCAAAGAATTTAGGAAAATTGTTTTTATTCTTTTCTATATTATGTGGAAGTGAATGAGATAGGAAACAATAACAAGCATTTCACAATAAATGTTTATTACTGTTTGCTACTGTGATCATGCCAAGTACCAAATTTAGTACCGATAACGTTTCTGTTCACAAATGATTCCCTACTGTGACCTGTCAAAGGTACCGCGCAGTGCTGTTTTATTTTTCGATGTGTATACGAATGAAATATTTGGAAATCCTTTCTAACTTTTAACTTTGATGCTCTTGACAGCGAAGAGAAGAAGACATTCGGAAGTTAGCTCCCTTGAACAAAGCTTAACCAGGTTGCCCCGGTTCCAAGTTACGAAGCTCTATAGATTTCTGTACTTATTTAATTAAGTGGCTTCACCTGATCAGTAATTACGACCTTCATTTGTGGGAAATCCTTTGTCAGCAGTTCACATATATTATTTATTTCACAAGTAATAAAGCTTGGTAATCAATTGAGATACAAAACGTGCAGCAGTAAATGTTTTAGCTGCAAATGTGAATCTCCTGGCTACAAACAAGGAGTAATTGTTTTTTTTTTGTTTTTATACCTACGGAGACCACGAGGAGCCTTGCGATTGCGAATAATTTTATGATATTGACCTCAAACACATGCCAAGCTCTATCGTTAAGCTACGAACTGCACAAAAACATCTTTGACATAGACATCGCAAAACGCATAAACATCGTTTGCGGATGAAAATGAACTCAGGCCTCGAGTACCTAAGAGCGATCGAATTGTAATCTTTTAATACCAAAAACTCAACAAATAAACCGGTAACAATAGCAGACAAACTGCATATTTTCAGTTCTTTGTGATTTCAACTTTTTCGACTAATATTTTTGTAGCATATGCTTTCAACCCTTGAACCTTAATATCAAAATGTAAATAATTTTTTTTCCAGACTTCTACATTTCTTACAGAAAGAGTAAGGAAACTGTGTTTAGCGACAGTTTTTTTTTACATGCTTTACTATCAAGGCTTATTCTTCTGTTCCGCAAGTTACCCTCGATCGCTATAGGCTCCTTCTTTCGAACGTAAGATCGTCTAGTCTAATTAGGAAGCAAAAAAATAACCGATATTGTTTAAACAATTTCTTTCTACTGTAGCGCCATTGTTCCTCTCGGAAATATAAATTGACAACAATGTAAATACGATGTACTACCCTGCTGGGTTGTTCGAAAACAGTAACCCCGGATAAAACGTTAACTGAAGTATCAATATTTCCGATATAAAACTGTTCTTCACTTCTTACGTTTTGTGTTGTGTGAGATTACTCAAGCTCAAAACTGAAGGACAAACAGTAGAAACAGAAAACTTCACCGAGAAAGTACAAAACTGAAGTCAAAATTCTTCCTAATCCTGGGTTTGCTTAAGCTTTGAACAACCCGATCACATGTAAGGAGGAGAACGCGGGGCTCTCTTGACAATTTTCCTATTGCTTTCTTATCCTTGAATATAGTTGTTATCTTTCAACTTGTTATGTTTTCTTGCTTGTCCTGCCGGCTTTTCTTCCTACTTCGATTTTTTTTTGTTTTACCCAAAATAAGGGGGGAGTCCGGGTCCCCCGGGCCCCTCCCCTAGAATCAGGTAGAAGAGATCGAAAATTTCATCTTCCTCCTTAAAATGGTCAGTCACTGCGTTTTCCGTTCGCCGAGTCAGGGCGGATAGTCTTTTCTCCACTTTCTCCAATCTCTGCTCGGTGCACTGGATGATACTTTCAGAATTCAAACAGAATGGCTCTGCGTCAGAATTGCACATGTTAGTAAAAGTCACGTCGTCACAAAATAGCTTGAATTCAGGTTTCCTTTTACCTTCCTGAAACATTTCCATGAAACGTTCACCAATGAATCTGACCATTTCAAGCTGGTCGGCACTTTCTTCAACGTTTGTCTTGGCGTCAGTGTACGACTCATTTAGGACTGAAACCAGCATATTCATAAGGATGACAGTCATGCATAACATGAATAGCAGAGCAAACGTTGGGCCAATAAAGGGCTTGTCATTACGGAGGTCATCGAGTGGGACAGCAGTTCCCAGAAGAAACTGAAACTGCGAGATGACTGCTTGCAGGTAGCTTGAGTAGTTAATGACCGTACCACCAAAAAATGTCATCCCTGATATGACAAAAGCATTGAAGACGATGAGAAAAACACCCAGATATGACAATTGGTAGCCTACAGACTGCCGGAAAGATGAAAACAAGAAAATCACATAAGGATTGAAACGGATGAGATTCAAAAGCTTCAGTGTCACGATGAAAACGGCAACAGCGATTGAGGCATTTTCCCAGTTGGCCCAATCTAGTGCTGAGTGAAAATGCATAATTTCAAAAGGATTAGATTGGATTGCTTTGATGCTCTGTAATATACTTTTAGATCTAATCATATAGAATGAAACGGAGGCGACAGAAGAGACAATCATTAAGAAGTCAATCATATTCCAGACAGACTTGAAAAATCCAAGACGCTCCCGATATAGGTGGATCAGGATCATAATGAAGTAATATAGCACCATGGCCATGAACAAAAACTGGCAAATGAGATAGAACATCAGAGCTCCTGACTCTGTACCGTACAACTCGAGTGTTTCAACCCTCCTTGAAGTGTAGGCAGCGCCAGTAGCGATCATCTCGAAGAAGTAAGCAGCGATGCTGATCAAGTTTGTGTTAATGTTAAAAATTGCGAACTCTAGAATAATCGCGCGAGTCTGCCGATCAACCCATCCTTGTTCAAGTGTCTCACTTAAGACGCCGAGGGCAGTGTTTTCGTCATACCCAAGGACAGCAGGATAGCCACCTCCTTCATATGTATTGTATGCGGCTTTTGTTGGATCATTGGCCAGGTCTTTGGCTGTTTGGTAACGCCAAGGCTTTGGGCACATTCGCAGAGCCTTTGGCCATGATGTATTGTAGAGGAGAGGTTTCCATCCTGGAAGACTCAGCAATGTGGTGTCCTCTCTCTCGGGTGAATAATCGTAATAGCAGACTGAGATGATTTCTGAGAGTAATCCACACGGACCTTAAAAATAAGAAATAAACATTGCAGATTGGATCACAACAGAATCACAATAAAGAGTGTCTTTTTGAAACGACCCGAAGACTAACTGTTCTAACGCAAGAATAGAAAATTCTGAAGTGGACTGAATCAAATGATAGCTGTTCTCTAAAGAGATCTGCAGTCAAGAAAAAGCACAAATTTAGCTTTTTTAAAGATCTTTAAACTACTTGAAGACTAACTGTTCTTGCAGTTGTGCACACGACTTTGGCAGTTGTGAGGATAAAGCCTGAACGACGTTCTGGCTTGAGTTATCTTTAAACATTGAATATAAAACTGCAATAATCATTCATGTCTTTCAGTCTTTCTGAGAATTTTTTTATTTATATTTTTCATCTTTCCAATTGCACTAACTGCATGTTCTATTGGAAAAACAGAAAATTCTGAATTGGACTGAACTAGATAATAGCTATCCTCTAGAGAAACGTGCGGTCAAGAAAAGGCACGAATACCTTCATCAAGCAGTATGTGGTTGTTCACGTTGTTATTAACGAACCGAAGACATTTGACCCAAGTAACTCATCCGAACAGAGTAAAAACTTGTTGTCCAGCATTCAATTTCCTTCAGCTCCTTTTCAGATTAAGCACTCTGTATTCAGAAGAGCCGACAAGGTATGGGCTCCGCCTGAGACTCATGATTCTGTTTCATGCCTTTTCTTAAACACGGGCAGGCAGGAAAGGTTTGTCCAATTTAGTCTGGTCATAAACAAAATTCCAGCGATGTAATTTAATTTTTTGGTGTTCATTTTTGGCAATAAAACGTTTATTACTACTTACTTTTTTTTACTCTCAGCTGTCGCATCCAAGGCATGCCGATCAATATTGACATCTTGTTTGCGATGTATACATCATTGTTTTCTTCAAAGCCATTGTACCACGCTTGACTGTAAATATTTGGAAGGAACTCTTGCCTTAACCAACGCGAAAATCTCTGGGAGTCGGTTACCTAAAATGTGAAAAAAGGTTGAGTTTAAATGTTGGTTGCAAGGGACCAATTGCTCCTCCTTTGCGAAGCTAATCTACTCTTCTTGCCTTGATGAGTTAAGCGTCGACAAAAAAATACTTTATAGTTACTTTTTTTTGGCACTACCAATTTTCGCAATTTAGAACGAATCGCGAAATTAAAGACCCAGACGCTTAATTAAAGAAAATGTTTTTGGACATTTACTCTCTTTTCATCAAAAAGCGAAATTTAAGTCCCGCAAAAGTATGCCCGTTCCATATTTTGCGAAATTAAGTTACCGCGAAAATAAGTAAAAATGTAACTTCAGGACGCCTTTGGAACCCAAGGTTGCCGTTAAGTTCAAGTATAAACTAAGGGATGATTTTTAAAATCAGGAGCTTTGAGATAACGAAACAAATTTGTCATTCGTCTCAGATAGAGCACTGATTTTTAACAAACCGAAGAATTGCTTAAGGTGTTATTAAGCATTAGCGCAGAGACCTTTGTGTAAACCTCCTCCCACCAGGTTGGGCTGCAAAGTAGTCGCCGGAAATTGCCCCACCTACATTGCACAGTATATCCACCTATTTGGCGACCTCTGCACACTTTTATTACTTTTGGAAGGCCTACATTAATACTTTTTTGGCTCGGTGTCTTTTCAACAAAGGAAGTTATTCATTTGATAGTATTTATCCTGCTAGCCACCCAGTGCGAGATGGAAGACTTCCTTTACTATATTCCTTTTCATAGCTATTCATACTTCAGTCTTACCAGATCAAACTTTGTAAAGGCATTTCTCGTTGCACTTGTCATTAGAAAACGGTTTTTATTCTTGTTGCCATAGCAAACAATAGCCAGGAGAAACACAAATATTAGATGAAGAACAATGTCCTTCACAATGTCTGTCAACTGAGCTTCTTTTTTGCTTCGGATACGCATCTTTTCCAACAGACTTTGCTTAAAGCGCTCTTTAGGATCATCACCAAGAAAATCGATATCATCGTCATATGAATCATAATCTTCACCCTCTCCAGAATCTCCTTCTTTGTTGCTGTTTTTTCGGCTCAAGAGCAAAGAAATTACAATGACGGCCAGCATTACCTTTGTTGGTTGTACAACAAAAATATCTTGTCCATTGGAAATCAAAATTGAAGCAAGCCATTGTTCGGCAACTTCTTTACCACACATTAAGCTGTAAAATAAGGTGAAAGTTGCAGCTGTAAGAGTTGTGACGAAACATAGAAACCAACCGATGTACACACAGAAATGAGGCAACATGCAACCTGTTTCACTTATTTCATCCACGAGTCGCTGGGCCCGGTCAATGTCTTTATACTTGTCTGCCTTTTTCCTTCTTGGTCTACTGGACTTAAACAGTAGGACAATCAGGATGTTAACAGGTGCAACTATCAGTCCACTTTGAACTCCCACGACAATCTGTTTCCAAGAAAACTTAAATGGACCAACTTGTATAGCTCCGTCGGATTCTCCACCAATGTTATAAAACATAGCGTTAGCAATCATGGCGCTGAATAGCACTGAGAGACAACACGAGGCTCTTTGTACGCGGGTGAAAGTGCTGCTACATGCTTTACCAAACACTGAGACCCATAGATGACCGTCTGCAATCTTTCGTCCAAAGCGCGAACGTACATGAGCTGAAAAGGACGCAACACTTTGGTTGTCCACGGTAACTTCTACTTGTCCATCGTCCTTTTCTAACGCAAGCCACCTATTTATCGGGAACACCCATCGTTCCTCTGTCTGCCTGTCTTGAATTACGGCTGTCTCCACAAACCAAGAGGGGTCATCTCCGGAATTGTCGTGTTCCAAAGTTATTTCATTTAAAGTACCCAATGATTCGTCAGTGATGAGGACAAAGCCATTAATACTTCCTCGAGCAAATATTTCACCTGACTCTTCTTTACTTCGCAGCGGAATTAGCTTGTGCTCATTAACTTCGCCTTTAACGCTAAGACATACGTTGGCTGTTGTTCCTGAATGTTTCCAAACACCAGTGCTAATAACCATGTCGTAAAAATAGTTTCCTTCATCAAAGATGGTTACATGCTTAGGAGAAGACGTCTGCAATAAATGTAGAAGTTATTTCACACGAGCTATTAGAGATGGTAGCGTTGGCATGTTTTTGCAGTATTTTCTTTTCTTAGAAAAGGACATCTGTCATGTAACGGTAATTGGAAATGATTTAATATACATGACTTCCACTTATGTATTGTTAGCGCAAGGGCCCATTTAGAGAATTTCTTTCAAAGGTAAAAAGGGCTATCAAAACATCTAGAATATCTATATCAATATACGCATTCCTTTAGAGGTGACTGTACCTTGCTTTCGTCCTTCTTGTCGGCCCTCCTTGCGAATATTAAGATAACGAAGTAGAGAAGAAAAGCAGATGCTATTGTGACAAGTACTGAAATATTGCCAGTTTCTCCAAGGCGCGTAAACTCAGTGAAAACCTTGTCAAAATCAATGGGATTTGGTGCTTGAATGAAGTTTCCACCAAAGGAAGTCAAATGGTTGCAAAGGCATTTAAGATGAGTGGTGTTTGAACTGGCGTCAACCTAAAAGAGAAGCATGCATAATCAGTAAGAACAAAGGGGAACATTGATTGTAATTTGGGCTAGTTTTTCTCCTTTAATCACTTCCAGAACCCTGGTCTAAGGCATGCAAGTATGGAAAAAATTGTATTCCAACGAGTTGTATGCTCAAACTCCAAAACCGAGGGAACAATCACAACACGTAATCCGTAACTTACAATCAATGGCGAACCACAATGGAAATAAAGCTTGCCTGGCGATAAAGCTGGTCTTAAATTCATGTACTCCAGAAAAGAAAAAAAAAAACATCTAAGCGATGGAAATCTGCAAAACTACAAACAAAGTTCAACCTTAGGCACAAGCTTATCCCGGAGGTTGACTAAAATTTAAAATCACGTAAAATTGCTTGTAAGCAAAAACGTACAGTTGCAATATTTTAATCTTCTTTCCTATGCTAAAAATCAAAAAACCCATAATTGTCCAGTCTGAGGACAAAACACTGGAGTTTTACTGAAAATGGAAGTAAATACTACTAGGCGCTAATGTTATGAACGATATTAGTGGTGTATTGATAAGAGAAAATTCAAGTTTAATATACTGAATTACTAATCTTTAGGAATGACAAATACCATTGAACATGAATTCTGTTAAATTACAAATATTAAAAAAATCATGTTATTCAATATAAATATCAAAACTCTGAATGCAGATAGAGATCCAGCTCCTGAATTTGCTCATTTTCAAGCAGAAATTAGAACTGACTTAATTATAATTTACCTTGCAACCATCGGAAGTCCACTTCTCTTTTTCTTCAGACCAATACAGACAACTTGATTGGGTAATACTGAAGGTGTAGTTGACATCGCTTAATGGATCATACTGGGGAATAACTGTTTTAGTAACTCCTTTTGGTGGGGGATCCTTGACGCCGACACATGACCGTCTTTCACGACCATGACCAAGACATGCCGATCTCCGTCTTCTGGAATGTTCGTTGACTAGAATCAACAGACCAACATAAAGACGACTTGGTTCAGAAGGTACCACTGTTAATGAGCCCCCTTCTAGAGGGCAGAATGTTTCGTTTTGTTTGTCATCTGTTTGATTTTTACATGTTGACGTAACAGTGAAGTTGTGATCAAAGTCCTCGATTGTAGGTCTTGCTCCAAATTTCAAAAACAATTGAATAGCAATTCCTTGTTTTTGCGCTTTGATTTTGATAGAAACGGGTACATCTGCTAGCTCTGCGTAATAACTACGGAATGACATTTTGTTTGGCTTTAGGAAATAATGTTCCGTTCCGTTGCTGTTGTTTGTCGGTGGACCCGAAATCGGAATAACTATCTCAATGTAATTATCAAGGTTTGACACATTAATCTTTTCCCCATTGCCACTTTGAAGAGCAAGACTGGTTACACTTGATTTGATCTTTTTGCTGCTGTTGTCCCAAGTGAAAGGATTGAAATCAACAGCTTGCATCTGCAAGGCAAGTCCAAGATTGGGGTTTATTAAGATAGCATAGCAATTATTAATTAAATAGACTGGCTAAATATTACGAAGTGAACTCCCCGATCAAGTTTCAGGCATAAGCTGGAGCCGAATAAACTTGGAATGTTGAATGATAGAACTTCGAGGGGAAGCGAAAATTTGTTCGAGAGAGTGGGACCGAAAAACAACGCCTTTTAGGGCCGTGTTAAGCGTCCATCAAGCCCCAGCTTCATTCACGCGGTTTCACTGGGTCCAGCTTTTGTTCGCTGACCATGCGTGTCCGCAAAAAGACGTTTGTTTTGCTGTCCAGCAAAGAGATTATTGCCCAAGCAGAGTAGATAGGGTGCCAAAATATGACTTGCTCATTGCTGAGTGACATTAAACAGGAGGTTGGAAGCAACAATCGAGGAAGAGAACAATAGATGGGATGATTCGGCCCTGGCGAAATGAACGAAAACGACTGGACAAAAGCATAGAAAACAGTCACTATCCATACCTGTACGTTAATATCTCCATCGCCAATGTCTCCAAGATTGGCAGGTAGCTTAAATTTTGTGGGCCCTTCTTCCATAGCGAGTCCCTTCACATCGTCGACGGCGACCTTCTTCAAAGTTGTTGCCAAGTTGTTTGTACGAATTACTAAGGCTTCGGACGGAACCAAGCGGCCAAATAACGCATCGCTCATGTTACTCAATTTCCCCAAAGCCTTTTTCACGAACTGCAATAAAAAAGAAAAACACTCTCGGCAGTTTTGTTTTTTTGTTTTTCGGCAATTACTACAATAGAGATTGCCTAAAGCTTTTAGTCCTTTTTTCACAATCTGTATTCTAAACGTGCAAATGAACAAACCAGATTTCCGTATTATGGCATTCACTAGTGTACAGTTGGGTAAGTACCGTTAGTGCTGTCCAAACGATAACTTAAATCCTTATACCTGTGAGGAAGGTTGGTTGTCATCTGAGACTCCGTTCGCTTGATCTGCACCTGCTGCTGACTGAAGAACATTGGTGAGACATCCTGTAATGCTCTTAGATGTTTGCTCTATCACAGGAGAAAATGGCTCCTCCAAGTCGTTGAGGTTATCAACTAGCATATTTGAAACCTTCTCTGTCATTTGCATTATAAATACCTAAGAGGTAAAATGTATATTATAGAATATCTAATAATTTTTCAGATATGGTCTTTCTAAAGGAAGTATAAGTACACGTTGAAATTGGGAGGGGTGTAGCATTTGTTTTTAATCTCAAAATACGCTGTCTACCATGATAGATAAAGATAGATAGCGAACTCAGTTTTCTTAAGAAAGATGGAGTATATTACTTACTAGACTATTACTCCCTCCCGTCCCTTTCTCGCCGCCCATCGCCACGTTAACCACTGACATCACCAAGCGGGACATTTCAAGACTCTCTGGCGTTATAACTGTAAACTTCATAATTATTGTTTCAGAAATCTAGCAAAGAGAGAAAAGGATAATACTTATGTGTATTATTTGAAAACAACTGATAGGAAAGATGGCCCAGACTGAGCACCGAGAAAGATTAAGTTTGTTGTCTGGAAATTGACTTCAGTTTTCGAGTGAGAATATTGATCGTTATCCACTCAAATAGTCATGTACTGGGAAGCCATGCTACATTGTACAACCCTTGATTTAGCTGTGACATTTTCCGCTGATCGCTAAAAAATTGACGTACAAATGTAATAATGATCAACTACGGCATGTAATAAACCGTACTTGCATTCGTTGTAAAATGATTTTTATTTCAAATTGGAATTGACTTTTCGAGTCAGAATATTGAAATATTGATCGTTATCCACTCAAATAGTTATGTACAAGGGAGACATGCTACATTGTACAACCCTTGATTTAGCTGTGAAATTGTCCACTGATCGCTAATCACTGACGTACAAATTTAATAATGATCAACTGCGGCATGTAATGATACGCACTTGCAATCGTTGTAAATTTTTTTTTTTTAACGAGAGCCAAATAAAAACAAGATCGTATGATCGACGTTTGTTTCTCTAAATCAAGGTGAACGAAAAAATGTCTCACTTGATGTGGAGAACAATAATCGTTTACACGACGGTGGACGTACCAACATTTTTACACCTGGGTCCAATGTTTTTTCACAATCGTTTTTCTCGTTGGCAGACTTGAGGACAGACAAAGCAAGCTGGGCAGCCTGAGAGAGTTCCCCTTTATTAAGAAATCCATCCAGTGGATTGCCTTCCCCAAGTACAAAGCTTTTTAACTTGTTTGCGACTTCATCTGACGACGATAGACAGGGATCAAGATCAGCAGCTGGTTTAACCTGCAGTTGAACAGACAAGATGTTATATGCATATTCTACAAGTCTTTGACAAAATCCCCTTTTGTCTCGGACATTTTGTTGACATTTTGGACGTTTTGTCGAAAAGTAGAGAATACTTTCTCTTCAGCCCTTGGCTATTTCATTAACAAGTCATTTGATGCTTTATAACGGGAAAATGAACCTTTCTCTGGCATGCCTGCTTTTGATTTTTCATTCATTAAAGATACGTGTACTTTTTTATAGGCTTGATTTTTACACCTTATTCTTCCTGGGATATAATGATAGTTTTTGAAGTGTCAGTTAGCCATTGTACCGTAATGTTACTTTGCGCATCCGTTACAAAGGTGACTCGTGAAGTTCTTCACTTATTTTATATCCGATGAAATTTTACCGGACAATAAAACACGAGAAATGACATCACTTAACTAAAAAAGACATTCAAGTAGACTCGTGCTCTAGAAAGGCGCTCTCAACGAGTGATAGCTGCTGGGACGTGGATGAATGCGTGAAAAGCTAAACAGATTAATGCGTGAAGAATATTTGATAGCTTAGTATAGCATATTTATCCGGAAAAAATGGTTTCCGTCTTAATATATCTGATTGAAGACAGCATGCCAACAAATTCGTCTGATGCAGCTTTATGATATAGAGACAAAAAAAATGAAAATATCAAATTGAATGAAGAAGCTGCCTCATTAATGTGGATTTCTTATCCGCTTTTTAATTGGTAAACTTTTAAAGTGAGAACTGAAAAGTAAAAATAAAGACAAGATTGATATCGATGACAAGCCGCGACTGCAAACAAAAAAGGACTTTTAGAATCACGACGAGAAAGTAAATCTCCGGTTGTTTACTCTTGCACCCTTTAATGTATTGTGGAGAAAAATAGCATCAATGCGTCTTCTTTAATTTGGTTACCTTAATAAACAGATTTACTACAACCGCAACGCCGACGGCATTCTTGACGACGACGTTAATTTGTAACTTGTAATCATCTTCTGGAGCTCCTGCCGGTAACACTGTCGAAACAGACTTGGGAGAGCTTCCGTAAGATATTGGTTCCTCTCCAAGCTGAAATTCATAAGTAAGTGCGTTTGTATCTTGCCAATCAAAACACTCAAAAGTAAACTCTGTCTCGAGAACCACTCCTTCAGTTACTGACGGTGTGCAATACCCGCTGTGCGGCGCCCCAGCTGTCTCGAAATCAAGCACGGCGAAACCCTCTGTTCCGTCTGGAGATGTTACGAATAACGTTAAACTGTACTTGGATTTGGATTGCAATGAATTCTTTTTGATAATCATATTGGTCGCATTCACTGCAGTTGAGGTCATGTTAGGTGGAATAGGTATGCCTTCCCACTTGCTCGAATTATCATCCAATCTTTTTAATCGCCATTCGTACACTGAACCATTGCATGGAGAATTAACACACTCTGACGTCACTCGGAGCTTGTTCGAAGCGGCTACCACTGCACCACAGTCAACAAAGCATCTGAAATCAGAACGAAAGACATAAAATTGAAAAGAAAGTAGCTTCTTGGAGTTTTTGGGTTTTCATCCCAGAAGCCATTACCACGAAGCGAAAGACTAACAGTGAATGTGTGGAAAGAAATAATGGAATATGCTGGTGTGGTTAATGCGTTCTACTCATGTCCCATGTTACGTCTTCTTCATTTTACTTACTGAGTCTAAATATACTTTCTCTCTCCCTACTACAACAGAGTCTGATTTTGACATACATTGCCAATATCAGCAGTATGTTGGACACTTTTCACAGGTGAGTAGACTGATTGGACCATCTCGCCACAAGTTCACTTGTGGGAGAAATAACGCATCTTTTTTCGAGAAATTTTGGAGTCAATTTTCTTTAACAGAGTTGTAATGGTAGTGGTTACCTCAATGCCACCTGGGGTACTTCTCCAGCAGTTACCTCAAAAGACATTTCTGCAAAGGAGCTTCTCTCATCTTTGGACACAGTCAGTCTCAGAACATAGTTTTGCCGTACTGCAAGCTGACGAGGGTCGATAGTAATGGAAGTGGAAATGGCGTTTACGTGTCCAACAAAAGAACCGAAACAATCATTACTCAAAGAAGCATTGTCCTCCGAATGAAAGCAGGACCAAGCGAAATTTAATCCTGAGTAATTTCCAGGGCCAATATCTCCATCGTAACTCAATGAGCCATCCACGGTTACATTATCGACGGATCCCAGGCGCACGCTACTGCCACCGTCAATAATGGCTTTTACCGGCGCTGAAATGACCTCAATAAACCCAAAGTCAAAGGCAGTAAGAGTTTGTGGGAACTCCGAATCACCAATTTTGTAAGAAGCAGTAAATTTGACTTGATAGATACCAGCGGGTATAGATCTCCTGTTTATGGTCCATTCAGTTGTTCCCTGACTTACTAAAGCTCCCTCCGCTGTCTCCGAGTTATCGAGTTCTGTTTCACTAATGATACGCCATTCCAAGGTGTTTGCCAATACATTGGCATCGCTCTGCAAACCTTGGATTATCGCTTCTTGAACACTTTTCACCGACCGCTCGACAAGAGTGGCGTGATTCTTGTCCTTGGAAATGTTCCGGATGGTTACTGAGAAGTCTCCTGTCAATTAAAAGAAAAAACCATTGACGGATCTAAGGGAAAAAGGGTCGAGATCATCAAGAGCACTCCATTCTGGAATTTTTTTTTTTAAACAACTTCACGCTTAATCAACTTAAATAATGGCAAAAAAGGGTAACATGCATGAAAGATATTAAACCAGGGAAAAAGTGAAACGTAAACTTTCCGTTCATTCTGTTTATACTTTCTCGGAATATTACAAATAATACAACAGACGAAAAAGACAGTGACGTCCACAACTGACGCCAAGTCATTCACTTTTTAAGTATATATCACAAACAATGAGAAGGGTTGAAACGATTTATGTAACTCGCGGGATGAAACTCAGACATCTCTTTCTTCTCAGAAAATAAAAGTTAATTACGTTAGTAAACGGCTATTGTAAATCCTCTCTTCCTGTGAGTAACAATTAGTCATAAAACAGTTTGAATATATAATTCTATACGAAAAATGACTCCTTGGAAACAAACAAAAAACTAAAGAAGCTGAAGTGGACTAATATGTGAATTACAGTTACATTCTGACTTAAAACACATTTTAAACTACAACACATCCATATTGGTATACCAGTGTGCGTGTACCACCGTCTTTTTAAATAAAGATCGATTACTTACTTACTCGCCAATGTAAATGTCAACGTAAAAAATGTGAATCTTATTTATAGTGCTCATGCACTTAACTATACAAGCACTAAGCTTAGCTAGTTTACAGGCCTGCCACTGAAACAAAGGAAACACATATTTCAAATAAACGTAAGATAGTTAAAAATCCCAATTGGCAGGAGGCAGACTAGTTGGCTATTTACAAAGCTTACTTACTTACCCACGGGATCACAATTTAATATCCCATCACCAGTGTAACTATCCCGACACTCACAGGTAAAGGAACCGTCATTGTTGTAACAGTTAGCCACTCCATGGCAGTTGTGAGTTGCTGTTCCACATTCATCGATATCTGTCAGACAATGTATACGTATAAAGGTAATTTATACAATTTTGCAGGCAAGGCAGAATAATCGTCATCCTTTTTTTTTTTTTTTTTTTTTTTTTGCGTGAACCTCTCAGAAAACAAAAGGTCGCTTCAAAAAGGGCTTAAATCCTCATGTCTGTGGCTTGATATTGGTAGATTTCAATTCCCTTTTGTTTCTTAAGGTTCGTTGATCGCCGTCGTGATTTATAACTAACGGCGGAGTAAAACCTCATCCAGTGTTCGCATGTTATTAAAAAGTGTAGACAACGTCGCGCCTCAAAAATTCTTGCAATTTTGCTGACGTGGTGACATATGGCACAATATGTGTATATATAGGATATCTTTATGCTGTGAATATGTAAATAAAATGTACCATAAATGGGATAATAATTAATCGAATATTGTCATGCATGCTTCTTTCAATAGTTGACAGAAAAATTTAGCGGAAAGTTGCGGTACACGCAACGGATGACACTGTTTCTAAGGAAGCCATGTTAACCACTAAGAACGATAAATCTCGATTGATGCAGTTTTCATATTTTTTAAACTACTAGTTCGTTATAATAAAGTGTATTATCGTTTGTCTCACGATGTAGTCACTTGAGATGTAGATCGCGACGTTTCGACTGCTTACTGCTAGTCTTCTTCGGGCGATAAGGTCGACTAGTTCGTTGCCTGTTTTATGGAAAAAAATGTTCTTTTTTCTGTGATTACCCGTTGGGAAAATCTTTACTTTAGGCCCATTTTAGGGTGAGAGTTTCATCGTGGAACTACTTCAGCAACATTCAGACATCGTTCTAGAAAAGCGTCGAGTGCTTTCTTAGCTTTAATTATTTGTGGGTCAGTAGTGCTATTAAACGGATATATTTTCTTGCTATTGAATGATAAATCACAGCATGTGGCACATTAATAAGAGACTGCTAGCATTGCGAACATTTTGTTGCAACATTATAATTTATTTCTACACCGCTGCTTACTAAATACGCTTCGTTGTGGTTACCTTAGGTAAGCCTTAACTTCCATAAAAGATTACAAGAAAACGACCATTGTTGTAAAAATGTATAGATGATGGAAGATTATAGAATGATAAATCGTACCAAAACAATCTACGCCATCTCCTGAATATCCTCGAAGACAAGTACAGTCGAATGAGCCTATAGTGTTGATGCACTGTGCATTTTCGTGGCAGTTGTGCGTCTGATGTTGACATTCGTCTGCGTCTGCGGAGAAATAAAATTTTGTGGTAAAATATTTTAACAAGTCGAGTATTTTAATAGTCGATTGTTAACTCTTGTATTAACGTATCAATCTCGCGCACTTTAATGACTTCACTTAAAATGTTTCCCCCTTTTTTTGCAATTATACATGCAATTATACTCGTCCGATTTCGAATAACTTGCCGGATTACTCCTTGAATTGTACTCCACTCCGTCTAATTAACAATTAGATTATGAGCTCGAGATTTCTATAAGGTGATATAGTTGATGAGACCGAAGGCCGAATCAACTATCGCCGAGAGCGAATAATCTAATTGTTTCAGTAGAATTATAACTTAAATTAACGCAAATAAAGGTTCCCAAATATTTTTCGACGTATTATTGAACTTTACGCTTTAACAAAATCGCACGTATTGAACTGCCCTTGGTAAATTTGCAGTTGTTTACGCGCGCGCACCGGTTTTTCAATAATTTCAAGTGTTTAAAGTCAAGCATCCGTTTATGTCCTTCTTTGAGTCTTCTCAGGAATTTAATTATCCATTTACATCCAAAATTTCTTCCAAAACTTCGGATAAACGATAAAAACGTCGCATTTTGTGGACGACCGACAGCTACTGCATTCTAATGGCTGATGGTATACGAGTAGCTGAGCCAATTAGATTGCAGCATTTGCATTAGTATACTTGTAGAATTCTACTAACTACAATTAGTTGTCATACCCCAACAGTTTACACCGTTTCCTGAATACCCTTGGACACAAGTACAGTTGAATGAACCAAAAGTATTGTTACACTGGGCGTTGACGTCGCAATTGTGTTTCTGTTCTTGACATTCGTCTATGTCTGCGAAAAATAATTATCACTACGTTATTTAGCGACCATCCTTTGATATCACGCGGGATCACGACAGAAGCATGGCCGACGAGGCCCTAGGACTGCATAATGGACTTGATTAATTATCTGGTTATCCAACAGACTATCAACGAAACTTGTTTTTACGGAGAGTACTGTCGTAATGTAAGACGTTTTCCATATCTACGGGCGCCCATGTATTATTCTCTATGCCAGGCCAAGAGGAATCGTGTCAAACTGTGTACATCTGAAGACATCGCATTATTTGTAAACGACATATAATTGGGATTTTCTGGCCATATAAGGTATCGGAACGATGTGCTGATTAATAATTTCAGACTTTTAATTTCCACGCCCTGTGAAATACGTTGACTTTCATTACCTTTATTCTTATTACTCGACTAAGGGAGCAGACGATAATGTTGAAACAAATGCGTTTATTTGCATAAGAAGACCATACTTATTCGCCTAGAATTACGTGACTATATATATTCTCTACAAAACAACGAAGTCTCTAGAACTCCTATTTCTCCTGCAACTCTTAATTCCCCCCGGAATAAGTCTTGAAGCTATTCTAGCTGGATAGTTGATCGAGCTAAAACCAAGACGGCACAAATGCTTACCTAGACCCGATTCTTTCACTTCATTTATTTGCTTCGCGGTCAGCGCGGCGTCAAAGAATTGCATTGCAGCAATTCTTCCCGTGAAATACCGCTCTTTAAATGCACCTATTCTGACGTCGTCTTGAGTAGCAAGAGTTATTCCAGCTCCGATACTGCGCTGCACAATTCTTGTACCATTTATCCAAATGCTTGCAATACCAGTATCGTGATCATAGGAAGTGCCAACATAGTGCCATTGGTTACTTGCCAGGGAATTATCGGTCTTAAAAGCTGGTATGTCCGAGTAATTTCTGTCCGCATAACCAGCCATAAGTTTTCCCGAATTGGAAATCCAAAAATGAACTGTCCACTGCTGATCATTTATTCCATAACTGAAGATTGATCCTCTACCTATAATCTTAGGATACAACCAACATAACACTGTGATGGAATGCTGTACATCCAATCCCCCATCGTTTGGAAAGTCAATGTAGCTGTTCGCGTGTCCATCGAACTCGTAAGAGCCATCTTCGTTACCATTTGGACCAGTTGCTAGCGTCACTCCAACAGGGGTACCCTGGGGTTGTTCGTCGTTGATTTCCCGTACTGAAAACCATTTGTTAAGGGGGTAGAGAACCTTAGGATCTAGAACGCCGATGGCTACAAGATTAAACAGGAAAGAAAAATGTTCCAATGAAGACCTTTGCCATAAATTTCCCTTCCATATAAAGCTGTTAGGCCCAGTTCAGACGCCGAACTTTTCATGAGCCGAACCTAATTCGAATTTGGACCGACCCAAATGTTCGTCTTTTGATTCAGACGTCGAACTTAATTCGCCGAACTTAATTTAGTTTGTACCAAAACACATCTAAATGTCAGCGGTTTTGAGGCAAAGTGTAAGCTGCTTGTAAAATATGCTATAATAATTTATGCATTAGGTTCGGCACATGAAAAGTCCGACGTCTGAATTAAAGTCCAAAGTCGAGATTCCCGGAAGAGCTTGGCGGGAAGAACGGCTGAACCGTTCCAAATTCAGATAACCGTTCTTAATTGATTCAGACACCGAACTTTTCTAGTACTTAATTCAATGTATTGGCCTTGGCTCATGAAAAGGTCGGCGTCTCAGCTGGGCCTTACTGGTAGAAGAAATGATTGTATATATTTTTCTCGGTTGTCATGCCTCGGGTTATCATTTATTTCTTGTTTCCTTTTGTTGTTTTTTTCAGTCAGTCAGTCAGTCAATCAATCAAGAAAAACAAAAACAAAAACAAAAAACAAAGAAACTTGCCTTTTATTTGCAACAGGTTTGAGAGAAATTGTCGACATAAAAACGAATACAAACTTTGCCACAATACCTATACAGCCATAGAGCTCTACCCTCATTGATATATGGTCGTGCCAGGCTATTGGTAGAAAACGAATGTAGCGTGAAATGATCGGCGGGTTTAAATCGTTCTTAACAATACTGGCCTTGTCTGTGTTTCCAGCAAACTCCTAAAAAATCAGCATTACAAACTGTTAGGAATCAGATTAGCCATTGAGAATTTCGTCAATGAAAATTCTCATTACCTAGAAATGGATATTGATTTTACATGGACATGGACAACCGAAAGTATCTTTTCTCAGCTGGCCATGACCCAAAGGAAGGAAAATTTTCGTTGTACTTCCGAAGGCTGGATATCCTTTTTTCATATTTTTCACGTTAATTTTTTATTGAAGTAGTTTATTTTTTGTCTAGCGCTTTTATCGTGAGCCCCCGGTTCGGAAGAATAGGTAACCACTCCCTGTGTCACGAAATTAAATAGATTAACATTTTTATTATTACTATTTCTATTACTATTACCATTACCATTACCATTACCAGTGATTACGATTACTATTACTATAACTGCTATTAGTACTATTACTATTACTATTTCTATTGCTGTTGCTGTTGCTGTTGCTGTTGCTGTTGCTGTTGCTGTTGCTGTTGCTGTTGCTGTTGCTGTTGCTGTTGCTGTTACTGTTGCTGTTACTGTTGCTGTTACTGCTACTGCTACTGCTACTGCTACTGCTACTGTTACTATTACTATTACATGTACTATTACAATTACTATTACTATTAGTCTTACTATTACTATTAAACACAATAATATTTGATTGCTGTAAATGAGCGCTGTGAGATTTACTCACTTTTTATCATGCATCACATTTTACCTTATCTGCGCTTTGTTCATTTTCCGTGTAGATCTGGAAATTCACTCCATCGTCACCGTACTGTAACTTGTACTTGGTAACCCATTGATTTTGACTGTGTCTTCCTTGTGTTGCTACGCATGTCACTTTAGTGTAAATACTTCCAAGGTCCACCTGGAGCCACTGATTGGCATCTATTGAGCTTGGCGACCAACAACCAGCACCCTCTTTAAATCTCAGTCTGCCATGGAAGGGGGCATGGTCTGCATCGAATTGCGAAGAGGCACTAATATGTCCATGAGAGATTGCATTGTTCCTCATGCCAAGAGCTTGTTGACATTCTAGCAGATAAACCATATCCATAGACATCCATAGATATACATGTGAAATTCTGGCACAGAACAGTTATTCCGGCCCATTTTTTCGTCTTTAAGGAAATACCCGTTGTAATGTCGTACCTAATAGTGGTAGTAGGTGGATACTTTTTGCTTTGAGTATGCGAGTACAAATTGGTCATCGACTAATCAGGATGACTTGGTGATTAGTGGACTATTCTAGAATCAAAATGTTAATAATAATAATAATAATAATAATAACAATAATAATAATAATAATAATAATAACTATTTAAGTGTCAAATGTATTTAGCACTATTAAATACTGTAAATAAATAAACAAATATTTCAAATATAACATAAAGTATTAAGAATCCCAACTGTTTGGAGGCTGACCAGTTGGTTATTTACTCAACGCGGTCGAGGAGTTGAACTCGGGACTACCGAGAACAAATCCTGATAGCGGTAGGGCGGAGGATTTGAACCAGGGAGCTCCAGATTTCAAATCCAGCGCCCTAAACCACTCGGACACGCCGCCTCCAAATAAGACGCTGCCTCTGTTAATTATTGTCTAGTAATGATGGCTGGAAAGCGAGCTTAATAAGAAACGTACTTTAAACATAGACTCTTTGCATATACATGGGTAAATACTGTACCTCTGCAACCATAGAGCTCCACCCTCATCGAAATCCAATTATGCCAATCTACTGGTTGAAAGCGTATGTAACGTGCAGTTATGGTTTGGTTTAGGTCATGATAAACAACAGTGTCCTGGTCTGTGTTCCCAGCGAATTCCTATGCCAGTGAGATAACAGTTTTTGTTATAGAGATCATGAAACTCCTGCCGCGGATAATTTCAATTATGTTAAGGACGGTGCACACTAAATACAAACTAGGTCTTTTCGCCGGATTAGGACCACATGGAAAAAGTAGATCTTTGCAGGGGCTGTCGGACCACATGGAAAAAGTAGATCTTTGCAGGGGCTGTCGGACCACATGGAAAAAGTAGATCTTAACAAGGGCTGTCGCACCACATGGAAAAGGAGATCTTAGCAAGGGCTGTCGGAATCCAAAAGGAAAACTGGGATTAGCCGCGCACTTTTCCGAATAGTCTTGAATATGGAATAAAAATGCTGATGTAGGCATTTTTTTTGAAAAAGAAGGAAAAAAATTTTCTTCCTAGATTTTCTTAGAATTCGCCTTTACATACAGAAAAGCAAAAACATTTATAAAGATCTTTAACTGCATGGTTAAATAAAGTTACTTACTTACTTACTTACTTATGGTAAGTTAATGGTAACATAAAACCACTTTTGCTGTCTTTTTAATAACAAAAATCTTCGAAACAGCTCTTTTAGCGTCCCTGAAAGCTCTCCTCTAGTTTAGCCAAGATACAGTCTAAATAGCTTTTCCTCACAACCAGAGACTAATCACGTAATGAACAGGCTTGCCACTTCCATTTCATAACATAACCTGTGGGGGTAACCACGCGTTTTAAAAGTCAAATGAAATGTCTTCATCTTTTTGAAAAAACTTTCACGGTGGTGCCCGTTTTTTTTTGTCGCCTTCCCAGTAAGGGAAACATTTGCGTCTCTTGCACTTTTTTTGAGCGCGCACTACGCCGTCTGGAGGTACATGTTTAAAAGGGCATTAAAGGGCATTAAATTTACCCTTTTCAGTCGTCCGGTAAGCCTTTCCTTTGGTTTTATGCTTTATTGTACACTGCTGATCCTGATCAAAACCAAGATCCGGCTTCACTCCGCTGCTGTTTGTACAAATGGTCCTTGCATTACAGTTTTACTGTCCGTCCGTTTTACCGTATGATGCAAGGGAAGCAACACGTTCTGGGGAGCTCATGTTACAGCTTATTGAAGCTAATTACTTCTGATTCTTGTTCATAATCTCATTTTTTTGCCTTGCACTTATTTTGCAGTTTTAATCGTTTCCTGGACATCGGAGCTGTTTAATTCAGTTTTTTAATCTTCCTAGAGAAGTCAGTAGAATGTCTGGAAAATGTTATTTTATGTATACACTCCTTTTGTAAAGATAAAAGAAAGACGCGACTATATTGCTGCTCCTGAGAGAGTAGCTCGAGTGCGTGATGCCGAAACAATAGCCACACTTGCTAAAAGACGTCTAACATGATCATACCTTGCAAAAGAATAGCTCTAAAGCTTTTTTGTATAAACTGGTAATTACTTTCACAATTTTAAAAGTTTTGTGTGTCATACTGAATTTGCCTGCAAGAGATTCTCCGTGTTTGTCCTTGCGAGGCCTGTGAGAACATGGGCGGCGATGCCTTATGGTTCATAGACATTTTGGAGGTGTTTTTCTACTGTACTGAGTATTGGTTGCTATGGTTGTACAGCATATAGCTATGATAAACAATGGTAATAGGACTGAGTGGAGTCCAATTCGATCTGTAATCATACCAGTGATTAACAAAATCGGACGACCGCGAAGCGTATGATTAAAGACTGAATTGGACGACGCGAAGCCCTGTCACCAATTAATCAAAACTATGACAAAATTCGAGAAACGAACAAACTATCGATTGAGCGCTGAACAATTAAACGTCGTTATGAATGCTGAAAAACACAACAGTTTACTCAACAAAGTGCACCGCAACAGCGCGCGCAAAATGACGTATACTATCCAATTACAAACATGACGCGTACACTGTCCAATTAATGCTAAAATCGGGCTGCTGATAGCCAATCACGTTCGAGAATTTTGCTATAGTTTTGATTAGGACCGTTAATGACCACCGTTGCAATTAGTGGGCAGTTACAAATGTGGCCGTTACTGGAGGATCAAGAGTAATCAACTTCGGAGTGGATTTCACCTTGTCGTCGGTTTCTCCTGGTTCTCTGTAGCACGTGAAGTTCACGCCATCGTTACTGAACTTTAGCTTGTATTTGGTTACCCAGTCCTCTTTTCCATTTCTTCCTTGTGTTGCCACACGTGTTGTTTTAGTGTGCAGACCGCCAAAGTCGATCTGAAGCCATTGACTGAGATCATTTGTGGCAACCACCCAGCCACCTGCCTTGGACAGTGTTCTATGAAAATGAAGCCTTCCCTGGTGGGCGGCTTCATTAGCATCCCATTGCGAAGAAGCAGTAATTTGTTCGTCAGAGATTGTACGGTCTTCCATGCCAAGAGCATTTAAGCACTCTAGATATTTTTTGAAATAGACGAAAAAAGGCTATCTTTCCATTTATGTATAAAATTGTAATGGCGGGTTGGGGAGGGGGAAGGTGACAAATTAGTTTTTATTAAATTTGGAATTTTTGATTAGGTTATGCGCCTAACCGATAGTTAAAAAGTACTTCAATTTTTAAAGTGTCACTGGTAAAACATTTTTGTTATTGTGACCTTTTCTAAAAATAAACTATTTCTGGAACTTAGTATGGCGTTCACGTTTTTTTTTCTTTTTTTTTTGACAAGGCGTAGTCCTCAAATCCCATTTATGGTTTTACCTTCTTTGCAAGTGTCTCCAAAGAATCGTTCAGTACATTGACAAATGTAGCTGTCCTTTCCTTTGACTGTGCAGTTTCCTCCATTTCGGCATGGATTTTTGGCACATGGAACCGCTAAACAAGACATAAGAAGCTCTGCATTAAGACCCATATTCGTTTGCAAATATTTAGAGCTCTATCTTTTCAGGGAATCATGGAAATTGTATTCGTCAAAATAGATATTCAGTCCAAGACGACGAATAAGACTACCAATGATTCCCTGCTGGCGCGTGGCCATTGACAGTTAGTTGTGAATAACAAATTTGCGAATTGCACCGGTCGTATAGTTCAGGCTAAGAGGCTCGTCAAATACCTTGTTGCCATGGCAAACTGTTGAGTATAACGTTTAAAGTCCCGTTCGAGTCAGAAAAAAAAAAGGATGACAGTAATCTGATCTCAAAGCATAAAGGTCCCTGATGTCCCTTGGACGGAAGGTAACGTTGCCTCCGAATAGCCACAAGTCTGTTATAAATTAGAGACGCCCTTTTTAAACATTCATTACCTCTTTCGACTTAATTGGGAGTTCAAGCAAACATGACGGCGGCGACGGGGACAACATCGATTGAAAAAGGAATTTATATTTATCCTGGCGATACCCTTGAGTCATTCAGTTTGTCTATTAATGTGAGAGCTATCTTAAAACTGAATTTGAGCACGGCCACTGTTCTGCTCATTAGACCTTTTGTTATTGACGTTCCCGTTGCCTTTTCCGTTTTGGTTTGCTTTAACTCCTTAATATCTGTCAGAGTTCAGCGAGGTTGTGAGGAATTTTTCTGATCTAACAAAACACTTGGGACTTAATTTTATTTGATGTTTGATGATGCGCTAATTAGAGAAGCAGGGAGAGGATTTATTTTCTGATGAACAGAAACTACAAGGAAGGCTTATTCACGGGAATTCTCCGCGAATTGACTTAGCAGTGTCTCCTAACCTATATTTACTACAGATAGATTGACAGGAGGGCTGTAACTTAATTAACTAGGCGGTCATAGACCTCAGGGTCTTGTTGCAACCGTCAGTAAGTAATTATTTGACTAGTACGCATCTAGCCAATTTCCAAGACTCTCTTCTTGACCGGAATTATTTTTCTACGTGTACCAGTAAAACAGAACAATCCGATTAAAAGTTCTTTGAGCTTCTTGTTTAGACTAGGTAGCATTACTACAGTGGGCGCTAATTTCACATTTTGCTCTGCCTTTAAAGAGACAAATTGAAAGAGCGTTGAAAATTATGAGTGGATTAAAACAAAAGCAGCCGTGAGATGCAACATTTTACTCTGAATGGATGTTTCAGGCAAGGTAATGTTGTAATACAGACGTTTCCAAATATTGAGCTAAGCGCCTAATAACGGGTGCAAAATGCATGTATTGAATCATTTATGGTTCTTGATTTTGAAAATCTATTGTGGTGCTTTTCGTGAATGAAGTCGTCCATAACCCAAAACAAATCACTAACTTCAACATTAACTTTGGTGAATATTGTAACTGAAATCGCAATAGTGAGTGAGCTTATTGATGTCACTATCTATTGAGGTTATTGCTAATTGCAGTTCTTGAGAAAATGACGTTTTTTTTTTTTTTTTTGGTGACAGTTTTTGCACACAGTTTTTTGACGATCGTACCGGAAGAGTATCTTTCTCAAAAAAGTAAATGAAAAGTTAAGAACCTATACATGATGTCAAATAAGAATCATGACCCGACGGGCATAATGCTTTGCTTTAAATCAGAGATCCTATTAACTATTCCAAACCATAACGAGGTTTACGGCTAAAAGGATTGAAATTTTTAATTCAATTTATTTTCACTAATTTCAAATCATAGTTCTCATTGTCATGATTAGCAAACATACTCATATGTGACAGACACAAACCTGCATATGATAAGCCTCCATAAGCTAAAACCATCAGGCCAAGAAGCCAAAACGTCTGAAAATCCAAATTAATTTATAAGTTCAATTGTTTGGTACCCATGAAAAACACAGCGTAGCCCAGCTAACCTTGGATGGTAATGAAGGCAATATGCCCATTTCGTGTGCTTCAAACACTGTCGTTTTCCAGCGCGTTCAGAGATTTTTCGCTGTCGACAACAGAATAGATTTGGTTTTGAAACTTTTCATTGACTGGTAAATTGCCCGCGGAGATTGTTTTTACAGAACGGGGGTTATAAGAGACTTGTTACTATTACTTGATATAAACACAGACAATACGTGAGGCGTAGACAAAGAATTGCCGGAGCTAAGAGAATCTGCATATCAATTATTACAATTATCAAGCGTTTCGTGTTTGTCAGAAATTCTGGGAGAATTCTGAAAAGCTGTGAAAAAACTCGGCAACTCAGCTGGTGCCTTAACAGAATTTCTCGTTCTCCCTGAACTTTGGCCCTTATTTTTATAGCTTTTTTCTGAAACAAGGCAAATATTTTCCTTTTGTTATCTAAGAATTACTGATTACAGGGTATGTGGCAGCGAATGATCTAGGAAAGAAATCATTCAAGAATTTCATAAGGGGAAACCTTGCTGTGTGACAAATATAATCAAAGCTGTCGAGCAGTAATGCTATGTAATTTTTTAATATTGCGTAAAATTCAAATTGCGATGAAAAAGTTGAAAATGTTAGCCAAGTGATAAGAGGCGACTGTTGGTCTGAATAGCGAAACGATATAAAGCACCAAATTGAGCTCCCTAAATCAAGAAATGAGGGATTAACTTGGTGACCAAGGCTTTGGATGACACTGATAGAGAACTTACTGGAAATGTTTACTAATTAATTTGTTTCACAACGGCCCTTCGGTTGCGGCTCTTATTATTTATTAATGTAACACCATTACAAGCTCCACAAATCTTGAGTTCAGTCTGACTGGCTGGTGATCAGTTCAGACTTGAATAAGCGCAGTAGAAAACGATTCACAGCAAATTTGAATCTCTCAATTGCTACCACAGAGTAAAGTCATTTTGTTTCTCGCTGATGGGGACGATGACTATCTCAGTGGGGTTTCGATGACTTCATGCAAGAAAATGAAAACGGAACAAACTTTGAATCTTAAATACAAAGTCGAAGTTTTTCATGAAGATTGGACTCTTATTTACAAGAACTTGATTTTTAGAGTTTTTTTTTCTCATGTTCAGGGTTTTCTATAATCGTAGCAATCCTCGATAACTAGTTCTTCAGTTTTAGTTGCTTCAAAGGGGGTACATTAATAAATTTAACACATTTAATTAGTTATGGTGATATCCACTTGTTTCCTTGCGATATCACCTGGCTACAAGTTGCACTTGACCGCAACACCTATAAACTTTATTCGCAGATAAAGAGTGGTCGAAATGTTCACAACAAAACACCAAAAATAACATCAGAATATTTGCAAGATAACAGGTCTTTGATGTGTGCCAGAATAACAGAAAAACAAAAAAGTGAGGCAAAACACCAACTTAAGTAGCCTCTTTTTCCACGAGATACATTTAATTTTATTGTGTAAAAAAGCGAATAAGTGAGAATTTAGGTAACACGCTATTTTACAGCCCCGAGATTTTTTCCCTGGAAGAATTAACTTTGATTGGCTTTATGAGATCCATGCAGATGTTTCATAATTGAAGAAATTTGATTGTTAATCATTGGGTGGAATGATTCCCTAAACAATTTACTTCGTAGTCACATTATTACTTCATGATGGAAAATTAAGCTGAGCTTTGTAGCACCAGGGTTAAACATCTTCTGAAAGCGGTGAACTCATATCTTAATTTGCGCAAATAGGTAAATCAATGTAATGTAAAAAAGTAGAAAATTTCACATGTAAATATATGAGATATATACATAAAACTGAATCAAAATGTTTTGCTTCGTTTAATTATTACCAAAATTACTGTGAACATTAACATGAAACACTAAGAAGTAATTTACCTCTGATTTCTACCTTGCGGAAAAGAATTTTAAAGTTCTTCAAACCTTAGTGGAAATTGTCACACATTTCACAATGTTAATGGTGCTTAAAATATCCATTTAAAATTTCCCCTCAAAGTTTTCCGTTTCTCTTTTCTCCGTTTCTCGTTATAGAGTAAGCTTGACATAGAACGTTCTGAACAATTTTGTAAATTTTGTGCTTTTTCGGCCACTTGCAAACTTCAAGTTTGCCAACTATGCACTACCTGTATAGAAACTAAACCGGGAATTACCTATGCATGAGGCAACCACCTTTTTTGATGATGTAACGTTAGTTCACCTGTTTTGACTGACACACGATACTTGTCAGCAAAACATCCTGGCAGCAATGCAAAAATGAAATACTCCAGGAGATTCCCTGCCATTATCAAAATTTCACTAACATTTAATTCTTTTTTTACTACTGTCGGTTGTTAAAATGCCGGGTGACTGTCCTTTGGTTAGCTTCATGAACTAAACAACGCGAACTAATACGAGCAGAAGTCGCTTTTTTCGCCCTTTTTTTGTTTTGCCGGGTAGTTGTAAGGTAACCAGATATTGTTTATCTTTTCACACGCCATTGATTAAAGAAACGATTGACACGGAGGAGTCAAGCTGACATATAATTAGCTTGAAACCTGCTTGCAGCTTTCAAACAGGATGCAATTTCGTGTTCCTGAAAAAAAACAGTCTCTCGTTTTTCAAGATAGATAAACACAATATCCATGTAATGTATTTACGCTGCTTTAATGAAAGTAGAAATTACCCAGAATTAACCGGCGAGTGGTGACAGATTCCAGCTTTTTGCTTTCACATTTGTTATTGTGTAACCATTGACGCTGTTTACGTTTAATCGCCCGCCAACAGTGAGTAGAACAATATTTTACCTTACCTCGTCATGAGGTCCTAAGCCACATTATCAATTCTTTCGAAAGAAGCAATGAATCTTTTCATATGGGAGATGAAGGTTTGATTCTTTTTCACTTTTTTAAATTATGTTTCCGGAGAATTTTAGGTTTGCTTTAGTAACATTGGTCATTTTATCTCGCAGGTAGTTTTCCTCTGTGCCGTTTGGCTAGAGCTTCAGAGCTTGGTGCAAGGTAAGCTAATCTAAGTAGTTATAATGATTTTTAAAGCTACAAACAGAGAAACAGTCAAACTGAGTGCCAGATTAACTCCGGAAAAAAGTGGCCTTTACAAAACGATGTTTTAGATTTTACGTGGCTGTGAAAGTGTACACGAACCGAGTCTCATCCTCCCCGTTCTTCCTAAATCTAGAGGCCACCTGAGTTTAGAATCAGGCGAAGTCGTTTATTTCTCAAAGGCCGTGTCGTAACAATCTTGCTCGCTCAAGGGTTATTGGAAATCTATTTTTTTTCTAAAACTTCTATTTTGCTCTGCGCCATTTTTATGTTCAGTTTAAGAATCAGCATTAATGAAATTATGCCATTAGAAACGCGGACGTTATTTGTAAATCTTTCCAATTTTCTCTGTGGCACGGTCCCTCTTGAACGCTAAGTGATGATTAAAGTACTTCTCCTTCATAAGCATGTATCAATAGAATACGTCAAGTTATTTGTAAAATCAAATAGCTTTTAGAGTGGAAACGACTCTTATCCGGGCAACTCGAGACTTCTTGCCCGCGAGTCCAAGAGGATAGTCATTAGCTTGACGCCTGCTAAACGAACACGGAAATGTCATCCCAGAAGACTGCATTGACGGTTTAACATCTTTTAATGTGAACTGAGCTCGACAGTCCGTTATTCTATCCATATTTGCTCACTTGACGACTTTACTACCGTTTCTGACATATCAATTAATAGCGTTTATTTTAGTACAAAATATTAGGTGAAGTTACACGTACTCATTGTCACTAAAAGCTAATCAAGGCAAGTAGCTAGCATCAGTTGAGCATAAAAGGAATGCAAATATAGCAAAAAAAAAAAAAAAAAAATTATTGAATTAGCCAACAACAACAATCCATGTAGTAACAGTAATGATGTCTCAATCAAGTGTCATAAAAGACTCCCCTGCCCCCAAGTTCAATGTATTGGTAGAAATTGAGGTCCATCGATCGAGTTGGTATCTCCAATATGGAAAGGGGGCCGCGGGAAATTTAGCCAATACTTCCACGTTTGTACTTTTATAACCTTATCCCACGCCTAGTACGCCTTGAAATGAAATGTGTGATCGATGTGTGTCGAAGGAACTCGAACGTTTTTGAGTTTTTCCATCAAAGTATTTCTTCTATCCCTGACAAGCGGAGCATAAAATTGTCCCGTCGTTATAATTTGTTTCGGTTTCCACCGGTTAATTCCAGGTATTTATCAGTGCCTCTGGGTTGAGTAATAAAATTTTATTTTCCCTAAATTGAAAACTATCATGCTGCGATATATGGAAACAATTTTCTGCACCCTCTGTTCATAGTTCACAGTTGATTCGCTCTTGCTGGGTACGGTTCACAGTTGTTTTGATGTTTGGTTTCAAAATTATTTATATTTACGTTTCATTTTTAAAGTTGTTTTGTTATTGACACAAAACTAGTGTTATTTTAGTGCTATTTAAATTTGCCACATAAAATTTGAAAACGGAAACTGGAGGAGTTGGGGAAGAAGAGTAAAGAGAGAGAAAACATATAACTTTTACATTTAGTCTTTCTCTTGGAATAATATAAGGCTAATTTCAAAAAAAATCCTTAGTACGAAGACGAAATAAATGTGGCTTAAGATAATGAATAAAGGGTATCATGTAGACTTAGCAATTTCCCGAGATATTTAGCAACCGTTTGCAGCAGTTGTTTTATCAATATTCAATACTTTTGTGATTCATAAGACGGTCGACGAATAATTCTTAACCTTAACTAAATCAGCAAGACCACAGCACGCATGCCAAACAAATTAGATCTCAGCAGTCCAGCTTGTAACTGAGGACAGTTTCAGATTTACACCGATAAAAGATGCTTGAGTAAACTCAAATATCAAGACCCTTCTGGTATTCATACTATTCTCACTGTCATAGCCAGGAAAATCCAAAACAAAATAAAACAAACAAACAAAAACAACAACAAAAACAATTCGAAAATTCTGATATCGTTTTTACTAGTGAGCGGTTGGTTTTGTTTTTCACCGTGAGGAGATGGATCGTTCAGAGCGAAACCATGCTGGCTTTAAAGCTATTTCTCACCATACGATCTTTCGGTAATTAGATCCTTCTTTTGTAAGTAAATCTTATTTTCTTTAGGCTACGCATAAACTGTTGTTGTTGTTGTTCACGAATCTAATCCCAAAATTTTTGTTTTCGCTGAAGTACATTTACTTGTAATTCGAAATACGTCTACCAAAAAAATATGAGTTTGGTTTAATCCTCTATTTTTTTTGTGCCCCGACGAAATCTCGAAAATAGCACCTGAAACGCTGCCATTTTGTTTCATTTCACGGCCGAGTTTTGAGGGGGAAGGGTTCAGCTGTATGGCTGACTAATGATACGCTTTGTTTATGTTCAGGTGTCGACGAATGTGTTGAGCAAACTCACAATTGTCACGAAGACGCGTATTGCACCAATTATGGTGGCTACTATACCTGCACTTGTGTGTCCGGGTATTCTGGTGATGGCACGGTATGTACAGGTAAATATTATGCAAGGTATATAAGGTAACAAGAGCCGGGGTTGATTTAGGGCGGGGGTGGATTGGGTGGCTAGCCACCTCCTTCTTTGGAGGAGCAAAAAAAAAAAAAAAAAAAAAAGTGAATATTATGGTAAAAATAAAGGCAAACCCTCTGGAAAGGTACCACGTCGTAATTTCTACATCGTTGCATTGCCAGTATTTCTGGTGTAACAGTTTTCCATTAGGTTATCAAATTGCCAAGTTTTGGGGGCACGCCCTATTGATTCTGCAGCCCCAAGATAACACCTACCTCTTTTGAAAAATCCTGGATCCGCCCATGGAGAGAGGGTTTAATTTTCTTCCCAAGAATGGGGAATTCACCAAAACGTGTCGATTTAGGCCTAACTAGGTTATTGTATTGACGCTGGACAAATGCTACATTCTACTTCTTTTTTTTCTTAGCGCCAGAAAAATGCCAAGCATCACTCGACCTAATATTCTTATTGGACGCCTCAGGGAGTGTTGGAGCAAACAACTACGTGAAAGAAAAAGAATTCATTAAGATTGTGGCAAGCAGATACGAACTAGGGACTACCAGCCAAACTGCTGTTATTCCATTTAGTAATCAAGCTACCAACGAAGTACCGCTGGGCTCGAAGAACACAGCGTTATCGTTCGCCACTGCAGTGGATAATATCCCGTATGATGCAAAGTACACCCGCATTGACCTTGCACTTCGCCTTGCCTATGATGAATATCTTTCATCAGAAGACTCGAACGAAACACAGAAACTAGTGATATTGTTGACTGATGGAAAACAAAGTCAATTTAATGGTATGACTCCACCTTACATTCCAATAGAGGATACGGTACAGCTCCTTCGTTCCAAAGCAGCTCGTATCTTTGCTGTTACTATTGGGAGTAATATTGACATGGCAGCAATGAGGGCTGTTACTGAAGAAGACGACGACATATTTCAAGCAACAGAGTTCAATGATTTGGTAGCGAAAGCCGACTCGATATCGAAGACATCATGCATTGACGCTCGTGAGCTGATTCTTTTCATATACTGTGCAAGTAATTAAGGAATTACGAATTAAGGTTGTTTTTTTACTTGCGATATGAAAGTACCCATGAGCATAAGCATAACAAAATTAACAACGGCAGCGATTTAAACATAAGAGCAGGGATATGTACATGAAGAGCAAGCACATCTATTTTTCTAGTTTTGCTGTCCATATAAAGCATAACAGGAATGGAATTCATTTGTATTTCATTATCTTGCTTACGTGGCGCTTATTCCTAAGTTAGTGGAATAACACAACATACCAAAATGGTATTCTGTCTTTTGCATTTTTTTGTCTTCCCTATGTCGCGTTTATTTCTAAGTTAATGAAATTGTACAACAAACAAAAATGACTAGAACGTTCTTTTCTTGCTTTTGCCGGCATCTAAACTTGGAATCATGGCGCTGCTTTCATCGCTATTCCTTTTTTTTTCTTTGAGAAAAAAAAAAAAACAAACAAACTGCGGCCATTAAGTAACATTTTTTCGCCGTGGAATTGAATACATACCTATTAAGGATTATCATCAAAATTTCATAAATAAATCCTGCGCCAGCAATAACAACGGTAAAGATACACCACAGTATCACTGAGATCTGTCCGGGAGCTTTTACAATAGGCCACTTTGATAGTGAGACCTAGAGGACACAAACAAAAGAAATGAATAAACATGGTCATTCAGTTTCCTTTGTTTGTGTTCTCTAAGCCTCACTGCCAAGCTGAATTTTAGTATATCGAAAACGGTCTATCACACTAGACAACATTGCTTGTGCAGTTTTGAAGAAAGTTATTTGCTTTGGTTTGAATAGGTTGCCGAAGGAATACTTTGCTAAAGCTCAAGATTTATATACCGAATAGTTATATATTTCCATTAGCGGCAGCCTGATATAGAATGATAACATTGTGAATGGCTTTCTTTTCTAGTCCAGACCCAAGGAATCGCGTTTTGTAGTAGTGACCCGGAAATGACAAATTGTGAGTTTCCAGCACAGTGCGTGAACACGAGTAGTGGGTTTTCGTGTATATGCAGTGATGGCTACGTTGGTGTTCCACCCCAGTGTGAAGGTGAGTGTTACACTCTAGGAACATACTTGCAGTCGAAAGGATTGGCAGAAAAATTGTACGCAGTTATTTTGGACACCACGTTGATTGTTTTACCGAGATTAAAATTGCTTTTTCGTGTACCTATTGACTTTTTTGCTCTACTCAGAGAAATCGTAATGTTTCCGGAATTTTTATTCCGAAAAGCATAGTAAGAATTTAAGTCTTTAGTCTTCTTGTTATTGCTTACGCTTCTCACTATTTCAGACAAATTTTTGAATTCCTTGCAAAAGCATGGTCGTAGTGTTAGGTGTACGAGGCAATGCTGATATTTTTTTATCGCAGAAACCTGACACTAAGTAAGGAAGCCAATAGCCCAATTTCGCGATATATTAAAATTTAGCCTAACACAATAGACCACAGCACGAGGCTTTTGGGAATAAACCCCACAATCTCTATAGTTATTCCTCAGAGCCTCGTACTGAGGTCTATTGTTTTTTTTTTAATATATCGAAATCGAATCGACTAGATTCCCACCTCGTGGCGCACAAATTTCTCACGTTTTTAAACTTCTGCCCCATACAAACTAAGGAAACTTTAGTATAAATTCTTTTTCTCAAACACTTCTTTTCAATTCCAAGATGTGAATGAATGCTCCAATGGTTCACATGACTGCCATGTCAGTGCCTACTGTATCAACATCCCAGGCTCGTTCAACTGTTCATGCAACCAGTCAGGATACAGATATAATGGCAGCATGTGTATAGGTATGCTACCTTTCCAAATCGTATATAATTTTTCTATCTTTTTTCACGATTAAATTTTATACGTGGGATATCACAGGAGGTGAGATAGATATTTCCTTATCATGTACCACTGAAGACGTTTCTTTGTAGATTTTTCGATCTAGACCTCAAATTCATTACGAAAAAACTATTTTCTTGTGTCTGAACTTCGCTTTTGCTGGTGATGGCCTGCGGGTGGTGCTGAGAAATATCCATAACATCGATCAGGACGAAACCTGTGCAGTACTATATAACTGAACTTCGCCTAGCCACTCGCTACTGGAGACATCCTGTATAAGCAGTCAACCGAGGTGATGAAGCGACCAACCTAGGATTTTTTTGTTTGGCTTTTTACAACTGTTTTTAAAATTTCATATCTCGCTTGATTTGGAAACGCATCGTTTCGAGAAAAATACCGGTATAGCCTCGAATTATGTAACATATCCTAGTTTAATAAGTTGTTTCATTTCTTCCGAGTTAAAATTTTTCCTTAAACGAAACCTATATTCAACGTAATCCGATTTCCAACTTTTTTTTCAGACATAGACGAATGCGCCGAGGGGTCACATGACTGCCACTTATCTGCCCATTGTATCAACACACCGGGTTCGTTCAACTGTTCATGCAACCAGTCGGGATACAATTATAACGGCAACATGTGTGCAGGTATGTTACGTCGTTGTGTGTTACCTTTTAATCTGCACTTCAGGTGTTTATGTAGCCCCGCTATTTGTTTATTAAGATTTAGATTGTTAAACAGTACGGGCCGAGAATTTAAAAGTGAAATATTAAGACACATTCCGCTCAAAGCTGGAGCAATAAGTGCAAACATTATTTACTAAAAATCTACTCATAGCACGATAACTTTTGGAATGCTATTTGAAACAGCTCACTTTAGTTCATTTCTCTAAGTAACCCCGCGATTAAATTCCCAAGCATTCTCGAGAAAGTTAATTTCAAACCTTGTAAGAATGCTTAAAGCGTGTGTTATTGTGTTTTTAACTAACGTGAAACATCTGTTTTTATTGAAATATGGATAACTTCAAGTTCAATTTACCCTCGCGGTGTCAGCTTGAGAGCTTAAGTCACGATGAGTTCTTTTTAACTGTACTGAAAATATTACCATGCCATGAGGTTATTTTGGTAACTTAATTTTTGCCATTATTGCTCGAATGTCCTGCGGAAACCATCCCAATCTCTTTAATTTTATCTTTACATAGACGTCAACGAATGCCAATTTCTAGCAGATGCTTGTCATAAAGACGCCTATTGCCACAACTATGATGGAAACTACAACTGCACTTGTGTGTCCGGATACTATGGCAATGGCTCAGTTTGCTCAGGTATTTACAATAATGCTAACCTTCCTGATGACGTACGAGCTAGCGGCCCAAAAAACGATTAATTTACTGCTGTCTTTTCGACATAACTCTGACGGACTTCAAATTAAAGACTGACTCCTTTGAGAAAAGTAGTTTTCCTTGGGCTTTCGTTCACCGCTGGCAATCGAAATCTTTGTGAAGGATTACACAGCTCACTGACGAGCTGATCAACACAGAGGCTGATCTTTTGGCCTAAGCTAGGGCGCTTAACCTATGAAATCTGTCGATTGAAAAACTGCCACTTTTGGCGCCATGTAGATTTTACCAGGAGCATGAATAACGTGTTATTTTACCAAATAGACAAATAAAAAAAGAAGTGCTTAAAAAAGACCGAATTTAGACTAAGCGAGGCATTTAAAGCCAGGAAACGACTATCGTCTATCGATCTTATTTTCGCTCTTTTCAAGTTAGTTTTAGAAGCTAACACATAATATTTGCCAGCGATGTTTGCCCACAAAGCGAAAGGGTCTCGTCAGAAACGGCAAATATTTAAGCAATTTTTCATCTCATTTAGGGGGTTTGACCGAACCACCTGAACCAGCCCTAGATCCGCCCCAGTGATGCAATGCTGCAACAAATGCATCAAACTAATGCCCGACGTTCAGTGTAAACAAATTCTTGTCATTTTTTTTTTGTACATAACAGGTTGCCTTAGGAAAGATATGACCTGGTGGATCAGAGCCACCTAAAATTTATAAAATTTAAACTAGCTCTGAACCTCGTCTGGTTGAGCTTGGCAGAAAGATGTGTGTTGACATGCTGATCACAATTCGATAATGGAAATGAGCTCGTTATGCGCTACAACTTTTTCACCATTGATCGTACGTTCAATAGACGCTATATACTGCGCCGTAAAAGTGAAAGTGTTAACCATCAAAGGATGAGTATCAGGAAGTGCCAGAAACTCTGCCAGGACCCCAACAGAACTTTTACAAAGCAATTGTTTTTTTTTTTTTTAAATTATAGATCTAGAAGAACTTGAACAAAAGCTATGAAAACGATTCCCTTGAGTGCAGCTTGTTCTGTACCAAAAGCTTCATTTTTCTTGCAAGCTTCCAATCGTATTAGTCTACAATTCGAATACTCACTCAATAGAAAAGCAGAGAGTGTTTTCCACTTGAATCATGCGCGTAAATGTGTCTAGAGACGAAGCGATAACAGTTGAAAAACATTTATAATTGGAGATTAATTGCATTTGAAAATAATTATTATTTTGTTTACAGCTCCAGAGAAATGCCAAGCACCACTGGACCTAATCTTTTTACTGGACGCTTCAGGAAGTGTTGGAGCAGACAACTACGTGAAAGAAAAAGAATTCATTAAGATTGTGGCAAGCAGATATGAACTAGCTTCAACCAGTAGCGCGGCTGTGATCCCCTTCAGCAGCCAAGCGACCAACGAAGTTCGGCTCCGCTCTACGAGAACAGCATTATCGTTTGCTACTGCAGTGGATAATATCCCGTATGATGCATTGTATACCCGTATTGACCTTGCACTTCGCCTGGCCTATGATGAATACTTTTTATCAGAAGACTCGAACGAAACACAGAAACTAGTGATATTGCTGACCGATGGAATACAATCTATATTCGCTGGTATGACTCCACCTTACATTCCAATAGAGGATACGGTACAGCTCCTTCGTTCCAAAGCTTCCCGTATCTTTGCTGTTACTATTGGGGATAATATTGACATGTCAGCGATGATGGCTGTTACTGCGGAAGACGACGACATATTTCAAGCCACAGAGTTCAATGATTTGGTAGCGAAAGCCGACTCGATATCGAAGACATCATGCATTGACGCTCGTAAGCTAAATTTCTTGTATATTTTGCAGCTATTTCAACTTAACCTATAACTAGCGACCTTAGTTCTAGGCGCGGGCACTAGGACAGTAGTCATATTAATGTGAGTGCAAGCACAAGCTTAATTAAGAAATAGGAACACATTTCCGCGTTCTCACCTGAAATAACCATGGTACACACTGTATGAGAATGGACATTACATGACTGAGCATGATCATGGATTTCAGGAGCGTAGCCAAAGGGCTGAGGTCGCGTTCCTTGTAATCCGGAGGTCCCTCGTTCAAGCCACTCACCCTGCCGCTCTCTGAATGTGCCTCTTAGTAGTGTCAAGTTCAACTTCTCTGCCATTTAGCCATGATTTGTTTATCTATAATATTTGTATTGCTTAGTATGGGTTGCACATCTGCAATACACTAACCAATGTTGCTGACATTTAGCATTCTTGAACACTGGAGCGTGCGGAATAACTTATTACAATGCTTTTCACTCTTTTTATTTCTTTTCACTAGTTCAGACGCAAGGAATGGCTGTTTGTAGCGCTGATCCGGAAATGACAAACTGTCATTATCCAGCACATTGCTCCAACGCGAGTAGCAATGTTACCTGTGTTTGCGGAAATGGCTACGCTGGTGATCCTCCCCAGTGTGTAGGTGAGAGTACTGAGCAATTGTCGAAATGCGGTTATGTTTAATATCTGAACACAATAACAGAGTCACTTGTTGCTGGGTTACAGAATTAGATTCTCTTGAATTTTATTTATTTCCCCTGACGTCACATTCTTTTTTATTATTAAACTACTTGTGCTACAATTAAAATAATGAAGAATTGCCAATTGCAAGTCCGAAAATTCAAGCTACGGTTCAGTGTGAACGTAACCTGTACCAGAAAAAAAGGCAGAGAAATAAATGAACCGCTTTTCGAACGTTTTGGACCCAAAGTGTGCGGCATACGAAAAGCTGTAATATAAGATTATCGTGATTAGCAGGTGGGGCATGGGCGGGTGAGCTGGAAGATCAGCTTATATCACCGTGTGAATATCTTGCAAAGTTGAAGAAGGTAATTTATAATTAGTTAATATTTCAACTGTAATTTCAAACGCTTTCCTCCCAGATATCGATGAATGTGTTGCTAAGTCACACGACTGCCACGTGTCTGCATACTGTGTGAATACTGCAGGCTCATATAACTGCTCATGCAACCAGTCGGGATACACTTACAATGGCAGCATGTGTGTAGGTATGTAAAATTTTGGTTCGTATTTCAACGTTAGAACAGTGATGCTCTATCTTTAACAGAGTAAGAGTTTCAGGGACAGTAACTGAAAGTATCAATCACAATAATAAGAAATCGGGATGAAACAGCAAAGAGAGTGGGGACAAACTGTTGGACCCCGAGGAAAAATAATGCAATAATATACAATATAAAAAATAATGGTCACCAAAGCATTCAGTAAAGACTATTGGGTTGCTATCGTGTTATCTTTCTTAGAAATATATACTATGGTGCTTATTTCCCGGCTGAGATTCACAATCACACTTTTCCTTTCGTTAGCCCAAAGGTTTTGACATTTTCTTCACAGACAGACTAGGTAATTGCTTATAAAATATAGAGGTCACTAATGATTAAGCGATTAAACTGTTGTTTTAGAACCCTTAGATGTCCAGTAATCGGTCAATGAGCCCGGTTTCTAGCCAACAGAAATTGAATGGATCTGTTTACAATATCTCAATTCCAAAGTTTTCGTGTATTTTGACCTTCTCACAAATAGATTGTTTACGAGAGACGGGCCAAAGGGAACTGTCAGGGACTGGTCTTTCGTGTGCAAAGTCGTATGACCACTTTGAGAAAATCAGTTGGTCAATATGAGAAAATATGAGCTGGTGCGTCCAGTGAGACGCTAGTAACCATAGTGCGTGTTTCTACTTAGATTGCATTGTAAAACGTTGTGCTGCTCTTTGTTTACTAACAGATATTGATGAGTGCCTGCAGGACTTGGATGACTGCGATGAAGCCGAGACCCAATGTCTAAACACACCAGGTTCCTACATTTGCTCCTGTTACCAGAAGAACTATATTTGGAATGGAAGCATTTGCATCGGTAAAGTATTGCATAAATTCTTTGGCTCCCTAACCAATGAAACACTTAATATAACTTGATAAAATGGATGAACTCTCTGTTTAGAAAGCTTTTTTCGCCTTCTCAAGACTATCCTTAAAAAGTGACTAACTTTCAAGGCAGTCGCAAATCATCCATATGATGTTTGCTTGCTTTCCAACAAAATCAACTTGGATTTAGCTTATCGTCCTATACACCCGTTTCCACCTTAGAAATCGTGCTGTTCCTAACATGTTAACTTCAATGTCTGAATCCATTCTTTATGTAAAGACGTAAACGAGTGCGAGGACCTTTCTCGTTGTGCTGAGAATGCCACCTGTACGAATTTGGATGGATCTTATGACTGCAGCTGCTCAGCAGTGGAATCTCATCTCTGCTTTGGTATGTGAAGCCTTATCTCTGAAATAAACAGTGGCTAAACACACTTGCTAGCATTATCCTGTTAACCTAAACTCTTAAAGATATCTGCTAGCGTAGATTAACCGTGAAATTACCTCGCTAAATAATTTTGGCCAATTTCTAATTTGTAACACGCTGAACACTTTCCAATGAAGAGTGGATATGGACTAAAGATACCGCCAAAAAAGGGTTTTAGGCGTCGTAAACGTTAGAATTAGCCAATGCATGACAAATTACTGTAACTTCGTGTAATTCCAAGCTCAATAGGGGTACTAGTTATTTCCTTTAGAAAAAAACAGGAAAAAAGTAGCTGGTAGCACTTTTATTAAACCTTGATATTGCCTTCATATCCTCAACTATAATTAACGCTTTACGTATCCTTACATATTACCCTGACTATATGCATTCTAACTCTTGCGAGGAGAAGAAAAGGAGGATGTGCCATAAAATTGTTATATTTAAATTTATCAGGCCCGGAGGAAACAATATAATATGATTTTCCACTGTTTTAGGGACCACATTGTGTGACGCTCCAAGAGTAAGAATAACCAATGTTGGACGGACAGTCGATCAAGCCGCTGTGGTTCAGTTGAGTTCATATTACACATTCCAAACAAACATTGAAGTGAGGTGCGCTCAGATCTACACACAAAACATGTCTTGGATATTAGCAAGTCCATCATTAAACGATTCTGAAGCTATTTTGAATGGAACCATAGCTTCGGCGAACACAAGCGAATGGACTCTCTCCGACCACCATTTACCATTCGCCCACGATCTACATGCTTTGTACTTCGTTTTCACCCTAGTCCAAGGAGACAATAATAAAAGAGAGAATGTATATGATAAGGGTTATATTACAATACAACCCTTACCACTGGTGGCAATAATCTCAGGTGAAACTGAAATAACCAGGGGAAATAAGCAAAACATCGTTCTAAATGGATCAGAGTCTTATGATCCTCATGTTGGCCCTGGGGACCTGGAGACGCTAACGTTTTATTGGCTTTGTAAGGAATCGAGTGAAGAATTCCCAACGGAAAACCCGCTGGAGATCCAGGTGGTATCCGTTCCTTTGAATGGCTCTGGCTTAGATGGAGGCTGTTTCGGTACGGGTATTGGGAGACTGGAGTCCACTCAACCTGTTGTAGCATTGAATGCCTCAGTAATGGAGAACACAACAGCCTCATACGCCTTTCATCTAATCGTTACGAAAGACGCCAGAACGTCAAGTGACAGAAAGACTGTTCACGTGGTTGAGGGAAGTCCTCCTGAAGTTTCACTTAAGTAAGTATAGAATCTGCAAAATGTTGGGGAATGTTTCTCAGTACTGACAGCAATCACAATGATCACGTTGCTGTTGCTGTAGTCCCCATCTTGTGGCTATTTACTTTTCTCCAAAAACTCTAGAGAAAGTGAATACTCTAATTGGACAAATGCTAAATAGTAAAACCACTTTAAAAAAAGGCGGTTATATTTGAGATGGATTATTTCTTTTGGTAATAGAAAGAGAAATGTCTTTGTCTTTGTAGCTCAATAAACAGAAGGACACAGAAATACATGTAACAGGCAACTTTTATTTCCTCTCCTGCTTGGTTGGAAGATGTTTCTGCTAGGCTACTGTAGTGCGTGGTATATCCATGAAATCGTTTCTATATTTTTCTCCAACAGTTTTGTATTAAATGATCGTTTAAACATCATCCCGTCCGCGCCGCTGATCATCTCAGCCGACTACGTGGGCTACTCGTGTGATGACCCAGTGGAGTACCAATGGACTCTTTACGGAGAAGGCCAAGACCTGGAATGGGCGCAAATTTTGAGCAACGCTGGAAACTCCAAAGTTTTTTTCAATGGATCCTAACACTCTTGAAGACAATACGAAGTATAGATTAGAATTGACCGTTCTTCTTAGCAATGTAACCCCGTCTACAAGTGTGCAGGTTTTCAAGACCGCAGTACTTCCGCGTGATGGCTCGTGTACTATAACACCCGACACTGGTGAAGCAGTTTATACATCATTTGACCTGTTTTGTTTCGGCTGGTTCGCACTAAATGAAACTTTCACCTACGAAGTGCAGATAATTGGGGATGGCAATATACATTACACCTTGTATTATGGCCTTGTTGATAAACTGCAGTTAGTTTTACCGCAAGGAAATGCCTCAAATGGATTTTTATCCCACGTCAAAGTATTTGTCTCGAGGAGCAATGGTGCTACTTCTGAGCTTGATATTCCAGTAACGGTATGAACTGTAGTCATGACATTTCGTGACCACGTTTAACGCCCTTTTGACATCGAGGCGCGCATTATTTTACAAAATAACTATTACTATTATCTGAGTACAGAAGTTTATTTCTTAAAAAGACTTAAGGATATCATGAAAAAAACAGTAGAAAAGGTTTACTTTGCTGAATACATGAGCGGGTGAAAGGGGTTAGGGGGTAGGTACAAGCCAGTTTTGTTTTTATTGATGTGCGCGATTACTAATATCAATTCTGAGCCTAGTGTAAAAGTAAATTAGATAAAAGTTTTGGGTTGATTACTATCGTCAACTGGCATTTTATTTATTGTTATAGGTAACTCCACCCGGACTGAAAGCGGAACAAGATCTTTTTAAACTTCTTGAAAAATCTCCAAGCCTGTTCGAAGAGCATCTTGACATAATGGATACGCACAGGGTCTGGCAGCTAATGACGGCCATGTTGTTGACAATAGAGACACAAGCATTGGGGAAACACAACTTTTCCAACGCAACAGTATCGACTGAACAGAGGAGTGCTGTAATTATTAAGCTTTAAAGTGTCCTACCTAGATTTGGGATTATGGGAGGAGTGGGGGCCTGATGGTTAGTGTGCTTGACTCCGGGTTCGAGCCGTGACCATTGTGTTGTGTTCTTGGGCAAGACATGTACACTTTACTCTCACACTGCTTCTCTCCATCCTGGTGTATAAATGGGTACTGGCGAATTTAATGCTGGGGGTAACCCTGCGATGGACTAGCATCCCATCCAGGAGGAGTAAAAATACTTCTGGTCGCTACATGCAACAGAAATTTGGATAAACTCCAGACTGATGAACCACTTGGCTCGTATGCAGAATTTTTGTGCTCATGTTGACAGGGCCATCTTAGACATGATGGCTTTTTACAGTTCTATTTGATTTAGGACAAAATAGTACATGTGTAAAAAGCGAGGCAATTTTGAGCTCAAGTCAAGAACTTGGGAAAATTAAGCCAAATCTAGAAAGATATTGTAATGAAACTGATATAGTGATTGCACGAGCTATGATGCGCGTGCTAAGATGTATAACGGTTGTATTTGAATGTATACTCGCGAGAGTTCTAAGACTAAGAGACGGTTATATGGCGAGTACGGGATGTGCAATGTACTCGTAATACAGCGTATTTAAGGGACTCACGTGATGGAGTCGCCTGTGTGTGTTAGTAGACTTGCCATGTACAAGTAAGCTAAACGTTGAGAGTCGAGTAATTAAACCGTTGGCTGTTGGACTCCTTGACTGGAAGTCGTTGTCGCCCGCGCGCGTTACAATATGATTACTAGCTATGATTTGTTTCTTGCAGCTCAGAGACATTGCCCTGAAGCGGTTTCAACTTGCAGAGCTTGATGATCTTCCGAGTGTGGTTTTTATTTCAGCATTTTTAGCAACAGCTGGAAAGACTGTCACCGAGTTATCCTTCCACAGTAAGGTAACATGCTACTTAATTAAATAAAATCCCTGATTTTAATGCCTACTCATTTTGTGAAAAAGTTTTTTCTGAGCATGCAAAAATGTTTGAACTTAGACGTGGACTGTCTCTTGATTAGGAAATCTCAGTATTTAATAACATATTTTCCTCGGCAGAACCTTCTTCCAACAATACTGGGAAACATGACTGATATATTGCTTTCTAACGCGAAGAATATGAACGCCAAAGACGAAAAGTTTATTTTCCAAGGAGTTTATAACTTGCTGTATGGAACAGTTGAGCTGCTTATGGTATCTGCAGATGATGCGGCAGTAAATGGGAACACCAGACTTCTGTCTTTGGACCAAGTGAAGGTACACTTTTGTAAAATGGTTGCAAAGAAAAAGGAGAACTTAGTTTAATTCGAGTTTTATTTTTCTAGGCAAAAGATATTGTTTTGGAGTCGATGAGCATTGTTAAAACGTTGCTCCGCACTCTGGCGATAAGATTAGCAGTATCCCAATCTCCTAAAAAGCTCCGTGTCCCAGGAACGGATGTCATGCTGGGTCGCGAAACGTCCTGCGGACTTCAAGAAAAACGTTTCAACTTTTCAGAGGGTCAGAGCTTTGAACTTCCGCCAAATATGAGGCAAGCCTTTCCCAACGCAGAGGTCGAAGAGACTGAATATCAAGTTAGTATGGTCTGGTTGTTACCGTAATACTGTATTTTATTTTATTAAAACCCATTAATTATAATGCGTTATTGTATGGCTTGTGCTTGTAGACGATATAACGCGCGCTCTGATTGGCTGTAGTTAATAGGTACGGCCTTACCGTAATTCGGCAAGGTGTCGGTTTGAGATTTTTTCATAAAGACCTCATTTTCGGTTAATAAGCAGTTGATAACACAACCTTAAATAAATATTAAAAAGCTACTTGAGTGACTCGCCGAAGATGCATAGTCCAGGAAAGCGTAATCTGGCTTGACATGCGCAGAGTTGTCGTTGATGTGGCGTTTTGTAATAATGTGTGTGACGTTATGTAATCGAGAGAGCGACGTCAGCAAAATCACGTGATACGGGAGAGTTCGACATCGTGCGATTGAGATATGTTTTTGTACTGTACGTGTTTGTAGTCGGCCGATTATTGTATGAGTGTATGTGCGCATAGTTGGTCGGATTATTCACTATTTCCGGCATAATAAAGGACAATTCGCTGTTTAAAGCGCACAAAATTGACGTTTGTTTTGAGTGTAAAAATCTTCAATTTATTGTACATGTACATCAGTTTATTCGTCTGGGGTTGTATTGGGAAAGACGGTCGCTTGGTAGCTTTGGAAAAATGAGTTGATGGGTCAATTTTGTTTTTCCATTTTCGCTACCTCTTGTTATCGTTCTGCTTTTTTTTAAATTCATTGTATTTTTAATTGCCTTGAGGCAAAACGAAAGGCTCATAAAAAAATGTCATTATTGAGTCTTTGCATTAATAGTAGCTTTATTTATGAATTTATTATTTGATTTACTTTAGCTATTTACTTTGTTATTAATTAATTTTTAATTAGTTAAAAAATTAATGTGAACTCTTTTTACAGATGATTCGCACAACGTTCAATCCATATCGCTGGGACGAAAGCCATCAACAAATAAAGTCGGAAATACTGAGTCTTGAATTCTCAGACAATAAAGGAACAGTATTACCCGTTGGAGGAAATAACATAGCTATCGACATCAAAATACCCCTTAATTCTGGAAAATCTTCATCAAATATCTTTTTTATCAGACCATTAATGATGCGATACCACACTTTGGAACTCACAGATATTTCTGATTCTATGATCCTCGAGGTGAAACCAACAAACCTTAGTCTTATGATGGTGGTGTATGTTAAATATGGAGAACGTCCAACTGTAAACAGTTACAGTTATACTTCCATTGTACCTGATTATTCGTCTTGTAACTGGGTCAATAGAGGTGGTCGGTTTGTAGCAAAGTGCTCAAGGAGTCCATTTGAGATTATATCTACTGCGGACTTCAACCAGACAGGTTTGTATTACGTCGGAGTGCTGTACGTCGAACAAGGTCAGTTGAATAGTACTCGAGTAAGACGCTCGTGCTTTGGAAGAAGAAGAAGAAAGAAAAGAGACTGTGTTGAACCAAAGCCACCTCCAGTGAAAGGAATTGAATACAACAGAACATTGACATATAATCCCACTATCGATCAGAACTATAGCGTCAAAGTTCGCAAGTACAGCTGCTACTATTTCTCATTGACGCAGGACAAGTGGACAAAAGACGGCTGTAAGGTTGGTTGAAAAAAACATTCTTGAAATATCCAATGCTTATGAATAAAAATGGTCGTAATTAAATAAAACACAACTTGCAGTAGCTGCCTGCCCCACTTACTGACATACTTAACGGACAGGCCGTATTGTGTTTAGTAGTTCCGCCACCCTAATAATGGTGGTGCATTATTGTGACGTCTAACTACGCGACTTATCATTCGTCAGAATAATACAGCCATTTGTATTACTAACAATAAATCACTTAAAAAAAACATTTTTTTTTTAAACAACAACAAAACAAAAATGTTCTGCCTTCGAAGATAGCTATTTTCCAGATAACCCAACTGGCATGATGGCACAACAATTTCACCTGGAAGAACCATGATCAAACGTGATTTACGGAATATTTAACAAACAATCGAATATGAATTCTTGGTTTATTTCTGTCTAGGTTGGAGATGACACGAACGACCAAATACTACAGTGTCGATGCAATCATCTTACAGCTTTTGGTGGAGGCTTTGTCATTGCTCCAAATCCGATCGATTTTGACAAGGTGTTTGTAGAATTCACTAGACTTGGAGAAACAGGGAATTATGTGGTTCTTGCGACGGTCTGCACTATTTTTGCTGTCTATTTCCTGGTAATAATCTGGGCAAGAAAGGCTGATATGCTGGACGAAAGAAAGGTAAATTTTATAGTTTTAATATACTTCATATTTGAAGACATGATTGGACGATCACATTTATTTCCTTTTGATTTATTTTACCAAATGGAAGTAGTTCTGGTGCCAGTTTTCGAAAAAAAAGAAATGAACAAGGTGAAAGAAGCCAAGTATGCGATTTAGATATACGACTTCCTGCCTTAACCGTGTTACAAACTACGTAGTAAGGGCTGGTTTTTACCAGCGCATATTCTCAATCATATCATGCGCATATGTTCAATCATAGTGTGCAAGATACGCTGACGCAGTAAGGTGCTGTTAAGTAGCAACTATATTATTATAGGACATTTTCCAAACAGAAGGTGCTTCAGGTAGCTATCAACTTCTCGCCTTAAAGGCGCTACTCCTACACGGTTGCCTTGGAAAAAGTACCGTTAAAGATAACACTTTTCCAATTTGTTTGAATCATTGTTTAATATTACATACACGTAATTATCTGATGCATTTCAGGTGAAACTTACATTAAATGTTGAAAATATTATGTATAAGAATATCAGTTTATAGCTAGCAGAATTTGGTCGAGAAATAACGAATGGAATTATTTTTTTCTTGATAGCTGGGCCCGACGATACACGTCAAACCGACTGTCAACGGCACACTCAGGTATTACTTGACTGTAATTACAGGCGTTTGGCGCAATGCTGGGTCGACGGCTAACGTGTTCATTAAAATCTACGGCACTGACGATACTCTAGAGGCCATTGATTTAACTAAAAGCTCTCCACCAGGAAGGAAGATGTTTGGAAGAGGAAGCGTCGATAGGTTTGCTTTCCATCTGGAGAAAACGCTCGGAAATGTAATTAAGATAGAAATGTGGCATGACAATTCTGGGAAGAGTTCATCCTGGTTTCTGGATCAAGTTCGCCTTGTTGATAAATCCACAGGGGAGAAGTGGGATTTCTTCCACAACAATTGGCTTGCACTTCACAAAGGTGACGGATCGACCAAGGTTACCCTAATGTCCAATGATCCAAATCATCACGGTCCTGGACTGAAAAACATGTTTTACTCTGTCTCTTCAGTGGACCTCGCAGATTATCATCTTTGGGCCTCTGTCATTACCAGACCACCGCGCAACCCATTTACACGTGTACAGCGAGCCTCGTGTTGCCTTTCTCTTTTGTATTTGGCGATGGCGTGTAACGCCATGTTTTATCAAGTGACTGGAGTTTCAGATGAAGTGATTCAGATTGGACCATTGAAAATGTCACTACGACAATTGATAATTGGAATTGAGAGTTCATTGATTGTTGCCCCAGCAAGTGTTTTGATAACTGTGTTATTCCGTTACAGAAAGGCTAAAACAATCTCGAGTGAAGAGACCGAAGAAGACAAAGCCACTAGAAAAAGCGTTTCAAAGAAATCCTGGACTAAAAGGCAATGTTTGCTACCTCATGCTTTTATGTATCTTGGCTGGTTTCTCTGTACTGCGGCGATAGCGTCTTCTGCTACTGTAACAGTATTTTACAGTCTTCAATGGGGGAAAGAAATTGCAGATCAGTGGCTCGCTTCTGTAGTTGTCTCTTGTATCAAGGATGTTTTCATCTGGCAACCATGCAAAGTTTTATTCTTTACTCTTTTGTTGATCATTATCTTCAGTAGGCCGAAGTCTCCCGACGAGGTGAGTAATAGCGTTGCATCATCGTTTACAGAGGAGATGAAGGAGCTGCGTGCCTATCAATTACAAAGGGCAACGTTTTTTCGTTTTGCAAGACAGTTTGGCGCCTTTATGGTGTTTTATGTGTTGCTGATGATCGTTACCTATGGGGATAAAGATTATCACCGATATCTCATGACAAAAGGAACTAGAGATAGCTTCACCTACTTTGACAAGGTTTGTGCAGATCATAATGATCATTGCCCATTATTTAAATTAAAGTTGAATTCGATGATGGTTGTTTCGATAAATCATCTAACGTCCATGTTCGTCGTCACATTTTTTTAATAGAATATTTAGTACATATCTCATAGTTTACACAGAGGAAACAGCAGGCATGTATCAGGAGTATGTTAGTCAACAAACTTTGTAGGGATAGTATTGACGAATTCTTTGTTTTTAAACAGCATAATATATAGATTTAGGCCAGCCTAAAAGCGGAGCTCCTCAGTTATTTTTCGGAATGTAGTTACTAATGAAAATAATCCAACATGTATGAGGTAAATTGCGAATGATTTAATAGTTTCAGCCGGAACTAGTATTACTTCAGCAGATCGAGGTGTAAGATGGTGTGATTATGAAATATAGAGC
>Ga0126338_10000001_pt1 | contig 79878 bp, 30 predicted proteins | sample OrbCmetagenome_2_FD_92529 | JGI IMG/M metagenome (GOLD analysis project Ga0126338, IMG submission 92529) | Coral microbial communities from Petempiche,Puerto Morelos, Mexico - Orbicella C C metagenome | ecosystem: Host-associated > Invertebrates > Cnidaria > Coral | place: Petempiche,Puerto... | reverse complement strand
TGGATAGAGTGCCCGCCTGGTGGTCGGGAGGTCATGGGTTCGATTCCTGTTGGGGACTCAGAATTTTTCTTTGTCCCACGCTCGTGTCATGTTGATTAATTCACCTTCACATTTCATTACTGAACTTAAAATTCACCATCTTTATTAATTTATCACTACTCATGATGACTTCAATAGCGTTGATCCTAGCAGTATGCAGGACACCTGTCATATATGAACTTAGTTAAATGACCTCGCTCTCCATGAGTTCTTGTAGGTCAGTGGATAGAGTGCCTGCCCGGTGTTCGGGAGGTCATGGGTTCGATTCCTGTCAGGGACTCAGAAGTTTTCTTTGTCCCATGCTCGTGTCATGTTGATTAATTCACCTTCACATCTGTACCATTGTTTCACATATTAACTACTATGGGATAGGATGCTCAGGGGACAAATTAGTATATATTTGTCCCCCTGAGCATCCCATAATAGCTACTTGAAACAATGAAATTCAAAATGGCTGCTGTATCGGTAAAAGGGTTTGTTTAAAAAAAATTATGGAATTGAAATAAAGTGTGTAAAAGTGAAAACAAAGGGGGGGGGGAGGGGGTTTGCCACGCCACTGAGGTGTCACCAAGTGGATGCTGGACAATAGCCTAAGAAGGCTTGAAAGTATTAAGCAGAGCTGCCTGCTTTCTAGTCAAAAAAGACAAGTACACTGTACTTGAATCGTGGTTGGGGAACAAATGTAAAGCATTCTATAATAACTCTCAAAATGTAAGAATTATTGCAGTTGAAAACATTTGGTAATAATTCAACTCACCTTCCTGCTCCGCTATACAGCATGGGTACCCCTGTATTGGGATGACTCCAACACCATGTGGGAAGCCGTGAATCTACATAATGTAATGACATTCTGTTTATGTCTGAATCTGATAAGGAAGCGAGCACAACAAACATCTCTGATAACGATGGACATGTTTGGAATTTACTGTTAACAGTTGCTACTCTCCATGTGTCATCAACTTTAAGCCTTGTCAACTCACTCAGCCAATCATGAAGAGTTCTAAATGTTGGTATGGTGTTCAGTCTGGCAGTGCTGTTCTCTGATGAATTCTGTGCCACGCTGTATGGAAATGCAAATGACAGAACGATAGAGTTTGGTGCCTTGTAATGTGCAATTGCATTCACCATCTTTACGTGATCTTTCTTGGGTGTAAATTTCAGTCCAAATCTGACCACTCGAAAGTCCTTGCATCGGATTTCCAAGGAATGGACTTTGGATGACATGCGTGATCCTGGAAGTACTTTCTTTACCTTTGATCCCTCTGCAGTTGAACTGGAGTAGTAGAAAATATCGCTTATACAAGTTTGTGGAATGTGTAGTTCTCTTTGCATGTCTGAGTACATCTCCCCTGCTTCGGTTAAATCTGGATTTGATTGAAATACAGAGTTGAGTTGGGTTTCTGCACTGGGGTTTCTTGTCAAGAAGGACATGCGGAAGTTTGTTGCATAGAGCACTCCTGATATACCAGACTTCCTATCTGCCATTGTTTGGAATCGTAGCACATTTATGGCTTTAGCGACAACTAGTTCACCTGGTAATAATGGTGGTTCAGGGTAGCCATCTTCAGACATAGGAGAAGCACTTTGTAAAGTTGCCATTTTCTCAAAGACTTCTTCCTAAAAAAAAGTACAATGACAATGGCAAGATACATAACATCCCCTGTGGGGAGGAGGTGCTGAGCTGTCAGTACCCACAAAACTCTTATCTAAACTGGAAATACGAACACATATATGTCTAGTCCAGTGATTTTTGATATGGGCGGTATGTATTGTACACTGTTCGAATGCATTATATATTAACACAACTTTTTTCCTTTATGATTTTTAGCGAATTTCAGTGAAGCAAGCCACTCCTCACTTGATTAACCCATTAATAGGTTTAATACTTTTAAGATTTCACCTTGTCAACACGTGGATGGTAAGTGAAGTCTAATATCAAGTGAAAGTCGATCACTACTACTCGGTGAGTACAAATCTTCACAATTAAGTTTATATAACGAAATGGGCGTCAAAGATTATAAAGCTTGTATAGCTTTCTTCAATTGCAGCTACCCCCAAGAAGTCTGTGTTTTGAAAGTCTACACACTAAGACGATTACTCGGAAAAACAACATTTGTTCATAACAGAGACGAAATCAACTTAAGGGAATAAGTAAACGTACTTAGGTCAAACTGATCTTTGATATTCAACACACGTTAACTGAATGAATTAGTTCACAGCTGCAGCAGTCCACCCATAACCAGAATTCCTCAGCACAAATCGAGCAAACCTTCGTTGATGTGTCCTTCTAAACGACAATCTTCTCTATGAAATGTATCTCGATCGTTACAGAATATTGTTTCCTCCTTAAATGATATTCTGGACGAAACCTCTTATCGTAAACAAGCGATAACGACGGCTCCATTTCCCCTGGAATGCATATTGCATGTAGTACTGTTAGTAAAATTGAAAAATATTAATCTCCTCTGGGAACTGGCACCGAATATCGGTTTTATGACTGCGCTACTGAGCGGGGTAGAGAGGAAATGTTGTTTGTCACTAGGGGCCTCACGGACGTCACAACACGTTTATAAAGTGGTTTTGCTCAGAGACTTGTTCTTCAAATAACAAAGTAAAAAGCACTGGCCTTCTGTTTTGTTTATTTTTCCAGTGTAAACTGACTTAATTAACCAATTTTTACTACATATCACCTAAAGGCTATGGACCTGTAAGTACCCCTGGATTGGTCGTGTTTTTGTTACACAGTGCACGTGATCCTTTCCGGTTCGTCTGATTGGCATGTTCCTCAACCCTATCGAAGCGAACCGAAGCGTCCGTTTGCAGGGCCTGTGACCATCCTGCCTTCCAACCTTCCAAACTTTTTGCAAATCTCGGACTTTAAATCTCCTGAAAATGGTAGTGTTAACTGAATCAGATCAGGAGCAGAACTCTCAAGGTATTAAATCAGAGTTTCAGCTTTAAATATTTATGATAGTTTAAGCGATACATGGTTGAATGTAGTTTTGAAATGGCCTTGTTGGAGGAGTTAATTGATCGAGTTGCTTCCTGCACTTTTGCATTCCATTATGAGAATCTCGATCACTGATTGCCCTCAATTCATAAGAATTTATCAAGATATAGAATAACGCTGTTTTGGAATCAAGCCAAAATTTGTGCCACAAGTTGCTCGGATCGGGGGCAGATATGTTATTTTTAGCCTGTTTCTTTCAATGCGTGGTTGTTGATTTCATCCAGACCATCCCATTCCTGCCGTTTTACAGTGTTTATTAAATGTGCAGTGTGCTGCAGAGGCGAATTCCCAAGTTTACGAAAATTGTTTTTCTAATAAAATATAATTATACCACAAATTTTCAGCTGCTTTTAAAGTAGTGTAAGTAATATAATTTTCTCCATCAAGTGATAATTCTATGGTCAATTTCGTTCCAATTTATATTTGCCCCGTGAAAAAGAGTACAGTTAAGGCTTATTTTGATCAGACTTTGAACCGCTATTAACGTGTTCAGTCTTGATTGAGAATTAAACTTCTCTCCAAAACATCTGGTGTTCACTTTGTACATGTATCCACAGAAATCATTTGAATAATGACAATCATTTGACTTAAAATTAACTGATAAGCTTGTGTTAAAGTGAATATAGGCAAATCACGTTTGGGGTAGATAAAAGCTCGGTTATTAAACTGTAACATTTTCTAATAAATATGTATGAGTAAATAGATAAATCTTCATTTGCAGGAGATGAAATGCTTGTTGGAATGGGTTGATAAGAAAAAATACCATTAATAAATTTCAAATTTATTATTAAGATCCAAGGTGTTTTCAATTCATTATGAATGTCTGGGTTCACAGCTCATAATGAGATATAGTTTGTAAAATAACTCCCTGCTTTAGTGCTCCATGTGTATCCTTATCAGTTTGGTCAGTTTTTCAGTTTTTTCGTCAGTTTTCAAATCATGAAAAAGCAGAACAAAACAAAGACATGAAAATAATAATAATTATCAGGGGTGGATTTAAGAAGTGCCGTGACCTCCCCATTTTTCTTGTATTTTGGAAAAAACAAATTCAACCATCTTAAGAGCAGAATTTTTCATTTGATTTGAGTGGAGGGAGTGGCTTGCACTCTGCCACAATTTCTTTTGCCCTCTCTATCTGAATTTTCTGGATCCACCCCTGATTATATTATTGTGTTTATGGGAAGAACACTTTATCTCAATGCATGTATCTGTAACTGCAAGTTGGGAGGTACGAATTGTAGACTATTGCACATGTGATAACTCCATGACATATATGTTTGTACTTGTGTCTTGTTAGTTGTAATGAAATGAAGATGTATAATTTAAAGATGTCTTTTTATTGTATTGTACAAAATCACCCTCTAAACTAATCTCTAGGTAGAAACAATATGAACAATAATAGAAAACAGGCTATATTTTTTCAAATTGTACCATCCTTGACATGTAAGATTTCATTTCAAGGTGATGTTGTTGTTTCACTTGTTTCTGTAGCAGTGGAGACTGTGTTAAAGTCACTTGATGATCCACAGACAGCAGGACTTATCCTTGAAGAACAGGCAAATGCTTTGAAAAGTATTCTTGGTGATGCTTCTGTTTTGAAACTTATCAGGGTAAGTTTTTCTCAGAAAGTGGAAAACATATTCTGATTGGCTGCGAAGGATAGCCCATAGGTTTCAGTGCCAAATAAAAAGTGTTATGGCCTACTTTTTAAAGGAAATGGCTTTTCTTGAGAAATTTGGTCATTACTCAGGGCTCAAGGTAAGACTAACTGCTTCATGCATTGCTTTGACTTATTATTAGTGGCTGTTCAGAAAAGTACCTACATGTGGTAGCCTGGACTCTTCCTTGAGCACATGCACACAGCTGGAATAAGGATGCTGTGCGTTGTCAATTTTTACCAATCAGAGACTTGCCTAAACAAATTAAACAGACTGCCTAAAGTATCTTTCTGATAGTTACTTGTTCAGTTCCAGTCTCTGATAATACATGGCAGTTTTATATCTGCATGTAAATATTTAAATTTAGAAATGTTTCAAGATTTTTTCTTGACCACCTAAGTTGCATTCGTAAAATTATTGCAATGATCTTTCATGCAGTATACATGTGTATAACCTTTGTTATCTTCATTAGGCACATGAGAAACTTGAAGAAGGTCGCAAGCAAGTGGAAACACAAGACACTGCTGAGCTTGCAGTGGAGGTAAGACCAAATAGAACTACCGTGCCAAGAAATGCCAAGTCACTATTAATCGCTGTCCTTCAATTTACTCTTATGCTTTGAAAACCTGTCCACTCCATGGAAGAGACACAAGTATTGCTGTGAATAAACCAGAAAAAAAGAACAAAAATCTTTGCTGACCAACTACTGTACAATGTCAAGACTGATGGATTTATTTTGTCTTTTGCTTGCTCAAAGGGCAGGTGAAGGAAAACTTTAATGAAAATTCAAATGCAGGTCTTTCACTGTTCTTTCACTGCCTGGAACAGCATTTTAATGGCAAAATTGGAACTTTAGAGAGTGCTTTTAACATATATGGTAATGTTACGTTACAGGTTAACACTGACCTTGAACCCCAAGTTGCAAGTGACGATAGTGCTGCCGAGTTGTCTGGCCTCCTGCAGGACCCGCATTTCATGGTATAAGATTTTTTAAGTCCATAAATATTTTCAGGAAATATCAAGCTGCAGTGGACTTAGCAAGGGTGCACCAACTTAATGCTTTCTATAAAATGACAGCTGCTACTCTGCAGTGGCTATGTGAGCTTTAACACTTAACAGTCACCTAATTTGTCACAATTATTTTATTTTTTTGTCATGTTTGTCAAATTTCTCACAGACACCAAGCCACTTTGTCCTGTAAACTTTTGTTTCTTGTTGAGGCTAAAGCTTATTTGTGAGATCATCTAGTAAAATTTTCAGTTAAATAACCATGAAGCCCATGGAGTTCTGATGATAGATTATTGGAGGTTCACAGGTAATTTTTGTAACATGATGATAATACTTCATCTTTTACTTTATCAGGCATTATTAGAAGTTCATGATGCTGTTGCATTTAAGACATATGCTTCTCCACCTCCTTCTCCTGGCCTGGGCAACGAGCCTGGAACAGCGAATGGTGTAGGTGGTCAGCCAATCAGAATGGTCGGGTTGCATAAACAACCTAACAAACCACTGGTAAGTTTTACAGCCATTAATTAATGACCAAATGTTTCAGCTTCTCTTCTACTTACAGTCTTGTCATTAGCTGCTGGTGTCTTTGTACAGAATTCTTACTGGTTTTCCTTTTTTGCTAAAATTGTTTTTCACATTTAAAGATTTACATGTATCATAGTGACTTTTGTATTTATTCATATAGTATATTTTTTTCTTTTGATAATTTTGTCACTATAGGGAATGACATTGGTTGTTGAAAAAGGAGATCTTGTTGTTGCTAGAATCATTCATGGAGGGATGATTGACAGACAAGGTATGATTGGCAACTTTTATTAAAGGAGAGACAGTCTCGGGTACTTAAATTAAACTTGTGAAAAGTTCATGCCCAAAAAGACAGTAGCTTTTTGTTAACATGCTATGGTAAAAGTGAATTGCTTTCATGTGGTAAATTTACATCTTGCTTTTTTTTTTTTGGATGTAACAAAACATAATAAAAAAGAAATTCTCCAATTTATTAAGGTCTTCTTCATGTTGGTGATAAAATAAAAGAAGTGAATGGGAGAGATATGAGTGGAAATCCTAAAGAGCTGCAAGATTTACTGGTAAGACTTAAACTTTGATAAAAATAAAAATAAAAGATCCTTAAAAATATTGAATGGTCAGTTGCTTGTTAAAGCATTTAACAAGAAATATAAGGAGTAATAACTTTGACCTTCTACAATTTATTTTCTTCATAATGATGTTGGATACATCGAACAAGGTTACTACTTAAAAAATACAAAAGTTTGTATAAATGCCAGTCTAGGAGTTCATGTGGAAGATACATGTACAACCATTTAAAAGCCAAGTAAGAATTCAATTTTGTGTTTTATTTTGTTTTTTCAGCGTGAATCCACAGGCAAGATCTTTCTCAAAGTTGTCCCCACTAATCTGGAGTCACCTGCCTTGAGTCAGGTATAAACCCGTAATAATATAACTGTTTATTTAGCAATGAGTATTTAATTTGCATAATAGCATGTTAACTACGGTATGTGCAACAACCTTTCTTGAGACAGGTAACTGTGCAATTTGGCAAATGCTTCTTATCAAACTGTCACTTAGTTAGCATGTACTAACATCATAGTATCTTATTGTGCACCAAGTATTTACCAACAAGTTGGTACAATTTGTTTACCATTTAGGTATTTCTTCGTGCTCATTTTGACTATGACCCTGAAAAAGACAGCATGATCCCATGTCGAGATGCTGGTTTGTCCTTCAAGAATGGTGATGTACTGCAGATTGTTGAGCAGGATGATCCCAATTGGTGGCAAGTAAGTATTTTCAAGTCTTATTTACCTCTGAAAAAAATACCAGTCTCTTTGCCAGACTAATTGGCAAACATCAAAAATGATAATCTTCAAGTTGTTTTGTACTTTATTTACATTGTACTATTGTACATGAGATTATTCAGAACAGGTACAAAAATGAGACAACATATTCCATAATTACTGGATTATTTTTTTAGTGTTTCAGTTGTGACACTTATTTCACAAGCAAATGTTACCAGCCAAATGAAAATATTTTGAACTTGAAGACATTGCAATTCAGGAGAATAATTTCCAAGGATGGTTATATTTGTTTTTTTATCTAGACTCCTCAAACAATTCATTCCGGAAATGCTTCAACATCTTAAGTGCTTCATTGTTAAGAATGATTGTGATGCCTATTAAGGGTGGTTCTTTTTGATATATTTGATCTCATGTGGTGCTTGATTCGGTGCAGGTGCTTAATTGGTGGTGGTGCTTAATTAAACAAACAGGGTACTTTATCATTTGAAATTTGCATAATTTTTTTCTCATTTCAGGCAAAGAGAACTGATGGTTCTCATGAGGCAGGAATTATTCCAAGTCAAATCTGCGAGGAGAGGTACTGTGCTTCCCTGTTGTTAGCTGGTTGTGAGCCTCTTTTAATGAATAATTATTACCAGTAAAACAAGTTAGCTGACAAGTAGTTAACAATACAATGTCATCAGTATTAACACATAATAATATTATATTTCCATGTACTTGCATTGATTCTTAGGAGAAGATCATTTGTTAAGAAAGACAGGCCTGGCAGTGGATTTTGTAAGTTGTTTTTAGATCAAACAAAATAATCAGAAGGAATTTTAATTTTTTCATTATCCTGATGTTTGGAAGTAAAGACACGTACACATACAGAGCATCTTCGTGTTGATCAATGCTAAGTTACGGTTACGTGAATGGGAGTCAATAAGGAATTGAACAAAACTATGGACACCCCTCCCCTCCCCTCTACTCCATCCGTCCCTTCCACCCCACTCCTCCCCTCCACCCCTTCGTCATGTTGGTATGCTTGAAATTAGTTGACTGAACAGTCAGATGACTAGAAATGATAGTTTTCAATGTTGTGTTGATTTTTCAGTGTGTGGTGGTAAAAAGAAGCAAAAAATTATGTACAAGTCAGCAAAAAATGCTGGTGAGTTGAGATTGCTCATGTGCTCTGTGTTACAGTGGATACCTGGAGTGGATGATCTTTTCCTTTGGTTATTTCTTTAAATATATGTATTAATATATTTTTATAACTTAAGTGCTTCTTGATGATGTATTCAACTCTTTCATATTTCAATTAGATTTTGACAGACATGAAATGACTATTTATGAAGAAGTTGCCAAGATGCCACCTTTTCACCGCAAGACACTGGTTCTTGTGGGTAAGGATACATGTGTGAAGGAATATAGATTTTTAAAGAAGCTGCTACTTAGAAAAAGTGGAACAGGCAGAGTTAAAAAAAATTTCATTATGTAATCTAGACGATTTTTTGAACAACAGCTCTATGAAGTACACATTTGATGTCATGATAGCCCCTTTCCTACTTAAATCAGGTAGAACTTCCCTACGTTTCCCACCCCATTCTCTTTAATTCTATTTTGTGATAAGCCCTTTCTTCAAACCTGTTGAAGTTTGAATGAGCTTTCCATCAGCCTCATCCTAACATGGTTGTCTAAGAAGATAACAAGAAGGAGAAAATAAATTCCAGAGTTTATGGTAATTCAGTATTTCCTCCATTACTTGTTTCTCAGTAATGCTAAATTGACAATCCATTCTCTCTGAACAGGATCCTCTATTAATTATTATTTAAACAATATACTGTTCCAAACTGCCTTGGTTTAAACTTGTTTCCATGTACATTCAGTGAGAGCTGCAGGAATGTGCTTCTTTGCTGCATCATGAAGTTTTTCTGAATGTCTTTTGATCAAATGATGGTGTGTGTAATAGGAAAGGGTGGGTGGTATAAAGAAGATTGTAGTATACAGATTCTTCATAACAACGAGTACAACCAAATTTCAACTTGTTTGCAGGTGCTCAGGGTGTAGGTAGAAGAACACTGAAAAACAGGATGATCCTGTCTGACAGGTTCAGATTTGGTACCACCATTCCCCGTAAGTAATACTTAACATCTGTGGCCTCTTCTTCCAGTCCAGTTTTAGAGCTGAAATATGTTTCATTTTAGTGATTAAATTTTGCAATCCAAACCAAAGAGTTTGTCATATGGGTGTACGTAATGCAAAGTCACTGTTTCTGTGGTTGAAATTATCATGTGATTAGATTACTTTTACTCTAAGTTGGAAAAAGATCTTGAGTATGGCAGTGTGTTTTGAAGTGGAAGTGACAGGCATAACACCTGTAGAACGTACATGTGTTGCTGAATGCTGTCATTTTTTGTCTCTGATGTCTTCTGTGTAGATTCGAAAAGTTAAAATTATGCAAATTAAGGAAAGAAACAAGAAGCAAATGAGAGGAGACAGGGAAAAAATAATGGCAGTTTCATTGTTATTCAAATTCCTGTTTCTGAGAAATGGGAAATACTGAAATACTCTGTTTCTCCTTCTTTCCTCAGTTATGTTCTCACTGCCAAAATACTCTTCTTTGGCTTCACAATCATGTATTTGCATTGCATAGTATGAAATGAAGAGACTGCTTACCTCAGGCTTAAGCCCAGGATTTGAAAATTGAGTGTCCAAACATTGCTATAGGGTCTGCTCAAATGAACAATTTTGTATTTAAACAAGTGAAAAATAAAACAACTTTCTTTAAAGTGGATGGTCACATGACTCCTGGATGCCCATCTGGCCTAGAGCCCAGCCCTGCAGCCTAGATTGCAAGAGATTTTAAACACAAAAATTATTCTTCCATGTAGACACAACACGTGAGCCAAGAGAAGGTGAAGAAAATGGTAAAGGATATCACTTTGCAAGTCGTGAAGAAGTAGAGTCAGACATCAGAGCTGGAAAGTATCTTGAGCATGGAGACTATGAAGGTAACCTGTATGGAACTAAGGTTGATAGCATTCGTGATGTCATGCGCTCTGGAAAGATGTGCATTCTGGATGTTAACCCAACGGTAAGAGTTTAGAATAACATTGTGATATCTTTATACATGTAGAAGCATTGAGAATTATATTCTTGGAAAATTTGTCATGTGTGGTTTACAAAAATTTTCCAGCAGAAGTATTGATTTATAAAGTGATTTGTTATCTTTGAAGTATACTTTAAAGAGGAGGAGGACTTATTTTCAGTAATTTTTTTAAATCTATTAGTCTATAATTTACCTTTGTATTTTTAATATATTTTTTAATTTGTGTATTTATGTTTTAATAATTTAATGTTATTTTGGATCGGGACCTTTCTGTAGATCACCTACGGGTGAGAAAGCTTCCCGTTGAAATATCATTATTAACTTTAGCCACCACCTAATTCTTAGAAGCCTCTCCCTCCAGTCCTACCCAACAGTTTCACTGTGAATAAGATTTGTTGTATTACACACTGTTGGAGTACTTTTCACCTTTTAACCAGGGATTGTTTGGTTCATTTGCAGGCATTAAAGATCCTCAAGACACCAGAATTTATGCCATATGTTGTATTTATTGCCTCTCCACCAGTTGATACTCTTGTGGAGATTCATAAGCGTGCCACATCAGAGGGCACTATTACCAAGAAACAAACAGTGAGTACAGAACTCTAATAGCCCACTTGCATGATGCTGTTATTCAACTTCAACAACTGGAATTTCCTTTTCCTGTTTAACTGACTGCACATTGAATGTTTGATGCCGATGAAAACATACAGCTGTTATGATATGTAGTTTAATACTGAAGTGGAACCTCCTTTAGTCAGATACTCCTCTTTTGTAAACATTCAGTCCTGGTTGCAGCACCATGTCAACAATGAATTTATCACCTCTCATCATTGGATAGTTTTTCGTACTCAGTAGACAGACAAACACTCTTTATGTCCATTGACCAGAATTTAAACTCTTTCATTCTTGTTCCCAGAGGCTGTGCTCCTTGGGGTCAGCACCAAGAATCGCGACCTCTGGCCGGACCCAATTTTCTAAGCATGCGTAGAGTATTTGTTTTGTATTCTTAGCCAATCAGATTTGCCAGATTTGACGGGAAGTCCATGAATCGCAGACTTCCAGTGTCTCTGAGCGTGCTCAGAAAATCGGGTCTGGCCAGAGGTCATGATTCTTGGTGCTGACCAAAAGGAGTGCGGCCTCTGGGGACGAGAATGAAACTCTTATATCAAGTGCAAGTTAATTCAGTCCACGCATGAGATAATAAGGCACTTGATCATCTCAAAACAAAATAAAAGAACTTTTAATGAAATGAAATGCAAAGTAAAAAGCATCACTTCAATGTAAATTTTAATGCGACCAAAATTGAATAAACTTTTTGCTTTTTGATTAGGATGAAGATCTACAAAGGACCGTGGAGGAATCTGAAAAACTGTACAGCAACTATGCACATTATTTTGATAAGGTTATTGTAAACGAAAACCTGGATGATGCATTGAATGAGCTCAAGAAATGCATTGAGGCACTCAGCACCGAGCCGCAGTGGGTACCAGTCAGCTGGGTATACTAATATTCAGTCAGGAGAAGTTTACTGAGAGAATTCTCAATATCATAAAATGAGCATTATAAACTGAAAGCCAAGTGATTCAAGGCTGGAATATTTTTACTCAGGAGACATGCATATTGCTTTGATACATTTAATTGTTTGATTTGCTCTCAATATTCCATATATTAGTTAACATTTTTTTAACCAATGGTCACTATTGAGGCAGGGATGCAAGAGGCTGTCGTTGTTAAGCACAAAGGAAGTATAACAGTTGCTCGAGGTGATAGCCAAAAGCTACTCTATCTTATTAATCTCCCAAGAACGTCCATAACTCAATAGTGCTTGCTACACCATTTACCATTTTGCCTCACAGTATCAACAAAATGCAAACCAAACAACCAGAACCAAACCTCAAAACTTAGACACTGATGTTGTGTTGTTGCGTTTGGACGTGCACTCTTGCTTCAAAAGAACTTTCACTTTAACATCTTTAGGCTAACTAAATTATTTCCTCTCAAGGTAGATAGTGAAACCTTTTGTTGCTACCTTAAAGACATTTGTACATTTTCTAGCAACTGGACTCAAAACTTTGGAAAACCTTGCGGTAAAATGCATATATCTGTACTCAAGTGAGCATTAGCTATGGTCAGCATATGGGCAGATAGGATACTAATATGCCAAACTGACCGATCAGAACACATGCAGAATACTTTGGAATGGCAGTGTTCTGATAAACTAAGAAGAATCACAAGGTCTGCAGTGAGGTGTAATAAAAATACATTAATAATAAATTAGTCCCCAGTTTTCCCAGCTGAAATACCCCTAGTTTTTAGTTTTTAGTTACTTAGCAATTAGTTAACTGCAAACGACCCCACAAGCTCATGTAGCTTTAATACTCATCGTTTTAAAATAAAGGTTATCTATCTATCTATCTATCTATCTAACTTGCAAGCCTGAAGATTTTTGGAACTTTGTTAACACTGATCTTGTGAAATTGTTTCTCACAAGGCAAGTATTGTGCTGTAGTCAACCTAGTCTTTTTGGGGTTGCCATGGAAATAATGTGTTGATGAGTTTTGATAACGTAAATAATGTTTGCAAAGGAGACTTGAGCCAACACTGTTATCATACAAAATAGCAGAAGGTGTTAGTATTCATGATGCATTAGTAGGTTTTAGGGCTGTAGAATTTTTTACTAGTATGAATTAATAAAAACAAACAAAACAATGCCTAGATTTGAGTCACTGCATTTATGAGAAGTCAATCACCACAGAAAAAACCTCATGGGCATTAAGCAGCCCTTAGTTGATTCAAGAAAGTTTGATTGAGCTTTGAAAGAGGCAATTTAGAGCACAGGTAGTATGCACAATTGAATTCCAGTTACTACAGGTAAACATTAATGTGAATTAACCCCACACTTTGACCCACCAACTGAGGAAGTGTTACTAATGCTAATTCCTGTTCAACACCCTGCTAACTAACCAAATAACACCAAAGAGGGAGACGGGAAACTTGGATGCAGTCATCCTGCAGGAGGAGAGTGAAAAACATGATCAAGGAATTGGTGGATGGACTGATGAATGTCTCCACAATAACACTTCATCAGCCAGGGAAAACACAAGAAGAATTATTATGGACCTAAAACCTAGTGTTGCTGAAAATAGGAACAGAAAAACAAGACAGAATTTTTTACAAAATGTAAATATTAACAAGTTTATTTTGCTTTGTGAATAACAGTATGGACTACTAAAACTAAAAGCACCGAAGTTGAAAGCTTACAAGGTCCAATTGTTTGTACGCTGATCCTCGCTTATTATGAACCAGTTAGGAGAAGGCTCATCAGCCTTCAACCAATTAAAATCATTGACTAGCGACCAATTATTCTCTGAAGGATCAAGACCTGCTGACGCAAAGTCATTCTTCAGGTTTTCATATTTCCAGTTAAATGGAGCAAAGCCCAGATTGGAACAATCCTCAACAATGGCCCTGCTTGTCACATGAAGGTAAAACTTGCTGTCTGTGGTGCTATGAACCCGCAGCTGATGACACGGAAAAACAAACTTGCAACTGAGACAGTCTTCAATGAATACAGCTCCAGAAACTGGTCCACATAACAGAGTGCAGTCCTTTAGCTTATTCATAAGTAGGGCTGATGGTGCTCCATAAATTATGATATTGCAGTTCTGAAGATCTCTAAGTGTGATGTCTCGATTCTTGACCTGTGATGGAGCTAAGGTGAGTGTGTCGTCTGAAACCCCTTGAAAACCAAGACTGGCATCTGCAATCTTTTTTTCTGTACCTGACAGAGCATCCCCTTTGTTCTTAATTTCTTGCTTGATTTGTCCTTCCTAACAAACAATATTTTTACAAGGTTTAGAAGTATTTATTATTATAGTACTCCCTCTATCTTCCCAACTTCACAAGATGTTATGTGTAACATGAAGAAAAATTATAAGTGGTATCTCCAACATAACAAAGTGCCAAGGGATGCAGAAAATGTGTTTGTTAGAACAGGGATTTGTTATATCTGGGTTCTATTCCATACACATGATCAAAAGTCTGTTGATAGTCAGCTGAGTGTCAACTTATATGTATTGACACTCAATGGCATGTCTGCCAAAATTAATTGACACTCGATCGACTGTCGACTGGAAAGATGATCGAGTATCGATCAAGTGTTGATTGAGGGTATCAGTTGAGGGTCTTGATAGACAGTCTGTGGATGCCTCTGGAAAACATGATCCCTGAAATAGGATGGGCTGGAATCCAGATTGAGTGTTCTATGCATGCTCATCTAGTCCCCAGGGTCTACATGTTTTTGGTCAATGGTGACCAAATAGACTAATGCTTGACACTCTGGATGAACTAAAAAAACAGGAGGTCCAGTATGACTGTGTGCATACATTCAAGTTCAAATAATTATAACATTTCTGAACATGTGTAGAACGAGTAACCACTGTGACTAATTCTGGCTCACATTACTATTTCTTGCAGGGATCTTGATTTCTTAGTGCTAACCAAAAGGCTTGCGGCCTTTTGGAATGGAGTAGGATTCCCAGGGGCTATGATTCTTTTGGTTTTCGATGAGGGTCACAACCTCTAGCTACCACTTGCTATTGATTTATGAACCTTCCCCCCACCCCCACCCCCCCCACAAATGACTCCCTCTGTTGTTGAGTCCCTTTCAAAAATCTTGAAAATTCACAAGCTGCCTGGGAGCTCTGCATAGCGTTTAAGGTATTAGATAAGCTTAACTCACTCGTAGACATCTTATGGACACACACCTCTTTTACCGACGACTCTTTTTTCCTCACTTTGAAAGCAAACTTCTTCTTTGGTATGTATTCTTCTCGTTTCTCGTTGATCTCTTGCTGTAACGCTTTTAAACTGTCCTGTGACACTTGAATGTCACGAGAAGGTAAAAACATTGTTGAATCCGCCAAAAACTTTTGGAGTTTTTGGCACTTATCTGACAAGCAATCGAAGAATTCTACCGCCTTCATTTTATTGCCAGCTTCTATCAGTTCTGCCCTTTTACCTAGCTGTTCCTCTATTGCTCCCTTCTCCTTGGCGAAAGTAGATGTGATATATTCTATTGTTTCTGTTGGCTGTTCGTTGCTTTCCTTATCAGCTTTACGTCTTTCAATGGCTGCCAATCGTTCTTCGTTCCGTTTCTCAAGTCGCTCCCTAACATCCGCCATTTTCGAATAATTTTTGAGAAGACCCGGATGCTAAGCTCGAAGGCTAGGCTACTATTTTTTGTCAAAGATTCGCGCATGGTGGCCATCTTGCCTGAAAATGAGTTAGCCGAAAACATCTTTAGTTATTAGCTTGTAACGTGACGGAAAATGAATCCGTACGCGTATCAACAAGCACAATTACAACAACAGCAGCAGCAACAACAACAGCAGTATCAATACCAAGCCCACTACCCGCAACAACAGCCGTATTACTACATTCAACAACAACCTTCCACTCAACCGCAAACGGCTTACCAGACTCCTCAGCAGTATGCTCAATACGGAACAATAGGCTATCAAAATCACCAAACACCTGCCAATACAGGACAATATTCTTTACAAGGATATCCACAAGTCGCTGGAGCACAGTATGTGGCGACAAGCCTCACAGGACAAACCTTTTACGCGACGGCCGCTCAACCCAGCCAAGCCGTCCACGAACAAGCAGCAGTCCAACCTCAGAACCAACAGGCTGTCAGCGACGAACAACCACCGCCATTACCGCCGGAGCAATCCGATTCTTCTGCTGCTGCTGCCCCTCCTCCCTTACCTCCTGAACCGGCACCCACATCAACAGTGGTTGAACAACAGATTTCTGAATCTCAGAAGCAGTACCAGGAGAAGTATGCAGCGTGGCAGCAGCAATATGCCCAGTGGCAGGCACAGCATCAAAACCATCCTGATCAGAAACAATATCAAGAATGGCAGAAGCAAATGAGTCAATGGCAACAACATAACCAAACCCTGTTAAAGATGAAAGCAGCAGACGGTCAACATCAGCAGACAACTGAACAGCATGCTGTGACAGCTACTGTGACTTCACAGGGTCAAAGACAGGCTATTAAACAACAACAGCCACATCATCCAGGGGAAAGTTTTGTTGCTGCCCAGCAAGGACAACAGCAGTCATATGAACAATATCAACAACAACAATCACATTACCAACAACAACAACAATTACCTTACCAACAACAACAGCAACAACAACAACAATCACCTTACCAACAACAACAACAACAATCACCTTACCAACAACAACAACAACAACAACAACAATCATCTTACGAACAACAACAACAACAACAACTTCTTCAAAACCAGCAGCACCGTCAGCCATCTCAGTCTCAATGGTCTCAAAATACTTCCATGCAAAATCAGCAAGGCCTAAATCAACAGTATAATCAGCAACAAAGCCATAATTATCATAACCAAAACCGACAATACCAACAGCAACAACACCAACCATGGAAATCACAGCATGAACAACAGCAAAAACCAAACTGGATGCAACATCAGAAAGGTGATGGTGACCAGAACTCTAAGAATAACAATCAAGCTTCATTGCCAACAAACATTCCTGACTTGATGCAAAACAAGCCTATTGGAACTCACAAAGCTACAATCCAACAAAATCAGCTTCCAAACTGGATGGAGTCTGGCAAAACCTCAACATTGTCAAGCCAACCAGGACAGAACCCTAGGTGGATGCCACCTGCAAAGGCAGTATCAAATCAACAACAGAGAACTGCAGTTAGTGACAGTGGTGCTAAACAACTTCCAAAATGGTTGCAGGCTAAGCAAGGCTTGTCAAATCAACATCAACCATCTGAAAGGAATCAACAAGAAGAAAATAAGATGCCAAAATGGTTACAAGAAAAACTTGAAAAAACTGAACAAGATGTCAAACAAGAAGCTGCAAAGAAAGCTCTTGAGGCTCAAAAGAAACAAGTTCCAAAATGGCTACAAGAAAAAGTTCCAAAAACTAGTCAAGCTCAAGCTGTCACTTATGGCCAACAATCACAAGAAAAGCAAATTCCAAAGTGGCTTAGTAAAGACAAACCTTCAGTAGATGGTAGCCAAACAGGAGACCAAGTGAAACAGGGTCACATACCAAAATGGCTTCAGTCTAAGACAACAGTTGCTCCAGGTAGTACTGTGACACAAACATCATCAGGTACATGTGGAGATAGGATTATAATCTGGTTGTTTTAATTCAAAACAGTCATAATACATAGAGAAACTACATGTAAGTTTTAAGTTCTGTAGCCTTTTGCAGTTACAAAGAAAGCCAGAGCCATCACGTTTACACCACATTGTTATCTCCAGCTGTTGGGTATTTAACTTCAGTAATGTTTCTTTTGCAACTCCCTGATCTCCAATGTGACTAAAAATTGAGTAGTTCGTATAGTGTGATCGTCCGGGTGAGTGTAGTTCTGAAAAGAACTGTTGTTGGTGACTGACGTTTCGACAACCTGAGTGGAAGTCATCTTCAGAGTCAAGGGAATAGTGTTTGTCAGTCGATGATCTTATAAGTCTGGTCCGTTGAACGTGATTGCTCAGTATAGCCATGATGGTATTGGCTGAAAGACTCGTGTAAAGTTTGTCATCAGTCATTGGTGGGTTGAGTGTTGGCAACCAGATAATTATTTAGAACTGTGGGCAATTCTCCTTTTTTGCAAGGTTAAAAAAAGCACTGGAGTATTTTTAGCTACTCTTGGACTGTGCACCTGTAATTAGTTATTGTTTTCAACTGTCTTGCTCTTTACAGGGAAAACCAAGTCTATTAAGTGTTCATTGATAAGCATTAACTACAATTTGGATTAAATTGTAGTTAACAGTTGGTTTATATCTACTTGCATGTCTAAATCTCTAGAATGTGACTTTTTTTCCTTGTATATAAGTAAGAAACCAGCATTTCAGAAGTTTTTTCCCACTTTAAATTCATTGCTTTTTGTTTATTTTCTGGTTAGATTATAAATTGGTTATTTTCGTATGTTTCAGCTGAAACATCCACAAAATTGTCAGTAGAGTGGGATAAAAGTGAAAGGTATGTATTTATAAGATGAAGAGGTTTTCCTTTTACGATATTGGGAGATTATTTTTGTGTTACACAAAAGTACTACTTGATAATGCATCTCAAATAACATGGTTAACATTACAATAATCTAAATTAAAAGCAACTCACATGCACCCAACATTAACGCAGAATTGTAGAGTGCGTGCCTAAATATAATTTACTGAATGAAAGATGAATGTTCAGCAGTCTAACAGGTACATGACTATACATATAAATACCTATATAACTATATAAATACTACATGAACAGAGAGTTGTGTGCTTTGCAACAGCTTTCATTTGGATAGTCACATAATAAATGTTGTATCTGTCGACACAGAAACTACATGATTGTATAACATTGTGCAAGTGAAGCTTGAACTGCAAAATGCAGAACACTGTTTTAAATTTCTTCTCAATATGACAGGAGGCTTACCTTGAACTCTTACCTGGAAAAGTAACATTGAGAAATGATTTTGAATCCTTTTCTAACAGAAATGTATCTTCTGCTCCGGTTACCTTGAGTCCACTCAAGCTGGATCCTCTCAAGGAGCTAGAGCTGCTACGACGACAACAAGAACAACTCCAACAGCTTCAGCAGCTTCAGCAGCTTGGGAAACACTTGAAGCAGACTTCCGCATCAGATGTTCCTGAGAAATCAGAATCAACTGCAAGCAAGTCATCAAGTGCTGTTATTAGTACAACTAAGGCTGAGTCTGGGACAGGTGACTCAAGGTCGTTACAGTACAGCCATGGGACTCAGGGTACGCCAGCTCAAGAGAAAAATAGCACTGCAGCAGATCGAAACACAGGTAGTGTGACTTTTGTTTCAGTGGTAACTTTGGATGTGGCTGAATAACGTTTTGGAAGTTTTGGTAAACTAAATGAGAGACTCAAGAAATGTAAGAATCAAAAAAGTTGAAAGTTTGTGGCTGGTCTTGGCCCATAAATAAGCCCACACAAAATGACTTGGTCAACTTTCTTCCATCTTAACTTCACATTACCTCAGTAATCCATTCAAGTTTACACTCTGTTATTGGGATTTCTCCTTGTTTGACTGCATCAGAGAGATTTTTTTATGTTGGATGAAAACAGTGTTCTCCTTTTCAGGCAGTAACTGGTAAAATTTACTAGCTGTAGCGCCACTTATTACTGCCTAAAAACGCTTGGATTTCTATAAAATTTACTGGTTAAAAGAAATAAGTAGTTGAAAAACCTCTGACATTTTCCTCCGAGTGCACACAGATAACTAATTAAAAGTATTTGTTCTCAGTGATGTGTGGTCATAAAACCTGAAGGAGTTTACGGAAAAGTATTTGTGTAATTTAGTTTCTTGACAGTAATACGGTAAATACATGAACCTTGACAATAGCATCATGAGGACATGGAAACATTATTATTTATTTTTTCTTGTTTATAAATGCATTGTTAATCAGTATTGGTAACGTAATTAGTCCTAATTTCTCCTTTTCAGTTTCCACTGAGAGAAATTTAAAACAAAAAGGTGCAAAGCAACCTTGTAAATTTTTTCCTAATTGTCGATTTGGAACCAGTTGTCGTTTTCAACACCCTCCTTGCAAGTTTGGTTCAAGGTATGTCAGTTATTGTAGCACTTAAAAGAAATTTGACTCAAACTTAATTCTGTAAATAGCATTAAATGCATTTTTCTTTCATTCCCAGTGGTATTCTTAATAACTCTACATGTAATTCAGCGTCAACGATAATTTAATTAGTTTTGCATCAAGGCCTTAAAGGCTGAATTAAATCTGCAAAGAAACACATTTAAGCTATGATCACCTACATGTATGTGTTATAACCTATTCACAGGTGTCCAAAAAGTGAGTGCATATTTGATCACAGTCCAGAATCGTTAATTGAAGAATATCGAGAGGAATCTCAATTCCAAGGTATAACCACTTGTCTGTTAACAAAATAAACATCATTAGTTTCTTCTTTCATCAATACCATGATAGATATATGAAGTGCAGATGGTAGATTTTTTGAAGAGTGGATGTTCTATGTGGCCTAAATTAAGGACCTTTGGCTAGTGTTGTGTATAATGTATTTTGGGCCCCAGTTTACATGGTGATTTCTTTTGACTAACATGTTAGTCTGATATAACAGGCTTGTTAAGTTGTGCCTGGGCTAGGTTGTACATGAAGTAGCCTTGTGGGCAGTATTGGTTGATTAATGTGGGTATACTGTTCTTGGCCTATTGTATAATGATTTAATTGGGTGGTGATTTTTGGTGATTGTAGGAGATTTTCCAGAGGAGTCTGAGTCACATGGCAATAGTTGTATGGCATTTTCAGGAAGAGGAGATCAGATTCCTGGTATTGGAGATGGTGAACTACCAGTGGTGCCATCAAAAACAGGAGATACGACTGACACAGGTCAGTTAATTTATGTCTGTCCCTTAACACAAACAACTGAGAGCGTACTAGGGTACTTGATGGACAGTGCTGTTATAGCGCTCTTTGAATTTTTAGTGTTTGGTTCCAATGCTAATTCGAGGGCAGGGAATTATGGCGAGCAAATGCAAACAACAAAATTTAGGCACTTTGAAGGAAAAACAGTGTAATCCAAGAGAAAAAATAGTGTGAGGCTAATTTAGATTGAGTTGAACTGTTCTAATTTTTGTTCTTGTTGTTGCTGTTGTTTGACTCCTCAAACAATTCAGTCTGATAATGCTTTGATTAAGTGCCAGACTGTTGCGAACGAATGCAACAGTCATTTGAGGGCATTGGTTTATACTATTTTTGTTCTCTTATGTCGGGCTTAATGACTACCATAACGATATTGAAACGTTTAAATTCCCTCCGCAGATTTCAATCATAGGATTTATGAAGAAAAATATTTAGGTTGGACCAAAATCACAGTTTAATTCCTTAAGTTCCGGAGTCTAAAATATTAATTCATTCTATGATCATGTTAAAAGCAGTTGGAGAGAGGAAGGACAATGACACAAACCAAGACAATAGTAACCAAGCCAGTAGTTTTCAGGACAACAGCTATGAGGTAATATTTGTAAATAGCCAACTGGTCTGCCTATTGCCAGTTGGGATTTCTGACCATGTTATTTTTATCTACAATTTACATTAAATTTGTTTCATGATTTGTTACCATTGGCCCTGAAAACCCTGCTAGGGAAGTGTTCACAATGATGAAAGGGTTAAGACATTTTTGTTATTTAATTTAATTGAATTTAATTAAGAGAAACTAAAAGCATAATTAGTTTGTTTACTTTTTAAAGTATTGTAACAACATACAAGGCACATGTAGTTTAATTTTTATCATTTTTAACTTTCGGGTCAGGGAATGAATATGGTCATAGCAGTTATACACACAACTTTAAGCGTTTCAACTGTTATTTCTTGCCCCCTTTAGTTTTTATGTACTCTGCCACAAAAACATTGCACTCTTGTACATGTAGTTCCATATTGACAATCAAGCACCCCTTCTACTAGTTATAATTCTTATTTATTACATTGTTCCCTTTTTTAGCCAATAGTTTTTATTTTTATTTTGAAACTCATAAAAATGCAGAAGATTGAAAAGAGCTCAATTTAAGATAAAGCAAAATTCTCAGAATTGTATAAATGTATTATCTAACTTTGTTCTTGAAGGTATCTGGAGAGGACTACATGGAGGTTGAGGATGAACACTATAAAGAAGGAGAGATGGCCAAAGAAGGAGAAGTTGCTGTTCCTGATCAAAGTGACACGCAAACTGAAGAATGGCAACAAACTTCTCACCATGACCTTCACTGGGATAGGCCCCCACATCATCAGGGAGAACATGCCAGTACAGCCCCTCCTTGGGATAGAGAAAAGACCTCCCATGAGTCACATTGGCCACCACCTAGAGACAGGTTATCCAGATGGGAAGGAGAGCAACTACCTCAGGAAAGAGATGGGAGGCCACCAGTGCCAAGAGAGGGTGAGCGTCATGATGAAGTATGGAACCGAAGAGAGTGGAGACCTCCATTTGACAGGTTTGAAAGAGGACCAAGACCACCTTTTCCAAGAGATGAAAGTGATTTTGGGCCTTTGGCCCCTAGGCCTGGGAGAGACAGAAGGCTTCCTTTGCCGCCAGATGAACAAGATAGAAGGCCCCCTTGGTTGAATCAGCAAGGTGCAAGATCCCCAGTCTCAAAGGATGACTGGGACAGAAAGCCTCCCATTCCACGAGTTGAACCAGAGTCTGGTAAACAGGAAGACCAAGCGCAAAAAGAACCATCAAACAAGGTTCCAGTACAAAAGGAAGAGAGGGACAGACCACCATTTCTAAGAGGAGAGCAGGAGAAACAACCTATTCCTAGGGATGACCAAGATCGGCCACCTTTCCCAAGAGATGAACGTGACCAACCGCCCTTCCCACGAGGTGTATGGGACCGACCACCGTTCTCAAGAGATGAACAGGACAGACCACCTTTCCCAAGAGATGAACAGAACAGACCACCTTTCCCAAGAGATGAACAGGACAGACCAGCTTTCCCAAGAGATGAACAGGACAGACCAGCTTTCCCAAGAGATGAACAGGACAGACCACCTTTCCCAAGAGATGAACAGAACAGACCACCTTTCCCAAGAGATGAACAGAACAGACCACCTTTCCCAAGAGATGAACAGGACAGACCACCCTTCCCAAGAGACGAACAGGACAGACCACCTTTCCCAAGAGATGGATGGGACCGACCACCCATCCCTAAGGATGAACAGGAGCGACCACCCATCCCTAGAGATGAACGGGACCGGCCACCCATCCCTAGAGATGCCAGAGTTCAGCCACCTTACCCAAGAGATGATCGGGAAAGGCCACCTTTCCCAAGAGATGAACGAGACCATCCACGTCATCCAAGAGATGAGCGTGACTGGCCACCTTTCCATAGAAATGAAAGAGATTGGCCACATTTCTCTAGAGATGATTGGGATCGACCACCATTTCCAAGAGATGAAAGAGATTTTCCATTTCCACCCAGGGGAGGTAGGGATCGTTGGTCACCTCCTCCAAGGGATGCAAGAGGAAGATGGCCCCCATTTCCTCGAGAAGAGATGGATGAGTTTGGCTGGTCAAGAGAACATGGCCCACCTGGTAGACCTTTTTCTCCCCCATTGAGAGGTAGAAGGGCAAGACCACCATTCCATGAGGATGAAAGAGGGAGACCAATATCGCCACCCCCATGGCCACCAACAGAACATTACAGACGGGGACGGTCCCCCCCAGGATCAGACTTCAGAGGCAGGCCTCCACCTCCTGAGAAATTTGATCGGTTTGGTCATCCTTTGCCACCTCCTCCATGTGAAGCAGATTTCTTTGATGAGCGAGGGAGGCCACCACCTCATGACTGGGATAGAAGAGACTGTGAGTACTTTTCAGCTTGCCATTAGCTTGTGTTACCCTTGTTGTAAAATTATTTGGTGTGTTGTTGAATGTGTCTATAATGAAAGTTAGCCAAATGTTTTTAATCCAATCAAAGCTTCATCCAGGTGTTAATGGCTACCTTTATATTACAGAAATATTTGATACATTAACATAACTATAGCCACAACTTTTACTGGCAACCCTCAGAATTTTTCTCTTTGTTGGCTTTGCCACAAAAATCATGACAAGAAAGGTGTATTTATTCAACAATAGTTGAATGAAAACTTTTTAGGTATATCAACTCTCTTTACAAGTGACAACAATCAACACACTATGTCAATACATGTGGTTATTCTCTTTTGTTTCCTTTTTAGTGTGTCAACGTCAAGTTGTGTGTCAAATTTCCATGGGCTCACTAAGTTGTTCCAGTTTAGTTCCATTCTTTTTTCTAACCTTGTTTTCCTTTTTTCTGGTGGGTTTCTGTGAAAGACTGTTTTGGGACATCATTTACTCAATCAGAATAATATTCAACTTTTTGATCAAGTCTTGTGTGAAATGTTGAACTTCAAGTTCGAAAGCACAGGTTGCATACACCCTGTAGGCAGTTTCCAATAATTATTCCTTTTGTTCTGAGATGGAAAGACTTGACCAAATTGGACTGAAATAACAGATGGGTAGTGTATTCTTAGTTTATGGTGTACTAGTTAACAAATTGTTGGTCATTTCTGAATTTTTTTGCAGGGAGAAGACCACCTGGAGAGGAGAGACTCAGAGAACCTCCATACCCAGATGATCAATGGAGAAGATCGCCCCCACCCTACAGGGACCACCCAGATCATTTACCCCCTGACCACCCTATAGAACGAGAAAGAGATGACAGAAGAGGTCGAGAAGATAGGTAACTTAAAGTAGCTGTTCGATTATACCATAAATTTCACCTTGCAAAAATAGTGAGACTAAATAAAATAATCAAGTATGTTCCATCTAATTATCAACTGGTGGTTAAATTTCTTGATGCAAGCAGATTTTATGAGGAGCGTCCACTAGACAGAAGACCCCCATTTGATGATTACTTCAGGGATCGACCTCCCTACTCTGAGGACTATCCTCCACGTGACCCTACTTCTTACCCTCCCCACCCCGAAGAGGGAAGACATCCAAGTGAGACACCACGAGTGGAGAAAAAGCCAGAGACTGTTCCTGTTGAAAGTATTCTGGACTCTCCAGGACGGGATTCTAGACCTGATAGGGTAAGTCTCACCACTGTCTTCTTCTGATAAGAATATAATCAACCACAGGATATTACATGTATTAACCAGATTGGTTTATTCCTGAAGGTATATATGACAATTATCCAGTGATATTAATGGTTATTACAATAAGGTAGTGTTCTTCAGTGTTGTAGATTATTTCTAGAGGAATGAATATTAATTGTAAGGCCTTCACTACAAAGCAAATCCATTATTGGTACATGTAGGGTTTTTCTCAGAGAGTTGTTAAGCTGACCATGTTGTTCTTTGAATTGCAGATTGTTATCATTCTTAGAGGCCCTCCAGGGAGTGGTAAAACACATGTAGCCAGGCTTATTAAGGTGAGGCACATGAGTAAATTTTGAGCAAAGTACAGGGTAATTTTGTCTTGCTACAATCTATAGATGAAAATGCGTTAAGATGTGAAGTACATGAAGGACTTTTCTGTTTCCCATCAGGACAAAGAAGTGAGCTATGGAGCACATGCTCCACGAATCTTAGCTTTGGATGATTACTTTTTGATGGAAGTTGAGAAATCAGAACAAGACCCTGACACTGGAAAGAAAATAAAGAAGAAAGTAAGTTAACAGCTACATGTATCAACTATTGAGCAAAACTCTCAAATTTGTGAAAGTATAAAAGAAATTCACTTACTACAAATGCAGTCCACAGTCACGCAGCCACTTTCTAATCATTATTAAAGATGTGGATGACCATTTTGAACAGCAAATCACAGGGATTCTAAAGGCTAGGTGTGACAGTACTAAACCTCTGTAAATCGTTTCTTTTTTTCCTTCAGGTAACCGAGTATGTATATGAAGAAGAGATGGAGGAAGCCTACAGAGCAAGTTTGTTTAAATCTTTTACTAAAACACTGGAGGATGGTTTCTTTCCTGTCGTCATTGTGGATGCTATTCATGACAAGGTGAGGCTGGAAATGTTATCTGAACTTGATTGCCTGAGCATGACATTATGCCGTTACAGATACTGTAAAAAATAAGGTACCAGACATAACAGCAGTCGGCATCAATATGGCTTTGTTCTAAATCTACAGGTTGAACATTTTGACAAATATTGGAGTCATGCAAAACAGAAAGGTTTTGAGGCAAGTGGCACTATTGTATTCTTGAGATGCAGTTTAATTTGCCAATTTCGGTATATTAGAATTGTAACTTGGCTCTGAGGCCTTGGGGAATAAAACAAAAGAATTCACATCAAATTTGAGGAAGAATAATTAATTTCTTTTGTTTTATTCTCCTAAGCCTGGGAGCTAAGATTGAGTTTTACAAAATTGACCTATTCTAAGATGAATATTCCATTGTGAAATTAAATATTCTTTGTTAACACTGGATGGCACAATTTTTACTTTGAACAGGTTTATGTAGCCGAATTAATGGCTGATGCGCATGCCTGTGCTAAACGGAACAGTCACAATCGCACCTTTGAGGACATCAACAAGGTTTATTTCTTTTTTTGCTTCTTCTTTGGTGTTGTCAGTGTTCTGTCCCATCACCAAAGCTGTGTAACTTAGTTGGGTTAGGGTTATTTATTAGTTTGTTCATTCATTTATTAATTGATTTATCAGATGGTTGCAGCGTGGGAAGAGACACCAGTTCATCATCTGAGGCTTGATGTACGATCACTATTACAAGATGCTGTCATTACTGAGGTATGCTGTTCACCCCTGCTTGAAAGCTGCTGGGCATGTTTTGTTCTCAAACAAACTTTGATGCCAAAAAGTTAACACAACTGCCATTAAAATAACATAACTTCCTGAGCTTGGTTTAGAGAAAAAACCTGTGCAATGTACCTAGGTGATGTCAATGTTCACAATTATTAGAAGGTCATCATTGCCATCATCTTTATCATTATCATCATTATTGGCTACAGTGATAATTTAAGAATTTAATGTTGTTATTCTTTTTATTTCATGCTTGCCGTGGCAGTTGCAATTTTATGAATTCTTTTCAGAAGTTGCCTTTGTTTTGCTATTCGGTGGATTTAATTCTGCTTGAAAATAGCAAAAGGGCTTCAGCCAGGATTAATCAGAGTAAAAACTTTAAGGAAATGCTTTCTCACTAACATTATTTTAAAAAATACAACTGTCAAAACGTCAGTCTTCAAGAGGTAAAATGGCCTTCGCTGTGGTTTTGACAGGTTATATAAAATACTGTTAACCAGAGAGCACTTCTCTTAAGTTTTCATTTTTCTTTAAGATTCCCTTTGGACCGAATGCATTTGTCATGCTAAGGATTGTGATATTGATTTTCACAAAGGTTGAGATGGAGGCAGCTGATGACACATCTGTGGCTGCTGCTGCCACGGAAGCTCCTGCAGGACAAATGGAAACACAGGAACAGCTGGAGGAAGAAGAGGTAAAAACTAACGCAAAACAATTTGTATTTCAGTGATAACAGATCATTGGACAAGATTTACACAGGAAGGTATGATTGTAACTAGCATTCCACTTGACTGAGTGAAAAAAACAACAACAACAAAATGGCAAAATAATTCTCTTAATGAAAATTACATTGAAAAAAAGTACATTGAAAAATAAAGCAATCTAAAAAGGTTGCCAAAAATGCAATGATTGTTTAAATCAAGTTAATGACAACAAAATTATTCCAATTTGTCATGACCTGAAATAAAAACAGTTCAAAGTCAACAAAACCAAAAAGCAGATGTGAAAATATTTGTAACATCAATTGATAAGTGGCAAGTTCATCCATATTCAACTGATGTTGAAACCTGTTTAATCATAGTTGATAAAGAGTATTGATGCCACTCATTACAACGTGTGCTGTTCTCTTTGTCAAAGGACTGAAAATAGCACCGTTTGATCATGCAATCTTTGTAACGGAAAACCGTCATAATTTATATAACCTTCCATTAAGAAAATATTTGGTGAAACAGTGTTTATACAGCTGTAAAATTACAGTGCGGCAGGTGATGAGAATATAGCCTAAAGGTGAGCCATAAGGCTTGAAGACTTTTAGGCTGTCTTAATAACTGTAGAAAAATATTGGTTATTGAACTTCAAAATATGCAATGATCAATATAATGCTGCAAATTATAGAGAAGATGCGCGGATTGTTGAAAGAAAAACAAGCAATTGCCAAATGGAAACGAATTCTACTGAAAAGTATGAAATGGGATTGTTGCACAGGGACTATTCTAAGCGGAATGACCTGTTAGAATAAACTCTCGGGTGAATGAAATGATGAGGTCCAGTGTACAAAGTAAGAACTGACTGAGGACTGCATAAAGTATATATCCTATATACCAAAATACCTTCAAAGCGCTATGAAACTATCTTCCAGTGGTCACTTCATTCTTTTTTTTTGTGGAGGGCTTATTACAAGAGGAGGAGAAAACGTACTTAATTAATTGAAAGAATTAATTGCACTTCTGTACACACACAAAAGCAATTAAAGACAATTAAATTACATCTGGTGAGCGGATAGCTCCCCAAAATATTTGTACTTCGCTAACTTGTCCTGTGCCGTAGAAGGGCGCAATAGAGAACATGGGGGATTCTAGAGAGATTCTAGAGAGGTAGTTCTTTTACAATAACTTCCGTCTTTGCTATTTTGAAAGAAGCCACCCACTTCATTCTTTAAACTGAAAAGCCCCTCACGTCCAATTAGGTCCTGCACGATGTAAAGTTCCCTTTGTTGGACCTTGTTTTTTCTTTCATATGCTCATGTATTCTTATTTGTATCTTGAAATATTTTAAGCGTAGAATTGAATCTAAAGGTAAGCACAACCGTTTTCAAAAAGCAGTACCATTAATTGTGGTTATTAGTTGAAAATGAAAATGGGGTGAAGTGATGGTAGTGCAGTGCCTTTTCACAGAGTCTGTTAATTATTTCAGTCTGAGATACAGGTGCCTTCACGTAGCAAATGGGAAGACATGGAGCCAGCGGAAGACAAACTGAGTAAGCATCTTTTCATGTAGCACCATGTTAAAAATAACCCCTTCACTATGGTGTTGGTTATTTTCATAATACAATGATCAATTTTAACATAGAGAAAAGAAGTCAAAGACTACTAAAACTAAATTAAATAGTAGTTTGCTAGTTGCGACTTAGCAACGCCCGAGCTAACAAACGCCCGAGCTAACAAACTTTTTTTTTTCTTTTTACTTCACTTGTTTGCTGTGAATACCAGCAAATGAATTATTAAGTGCAGAAATGCGGAAAACAAAAAAATCTCTTTCTTTCACTGAAAGAAAGAGAAATTCTCCACATGTTTTCATTTACTGACCACGGCATAGTTTCACGTCTGGTTGATGTCATCATAGTTTCTTGCTCATGAAAAATACTTTGTAACGTTTTCACGGGGCCGGTAATTTCGGAAATACTGTTTGCAAGACTCTTTTTTTCTATGGAAAAAGAGTTGGTAAATATGTGGTTGGGAAGCTTATTATTATGGCATCACCGGAGCGCGAGTGTGAAAAGGTCGTTAGCATGCTGTCGTCAGCATGCTGTCGTCAGATATTGTTTTGTTATCCCTCGCGAGTTCCTGAGTGAACAGAAAATTAGAAAGGTAGGTTGAAAGGAGAGCGTCAACTCTGCAACAGTTTTACTTCTTGTTTCCTCTGATAACGAAGCGAAGAAGTGCAATCAAAGGTGTCGTCTAATGATGTTAAAAGGACATGTGCAAGTTATTGTGTCTGAACCACATGTACTTCGCCAATCACAGTTTATAATTTGTGGAAGCAGATTTTTAAGTGATGCCAAAATTTCGCCGGGCGACCAACTTGTTTATGCAGAGGATGTTGAATTATTAATCGATAAACAACTGAACTGAGTGGTGGATGGCAACGTACCTAACAATTTTGAGATATATCTCTTACAACGCCGCGTTTCGCGATTGCCTTCGAAATTTTCCAAGGAAAATTCCTGTTGAAAGTTACCAATTTGCTTTCGATTGTTTCATAAAACAGTGGAATGAAATGGGTAACTTTATAGCTTGCACATGCGCTGAGCCGTGAATCCAGTCTCTCGATTTGTCTCATATTCTGTAACAGATGCTGCTATGGTTCGCACGGCTGCGATAAAATTGATACGTGTATCCATTTTATCCGCGCTGGCCATGTTAGTAGGTGTAGGTAAATCAATAAAAGGGAAGAAATTCAACGTAACAATTTAACAGCAGTAAGTAAATTCATTTTAGATTTTAAGGGCAATTTTAGAGCTCGAAGGAGATCATGACAGTTTCTTTAGGAATTAGCCAGTTTGACCTCTGGTTTAAGATTTTAATTTTAGTGAAGTGCTGGTTTTAACTTCATCGCAGATAAACTTGACGGCATCCGACCACTGAAGGGCAAGAGGAGGAGAGAGGAGTCGCCCCCATTCCCTCTCAGCGATGATGATGACCCATACGACGAACGCGAAGAAGACATGCGCATTGGCAAGAAGAGGGTGAGCAGTCAGAATATTATTTTTACGGGCCTTCTTTCTGTGGTTATGTGATACGGTGGAGAGGGTAACAACGCATATATACGTAGTAACAGGCTAAAAGCATGTGTAAATGTAGCAAAGACCAGTAAAAGATCGACATTACCAGTGAATGATTTACTCAATACTTGTGAGTGCATGCGTGTGAGCGCACGAGGCTACATTCGTACGTAGGGGCATTTTGTGGGTGGGTGTGTCAGGGCCTTTGAAGATGTGACCTTCTTATATTCTTCAGGTTCGGTGGGCGGACCTCGAGGAGAAGAAAGAGTTAGAGCATAGAAGAAGAATCGGCTTTTGCATAGGTACCGACTGGAGCTTGTTAACGGATCCTCACGCTGAAATCCCCCGTATGTAGGGAATTAGTATGGTGAGTTTAATATTCCTGAGCTGCGTCTGTGGCCAGGAAGAGATGGGTTTGTTTGGAATCCTGCGAGTATTTTAATACCGTATGGGGTATTTTCGCGTAAGTTTAATTCATGTTACTCCCTTGTTGTGGGAGCAGGTTTCATGACCATGTTTCGAAGGCCTTTTCATCATGCAGTGAACAAATCGTGCAAAATAAATGAAGTTGCTTGCCATGACGTGACAAGGAAATGTCCCTCAGGGCCGGTGTTTTCTCACGATCAATTTAGTGAGTTTGCGAGACAACGAGTTTATGAAAGTACTACGTAACGCAACAGTATTGCGTGAAACGTACGTCATAATCATGTGGTGTGACATGGTCGCCTTAAGGCGGCGAAATAGGAGATACAAAAACCCTCAACTTGTCGCGCAACATTGTTTCGTCGCAAGTTTGGGTTGATGTTTCGCGATTTTCACCTTGCGTGATCAACTTGACGCGCAACAAAAACATTTGTTGCGGGTTGAAATGCAGCGCGCTGATTGGTTGATTTGCTTGAGCGTGAGCAAATTTGTTGCGTGACAAGTTGTGAGTTTGATGAAAAACGAGCAACTCTACTTTTCGCAGCAATTTTCTGCGACAAGTTGATCACGCAAGGTGAAAAACGCGAAACATCGACCCGAAACTTGCAACGAAAAAATGTTGGGCGACAAGTTGAGGGGTTTTGTATTTCGTATTTCGCCGCCCTTAGGAAAGCTTCCTTGCTTTTTTTGCGAGAATCACGTAGCTAAAATATCACTGCACTTAAATAAGCAAATTTCTAAAGCAAAGTTTACTTGAAAAGTTCACATCTTGCAAGCCACTGTAACCTTCTGCACCTTGAGCGCTGTTGTTGTTAGTAATACTCGAATGTGATATTTTTTTCATTTTTTTGTAACACCTTCAGGTACCTTTGAAGAACCGCCCAAGACAGAGCATTCGTCCGAAGAACAAGACAAAAAATCAGAGAAACCGCTTCGTTGGGACTTTTTCATTTAACCGTTTGACCCCTGGGTTGAAAACTGTGCCAAGATGATAATATAATTTTGAACGACTCTCATGCACGCGCAGTGAAGGTTTTCCTGTACACTCCCTTCTACAGCATGAAAATAGTACAACAGCGTTCGCTTGAAAACGGCCACAGTCCACTTACTTGTTTTAATGTATTGAAAAAATGAGTCTTTTTTACACAGTATTAAGAAATTTAAAGAAAACCATTGTCATGCAAATTTAATAACCGAGTTACGCCAGTCTCACAAATTGTTCGCAAATCTTTCATAGGATTTTTTTTTAATAAATGTAGAAAATGTGTTGTGTGTACTGCTGCGGCGGTAATGTTCATCGGTGAAGATGCTGCGCGCTTTCAGACCACAAGTTTGTACGGTGTGAGCTTTTTTTTTTTCATACAAAGACGATAATTAATATTGATGAAGAAAACGAAAATACCGCTTGCACCTGCTTGGTTTGTAGCGACAATGTATTGAAGCAAATAAAGTCAAACTTTCTTCCACTGTTATTCACAACAATCTTCAAAACTAAACACAGCAAAACGTCGTTTGAACAGTGTAATAAACCGAATAACATACTGTGTTACGAAGTTACATCCTGTCCGAATTATTGGAATCAAAATTCGAAATTAATTCCTCGTGTTTCTTTGCGATTTAATAATTTAAACATTTTACTAACAGATACATACAGAACTTGGTTCCCAAATGTTTTACCGTGTTGCTACCCGGCTCAGGGAAATTTTCCCACCGTTTTTGTGGTATTCTGTAGAACGATAAGTAAATAATCGTGCTCTGGTGCCAGCATTATTTCGTATTTCTTTGTTCGTATCCGGAAGAACTGTATATCATCCGTCGGATCAGTCTCTCTTATCGTACTTCTAGCGATAGCTGTCAACGCAGTACAGTGCTGGATATAGTAACTTGTTTCCATTGCATCCAAAGTACTGTGGAGTGCTTGTCCGTCTCTATCCGCAATGATTACCCCGACAACGTTCTGGTGATCTTCGATGCGCTTCAGCACGTCTCTGACTTCCTTGGTACTATGTTCAGCCATTGTTAAAATAACTGACCTATTTATATGCAAGCAAAATCAAATTATTACTGTAATCTTTTTACATGAAAGAGTCTTATATAATGTGCTCACCTTTCTTTGGCGTTTGTTTCCGATCACTTCTCAAGATGCTGTCCAGTTCGTTTTGTATGGTTCGGCGTAACAGTAAAATTCCACCTGATTTTATATCGCGATCGTAAACTTCACCGAATGAAAATTATTCATACAAACGGGACCGCCTGTGTGTTATCTGGAGTAAGTGCTTAAGCTGTTGATTGGCGGAGTGTCCTCATATCTCCTTGTATTCAACAATTTAAGACAAGCTCTTGCTCGCAGTCCGGCCGAAGATATGGTGTTTTTACTTACGTTTCCATGGTTTGAATATATTAAGATTGTTATGATCAAAGGTGTGAAAGGTTTTTACGATTAATCGTCAACTAACGCTTTCCTCAAAACGAAAAATTCTGCGGTAATCACATACCCTAATTACCCATTTGAGAGAAAGAGTGATTTAGTTTTTCGTTTCGTTCAAGTTCTCCAAACATCATTTGCGTATACTGGAAGTTATGCTAATCCATACAATTTGTACATTTAGACAATTTTAAAGGTACTTGTATAAGTAAGTTTACGTTATTCAATTTTTATTTTGAAAAAAAAAATGGAAGCTGCTGCATTGCAGATTTTTTTCAAATATACTTGATGTTATGAAAGTGTTCCCCCAAATTACTAACGATGTAATGTTTGTTATTAGAGGTCGTTGAATTGAAGAACGAAGTGCCTTTTCTGCCAAACAAGTTGTGTGTACAGGTGGCTCAATATCGTCCAAGGCAGTTACCGTTTCCCGGCAATTTTGAAGTTTTTCTCTCATGCGTGTTTTTGTTTTGTTTTGTTGTTGTACAATTATTTGTAGCGACGGTTTATTGCTGTCAAGCTTAACCCAAAGTAACCCAGAAAACAAAAAGCGAAATGGACCAATGTTAAATCACCAGTATTCACGACTTGAACTGAACGAATGGGTGCCGCACGCAAGAAAAGATGCAGATGCCAAGTTAACTTCACCTGATTGGCGAAGAATAAAACCAGGAACATGGCGGGTTTCCTTGGGTAAAGCTCTGAAGATAAAGCTCATTATAGAAAATGCCTCCCGCCCCCTCCGAAAAAACAAAGAGCCAATAAAAGCTCAACTCATCGTGGTCAGTGCTCCGTTTAAAGCACTCCCTCACGAAGAAAATCACTTCCTAAATAACAAGCAATGCCGGGAATACAGACGTAATAATAAAGGTTACTAAGTTGTTTATAAGTTGGCATTATAAACTTACATCCCTCCCCACTAAAGAAAATTGTTTCCGAAAATGACAACAACAAAATTTTGCAGGCAAATAATTCAACAAGAAGAATATAATAAGAGAAATTTAAAAAAGATGCTAAAAATGCATCTCATTGTTCATGAGTCCTTGTAAATTTTCTTTCATTTCCTGTAGTTCTTATGACTTGTCTTGAGCTGACTAAACTGATGGCTTATGTGATCATAACGAGGGATACATCAGAAATAAAACACGCGAGGTGAGAGCGTGACAAACGCCGCATGTTGTCTTGTCCATAGAAAGGGAAGCGGTCCCAAGAGAAAGGAAACAGTTTCCCTCGGCAAACGAGAATTTTTACCTAAAAGTTGAAATGGGAACATGACCAAAAGAAGCTATTGTATGACGATATATACCGTGATCAAACCGGTCGGAAAGTGGAGATACCAAAATAGTCAAGCAACACTCGAAATCTGATGTCATTTATTATTATGTTCAATGTTGAATCTTTCGTGAAAATCACAGAGCGCATGGTATAAAAGGAAATTCACACGTTTTGACAGAAATGGGGAGCATTGAAGTACGCCAATTTTATGCCGCCTCTCTTTCTCTCTCCGTTAAATCGTTTCCCTACTGAAAGAGTTTGCCAGCCGGTAAGGAGACGTGAAACTGTACTTCAGAAACCGTTTGAACGAAATTGTCATTGCAACTGGAAGATTTCGTGGCACGTTTCGGAAACTTATCATCCTGAATATTGAAATGTCCATCTCATAGACTCGCTGTGTATTTCGTGGCCATTAAATCAATAATTCCGGGCCAGACGTTTGGCGGGTTATCGCTCCCCTGAGAAACCGCCTTGCCTATATTGCCTCGCAGCTTTCTAAGCCGCATAGTCGTTATCTCCTCGGCTTGTATATAAATATAAAGATGAACTTGTATTATTGGTCTTATTCGGAGGGGAACAGGGGCTGTCTCGCAGCCAAGCGCTTGGGCGCAATGCTCAGGTTTTGTGAAAAGCAAAACTACAAAACTTCGACTTTATTTTGAAAGGAATAAACTCGTGCGCAACTCGTTTGCATTCACGAGCTAAAACCTGTGTCTGATCTGTCTTTCAATACGGCAGCAATACAACCCTCTCTTGTACTGTTGTCACACTCGCGCGAACCGAACCAACAGGCAAGCGACACGCTCATATTACTCCAAGGACAGACGACTGGGAAATACCTGACTAAATTACCGAAAAGGCGAGGCGGCAAAGCAAGGTGGAAGCGCCAAAGGAGGATCATGGAACGTGATTTTATCATGCACATTTCCTATGTTGCAAAGAGAACTACACTGACCATTTACAGAAATCGTTGCCGAGAAATCCCACAGTGTTATAAACAAAGCCAAACCATCTAAAGGAAGTTATGTGCAAATAACCAAACCCATCCAGGCGAGCCTTTCTTTCTTATATGCTTAGGCTCCGTCGGCTGACACACACATGGGCTCCGGGAACAATAATGGTCACAGCTCTAGTCTCAGAGCCTTTGGTTCTCTTAGTCTGGAGACCATCTGCTGAAAGAATCGTAAGACAAAAGGTGGTTTGGCATTTCTCGAATCTCGCATGGGATTTAAATTCTCTGTCTGCCTTTGTCCTGTCTTTTCTAGCTGGCCCCAATCTCGGAAAATAAATTGACAGACACGTCATCAAAATCTTGCTCAAGCCTGGTTAAAAACGATAGATAACCCTGTTCGTGCTCTGGTCTTAAGCCCTGGTCGCGAGTGTCTCACGCTCGCGCGGCGCTCTTGTTGGACAGCATGGAATACCCAGACTCTATTCTAATGAAAAGACTCTAAACCCTAATATTGTGATGACAGCATTATCTTTCCTTAACCAAGTGACCCCGGAGAAACTTGATTAAACTTAATTAATCCATTTCTAAGAGAGAATCGCATCCAAACGCGAGCTTCGAATAGTCGGGAGCTCTATTCACCAATTAGAGCAACCCTGTGAGTTGTTGTTTCAATGCGAAACAAAAAGTTAAGGATCCTCTTGCATTATATCTTAAACTTTATTTGTGGAGTACAGTTTGAAGATGACAATATTCTTAAGCGCTGATTTGTTTTAACCACGCCCTTTTTTTTGCTTGCCAATTAAACTCGTTATATAGACAGTCGGGAATGATTGGGTAAGTATAGATCGAAGGTTGTAAGGCCAAACGTCGTGCTAATGCCGTGCCAAACTCAAATGAATTTGGCCCAGCAGTGACATGACAAAAGAGCGGCAGTGGTTTCAAACGTCGAATTTCGTCCAGTCGCGGAAGATCGGAAGAAGTTTGCTTTGCTGAAGGCCATTTGAAATGGTAGAAAGCAGCGGCAGCCGATGCAGTAAGCTGTGAATTCAGTTGGGCACGGCAAGAGCACGCCGTTTGAGGCCAAGTCGTGCTAATACCGCGCGGCATGGACAAGGCCTGCCGTGCTACGTAATCGTGTTGAACATAATTCAGCCTACTTTGACCCTTGTGAATGTTTTTTATTACCATTTTTTGTCACGGTCTAGGGAATTGATTCCGCGACACCAACAAATTTCTAACGCGACGAAAAATAACGCCATCTAAGAAAGATTTCAAAACCAGACTTCAAAATTCCTCCGTCACGTGTGATCGTGTTCAATCTTATGGCATGATGAAGGAAAGGAGAGCAGTCTCGAGCCCAGAACCTTACTTTTTGTGATGCGAGGGCTCTGGGAAATCGAGGCCATGAATGTAAGTAAGAAACTTTATTTTATGAGGGTAACACTCAACAGTAATTAAAATTACATACAAACTTGTGGCCCTCTAAAAGTAAAATACAATTCAATCAAAAACCTACACCTAATAATAAAGCCGAGGTCTCAAAAGAGATCAGTTAGCCTCTGGGAAACGTAAACGTAACCAAACATTCCAGTCCATAAACAAAATGGCATCCGGAGCTTCTGGATCTGTAAAGTCGTAGATTTGGTAGAAACTTCGACGTTTTAATAAAAAAGCAGTCACGGTTTTGATATTCCTCCATAATGAAAGCATATACTTAGGAAACCCTGCGACTGTCGTAAAGTTGTTATTTTGATGTACTTCCCCTTTCCTTGGATTGTTCCGGATATTTTAAACTCTTTTTCTCCCGTTCTTTTGAATGTAATGACAAGATTACGTCGTCACATGTGTGCCTTTTTCGTGCTTTCTTTTATCGCTGCTTTTCTGTCAACGTTTTTCATTTTCTACCCAGGGTTTGTATTTGCCAATCGCCGGTCCCCAGGAAAGGTTGCGCCTTAAATTCATTTTTTTTTCGCTTAATGATCGGAAACGTTGACAATTGTTTCAATCGAAAATCAAAGCCATACTCGTACTGCCTTGCGTGTCAAGTATGCATTCTCTTCTTGAATTTTCTTTCTTACCTACTAGCTTGGTGCCACCCAGTTTGTATCAACTATTATGTGACATAAGTCTTCAATGCCATCCTTTTATCTATATTTTACAAGATTTTATTTCCGTCCATATTCTCAGAGGTCACTAGGTTTTGTGCCCGTTGCCTTCAAAACATTTTTTGAGTTCTTTTTCAGGTTACACGACATCTTACGTCCTTACCTCGGTTAGGAACAATTTTGCGTTTATTTAAAGAACATACAAGGGAACGCTTTACTTCTTCACTGAACATATTCTTGCGCTATACTGATAAACTTATCCTACTTGTATTTAACTCCGCCTAGACGTTCCTTAGGAATATCTAGCCGGTCCCAAGCCCGGATAAAGGAGGAGGGTTGGACGTGTGGTTGACGACCCCACCCCGTAAAATACGACCTTTATTTAGAAACAGTACATTCAAGTCAAGCAACTGTGGGGAAACAAGGTACTCCGAGTAGAAGGTAGCACCCCGTACAAAGGGTGTTGACTGGCGGACGGAATACTATCTGATTCTTGTATTCTTTGACGTTATCAATAAATAAACAAGGCCTAGTGGTTTAATGGCGGCTGTGCAAATTATATTTGACTTCCTAGCCCCTTCTCTTCAGTTATAGGATCAGTCAGACGGGGAACTTCCTACGGCATCAACAACGAGAACGTAGCAGAGAAAACGTTAAATGAGCAGTGCAACGGCCCTGAAAATGAACTAGACATGTTTGAACATTTTCCTAGCAGTGATCGGCGAGACGACAAGCAAAAGGTCAGAAATTCCACCTTCAGGGCAAAAAGGGGTTATGTCTGGAATGGATATTTAATTTAGCGGCGCTTATCAGAGTAACTCAACAGCGTTTTAACCCCCTGTTACAGAAGAAGAATTTTCCAAGAGACAAAACACATGTCGAAGCTAGTCCACCTAATAATTTTTTCTAGCTCGCGGGAAACCTTGCGGGAATTCTGTGGAACCAATCCCTAGGGTGACCCTTTAATTAGCCTCAGTTTCTTTCTTACCCAGTTACCGGCTCATAACATTCCGTTTTCTAAGCTCGCTTTCAATACCCGAGTATAAGATTTCCCGTTTATAAGTCCAGTTAAAAGAAATTGATATATATTCTCAACGCTTCTAACCAACAAGAAAGCACTAGTAAAAAGGCAAAAACGTCTCTTACAGTCAGAAAAATACAACACTGGTCAGGCTGTTGGCCATCAGAAAGTTCTTTTCCGCTTCTGGAAGGCTGCTAACCCAGACGGATTTCCGGCCGGTGTTTTACGCAGCCGAAAAATGCGGCGCTTTACTAACATTCTCATGACGTAACATTGTTTTACGAAAAACACCTTCAACGGGAATCGCAGCACAAATGTTTTTGTTGAAGACTTTACGGTTAGAATTGATACTGCTACAACCATTGGTAAACTGGTTTTATTTTCTCAGCAGACTCGGTAAATACAGAAACCAGAAGTAACATCAGACGTGGAAATAAGTTATCAGCGCGAAACTTCTACTTGGCCGCGGCAATTATCCCAGCAACACCTGAAAAATAACGACATTAAACTCGGTTTGTGAGACGAGACTCTACAGAACACTAACACGCGGTAAGCGGCTTTTTTTGTAGTCGCAACCGTTGCGTGAGTGGACCTAACTGGGCAACAGGACCGTAAAACCCCACCCATCCCTTCCTTCATGCATAAGATTGCAGTTTTGTTGAGCGCATAGTGTCTTGAAATGTGCAAATGAGAACTCGGCACATCAAAGCAATATCCCCAAATTGATGAGTTTCCTCAAAATTTCTTATTTCCTCTGCTTTATGTGTTGATCAAGGAAAAATAGTGTCATTCATAATTTTTTCATTTAATTGGTCAGTAGAACTTACTCTCAAAGTCAATTTTCTCTGCAATATTCTTGGACTTGATATGAGCTTCCTGGTTGCAAACGAATACTTTTCCGTCGTCCTTGATTGTCCAGTTTTGAGCTTTTATCCAGTCATCAAGTTCTTCACCTGAAAATTGTTAACATAAACCACATGTAACAGAACCACTTCATAGATTGCTCTGAAATAAACTATGCTTTTTCAGCTCCATCCAGCCTGATGTAATTTTGTAATTTTACCTCTTTTACCTCTTGTAATTTTTTAATTTCAATTTTCTTTCGTTTAAAGTTATTTTTCTCGGTAAATTAGCATAATCTTGCTAGAGGCCTAATCAGCCTCATCATCCCGAGTTGAAATAAAGTTTATCTATCGATCTGTCTGTCTGTCTGTCTGTCTGTCTCTGTCTCTCTGTCTCTCTGTCTCTATCTATCTATCTATCTATCTATCTATCTATCTATCTATCTATCTATCTATCTATCTGTCTGTCTGTCTGTCTGTCTGTCTGTCTGTCTGTCTGTCTGTCTGTCTATCTATCTATCTACCAATATGTGGAAAAGGAACACTATGATGGCGACACTAAACCATGAACTGGCCTGCATGTTTAATCAACAGTCCAAGAACACTGGTTACTCATCACTGTGAATGAAAACCACTTCAACAATGGCCGGTTTACAGTTCTGTGAAATGTGTAACTGAGCCTCTGCATGAAAGTGAGGCCATGGTTGACGAGATTAGAAACTACAATAGCTAGCATGAGAACTGGATAAATTATATTTGAAAAGTTACAAATTTTGTATCATAACAATGTCAACTCTAGCCTTGCTTCTACTCAAAGGCCTGATCACCAAACACAGACCTGAAAAATGGGGGATTGCATTGTCAGTAGACAATAGTCCTGGGGAAAATTAAGAACATACCCTGAAAGTGAAATGACGGCAAAATAGACAAACAAAAAATGTACAAAATGTGTTAACTGGTCTCAACACAAACACTTCTGTCAGTGAAATGTTAATCTGTTGACAGTGATGAAACATACCTTGCAACCCTCCAAGAAGTTCTGATATAAGGTTTTTATCTATTGTTTGATATGTTATTCCTATGACATAACTGGCATCTATCAAAAAAAAAAGTTGTGAGCTAAAAATTAATACTACAAAAGGTAAGAAAGAGGTTCCTACTTGATCTAAACAAATGCAAACAATTAAGAACTCTTTGGGAACCATTTAGAATGCTCCTTTTGTCCATGGAAATGTTAGCCAGTATACTACAAATTCTAATGCTTGTTCCACGTGGCATTGTTCCAGGTGGGATATCCAGAAAAAGTTATGATTTGATCTTAATTGTAACATTTATCTAAAAGTAACAAAATACGTAATTGGTAGCCACTGAAGTCCAGAAGAATTGGTGTTATTTGACTAAACCTGGCTTAGCTGGAATGAACATCTGGCTACCACACTGATCAGCCTCTCATTTTTATTTGTGGCAGTCCAATAGTGAGCTGTTGCACTTGTTAATCCAGTTACCATCATCTACATGTAGTGTTTTTAGGGGAGCTACCTGATAAGCATTTCCTAATTTGTTTGACATTATGAAGACAACAGAATAACTTGTTTGTAATATGCTTATAATCAACAACATACCACTACAGTGGAATCCCGATTTCTCAAACTTTCGATTTTTTGAACCTCCTGAAAACTCAAACCAAAAGTCTCCCTCTCCTCAGTCAAACACTGTAATTTTACCCCTGATTTCATGAACTGTCTGATTTTTCGAACCAGTTCTTGTTTCCCTTGGAGGTTCGAAAATCAGGAATCCACTGTACTTTCATCACAATACTCACATTTTCTTATTGCATCATGAAATCCTACAATGCCATCCACAAGTGAACTCTCTTCCTCTAAGTATTTCTGAAAAAAAGACCTAATTCTTACTTGCAACAACAGTTTGACCTCCCCTTGAAAGAAAGATTGAATTACTTTACTCATTAGTACCCTGTACATGATTATTGTTTGTATAAAACTCCTACCCAGGCCTCCAAAAAATTACATGTTTCCAGTAGCTCTGCGAGTCTAATGACACGTGCTATAGCTGGATCTTGTTGCTAAAATTAAATGTCAAGGTTATTAACAGTGATTTGCCCTCCAGGAAGTGGTTATTAAAAACTCAGATAAACACTGGTCACCAGAACCTAGTTTTCTTAATGCCCAATGGGATTAGAGTCAGCTTAAATTCAAAGTCAATCAAAACAGTGAACACTGCTATTATTTTGTTAGCTTAAATCATACCCAACAAGGGCTTTTCAGTTACAGTACTAGATAAATTATTATGAAATAAGCATTAATATTAGTAAAATACAATCATGAATATTACTTGCTTATTCATTCATTAAGTGATCATACTTTTACCGAATTCTAAATTTCATGGACCCTAATGTTGCTCTGACAACAAAGGATACATTGGCATCATCAATTAAACATCTGCACATGATGAAGTCGGCATTTGGTAATGTCATGAGAGCTTTCAGCAGGATCTGCATGGTGACTGTAGTTTGGTGATAGGCAGGGTTAAATTGATACCTAACATCAAAAAAAAAATCAATTTGTTAACCTGTTATTTGCAAAGTTTGTCTGTGAACACAGGCAAATTTCCAGCTGTTACATTCACCGAATTACTGCATTTGCAAACTACCTGAAAAAGTGCTTAATATGTGCTTAGTTTATAAAATATATCCAAAATTTTTAAAAACCAACACAACACAAAAATAATGCTCCATAACTTTCATTTCAGAAATGGCCACACTTCAGGATTTTGTGCCCACAGAAAAGATAGAATTACATTTCATGTCTCAAGGTTTCACTATAGCCTAACTCTGTGAGGTTTCAACACAACTTAAATCAAACAGCGTTGGTCTGTGGTTCATGTTTCCACAGCTTATTCTCTCAGCTTTCAAAACATTTCGATTTATAACTCTAGAAACAACCACAGAAATCATATGTTACTCACAATTTTAATACTGCTAGATTTGCATCCACATCATATGCATTATTATAAACCTAACAAAGACAATACGTGAAATAATGTGAAACACAATGTACCTTATAAAGACTCCACACAAGGGGATATTTTGTTGACCTTTATGCTACGTTTTGACTCAGAACTACTGGCATTAGCGACATTCAACTTCAGTTCACTACAAGTTAGTTTACCTAGGTCTTTAGATATTCATACCTGCAGATGAACATAGCTTTCAAGAGTTGTAAGATTTTCAGGGTTGTACCTAAAAATGTGACAAAATTGCCATTGTTAATTTAAGATTGAAATTTATAACTAGAGTGTAATCCCACTCTATGGACAACACACACTTAAAATACAGACACAATCTTATTTCAGGGAGCTTTGTTTATCCCAATGGAAAGCTCATACATGTTCTCTTACATTAGCCCCCTAAATACGGACACCATATCATATAGACAACCGACACTTTTCTTCGCCCCCAAGTGACACACTCTTGCATAAACTCAATTTAACTGATACTGATTATCTGTTCACTGAATAAAATCTGCTTATTGAACTCTTAAATGAAAGCTTTCTACAGGTTAATGTATTTTGTTCCTAAAAAAAGGTTACAAAATAGCCTTACTGTGTGACATGTTTGATGACTGTATCTTTCAGTCTGGTGTTTGACCCCCTGTAGACCCTGGTGCAAAACAGCTGACTATTTCAATAGGCATATGTTTCATTCAGTTTGAATCTAAATTACAGTTAGGACATTGAAAATTGTTCTCTTTCTTGCTTTAGTCTTTGAATAGATATAACAAGTGACTATTAATAACTCTCATGTCGATGCTGAGAGCCTAGTTAATACAGACACTCAGGTAACCCTAAAGTAACTGTTCTTTAGCTTTAAGATGTAGCCTTTACTTCCAGTTGTAATACGCTTTTTTATGTTATTGTTATTATATTTAAGCTTATTAATTTTCAGTTGTAACATGATGAATGATCACAGTTGTTAGAAGGCAATCACTTAACTGTAAGAGGTTAAGGCTGCGCTGTCTTGAAATTGAAGGAGCCATTTTAAGCTCACAAGCATAAAAATAAACTTGTCGACAAATGGACGATCGAGGGGAATCGGGAAGGGCATCTGTAACAGTTAACACATGAGTGACTGTCGTCGTTGTAAAGCTTATTGACAACCATAAATGGTCACGTACATTTTTCCCTCATATAACTAAAAGGGTTTGATCAGGACGTAACATGTCGATTATTTCGATAGTCGATAAAAATCAATCATTGTTGATTGTTGTCGATACTAATCAATTGACAAATATCGGAAATCGATAAAAGTCAATCACACAATTTATTGTGATTATCGACTTTGTTCGATTATGATTGATTTTGATCGATTTTGATCAATTTTGTTCGATTTCAATCAACAAGTATCCGAAATACAAAAAACGATGTATGGCATAGGCATACATAGGTTGCAGACTGGTACAACAGTCACAGGCACAAGGAGAAGCAAGGGGCATACAAACTGGGCAAATTTAGCCAACCTAGCGGAGAGGGAGGAGAGTCGTAGCAGCTTGTATTTGTCACATGTTGAACTGAGTAAAAACACTGATGAAATAAAATATCAATTTACTTTACTTTACTTCTTAATTACTTTGCTTGCCTCAATTTTATCCCGCATCTAGTCTAAACTTTGGCCCGTTCTGTCCCCCCGAAGAAACACGACTTCGAGTTCCCAGGATCTCTCATCTCTTCCGCCTAGAGAGACCCTGGGAATTAGGTTGGTTCGAGTTATGTTATAGATCGCGATTTAGTTCAGCTGAAACTGTTAATCGATCATTTCTCAAGGTAATTTAAACATTCAATTCTGTAATGAATAACAGACCACTTGGTTGTTCAGGTTTTTATTTAGGTTTATTGCCATACAGATTCACTTTCAAGCTGTTTACACTCGGCATAAAAAAAGTCATTGGAGCTATTATTGCTTTGGTCACTTGAATTTCGTAGCTGATTGAACCATTTGTCTGCATTTTTGTCGATAAAATCGATAATCAGTTGAAAATCTTGTGATTATCGACTTTTATCGACAAATTTAACTTGTCGATTGACAATTATCGACAAATGTCGAGTACTATCGACTTATCGACTACGTTTTCGATGATCGACTTTGATCGACATGTTACGTCCTGGTTTGATCCACGTGGATCGAGAGAATCATTGGGCTCCTAAGATGGGTCCCTAAACAGAAGATTGTTACACTAATCTATAAAATGTACACTTATTCGTTTTTCTACAAATTAATGGATACCGTTCCACTTTTTCTTACCTGTCTATTCCTTTCAAAAGTTGTGCCACTTTCGCTCGCATTTCTTCCGCCATCTTGGATGTCGAAAGATCAAAAACGGTTGTCCTGGGCTCTAAACAGCCTCACTTTCACTCTACGAGCAACGCGCGCGAGTTTGAAGAAATGGTTTGTGCGTGCCGCGGGCGGAGGATGGCGGCGAGATCTTGGTTTAGGAAAATTTGTTCGCTGATGGTTTCTTCAGTTCGTTGAGTTCGATTACTCTGTCGAAGACTGGAGCTAGAGGCAATGTGGCCGGGAAAAGCAAACGATGCACTAGACAGAAGACACTCCCACTCGAAGTCTGTCAAGTCTGTGCTCAAATGGCGCTGAGTACTGCTAGTGGACCTGGTCTTCGCTGTCATTTTAACGATACAGGTAAAAGAACGATATAAGGTGAAGAAAAAGAGAAAAGCGAAATCGTTCGACAATCAATCGTACACCAAAGCTTACGAATATCTGGTAGTGATATAGTTACAAACATGATCCCTAAGTAAAGATCGTGTCAATAATTAACCTACCCACTCTACGGACAACGCAACGTGAGGTTGAAATGGTTTGTGTTCAGAACTCTTCACTTCTTTATTTACACAAATTTACTGAGCGTAAAATCATAGCAGTGGCGATGTAGTGGTTGTTACTCTTCGTCAAGAGAAGATTCAGTACGCCGAGTGGTATAAAATCCAGCTCAAACTAAATATGTAACGCTAGCGATCAAATCCAGAAGAAAATACAGCCCAGTCAAACCTCTCCACAATGAGAGGTGGCCCTTATGAGGAGGTCGAGAGTGGTCGAGAGGTGGCCCTTATGAGGAGGTAGGGGTGTAATATGACACCCGTCTTTTTTTTTTTTTTTCAGGGGTTGGATTTTTAAAAAAAAATGCTTATTGTAGCATATAAATTTCTAACACAATAAAACAGAAACTAACGTCGCGCGGTGGGATCAAGTTTCGTGACCTTTTACAATATCATGGGTTTTGTAGACACCATTCCTCAGTCGTTGTTGAGAGGTTATTAAGGAGCTTAAGAAACCACGACGGCGACGCCGAGGACAACGTCGATAAAAAAATGATTTTATATTTTATCTACGAATTTCGCGACACCCTAATTTACTTTGTTTATCACTGTCAAAGCTATCACGAAACTGAATCTAGGACACATCGATAAATTCTAAATAAAAATTTAAAAAATTAGCCATCGTAGTTCACGTTCTCCAGACAACGCAGAACTTGGTCATTTCACGTTCTTGTTTTGCAGAGGACGGCAAAGAAATGTACCAAAAATTATAACGCACGTGCAAAGCCATTGTTCTGCTCATTAAGCCTTTTGTTTAGCACGTTGCCGTTGAAACATCTTTCCGAAGTCAAAACACATAGATCGTCTGAGGTACATTGTTGTAGTTGCGAGAACGTCGCTTGCGCTGTCCACGCATCACGCGACTAACACCCTCCAAGAACTGGTTACCATGTCTAAAAATAACTTAAGGAAAAGCACTTTTTTTTCCCGAAACTTTCTTTTTTTCTCCATAATTCTGTCCAATTGACCTATCTAAGTTTCTAACGAGCAAACTTTGGGCCGATAAACGATCTTATGCATTTTAGGTTAAGAGGGATTACCTTGGGTATAAGGCCTCTATCAGTTGGGATTCACTCTCTGGCTTACCTTGATCCTCTCTTGTCTTCGCACAATACAAATATTCAGCGATACAAAGGGGATTCGCTTCTCAACGAACCAGTTATATCACTTGACCCACAAAAGTGCATTCGTGACCGACCTTTTCGCAAACTACTTAAACTTAATACAAACAAGAGTAGAAAGAAAGCAACCCAAATTACAAGACATGCTTTTTTATTGCAATGGAGAGAGCTTTAGAGGATTTTTATAGAATTTTCTGCACATTTCGGCTTAAATTTTTCCCAAACACTGCATGAAGGCATGAATGACAAAGCAACTTTTCGTTGAAGCTCAACTGATGCAGTAGGCTTCATCTGAATCATTGGACGTCCGGTCTAAACCATCACCGCAAGTTTATGAAATGAAGTAAGGCTTGAGTCAGGGCACCCAGCGACGGGTTTTTCTCAAATGCTTTCAAACGCTGTTCAGTTTAGGCTATCTGGAGTGCTTCAGTTATAGCTCTATATGTTTATTTTAAGGACCCTTTGCTATAAAAATTTTATCCGTTCGGTCATTTTAGGGGAACTTGAGTCTTCTCGAATTTATTAGGGCTTTTTTTGTCTATTTCCCGAAAACCTTATCGTTAGGTATTGCCTTTCCTAAAATCATAGCTGACCTATTTCGGTACCCAAAACGACATTTTTATCACTTCACTTGACTTTAATTTACAACTGTAATCGCGTATCCAACAAGGGCGAATGGATTAGCTGCCTCAATCGACTGAATAATGTGGACATTTCAGTGAGATCTAAACGACGAGATAGTATGGAAAGGCGGGAAAGTTTGTCGCGCGTTGTTCAGTTTTTGAGTTGATGATTGCAGCTTGTCATGGAGGAAAGCGAGCGAGACAATTTCCTTCCGAAGTATTCTTCGCATAATCACCTCCAAAGGTGTCTACATTCCGGACATTTTGGCAAACGACAAAAAGTTAACGGGAAAATCCGATGAAGAGGCGTCGCTGAAAATTATACGCCTTTTCAAGTCAAACAAAGTAAGATCTTACTTGTTTACGCGACCGTCATAATCAAGAATTGACATTGTGTTGTTCACACAGGTGGTTCAGAATCGGTCAAGTTTACTGAAGTATAAAAACTACAAGACCCATATGTAAGGTAACAAACTTTACCCAAACTTTACAGGAATGCTTAGCTTAATTTTATGCCTAAAGATTAATTTGTTTTCACTAATTTGGATCCTCCCTTCGCCTTGGTTGTACTGCATTTAAGAACTCTTTCAATTAATCATTTCTGTCAAACTCTGAGTAGTTGAGTCAACTGTGAAGCCAAAGGTGCTGTTTTCAGCAATTTCTCCGTTCAGAAATCTAAATCAGAAAGCTGGAAATGTATTATCCGAGGTTTAGAATTTAATGTAAGATTTTGCATGGAGAATCTTTAGGAGCTGAAATATAAGAGTTTGTGTGGATATTAGTACTGAGACAAACTTGAAATCAATCAATGTGTGGATATTAAATTAACCAAAAAGACTATAAGATTTGAGCCAATTTTGGTTATTTACGCCATAGTCTTATTATAACACCGTAAGGTAAATAACCAAAATACGCTGAAGTTCAAGTTGACAGAGTGAAATGAACCGCAATTTTTAATGTACTGAAGGGGTTAAATCTCAAAACTGATAGCTGAGGCCCTGGGTTAATGACGCAAAGCTCATCAACCAAGTGAAAACTCGTGAATCTTCAAGGAAACCAGTTAACAGACAAACTTTCAATGGTGTATGCTGTGAAGGAAAAACGAATCGATTTAGCAGAGAATCAAAAAATGTCAATCAAGAAATGTTGGACGTTGGTTCTCTCGCAATGCACAGAAAATCCCCAGAAAGTGAATGTGGTCACTCAGTGTAAATTTTCCCAGTCAGCAGACTCCCACACACCCCTAGAGGTGGGCTAGCTGACCATTCCTACAACTCTTAGCAAAGTATTTCTCGGTAAATGATGAGTTATTTTGTAATCTACTCCCGTTTTTATCAAAGTTCATATACTAAGAACACAAATTTCGTTCGGTAGACGAAATGAGATGATCTATTCACGAATCTAATATGATTCGTGAAATGTTAGGTTATTGAAGGTCAGCTAGACTAAAACGTTGTTTTGAGTCCCGCCTCCAAATAACTTGAAGTTGATAATAGTAAATTAACTAACTTAGCGCGCTTGTGAAACTTTTTTGAGCACTTTGTAGGAGCATTTTAGTACTTTATCAGAGGTGCTGAAGTTCAAATGTCAATTTCACAAACTCGCTATGGCAGTAAATTTATCATTATTAGTTAATTAGAAAACTGATTATTTTGCTCATTCAATTTGGGTCATGGAGTTCTTTTCTTTGATACCAGGGAGCTTATTAAAACGAGAAGTGACTGTGGAATAAATCGGGTGATAACTGGTAAGTTAGAACTTGTTTTGACTAGTTAACTTAGATTTAAATAGTTCAATTCCTCCATCCTTAGTGATGCATATATTCTTACATAGTACGTTATAAGAGACGTTAAGAAATACCCCGATTGGAATGTGGACTCACATAATGTCTTGCCTTCATAATGATACGTCCACAAACAATGATAACGATTCATGCAACGAGCGTCAATACTCGTTCCGGGGCCCCGGCCCACTTCTGTACTCGGTTAAAGAAGGGTTAAAGAAGTAAGGTTACTTTTCCGTTGTTTTCTGTTCTGGATTTTCGGTGGCTTCTGTCCACCTTCATCAAAATAGCAATGTTAAGGTTCGTTACTACCCGCACCACAAGCCCGTGTGCCGCCGGTTTATTGGTTTTTAAAATCAACAGTATGTAAGCCCGAGGGAACGGTGATGTCAAAAGTCTAGTGCCACGACTCCAAGGAAAGCCTCTTGTACTAGTTTGTAACACAGCGTTCTAGCCCGCGTGAGCTCCACGAGCGCTTGCTTTCCCCGACGTAGGTGAATGTATAGTCATGGCAGCTTACTTTGTAGACGATCCCTTGGACTCGGTCGAACTTTTGTCGGTCCTGGGGCTTTTTAAATATGTGACCCAGTGTTCTCACTGGCCTCAAGGCTGCCATGCCGAACGTGAGATTTTCGGACGACGCCGCCCACGCGATCAGATGCGCCTTTTACGTAAAGAAGGATCACAAACCCCAGTGGCCTCTCAGCCTTGTTGTTAGGATATTTCCTTAACAGACTACCAGGATAACCACTCGCTTTTAAATCGTTTAAAACGCATTCCCGCTCTTCCGTTCTTAGTACAGGACGCGGAGGGAAGAAGAGGCTGGCTCCCGTTGAAGAGTGTTTCCACCGCGGCAGCTTCCTTGTGTTGCCTGTGTTGCGGGTTTGGGTTGATTTTCTGTTAACATCAGTCGCTATGGAACCATCGCTCAACACGGTTATTCGTGAGTCCAAAAAGGAAATACTCTGACCCTTGTTAGTCTGACATGCGCACTCTGTTGTGAATTGGATGTTACCGTCAATAGAGTTCAGATGCTGGTGGAGAAGGTCTGCGTCTGTTCTCATCAAACGTACGTTGCAGTTGTCCACATACCTTAGCTCCACCACCGACGTGGAGCAACTGGAGACTGAGGCAGACGCTGCTCGTTCCTCTACGTTGGCCATGACAAGATCTGCGGCCATTGCGCTGACTGGTAACCCGATTGCGCAACCAAACACTTGCTGGTATTGCATCCCCTGATAAGTGAAGAAGCTATTTCCCAGTAATAATTCCAGAAAGTCTATAACTGCCTGCGACTCACTGAAGACAGGTGTTTCTTTCTATCCATCGGAGCTTCGGTTTTACAACGTCAATTGCCAACTTTACAGGGATGGAAGTGAAAAGTAAAACGACATCAAAGAATACGAGTTCCTCATCGTCAGTGACCCGTTGGCTAAGCACGAACTCTGCAAATTCAGTTGAGTTGCGCACGGTATACTGGTCATCCACTTGTAAGGTTCTGAGTATCTTCGCCACGTACTTAGATACCTGGAATATAGGTGCAGCAATGCAACTGTTTCTTGGTCTCAGGGAGACGCAATTCAACTCCGCTGGGATCAGTTATGAAATGGTCGTTATCTGGTTGAGGCTCCTCGTTATGAAATTTTGGAAGTCCATAAAAAGATGCAGAGTTTGGACCGGAAACTTGAAGTTTCTTATACTCCTCCTCGGAAAAGTTGCCTGACTTGTTAAGGTCTTGCAGCTTCCTCTGCAGATCTGATACACTTCTTGTAGTGGGGTTCCGTCGTTTGTCCGTAATTGGCTGGTCAGTCTTGGAGCATTGTATTGATTTACTCTCGTTAATCGGACTTGTTCATCACCACGACACACTTTATCTCTCGCTGGACTCTGTTGCATTCATAATTGTGTAACTACTGAAAAATAAGGCCTCTTAGAAAAAGAAAGAAAAAAAGAAAAAAGAATGGGGAAGCCGAGTTACCAGTAGAACTTTGAATTGGTTTAGTTTCCATTCCATTTTCGGGACGGACCGTGTTACGTAACTTACCGTACTGATTAAAAATATTCTGTCGGCCTTTTTGTAGTTTTTGAAGCATCTTAGATTTTAGGTTCTTTTTACTCAGCTTTGGCGCCAGAGATTGTAAATGTTGTTGATGTGACAAGGACTGGTGACGATGACGCTGTACTCAGGGTACATTGCTTAGCCGTTTTTCTTATATAGTTTTGAAATATTTTCGTGTTTACTATTCTTAGGAAGTAGATCAGGTAATGTGAGCTCAAAATCCCTTTTGTTTCTTTGACCAGAAATTTCTTCATCGGAAGTTGCCTTTTCAATGTAAGGGTCCGGACAGTGAGATCTTTCAAATAAAAGAAAACAAAAGAAAAAAAAAACACATTGTGGTCAAAAATGGAGTGAGTGGGGATATGCTGCAAGAAAACATTGCTAATACTACCCAGCATGTCACTGCTCCATGCATTTCTTCCTTTTTTCGCTATATTCACTTCATAATTCTGCCATTAAATTGTAATAAATAATTTTCTTTTTAATCTAAAAAAAAAAAAGATTAATAAAGATGCTAAGCAAAAGTGCCTATATAGGCTCCCCTTTTTTCTGTCCCATATCGGAACCAAAGCCCCCTTTCATTTCTCCTTTACCTAAAAACGTTGTTCTTTTAATGTGGTGAAGTAAGATGGTAGCCACCGGCTTTATCACTTAGTAACCGTTATTTTAGATGCTTACTTGTGCAAAATTTGTCCAGTAATGGTAAAAATTCGATTAAGCACCAGAGGGGTTTGTTAAATTTTGTGTTTAAAATGGTACTTTACATCGGAAATATTGGGGTGTCGTTTGTTAGAATAGCGTTGATATTAAGACTTGATTTAGTAACGACCCTGATTACCATCCATTATGGTAGAGGCGGAGGGGGGGAGGGGTTCAGCATGATAGTACGGTTAGTACGTAGCTCGCATTACAACATGTATTTACAAGACTCGTCTAAGGCGACAAAACGATCAGGTTTTACTCATGCACAATTTCTTATCTGACGGAGGCTTCTAGAATCATTTTCACCCTCAATGAAATATTTGCCTTGGCTGAAGAAATATTACAAAACTTAATGGAAATGAATGTTTGAGTACATCAGATGAGTTATGGAGAGGATGTCAGTGTCGGTGACCAAAATGTGATTCAAGACAGATACAAAGTTGTATAAAATTCCAATTCAGAAATTAATTCTTCTTTAAAACAAATGTGAAAATTAAGCTCTTTCTGCCCAAACAACATTTCGAGAGTCGTTAAATGATATTAAATCTAAAAATATATAGCTCGCGGTTTCAACAAAGCAATTTTCGCGGTGATCTAGTCTATTTATGCAACCTTCCAATGATAGCAACATAATAATAAAGTAAACAGAACATCGACCATAGAATTCTTGCCGTTCGCCACGGCTCTAGGGAAAAACCAACAAAGAAAGCAATTAAAGAAACAAGCCAACTGCTTTAATATGACAACGTCCTTCAAAATAATATTATATCATTTTCATAAGAAATGGATTTTTAAATTCTCATCTCCTATTCTCATTTTCTTTGCGGAATCATTCTCAGGCGTAACAAGACAAATCAAGCTGGCTATACCGGGCAACACAACGTTGCCCAAATGTTCAGTTTTTATCATAATCTTTGTGTCAGTGAAGGGTACTAGTATTTCAGCAAGACTCTGCTATTCATAGGAGCGGAGATTCACTAAAAAGAATTATTTGCCCTGTCACCAAATGAAAACAAAAGAAGCAGTCATTTATTTCAATTTTCCTTCACAAATAGATTCATGGGTTGCTTGGATATAAGTTCAAAAGCCCATTTTCAATTTAGTTGTGCGGTACCACAGGAAATATTTACGAACCGCCTCGGTCAATTTTTACCTCACTTTTTTAAATGCATTTTTGTTCTCATAATTTTTTTTCCGGTTGTGAGATGTCTTCTGACATCACTGAAGTAACATATGATTTTAACACTGACAATTTCCTTGTTCATTTGTCAGCTGTGCGGCGGAGCTTTCTGCAAACATTTCACAACGCTTGTTTGTTCCATTAGAACAGAAACTTTGCAAGATCTTCCATTGTTGAAAATGTCTATTGCACAAAAAAGCCGGTGACGAGCTGTCATTTGAAGCATGATCAATCCACGTAAGTCTATTCATGACATACGCAAGCAGAAAGGGAGACTTTTGCCCTTGAATAAAGAGTTATTTTATCATATTGTGAAGCTGAATACACTCGCAGATGCACTGGAATAATTATAATATTATCGAAAAAGGCAAAGAAAAAAAAAAGGAAAGGAGTGCACATAAATTGACGAGAGCAGGAAAGAAATTGAAGCAAACAAAGCACTGAACTGCTTCTCTTGCACTCAGACTTTGAAATGAATAATAACAATCTTACGGCCAAGTAAATCGACAATGAACAAAATTAAAGCATTTTAAGCTGCTTCTTGATGTAATTTACAAAACGATGTTTAGGGTAAAGAAGAATCTTGAAAATAAGCGATACTAAAAAAGAAAGAAAACAGAACACCAAATGGCAAACTGCCTACGAACTGAAGCACCATATCTACCTTGTGATCTTTACGTTCACTACTAAACCAACTGTGAACTAAAATATTGGTATGGAGTAGACATCATGGATAATTCATGAACAGCCTGCTATATGCTGTGATACAGGGCGAGAATAACATGTCGGTCGTCTAGACGCGTCAAATGCCTTTTAGATGTAGCAAACATGGTTTCCTTTCGAACAGAGCGGTGAAGTTAGTCAAGGGTTTTCTCGCATCTTGTTCCAAGATTGTGTGCGTCATTATGATTAGTTTACGCTTATTTACATTCACGACATGAATACAATTTTACCATCACTTTTCGCTCGAAGAAAACAACCACAAAAAATGGAATTCACGAAAAAAGACGGCAGATGTTCTTAATTTCTGCAGTAAATACACTTGCAGTTACTAGGACGTTCTACTCACTGATTTCTGACTTGACTTCAAGTTTGCCCGAAGGACAATATTTTCGGAGAATGTTTGTCCTAGGAGTCTTCCATAGCCCAATATTTGTAATTCCACTCAAACGTTGGTCATTCTATCACTTTATGAATACTCTACGGATTACTTGTTAAATTAGAACCCCCGATTTTCTCAGTGTCACGATGCTCTCGCGCTGAACGCGAATGGACCGAGCTCATTCGAAAGAAACCTTGGAATTTCCCAGTAACAAAATTAAGCGTTGCAGTTATTACGCTAGTTGTTTTGTCTCGCTCGACTTTCAAGACAATAACCTTTTCTTGATTTCGTAACCCAAGATCGTGCTCCCAAACAAGTTGAAATAATGTGGCGAAGAACCTAACTGCCCAGTTATATCCGACATTTCTTTCTTTGTAAGTGTTCATCACAGTAGTCATATTGCGCTTTAGAGCCCCGGGTTTAGAGCATAGAACCGTAGCCCTAAATTCAGCCTCCTTTGCCTTTACTTTTGTTTTCACCGAGTAAATGTTTTGGACAATCTTAGTTACATGTTCAAACTTTTGGATTTGATCACAGCTTTAGCATGCAGCAGAATTGAAGCAGCAGTTTGCTGTTGTGTGGTTTGTGAGTAAGGAGTTGTTTGGTATTGCCGGCTGCCGTCAAAATCATGAAAGCTGACTCCCAGGTTATATATGCTTTTCACTTCTGGTGAAGAGGAGAGACACAATGAGTAGCTTTAGCGCAAGAAACTTGATTAACGTTTCCTCGACAACAATATAGGACAGTTGTTTCCAATGTTATACTAGGTTTTACAAGCGGAGCGAAGTCCTCGAGGGAAAGGCATGACATTGCTTAACTGCTTACGATCGGTGGCTAATGTGAAGTTCCTATTCATGAGATGTTTTCTCTTCTAAAACAAATTCATTATTCAGTGAAATGTTTTCTCTTCGCTGAGCCTTGAAGTCCACAAAATATTTAACTCACTAACAGCAAACCAAACCGCCCCAGTTCTAAGTCAACAGAATTCAAAATTTATAAGTTTATTTTTCTAACTTGTTTGAATTCGTTTTTTTTGTACATCGAGCGAAATCAAACAATTACAATAATCTATTGCACGATCCAGATTACGAAAATGGCGGACTTTGGCATTAGTTGGGCCAGACCTACCCAGGGCTTAAGCAAGAAAGATAATTAAAATTCACGGCTACCTTATCAACCGAGTCCCCAGTTTGGAATTTTGCTTCACATTTATTAAAGTACACTAGCAAAATTGGCTGTCAAGTTTTTTGAGACGCCTACATAAAATTCAAACGACGGTGATGATGGCTTTGTTTTAGGGGGAACATGCTAAAGTGAAAATTGTTTTTGCCATTCAATTAGACGCCGTGGAATACAATTGGTATTAAAAGACAAGCGAGAAATATCTTTTATTTTAAAAAAATGGAAAGAGATGACGATAAACATTATTTCTTTGACTAATAACATGCCGTAAGACAAAGGATTTGAATGAGTGTCAACCCCTGAACAAACGACTCGATTGATCTGGGAAGGTGTGTAAACGAAGGTCCGAGTCTACTTTTAATTGCGACGAATTACTTTTATGCAAAAATCGATGAGGTTTGCGTATGACGAACATAGGGTCATTTCTAATCCCGAGAAGCGACAGTTTGGCTGTCACTTTTTCCCACGCAAAAAAATCAATTTACTTCTAAACAAACAAACGGCTAAAACAAAGGGCTTTTCACAGCTTCCCACTTCATGAAAAACTGAAGTAATGCTACCAAGCTAAAACAGCATACCTCTATTCATTTGAAAAATATCAATGTGAGGGGTATCAGTTGAGAGAGCTTAAAAAGTTAGCGTTTGCAACTCACAATTTCAACAACTAATATTCGAGAACAAATATTTTTGTGCCGTGTTTGTGTACGATATGTCTATGTACAGCAAAATCCTCTTTTGAGGGGTAATACATGTTATATGTTTGCTTCCCAACAAACCGCTCCCAAATATTTTTTCTAGCGTTTCTCCGCGTGCGTTTTGAAATTTGGAGCAAAAATGCCTCTCCCGCACGCAAAAACATTGCCCTGCTAATATGTCAATCTGCGGAAGTTAGGAAAGCCCTCCTCGAAGCCTGTGATTATGCAAAAATGTACCTCTCTAATAAATAAAGAATCATGCGTGAAAGAACTGTTCATAAATTCAACGGACTTTTTGATAAAGAGTTGACAACATGTGTCACACAAGCCTTAATGTGTTTATTAAGAAAAAATAGAATTTGTTCTACGCAGTGGATAAGATTTGCAAAGGTGGCGTGAAATTAAATGTTAGCTCAGAAAGGTACCACAGCGCCGTTTTTTGTGTTGAGTACCTTACCAGAAGAAATTTAATCAAAGATAAAAGAGTTGCATGTCCATGGTAGTGGAAGATTCTTCCGTAACTGATCCCTTCATTGTCTCTATTGTGTTTTTGTGTCGGAAATTATTAAGTTTTGCAAAAACTTCGACTGTCTTCAAGAAAAAAAAACATCCCTGTTCATAATCGCAGCGAAATTTGCTTTTATACAATTTCAAGTGTTTTTAGGTAAGTAATATATCAAACATCACTTATACGAAACTCCCAGTGTTTCATCCCAACGATGAGTAGCCTGGATTCATTATCATTTAAACGAGAGAATAATTATTTTGATCGGTATTTCCATTTCATTTCAAGCAGAAATGTAAAACAAACCATTTGCTTTAAGATTGCTACATCGTGGTGAGATCTCAGTTGTTTTATTTGATCACGTTTTCTGTTTGTACCGACAAAGACTCTACTGCAAATTAATTGACAGAAAGCGCCCATTGTGTAGCGAATTTACCAATAATCAGAACATCACCGCGAATATTAGGCTCCGATTCAAAGGCTTTTGAAAAGGCATAATAGGACAATTTTGTAATTAAAACCGACCTCACACCTCTATATGACAACAGAAATCGAAAAGTTCCGGGTTTAAGGGACGGAGAAGCAGTGTACGCCTCACTGAATGATCGCTGGATATTGCTAGAAACTTGGCTGTAATGTATGATTGAAAATCGGTCTACTTTTCTTTGGAGAAATAGCGTTTTAACTAATATTAATACAAAGAAAGTAATGTACTAACAATAAAGAGACAAAGAACAACCAACGGCTGTAAGATAAATTGTGGTTTATTACAATTTCATTGCTTCAACTATTTCTTTACAACGATGGGATTAGCGTTGTAAAGACAATTTTGTAAAACAAAGCGGCAAACACGTGAAATACAAAAGGAAAACTTTTAACTACAATGGTGAGGCTTAAGTTAGCTTAACTTTCTCTCTTGTCTTTCTTGAACGTGGGAACTCTGTTAGCTAGTTTTGGCTTGCTCTAGCAAGCAGGAAATTGAAAACTCATTTTTTTGCGCTGACTACCAAATTAGTTAAGTGCCTGGAGACTGACCTATTGTCACAGCTGCGGTCTTGGGTCGAGTCTATTTTTTTGTAACAAGTTCCCGCATACAGATAGAGTTGTGGCCAAATTACAATGAAGAAAAGACAGTTTAAAGTCAAAACAAAGTAGTAGGGATCGAAAGTCTTCCTTTTACTAACTTTCTGCGAATTCGTTTAAGTTTAAACAGATAAGAAGAAATGTTTATCAGCCACAACAAAGGAAAAGCTTTTAAGGTCTTCCTCCGTGGAACAATGGGCGAACCACATTGAAAGGCGGGAAGCATGGGATCATTTTACACATTCATACACATCCTTCCTACTAGCTATTAAGCAATCGTTTTCGGAGAATAAGTTTCTGAAGAGACGTGGCAATTTTAAACTGTTCTCTAAGTGCCTTATCTTGGCTTGTATAAGACACTGCCAGTAAACGGGCCCTCTTTAATACCCCGTTCTTAAGGGAAAGGGCAAACTGAAAATTTTTAGAGTTCTAAAATCTATGTTTTATAATAGATATTTTTCGTCAGTCAAAAGCGTCTTTTATTCGATATCATCCTAAAAGATTTTACATATTCACTTTTTGCTGTATAATTTGGCCTTCTTTAGTATACAACTGTGCCCTTTACTTCCATTTATTGAATTGGCATAAAAGAACAACAACAACAAAAAATGCTCAGATACGCACCTTTTGTAACAGGATATTTTCGTGAGACATTTGATTTTCCCTTGTATATTACGGAGTTCAGAAAATGTAATTTTACGCTGTCATTTAATATCTTGGTTCATCCGTTGTAAGGCTACATCTTATTTTCAATAAATTGGGCTTATGACGCAGATTAAAATGTTTAAACTATGTTAATTGTGTTCGGAAATTAGTTTTCGTAAGAGAAGAGGACTTAGCAATTCTGTCTGCCAGTAGGGCAGTTCTAATAGCATGGGAAATACGAAACACATCTTACTGAGAACAAACACAATCCTAAAAATTACTTGTTTTCACTTTGCTTGAGTAGCAATACCTTGTTTTATTTTCTCATAGTTTTTATCGTACATGACTTTTCAGGTTTCCAAAATTTTTTGAAATGGCTCGCAAAAAAAAAAACGATTTTGCAAATATAAGATTTCAAGCTATAGCGATTTGTCTAAGATTCTTGCCCGGAAATATTGTTATCTGTTGTTTTTTGGCTAAAGCAGAAACGAACTTAAAAAGATTATCTATTTCGGTTCTTAAGCTGATTATTCAAGACATTCTAAGTATACATCATCACTGGGAATATCAGGAAAAATCTTATCTAGTGCTGGCATTAAAGTAATACACTTGGCAAATGAAATCCATTAAATTCAAGACAGGTGCTGGTTAAATGAAAAACAGAAATGAACATCTCCCAGAGAGCACCTCAGCAAATAAGTTTTATAATTGAAAATGCAATTAGAAAAGAACGAATTTTTCATCACTCGACACCAAACACACAAATTAAAAATGCCATTTCAAGGGAAATATTGTGTGCACACAAATATATTGATCTTGAAGGTTAATAAAAACAAACTACGAGACGATAAAAGGCGGCTTGGCCTTCCAAAAAATATGAACTTTCTGAAAAGAATTTTTGTTGAAAACTGAAACTTGACATCAAAATAGCCTTATATGTTTCTTTACTTGATATAGTTTTAACTCTCAGGTTAAAATAATAAGTGAACTTAATGTTTTCCTCTCTTCTTGGCAGTGTCTCCTTTTAATTTTAAGGCTGTCAAAGACAAGGCCAAACATTTTAGCTTACTTTAGACCATTCAACACTCTTCTCTCTGCTTGATATTACACTTTCAACTTTTACTGCTGACGCTCATAGCCCGGATTAAGGTACTGCTTGAGCTCTAATGGGACTTTAAAATGGGTATTTCGTAACATTTATAGGAAAAAACCGTGGACGAAACTTGCAGGAGCCAGCTAATATTCACATCCCAAATAAACTGCAGAAACTAAAACAATTTTTGCTTGCTCAGTCAGTTGGTTTAGCTAATTCGCCATATATATCAATGTTTATTAACTTATTTCACATTCATACGTCTACATATCCATACAACATATATTGTTACTCAAATACATACACAAAACAAACTCGGACATATTTTTGTTTTAGTACTTTATTTTTGGGTACGAGATTTTTCCACGGTAAATGAATTGTACCACGGCAATGATTTAGATCCCAAAAGCGGCTGACATTGTTTCAATCGGTGCAATTGGTGTGTTGCCACTGTCTTCCTCATAGAAAGCAAATTCGTTAAATTCGATATCATGTTTACTTGGTGACTTTACCTTGTACCTTCACTTTTCCGTACGAACATAACTGCTCTGAGAACAAATAGAATGAACAAATCTTTGTATTGTGGAGTGACGAAAACCTTTTCAAAATGTTGTCATTATTATAACCTGCTTGGCATGAAAGCAACGTGTGTATTCATGACGGTTTAGCCTGCTGACCGTTACTACCAGAGATGTCTAGAAAATAAATGGAAAACGAAGGCAAAATTGCGACAATCTTGATACACCCACTTGCAGGTCATGTTTAGCGGAGGATGCATTGCTTAAGATTCCATCACAGCTGTTTTTACTTTCGGTTGTCTTGTAGAACATAGAGCAAAACTACAGAAATATATCTCGCTTAGAAACCACTACGAGGTTTTAAAAAATCTCAGTTAGTTCCGTGACGCCTTCGCGTTCAATGCCGCCTCGTCAAAGAGATGTCAAAGAAGTCATGTTCAATTAAAATTTCAATGGGACAGCTGCGTATTTCTTTGGGCCTATTTCTGTATTTTCCTATATTCTCTTAGATATTTTCTCCAAATATTCTCACGACACTACAGAAAAAAAAAAAAAAATAAGCCACATAAATTATTCTAGTAAAACAAAACTTGTCGCAAGGTTGTTTCTTAAAGGAAGGAAAGAGTTCATCTCTTTGCTTTGGAGTATCCCTTTTTGAAAAGAAAACTGAATTACAACCAAGTCATATTCCTGCAAGCTCAACTGAATGATCTACCGAGAACACAAAAACAAAGTCAACATAAACTAACCTAGCTTGTTAGGCGAGAAAATATTTTCCTAACTATTTATCGAAGGGAAATTTGAGTCAACTGTTTCACGTTTCACTGTTTGTATTCGAGAGGTTAACTCGACAGAAAACAACTGAGTTTAAAGTACTTTATACTCTCACACAAACGATTTATTTAGTTTTTTCATCTGGGTGGGTCACAAAGGTTTTCTCTCTCCGCCGCGTCGCGCACAAGACCTGAAGCACATCACGCTAGAAACGAAAGTACGAACCTTCTGATTACGTCCATAAGAATTTCAATGATTTCCTTTACTTCTGGTACTTATTTGAGAAAAAAAAGCCTTTATGGTTTTACTGCGAAAATTGGAGGTTAAACTACGCAGGAAGTTCAACAGCTAGGACAACTGTAAACAAGGCGAGTTGATATGGTTTGAATTGAAGGAAACACGATGCGAAAGACTCCTACAAATAAAAGACAACAAGTAGATGGGTTCTGTCACAAATTTCCCCCAAACAGTTCTGTACAAACGTAATTCGAAAAATTTCGAATTGTATAAATGGAATCACTATCAAATAAATGAGGGTTATTTTTCATCGATGCAACGTCTAAACCCTAAATTAAACTTTGCTATTTTAATCTCATGGAGTTGACTCTAGGATTTACGGATTAGAAAACTCTCTTTCTCGATCACATAATCCAGAGAGGCTTGCCTTGAGGCGAATATTTGGCGCACTACGAAATAACTTAATACAATTATCTGCCTGTTATTTTCAGATGACGGACGTGCATAGATTCATCGGGATTGCACGACATCTCTCTTTAAGTTTCGATTTTGTCTAGCGTCTTGTCTTTTACTTTTCTTATTTTTCTACTCAGTTGTATATTTCCTGCATTTGTTCGATGTTAATACCGTCACTAAGCACAGACCACATATCGTATCACTTGTTAACTGCTTTCTCCTGTAGGCCCCGAAAGCTCTTTAAACCTGAAAGGTAACAAAATGGATTAGCTCAAATTAAACGTATTGAAAATACTCCGAGAAACAACAATAACAACATTATGTTAAAAAGTTCTTAAACACTTGGTAGAAGGAACTTACCACTGAATTTCATTTAGAAACGCTCAGGGGAAAACTAAATTTCCTTTTTAGCAGCAGAATATTACGCGAACCATTTTAAGGTCATCTATTGCGCCTGTAATATCGCGGTTGCCAAGCAAGTTTTTATCCGCTTTAAGCCTCTACAAACACCCGCCAAATGCATAAGACTTGGCTTGTTTTTCAAACATCCAACCCTGTGAAATACTGCAGATTTCTTACATTAAAAATTGCCAAATAACAAATGAGTAGATTATAGGGTATGGGCATGCTAAAAGAATTGAAAAAGGTCTTTAATCCAAGGCAAAATTTAAAATGAGCGCAGAATAATATGGGTTAGAAACTCATCTCTTGAAAGACACTGTGTAAACATGTCATTCGCGTGGAATAGCCCTTTCTTTAGAAAGAAAAAAATTTGTTCTCTTGCAAATATTATTACCAAAACTGACTGTGTAATCTTTTTAAAGATACCACTCACAATTTTTCACTGTCGAACGAAACTTTTCCTGAAATCTGACATCGCAGAAAAAAAAGTTTCGAGTGAAAAGGAAATTGCGATTTTACGGCGACAGCTGGGAAAACAGTTTAATTCTTGCGAGACAGATCTTCTTAGCTCATAATGTTTTGAGAATTAAAACAAAAAGTTTCATCGCTAAGGTCAACACCATTGCAGCCGTATAAATTTCTCTATGTAATACTGAGTTACAGTTCTTAAAATTTCAGCTAGAAAAAGTATTAAGAGCTGTTCAGATAGAATCCTACCTTTCTCGGAGTTTCAAAACCCACGCCCAAAGATAATGCCCATGTGCTCACATAATTTCCTCCATCTAATCTGCTACTCTCAAAGAAAACAGCCGAATTTTTTCAAAAATTTTCCCAAAAATTTTTCCAGATTAATTTGACTTTTTTCTTGACTAAAGCTTGTTTGGTCTCATCTTTAACGCTGTCATCTTTAGCAATTGTAACCATGTCTTCAACCTTGCCCAATGATCAAACAGACATGTTCGGCCATGTTTATTTGTTTGCTATACGTTCTGCCAGATAAATAATTACTGCCCTTCTTCAAAGCACAGATGACATTTTCAAAAGATCAGAAGAAAATTTACTCTGGGGCTAAAAGATGTTCTCCTAGACAGGGCAAATTTGACCGTTCAGAGACGGCTATGGAACAACTGTGTCGGTAATAACCTACAAAAGCTGTTGCATGTCAAGACTGTTTTACAGCTCCTTCGGTTTACAGTTGTACCCCAAATCTAAGCATTTTCAGTAATTAGACAGGTCCAACATTGAATTTACTATTACCTTATTCCCCAAAAAGAATTGTAAGAGGCCACTGAATTTTAAGCCCGTGGAAATGTAAAATCTGCCTGAAAATACCGATTCTCGTAAGTAATTAGCTGATGTAATATGACAAATCTTGTTACGAGCAATACCAAATTCAGGATAATTTTACTGCAGCACAAAACCAACTTTCACGTAACATAACAGGACTCTGTTTCAATTTATCGGGTTTAACGTTGTCTTCCTGCTAAAACCCAACATGAACCTTAGAATTTCACCGAAGCGAAAGATGAGTGCAATTTAACAACGAGTAACATTTAACACGATTATTATAAACGAGAGAGATTTCTGCTGGTTCGCTTCCTCTTAAGCAGATATTACCATGATAACAACAAGCTTCGCCGCAGTCAGGGAAGCAGTTTATAAACAGCTAAGGGTATGAGATTAAGCTCGATTAGGTTTCTATAGACTGTGCACAGAACTTGATAAATATCAAAACACCATTTGCCATACCTTTTAGGTTCTTTTGTGCTTCTTGTTCCCACGTGTACTACCAGTATCCATTAAGCATATCGCTTTCACAGCATCTCAAGTTTACTTTCGATCACCAACAAGAATTCTCCGCCATTTAGACGCTAAACCGCAAAAAAAGGAAGACTTGAGAAATCCATAATTGTGGTAGTAAAAACCTAGTAACTGAGAAGCTGGCTCTCAGCTTCTGAGACTTTCTTCGCTTCATACTTGTTTGGAATCGAGTCACAAAGAGCGGAAATGTCTTGCTAGTCTTTAGATTTGAATAAAACAACACCGGGCTCCTTGACAGAGACCCTGCTTGTAGTGAACATTTATAGTTTAGTCAGTTAACTGAGTTGTGTACTTAACAATATTTTCCCTTTGCCAGCAGTTAACTATATAACATGCAAATATTTAACTCATCAAGTTGAATCACTGGTTTATACTGTAAACTTTTATACTTCGTCTGTGTCGTGACTGTTTACTAGCATCGTGGAACGTAATGATAACATCCCTAGTTTTTAAGCTGAACTTAAGAAAATTATCTTGAGTCGCCGAATAGAAGAGTTTAGATGTCAGAGTCCGTCTGAATTCAGAGCCGCGCATATGTTCAGCCTACAGCTCCTTTTACTGTACACCCTCAGTTTAATCCTTGTTATTTTCTGCAAAGGCTAAATACGTTCATGTTTACGTTGGCGATGGGAAAATCTGGGGTATTGTTATCAGAAATACTTTCTGATATCTCAAGGACCTTGCTGACAGCGGTCCGAGTGTTTAACCCGGCACCGCACCTCTTTTACATTCCCCTCCCTGTAGCCGCTAATGTCGCCATTTCCTCAGCTCATTTTCGAAACTTCCTTCCTGAACGCTAATCTCGTCGAGTCGAAAAAACACGAGTCCAAACAACAGATGCTACCGGGAAGGTTTTCACTTTTCAGACACACCTATTATTTCAGGTTTGGAAGCTAAACACGCCTTTGACCTCAAAGAAAATACGTTTGGAAGCAAAGACAAGCTGCATGGTTTCGCTTTAACCGATATGGGTGGCCGTGATGTTTGTTCACTAAAACGATTGATAATCATTCACTCGCCCTCTACTCAAGTCGGGCGCGTGTCTCTAACCTCTTTGAGAAAATATCGATTTAGTTTCAAGTTTCGTTTATTAAACCAATGTTTCAATGAATATTACGAAGGCTTAAATTGCAACCTCACCGGATGAATTTGCACGCCATTTTGGCGAGGCCATCTTCAAGCTGACCTCAAAACATCTTGGTGCCATCTTCGAAATTAATCTGTCTAAGTCTGCCCTTGATGAAAGCAATCATCTTCTAACGTCAATTCCTAAGTTTGCACACAATTCCCATCGTAAATGAATTAATGCAGCAACGAACTTAGATAAGATCAAAAGGAAATTTAGGTCGACTGCGACGGACGACAGCCGAACTACCTGCCCGCCGCATTTTCCATGACAATCACGCGCTGAATTTTATCGCGAAGCAGCTTTTACAGATGCTTCAAAAGCGACACTTTCATTTTCACTAGAGTGAAGTCAGATACTGAATTATGCCCTACACTAAAGACGAAAGCTGCCTGAATAAATTGCGCCCTTATCGCTTAAACCTTTTGGCAAGACAAAACTCATGAAATTCAAGATGAACTATAAAAAGCCACTTAACCAACAAAGATATTTTCCGTGTTTCGTCTCATTGGACTTATTTTTCGCGTTTCAAGACCAAATGAAAACCATTGTAAACCACTTGTAAACTAAGAGAATTTAAAGCGAGTTAAATCGATCAGGTCACGAAACCCTAAAGGCATGAAACACGACGGATTCTCCTATGTTTGAAAATGTATCATCTTGAATAGTGTTTTCATCTTCGCATTTAGTTATCTCGTTGCTTCTTCGATCGAGAGATTTTGGTGGCAATAAATACGTGATTCATTATATCATTTCTCTGTTGCTCTTCATAAACTCTTTGCTGATGGATTCAATAGGAGAAGCTTGCTTTTGCCGTCGTGTACCGATAGAAAAAGGAAACACATAAACATGGCTATTCAATACAGTTTTACTCGAACGTTAATAACAATTACAAGTCAGTAAAGACGATTGAAAATGCCGCTGAAAATCTGGCATTTTCATCCGATATGAAAACACGAAATAACTTGACCCAGCTTTGAACATAACGTGCTCCATAATTATAACTCATGTACCCTAATACGAACAGAACAAAAGCCCATTGTTTCCAAATCAACATACAACCATCGCTTCTTCCCGACATTTTAAAATTCGATTGAATTCCTTTAAAACTAAGAACGAAATGCCGCCAGCTCACAGGCCGGGGCGTATGATAGTTTGATTAAAAGATTTCGGGGCCTTTGATATTCGACTGTGGGATAAAGCGAGTTTAAATTAGTTACTTAGCTAAACTCGTTTAAACTTTTCTTCACCGCATCACTCCTCCACCAAAACGCCTGAGGCAAATTTTTGAAGATAATTTCTGTAAAGCCCGATCGAGATTCGTAAAGCTCTTTTTCTTTTCTCTTTGAGATGAAGGCGGAGGAGAACAATTGCTGAATAGCACCTTCCGGCTTCCCTAAACGTTCATTTTGCCGACCTTAGGTGATAAACATATTACACTTTTAATGATGCTATGATTCCCTTTTCTCTGGTCCTTTTTGAATCGATCCTTGAAAATACTCCTCGAGAAAGAAGCGACTCTGACACGAAACTTATTTCACAGGTTTGAGCAAAATATCGGGTTTACTGTTTAACGCACGGCGAGCAGTACGGACCTACCATTAATACGAGTGATAAACGTACCTGAACAGATGTGTTCATGCGGGAGCTCTCCAGACGACTTAACCTAGTAATCTCTCGGCTTCGATGTAAAGCGCATCATAAAAGTCGATGGCCGGCGGATAGCGTTTTGCGAGCAGGGTAGAATCTCGGCACGATGGCGGAATTGACATTCATCTGCGGCAAATAGACTGCCACCTCATCATGACTTCACCACTCACAAAATTCAGGAGCAATTTGAATTCGAAAAAAGCATGTCTTGATATTCTTACGTCGATTCTCATTGCCAAGTTTCCCTTCAGCAGCTTTTAATCCGCTTACGTGACGAAATAGAGCCGCGCAAGAGCTGTGCAAAGCGCACTAAAACGCGGACAGTAAAACCGATCGAGCGTTTACCCAGGTGAAGAGTGTCCGAAAGTCAGAAACAATAGAAGTAGGTGATTAACATGTTGCGAGTTAGCAAAACTGAGTAAAACGGTCGCCGACCGCTTACTAAACTCAAAAGAGAAGACCGCTTTTTCCCACGGAAATTCACTTGAGCCAGAAGAATAGCGAAGACCTACACGAGTAATAGCAAAATGTATTTACTTTACCTTGAACTCAGCCTCATTCCTCTATAACTCCTTGGAATGTCTCACAAGGTTCCATCTAACCTTTGTCTTAAGCTTCGCGACAAAATAACAAGAAGAAAACTTAGTTTGGGCGGCCGACACGAACTGCCCTACAGTCATCAATCACTGAATGTATTTTTTGATCTAATAATGCATGCCTCAGCTCTGTGTATACAGGTTGGTGTTTAAACTAACAACTCAGTCGACTTTGGGCAGTTAAGAACCCTTTCAAGAAATTTGATCTCCTGAAAGAGGACTTCTCCAAACACAAGTTCCAAAGTTTGCAAAAGATTGGCGTGTTGACTGTTAGAATCATTCAAGAAGATCTATGTTTAGAATGTTTTGAAAGCTAGAGCTGACTTGACGCAGGTACGCGCTATAGACCCTAATCTATCATCACATCGTTGAAGACCAAGCCGCTATAGGCTATTTTCTGTAAGCAAAAGGCAAGCTGTTTTAAGATATCAATGTTGTAAAAGAAAGAAAAAAAACAAACTTGGGCCGAATATTAGAGAAAGGGATACAGATGATGCAGAGAGGAATTTCAAAGGGACCGCTAGTCATCGGTGAGCTATTTTAACACCTTTACTACATGTTTTATCCAGGAAAAAGTCTCTCAAATTCGATTACTGAGAGTAAAGTGGTTTTCACACTTCGTAATGTTACCGCCACACTTTTCAGTTGGCTTGAACCGGGCCCATACTGAGATCATTTCACGGCGGGCGCGGGAATTGTACTACAACCCTCGCGCGCAACAGTTCATTCAGTCAGGCTTGATAATCGTGTTCTTAAATGTTATAGCTAGGTTTGCCAAGTATTTGTCAAAACTGTTACGAGAAATGTCGAACTGTTGATTACTTTTAATTAAAAAAGCTGGCATTTGGAAGGCTGTTGGCTTCGCTGCCAGCCGATAAATAATTAATTTGACTCGCTTCTCAACAACCTCAAGTTACTGCAATGGCGACAGGGAAAACAATGAATACGTCAAGAAAACTCTTCGTTAAAAATTTATTTCGTTGAACTAACAAACTGCTATTTGGGCAAGACTGTAAATTTACAAAACCTCTCCCTGCTTGTATAAATAATGGTAAATGTAGTGTTAAATACACAGTTGACATGCGAACCGCTAACCACAAGAGCAGTCTTTACCGAATAACTCGGTAGTTTAGAAAAAATTCTTGCTATTCTTTGCCCAGCAGCAAAACAACACTAAACTATAACGTATCGACTTCACAACATATGCTCTTAATTCTCAATTGCACCAAACATAACTTAAAACGATCATGGCTTCTTATTAATTCAGTTTCAAAATATTTTGATTTACACATTTACTCTCGTCAAAATACTCAATAATCACGCTGAGCACGGCGACTGAATGGAATAGTACAAGCTATATTACACTTTCTATAATTTTCTTTAACTTTGATAAAATTCTCCGATTTTACGCTAATGTTATGGTTCTCTTTAGTCGAGAGAAAACGTCTATTTGACATGTAATCATCGAAATCACCTTGGAATTTAAGTATTAATTCGTATACACTGGCAAAATGTATCTTAACAGATAACTCAATTTACAGGCAGCTCAGTCCTGAGGCCCACATAACATAATTAAAACGTACGAAGTCCCGAGTAAGGATAAATATGTGTAGTTTACGAAAGGTTTGAAAATCCAGCAATTCCCGCGCAACTGGACGGTGTAAACACACAACCTTGGTAGTAAGGACTAGGCTCTGTTGTAATGGGGTTTGTGTCGTAAGGTTTTGGCAGTCCTAGAGATGTCATAGATGAAGACATTCCCGCTGGATGATAAGGGCTGAAATGCATGGGATCAAAGCCTCTGAGGTCGGCTTCATGGTCGGACGCGATGATATTCTTGATGGCGAATGGATGATTAAATGATTTGTTCATAGACATTGAGCCCATAGCTCCCATACCCATTGCACCCATAGCTCCCATGGCACTCATAGCACTGTAAGGAGACGGCGCAAGAAAGCTTGGCGCTCCTAAACTCTTGGGTCCCTGAACTTTTTGATGGTGCATCGAAGATACGACCGGGCTCAGCAATCCGGGCTTTGGAAGGTCACTCAGGCTAGGCTTTTTATCCGCCTTGAAGCGTTTCTGTCTGCGGAGGTAGCAGCCGTTCTCAAACATATTGCCACAGTCTGGGTGCAGCGTCCAGTAGCTTCCTTTACCAGGTCTGTCGGGTGAACGAGGCACTTTGACGAAGCAGTCGTTAAACGAGAGGCTGTGTCGTATGGAGTTCTGCCAACGCTGTTGGTTTTGTCTGTAAAACGGAAACAGGTCCATGATAAACTGATAAATTTCGCTGAGTGTCAGCATCTTGTTCGGCGACTGTTGAATGGCCATGGTGATGAGCGAAATATAAGAGTAAGGTGGCTTAGCGTGCGTGTAACTGCGGCGGTAAACTTTCTCTTTCGCCTGCTTGCTTTTGCCGTCGTCCATAGGATGGCCTTGTGTTTGCGGGTTTCCAACTCCCATAGCGGCTGCAGGATTTCCAGGATTCATAGCTTCCATCATGATGCTGCCTTTTCTCTATTCTATAAGCAGGTAGACTCTTTTAACTGTTTCGTAACCAACTGAACGTAGCTTTCGTACCGTCCCGTCACGTCCTTCTGCCGCGGAGACCAGCGTAGATTACTCTTTCCTCCTAGCAATAAAGAAGTTTTATTTTTAGTGACAGTACGTAAACAGGCTTAACGTGACATGTCGGTTAGCTCCTCCCTCGCTATTGTTCCATGGGAAAGCCCTTTGGAGCCTTGCTACGTTTATTGACATAGGGGCCTTTGCGACCACCCGTGGGGAGACATTTTATTAAAAGTTGTGGGGTCCATTATCGCTTGTCCATCACGAAGGCCCACAAACAAATTGCCGTTTCATAATTTATGAGCAAATACAATTATTTCGATAGGACACTTTATGGTTCGGTCCTATCTCGTATCCTTAATGTCAACACTACACAAAGATCACCGTTCGCACAGGATAAACTAAACATTAACGGCAAAAGATTCAAAGGTGCTGATATCTTTGAAAGGACAGGAAGAAGGGATAGATTGAAGCGGTAAAAGGCCTCCGTCATCACACAACACCTTAAAAGCCATGCAATTTGGCGTTTGAGTGATCAAATCATTCACGTCAAAAACTGACCGCTCTAAAACCGGGATCGTTTAACATTCTTTTGGAGCCTAGCTGTAACCTAGGTCCTGTCAGTGCTATTGGCTTCACAATTAGCATAACAACTGCGAACATAAATTCCACAAACAAAAGCAATTACCGCTGGAAACCTCCTCGTTGCAATAACTTTTTCAACTTCTTAGGGACCGGTTTTTTGGTATACGGCGACCAATAGCCTTGTGAACATTTGTCTTGCGTGTAGAAAAGAACTTCTCCCAAATCACCTGCTACACGTTTGGGATTATTGCCAGGATCTGCCCCGATCCTGTATCATAGTTTGGTATTATTTTAAGCTCTCGTTATATGTTTTGTGCTGAGTTTACTTGACTTATTATGATCGGTCCGGGAGAAACGCTCTGTGAGTGAAACACAAAAACCTGAGTTTTATTTAATAAGTTTTGCTAACTGCTGTCAAATTCGACCAATCGTTCGGTTGAATTGTTTGAATTGATAATTCACGATCATTATGCCGCGGCTCCAAGCGATTTACATGCAGTAAATTTGCCAAGGATCCTCTTGTTTTTTTCTCTGGAATGCTAGCACGCGCCTTTGAGCTCGCGATAAAATCTGCGACTTCTTGTGGCCAAATGGGCGCGTGGGACGGAAAGAAAAATGCAGAATTTTTAGAATCCAATTTCTCATTTCCGGAAACTGAGGCAATTAATTAACAAATTTGGCTCGCGTCAATCATTTCACAAAAGCCATTTCCAGGTGCCTCGAAAGACAGCTGTAGATGTAGTGTGATTATAATGGTAAGAATTTCAAATGACCTACATGTATTGCTAGCCGCCAACGTTGAATGAATGTGCCAAACGCTGATATCACCCTTATTTCATGAGGCAGAATAGGACCTCAAAAAGCTCAAACGCAATTAAAACTTCCTTAAGACTAGACGCGTTCTGCTACGAGCAAGATTTATCTTCATGAAATGAGCAATCGAACGAGATGAATTATTGACCGACCAACTTAACACTGCTCGCCCTTGCAAACATACATTATTTGGTTGTTTCCGACTCTTAGTGTTTAAGGATTCTTTTTCTAAATGTTTGCCCCCCAGGATCTCTATCAATATGCGAGCATTAAGGAACTTTATTCTGGTAAAGAGACTTTACAACATTTCGCAAAACAGTGGAGTAGTTTCAATTATGCTCAATTTGTGGTGTTTGCTTAGTGCCGGCAACATTATCTCTGTGTCGAAATGGCTTGTATTGTATAGTGTTTGCCGCAATTTAGTTTTTATTACCCTATCTGGGTTGTGAAAAAGTGCCTTTGTTTAGTCTAAAGCAGATTTTTTGATCAGGCATCGCCCAGCGTAAAGAGCTACGAAAGCAACAGCCTTGCGCGAACGAGTGGAGTCTGAACGGTGTCGCAAAAGGATTATAAAAGACTTTAGCGCGACAATTCCTTTAATACCAAGGAATCGAAGGGACGCGCTAAACTTAAAATAATTCAAGTCTGTCGAGGCTTTTCAAACATCACGATTCTTCTTTTAATTTGCCACGCTATAAGTCGCCGCAATTTCTTCCATTATATTGAGCCGTTATTTTAGCCAAGCCTTTTCAATGTAAAAAAACACCCCAATTAAGCGCGCTTTTCTTAACTGTCGGCTTTCTTTAGAAATTTTAAGTGATGGTTACAACTCTTGCAATTTCACGCAATAAAAAGTGTCCTAGGTTTGAAAAACGTTTATCGGTGATTAGGAAATTTTTTGCCATCATTCTATTCTTGACTAGTTTGGCCCTACATTAGGAAGGAATCGAATTTTGCGGTTAAATTTAATTTACTTGGTACACCTGTCAGCGAGAAGTCGTGTGTTATAACCTTGCTTATGTTGGTTTTTCACTAATCTCGCTAAACTCTTAGTCTTCATTCAATAAGTAAAGGAAGTACTCGACAGCCGACTAGCAATTGATGCGCGACCCTAATTGCAATCATTTCGTTTCCAATTGCCCGAGTTTCTGCAAAGTGTTCATTAATTTTTACGTCCTTCAATGGTAATGCGTTTGTCCCCACCAGAGTTATATACCGTTGACTTTCGCGAGCTAGACTTCGTTCTTCAAAAGAATTTTGTCTATTTCTCGTTTAGTTTGGCCCGAAATAAATAAGACATTTCGTTTTTGTAATAAGGAAGAAAACTGTCAACTTTGGAAAGTGCTCTTTCTGTTTGGAAAATGAGCTTAAATTTTAATATGTCTTGTGTGACTTCTCAAAGGTAAACAATCGACAATTGTAGACAGAGAGAGAGTTTCATTATTAAACTTTCGTCGAAATTTCAGTAGGATTTTTTGCCTCCTCGAGAACTATTTGACGTTTAATTCAATAATCGATTAACAACCCAGAATTATCTTATCTCACCCTCCAAACTCCGAAAAAATCGAGTAACGGTGTAGGAAGTCATACAAGGAACTGATATCTGTTGTTGTGAATACACTGAACGAAAACTTTTGGCTGCTGAGTGAATAATTATGGTGGAAGATTCTTCTGAGACACCGCTAGACCTTGATAAAAAGACTATTGACTGAATTGTTCTGTAGTTTATTTTGGATAATGTTAACATCGTATTTGGAGACAACTGACAGGCTTTCAGTACAACCCAAGAAAAGCAAAACCGCATGAATTCTATGGTAGCTAATTTAACTCTACATGCGTGCTGACAGATAAAGATTCGCAAGATATACACTGTTTTCTAAATATTTGAGGGATTTGGAAAAAATGTCAGCGAGCTTATTCAATACACGAGATTAGATAAAAAGTGTACCTTGAGAACTAAAACATAATGGCCGAACTTCGAGTGAGATTCCATGTTTCCGAGTCATGTCCGTTTGGCGCGCAAATCGGCAGCAGACTCACGGCTGAACCGTAACTTATGAACGATGTATATTTAGACACATAACTAGAACTCTATCGGCTTTTGATCTTCAGCTTCGATGACAAAAGGTAAAGATAGCTGTTTGCCCTAGGGCGCTTAATTATCAAGCACTTAACTGCCTCTTTTAGCTTTAATCCCCTTACCGACTTCCATGAGCAGGAACTTTGCAGCTAAAACTTTCAACGCGTTCACCACAAGCTTCCAGTTTAAAGCTCATTGGCACTAAATGGAATCAGGCCACATTAACTGAACTGACTTTCAGTGGGCTTACGGTGCTTGAGGTTAACTGTTGTTCAGTTAGCTTTCTTCGGCACACAATCATATCAAATTTACAAACACGACTCAACAAAACAGTCCAAATATTGGACCGAGTGAAAAATTACAACACAACAGGTTATGTAAAATTGCTTGCTTAAACATCACAAATATATCTACCAAACGAAAACGTATTTCGCAGTGAGAAAATCGATAGACTGTTTACCTTTGAAACCTTAGTTTATCCAGTAACTGGAAAGAACATAACCATCGTCAATTATCGTTCTGCATCGCTGTGTTACGCACTAGTTACAGCAAAAATAATCTTAGGTTTCTGTCGCCACAAAAAACCAAGTCAAACGCTCACCAAGATTTACTTTAAGAGGTGCTTTAGTTTCTTAACTGTTCAAACTTAAACGGCAGTAAGCTTATAAACGTTCAACAACCAACACAACCCATGTTTACTCTATCGATTGCTAACGTACTAGCTCTTGGAGAAACAATCCTTGGCGAGAGCTTTCACGATGGCTCTATTGGGTCTTTCTTCCCCGAGTTCTTCCTACGGCAGTTTTAAAACTAGGGTATTTGCCCTCCAATAATTTGAGTCGCGGAAAATATTTCAAGAAATTTCCACGGAAATAGCTTACCTCTACAGCATTCAGTTCAGTTGAACTTTGTAATTTTCAGTAAAGGACGTCACTTTTTCAGGTTTCTGTGCGTTTTGATTGAGAAATCTTATACTCCTTGTAAGTTGCTAAATTACAACTAAGTTGGGAGACGTATATGATTCGCTTTTTATAGCAACGTCTTTGTGTATTATACTGACTTCCTATGTCCTCCTCCAATTAAAATTCACAAGCGCCTTAAGCAAACTTCCTATGCTCACAAACGATTGGTTAATCAAAATCGTATTTTCATGCTAAACATTTCGCTTTTCTTGACGCTCGGTAAATGTTTGATTTGTCTCGTCCTTTTACGCATTGTTCCGTCTCTCAGATTTAGCAGTTTGGTCGTTTTCCTGTCAATGTCTAGCTCGGTCGCTTTGTCGTTTATTTGTCACGTAATGATTTTCCCTTTGTCGGCAAAAATTATTTTTGTTTTCAATGAAACACTGGCATATTTGCGGCTCAAACATATTCAAGTATACTAACAAAGAAAACCGACGTCGAATATTTTCTCCAGATTAGCCAAATAGAACTTTTATTTTGCTGTCAGTAACTGTACCTCGTGCCTGTAATTCGCAAAAGATTAATCTTCAATTTTAACTCGACACCATTAAAAAGTGAAGTACAAACTGAAAAATATTCGCGAATCTTCATTTAACTCGCAAAATATTTCTTTGTCGAATCTTTCCTCTTTTCTTTTTCCTTTCCAAATGCGTAATATAACGAGTTAGAATTGTGTGACGGTGGCTTTGTTAAACAAACAGATTTATTAAGCATAGTGGTAGTTTGGGATACACTGCGTCGCTGATACTATTTCATTATTCTTTTCATAAACTCTTTTATGTGTGGTTACCACGATGAGGTGAAAGCAAAATGGCTTTTAATGAACCTTTAGCCCCAGGTGAATAAGCCATTAAAAGAGTCCTAAATGCAAAATGTGTACTAGCGAAAAGGAAAAAAAAAATAAGCAGCATTTGGCTTGTGAAATTTCGTCCCAAAATTATTTGAAGAAGATGCAACGTGTCTGTTTGTTTACTTAAATCAGAACCTTTTATGACGCTCGTGAGTGACAGGCCACAAACGCGTGAGAGAAATGTCGAAATAAACCTCCAAAACTTTCATTATCACAGATTTTATCAGCACTGTAACAGTTCCTGAACCGTTGCCCTTGGAAACAGATTTTCTCCAATCTTCAAGTTCACTTCTTTTAAAACTTATTTTGTAGTATGAAGAGAGTTTTCCTCAATTATACGTGTGAATGCTGAAACGCTTAATATTTTTTTTGTTACTCCTGCATTTTTCCTTCAAGTATAAATTTTCGCTTGTTTTTAATTTTGCTAGGCAGTAAGTGATTATTTGTAGGACGTTGTGAGAGCTATCTATTTTGTTATTATCAGGCTCGTGACCGACCTAATCAGGTAGATTGTAAATTTCAACTATTTGCCTGTAAGTCTGGGAAGACTTTAGTTTGGTCCGAGTTCGCGGTGTAAAGGTGTTGTCGTGTTATCTTTATTCGCCGCGTGGCGAGACAAAAACGTGCGCTCGGTATAATCTTCTTTGACACCTGCTGAAGACAGCTTGAGAGAGTAACATTGCCTTTAAAAAACACTTCATTTGCGAGGCAAAGGTTTGCACGGAATGAATTGCTCAAAAAGAAATGGTTTCAGTTGCCAATAATTCATGGATTCAGCGCAATGATCAAACATAACTTTCTTCTTTAAAAAAATCCCATATGAACAATTTCATAAGTTCTTTTGTAACAGTGTAAATGACTAAAATTTCTGGGGCAATAGTCTAATTTCAGCAGCTTTGTTTCCCACACCGTTTTACATGTTTTACCGCGTTTCATTATTAGGGCCTTAGCCAAGTCATTGTAATTCCGCCTTGTTCGTTGCAAACAAAAGCTTGTTTACTCAGCCTTTCACTTGAAAAGACGCACAACTAATACTTTGGCGATCGCCTGTGGTAACCACCATTCCTGACTGAGTAACATGAGAACTTTGTTCAGTAGAACAGCTTGTACTTTAGCACGCAATGCAGCCTCTATCCTGTGAAGTTCGCAGAAACAACGCCTCCAGAGAAGAATGCCTTAACACTTGAAATACTTGACCTGAGTGGTTATACAGTGTCGCTATAAGTCGTGAGAAAATTTCAGTCACAATGAAGAACTTGGCAAAGAGGCAAAAACAGAAGTACGCTCAAGTTATCTGCGACTGTTGGTGCGTTGCTTTTTCCTCTAAGACCACCTTTGTATAATAATATAAATCTATGCACGTGTGAAATCGCATGATCTTTAGGACTAAACGTGAGAGGAATCTCTCAAAAAGCGATCAGGTGGCTACGTTTATACGACGTTTTGCGACTAAGCGAATAATCAAAATAATTTCGTCAATCTTTACTCCTTTCAGAGAGTACCAAAGGAATTGTCAAACCATAGATCGACAGCAAAGATAGAGGAATATATTGAAACTGCAAAGTTCAGTCGTCAATGCAGGTTGAGAATACTAAACACGAACGAGTTAAATCTTGACTTACTATGAGCGAGTAAAGGAGAACCAAGGGGTATTTAGAGAACACGAATAAGGAAATCTGACAATGCTACATACAGAGTGGAATTAATATAAAGCTCCTTATGGTTAATTCTCTTCTCCGTTCCGCTCGCCCGACCGGCAGGCACCGATTTTAAGTCTTTTTATACAACTTAAGTCTTTAAGTTTTAATTTCTGCCAGGGCTGCCTCGTGCATAAACATCAATTCTTTATTTTGCAAATCAAGGGATTTTCAACAGGTGCCAAAACCATTTGAATACCTGAACCACGGTGAAGGAAACTTCAACGGCCCATGCTCAAAGCCATGTTGAATTCTTATCGCACAACTGATATGTTATAAATCAGTTATATAACAGTATACAATAGATTTCAGCCAAAAGTTTGTCCATCTTCAAAGATGCAGTGTAGAGTGTATCAGGACAGTTATTCTCTGACAAATATGATGACAAGTAAAAGCTGAAGAAACAGCACGGAAGTAAGTTCTCTGACATTAACTTTAATGCACATTAACAAACAACATTCCTCTGCCTCCAATTCAAGTGAACTTCTTTTCATCCGAGGACGATCGTGATTATTTGTTTAATCAGCGTTTTGCTAAGTCCTTTCCTAATTAAACTTTAATTGTGTAGTAATAACTTCATTATCAAGCACTGTGTTAAGTTTCCCATTATTCTTTGGGCTAAAAAAAAAAAAATCAGTTCGTGATTCATCCCGAACTCATCTCAGTCAGTGCAAAGTTCCCAGTGATTTGGTGACTCACTCGAGTACAATATTGCAAACCTTGCCAAATTTTTTTAAAGGACACATTATTAGCTGATATCAAGCAGGGAAACGAATTACTGTATAGGTAGGGCGACAGAAATTTTCCTGGAGCCCCATGTTCCAGTCAAGTTTATGCAAACGACCAAAAATAATTGTTACTGAGGATTAACATTATCATTGTATTTTAAAACATATTTCTTACATGCTAAGTTCTGTGCTCAGTTGAATAGCGCTCTTATAAAAGGCACATTCAAATATTTCTCTGGTAAGTTATTTTATTCTAACACTTCAAGGATAATTTGGATAAGGTATTGACGAATTATAGGGCGTAGTAACATGCGTAGTAAGAGTCTGATAGCAGCACAGAAATGAAGAAACCCTTCGTGCCAGTTTGTTAAATGTGGTTGATGATTTTTGCAGGTATTAATGTACCGTATTGTGATTGAATGTTAACTTCAGCTCAAGATAACTTGCGTATTCAGTTGCTGTGAAGAACATTGTATCCAATTAGTTCTTAACAAAAAAGAGAATTCAAAGCAAGATCCACGATATTGATCTCTTTCAGTGCGGCACACGCTGTAACACGTCCAATTTGTAAAACAATTAGCTCCTTAGTTGAAGTTGGTGTTTAATGAAAACTGATTAAGAAAGACAATTGCCTTCGGCAGTAAAAAGTTTCCTGACTTATTAAAATGCCTGGAGGGCTCCAGACAGTCACTTTTTTAACGGCTTAAAAAAATAAAGCGGAAAGTAGAAGACTTGATTTTAACCTAACGTGTATGTTTTTAAATCGTTTTGTGGGATTTCTGACTAAATTGAGGCAAATATAGTTTTCAAATCAGACCCTTTGGTCTAACTTGTGATTGATTACCAAATTTCAACTAGACAGCAAAAATGATTGATTTTATTTGTTAGTCTCAACACCCATCTACGTGACAGTAAATTGTAAGGAGACTAAAGATATGTTTGCAATCGTTTACGTAATTTCAACATATTTAAAGAATAGGAATAGCACGAAATCGCGATGGTTTGCATGAGATGTAACGAAACGTGCGAGGTAAAATCTACAGTAACTGCGATAAGCGTCCCAGATGAAAATGTGCAAAGACGGAAGTGTTCTGTCGTGTTTGAAATCTTTTGCCAGGGATCATAATTTTAAACACGGTAAATATTACAGAAATCAAATTTTACTGAAATTGATTGACATTTCATTCTAATCGCAAACATTGAATTTCCCGCATGTTTGCATCTCCATAATGGTGGAAGAAACTGCCGACTGATCTCAGTAGATGTTCATCACTCAGAATCACTTTGCAAAAACTTAGGGAAGGAAACTCATCACACGTAATTAAGCAGTCAATAGGGTCAGCAAATTCGTTCGCCCTGTTGACTGATCAGACACTGAACAGGTGAAAAGCAAGCAAACGGAAGAAGTTTTTGTTGAAATTATCTAGTGTGCAGTGTCTGATCAAGTTTCAACGCCACTTTGTTAAAAGTGAGTCTAAAAGCTAACTCAGCTCTCTTTTGCTTAGTAAAGACGATCGCCGTAAATTATGGCACTTATTCTGCAGCAACCCAGGCTGACAATTTTGTCGTGGATAAGATCAATTAAGGTGAACATCACTTGGTTCCTGATTCGTCTCACTTCAATATAAACGATCAAGCATTTTAATACGAAGATCTCCATTTTCTCAGTAGTAATAATCAAAAACGCACGAAGGAACTTCTCCAACTTGGGATGTGAAATAAAGTAAATGTAAACTTGACCGAAAAACGATCATTTATCTTTTTCATTGGTGTTCGTGAGTAAAATATAATGTAGCGTTGAAGGTCAGCGAAAATAGGTCAGATTCGGTTCCCGTGTCTCCTGCGAACAAGTAAACACAAATATTTACACTGTATAGATACAAATTAACATAACTTAAATACTAAGTAAAGATTTTGAAACATCAAAAAAGTCAGGTTTTCAAACATTTTGCGCTTAAATTTTATTTCTTTGAAGCTCAAATCGCTACTGACGAACTCTGAAACTTTTGATTTGATATGTAACTTGAAAACGTAGCAACGATATATGAATTAGCATTTTAAGCTGTTTTGTTAGGGGAGAGTTTATGTTTACCATTAAGTATTTAAACCTGAGAGCAAGAGTTTGCTGAAATTATTATAATTATACAAGGTATATATTTGTGATTATTTCTAAATATATAAGGCAAGCAAAAACATATTTGCTATAATTGATGTATTTGTTGGTTAAACTATATTTTTGCCGATCGTAGAGCGAAATGTATAATCACTAACCTTCCAAATTTTGAATGAGACCTGCCCCGCCGTTTGCCTTTGTGCTTCGTTTTATGAAATCGCGCAATAAACAGTAAATAGTTTGAAGACGGCCCGCTCAGTAACCAAGTGCTGCCAGCGCCATACCAGCTCTAGAGGCGCGCTATTTGCTCTTTTGTTACCAGAAAGTCAACAAAGATTAAGCCTATTAGCTGTTCCAGTCACGGTCCAAGCCTTTCCAAAGTGTGGCTTCTCAACGAATTTTGAGTTGTATCTTGACAACTTCCGA